>Ga0136623_10000148_pt1 | contig 17850 bp, 4 predicted proteins | sample AntDrymUQ4492106_2_FD_104656 | JGI IMG/M metagenome (GOLD analysis project Ga0136623, IMG submission 104656) | Polar desert sand microbial communities from Dry Valleys, Antarctica - metaG UQ449 (21.06) | ecosystem: Environmental > Terrestrial > Soil > Desert | place: Antarctica: Dry Valley...
GAGCCTCTGACCTCGCCAAAGACCTTCGACCGACGGAAGTTGGTATTGAGTGAGACCACCAGCTCGTGGTAGGCCGCTTGGAACCGCGCACGTTCATCCGGATGATCGGCCGAGTCAAGGGCATGCAATGATATGTGTGCACTGAGGCAGTTGCGGAATTCGGTGCTCAAGCGGGCAACGTGTGCTGGGCTCGTCGCTTTGGCTCGGGTGTACACGTCCTCGGACACGATCACCGCTGCGGTGGGCAACGTCATGTCGCTCATGATCTTTCCAACCGTGACGATGTCCGCACCCGCCATGGCATCCTGATGGGCCAGGTAGTGCTCGCCACCACGCCATCCTCCGGTGAGTACCTCGTCCACACCCACGATGTAGCCGTACTCGCCGCGGTGCCGATCGATCGCCTGCAGCAGCTCGTCCGGCAGCCGCCGACGCGTCCATCCCTGCACAAACTCGAACCACACCAGTGCCACGTCACCACCGCGCAGCAGTGCGGTCAGCTGCTCCACCGCGTCCGGAGCAAACGGATCGATATAAACTAGGGTGGAGTAGTACGGCCGAAACGCATCCTCATCGGACTCCTGTCGTTGCGTCGCATACTTGCTCAGGTTGGTAGCGAAAAGCGTTTTGCCGCCGAAGTTACCCTTGAATGTAACGACCGTGCAGCGACCCTCGTTGGCCAGCGCCGCCAGAGCCACCGCCATATGGTTGGCGACAGTTCCACTCACCGACGGAAACGCGTGCGCCAGCCCAGTCAGTTCGATCAGTTTCTGCTCGAGGTCTGCGAAGTAGTCGCGGCTAGGGTCGTGCTGTGCTAGCACATCGGACACCAGGTCTGGCGGGTTGTGTCCGCGCAGGTTGCTGCCAAAGCCGCCGGCACAGTCGATGACGTCCCATCCGTCAGTGGTGGTGAATCGGCCACCCGATGCCTTTCCTACCGCGATGTGCAGGCCGACCAGCTTGGCCAGCCCTGCCATATGGGGTTTGATGTACCTGCTCCAATAGTCGAGCGCTACTGCCGGATCCCTGTCGATGGAGCGCAACACCTTGAAGTATTGATCGGTGATATAACCATGCTTATTTAGAAGATCTATCACCAAAGACGCGCACAGTGCGTTTCCACCGAACGTCGAGGTGTGGGCGAAACAGTCGACATCGTTGAGCCAGACCTGATGCGCCGCGAGTGACATGACGCATGCGCCAAAAGCGACCTGTCTATCAGCCAGGTTCTCTCCAAATATCATCACATCCGCGCCGATGCGGTTGTGGAACAACTCCGGACTGGCCAGCTCCAGTTCAGTGCAGCAAAGACCGACGTGACCTCCACCTTGGCGGCAGGCCTGTAGGAGATCAACGAGATGCCGGTCGTGCAAATTGGTGTGCTGCTCTTGAACAATGATTACAGCAGCCCATGTCCGATCTGAGAACTTGCGCACTGCGTGTTCCGCAGATGGCGCGTTGACTATATTCGGAATGAGCGCTTTCGCACTGCCTCGTCCCAGCGGGTCCATGAACTCGTGATAACGACGGTCCTCATCGATCAGCAGCACCCAGCCATCTTCGTCCCGACCCGCACGAACCGCCGTGTTTCTGGCCAGATTGACCGCGACAGACAACGCTTCCAGGCCAGAACTGACCAAGTAGGAGAAGTATGGTTCGGTGCATCTGGCGCCAACCAGCTCACTCAGCAGGTAACTCAGCTTGGCGGCCGCCGGATTGATGAAGTTGCTCCCAATAAGAAAATTGCATCGTTTTTCTTGGTTATGCTCGGTGACCAGCTCCAGCGTTCGTGCTGTGGCAGGCTGGAATACTGACTGTATCGTGCTGTCCATCAGCGTCTCCCTGGGAAGTTAGCTCATATCTCTTACCCGGACTTAATAGCCTGCAGGTATCGCTGTAAAATTTCCTCAGTAACACCACGTGCATAGATTGGAACAAAATCATCAAGCAGCATCTCATCTTCGGCAATTGTGTTATTCGTGTTATTGGGCAGAGTCCCCGTGTCCTCTCGACTCATACCGTCAGTCGAGTACATACCCAGCACCAAGGCCAGCATCTCATACTGCTCCACAGATCTGCTCGCAGCTTCGCGGCACCACTCCGAAACCGGCTTGTACTCGATTTTGTGACCGATTTGCTGGGCCATTTCGATGATCTTCAGAAAACAAACTCGGCGCGGGGAGGTCAGCACAAAAGAACCGCCGTGCTCAGGGCCGGGGTACGGGCTAACCAAGAGCTGTGCAGCTTGGTCAGCGGGAATCCACTCCTCGGACCTCTGGAAGTCCGGCGCAATGCCAAGATCCAGGACCGAGCGGACCACGTGCACGATGACGTCGCGCTCGTTGCTCAGTCCGGTGACGCTGTCACCCGTGAGCCTCGGAACACGGTACACAGCGGCCGGAATTCCGTGCGCTCGTGCCTCCGCGACGATCTGTTCGGCTCGCCACTTACTCTCGAGATAGCCGGGCTCGCTGCGCGAGGCGGAAGGGCGGTATCCTGCGGCCGCATGGGTCGACACCAAGCGCAGCGGCTTGCGCCACGTCGTCGCCGCAAGCCGAAGCAGCTCCCGAGTGCCGTCCACATTAGCGGCCTCAAGTGTCTCATAGGAATACAGTAGATTCACGAGCGCACCGTTGTGAATTATCATATCGATCTTGTCGGCCAGATATTCATACTCGTCCGCCCCAAGATCAAGGCCTGGTCGTGACAGATCACCCAAGACGATACGGACCCGGTTCTGGAACAATACTTCGTCCGAGAATTTGTATCGCCGCAGATTTGCACGCAGCTTGTCCCATGCCTGCGTTGTGCTCTCAGCGCGCACCAGGCAGTGCACAGTACCCCTGTACTGGGCCAGGATCTCACGGAGCAAAAAAGCCCCGAAGAACCCGGTCGCGCCGGTAAGCAGAATGTTGTCACCACAATGACCGGTAAGCGGCGGGAGACGCTCGGGCCAGGGTGAGATGGTGCTGCCGCGATGCTCGCTGGCAGCGGCCCAGGCCGCTAGCTCACGTAATGCGGTGGCCCACGCATCGGCAAGCTCATGTGTGTCCCCGGCAGAGAGCACTGCGGCCTGGTACCTGAAGGTGGCCTGCAATCGCGGGCCGTCGGGGGTGTCGATGCAGACCGCGTCGACCATCAGCAGATGAGAAACGCCCATTTCTGCATCGGGATCGGCCACTACTGCGTCAAGCTCTGGTGCCAGGGCCCATTCGCCCTGCTGGCCGATGTCGAACCGTCCCAAATAGTTGAAGAGCACCTGGGGCTGACCAGCCTTGGCAAGCACAGGGCCCACACGAGGGTTAGCATAGCGCAGCATCCCGTAGCCGATTCCGCCTTCCGGCATGACACTCAGTCGCTCTTTGACTACTGCCAACGCACTGAGCACATCAGGACTAGCGGGCAGCCGGACCGGCGCGATGCTGGTAAACCAGCCGACTGTACGGGACAGATCCACGCCAGGGACTATCTCCTCCCGCCCATGCCGCTCCAGGTCTAAGAGGAGATCTGTGGCACCATCTCGGCCATGACGCTCGTGCCATCGTGAGACTGCTACGCGTAATGCCGCCACCAGCACATCCGTCACCTCGGCCCGGGCGATCGCAGGAACCGATGTCAACAACGACACGGTGTCTGCCACAGAAAGCTGTAAGTCATAACGATGAGTTCCGCTTACCGTCCCTGTCGGGAGCTCGCCTGCCACCAGTGCCCCACCGGAAGACAATGTCTGAACCCAGTGCTCCAACTCGGACAGCCGATGCGGCTCCTGCGCCTGCTCCATCAACATTCGAGCAAAGGTACGCAGCGAGGTGCCTACGCGGTCAAGCTCCGGCGGCTTGCCTGCGCGTACCGCCTCCCAATGGGTGGCGAAGTCCTCCAGCAGAATACGCCAGGACACCCCATCGATAACCAAATGGTGTGCTATCACCAGCAGCCGGCCTTGTTCCGCTCGGCCGGCGTCAAACCACACCGCCTGCAGCATTATCCCAGCATCGGGATCCAAACGTCCTGTTGCCGCTTCCGACTCTGCGGTGATTGTCCTCCGCATCGCCGCCGCATCGAAGCCTGCCACGTCCACCCGACGCAGGAGATCCAGAGCCCGCACGGAGCCCCCAGCGGTCGTCTCTAATGACCATACTGCAGGAGCATGGCGAGTCAGCCGTAACCGCAAACCGTCATGTCGATCCAATACTGCTTGTAGGATCTGGTCGAGGGAGGCAAAATTGGCTGCTGCGGGAACCCGTGCGAGTATGTACTGGTTGAAACGCTTTATTGGTCCACTTTGTTCACTGCAGCGTTGTACAATCGGTAATGGTATAACGCTCCCGACGCCGTCCTGGTCAGATACTGGTGCGGCGATCTTCTCCGTATTCGCACCGAGAGCCGCGAGCGCCGCCGGGGTTCGGTGCTGGAATATCCACCGAGGGTTGAGCGACAGATTCTGCTTTCGTGCTCGGCTAACAAGCTGGATGGCGACGATGCTGTCACCGCCGAGGGCGAAGAAGTCGTCATCGACACCGACCTCCGGCAGACTGAGCACTGTGCCGAACAACTCGCACAGGATCTGCTCCCGAGCCGAAACCGGAGCGCGTCTGGTTGATAATGTTTCAGTACGGTCCGGGGGCGGCAATGCCTGTCGGTCGATCTTTCCGTTGGATGTGACAGGCATGGTTTCCAGGGTGACGAAAGTCGCTGGGACCATGTGCTCGGGTAGTCGATGTGCGACCCAGGACTTCAGTCCGGTGTGGTTGAGGCCTTCCTGTGTGGTAAGGCAGTAGCCGACCAGCTGGGTGGTTCCGTTTGGGGTGGTGTGGGTTGTCACCACTGCCTGCCGGACGTGCGGGTGCCCTTCGACGACGGCCTCGATCTCCTCCAGTTCCACCCGCATTCCCCGGATTTTCACCTGGTTGTCAGCGCGGCCGCGGAACTCGAGAATCCCGTCGGATCGCCACCGGGCCAGGTCCCCGGTGCGGTAGAGTCGCTCACCTACCGAAAAGGGGTCGGCCACGAATCGGGAGGCAGTTTGCGCCGGATCGTTGACATAGCCCCGACCTAACGGTAGGCCGCCGGCGTACAATTCGCCGGTCACTCCGATCGGAACCGGGGACAGACTCTCGTCCAGCAGGTAGATCCGGGTGTTGGGATTCGGTCGTCCGATCGTCACCCCATCCCGAGCCTCACCCGGCCGGTAGAACTGGTGGGTCACCCCGATCGTGGCTTCCGCAGGCCCGTACCCGTGATACATCGTCGCGTTCAGACAGGTCCGGAACCGATCGAATAAGGCGGGACTCAGTGCCTCTCCACCGCACCACAGATGCTTCAAAGCCCGCGCCCGGACCGAGGCATCGGGCAACTCCAGCATCAGGTCCAGCATCGAGGACACCAGATAAACGAACGTCACCCGCTCGCGCTCTATCACCTCTAGAAGGTATTCAATGTCCCGTTCCCCGCCTGGCTCGGCTAGCACCAGTCGGGCCCCACTCACCAATGGCAGGAACACCTCGTTGATCGAGATATCGAAACCCAGCGGGGCTTTGAACAACGCCGCGTCCCCGGCACCAAAACCAAGTAAATCCCGCTGCCAACACAGGCGAGCCGCGATCGCCGCATGCCGGATCATCGCGCCCTTCGGCGCCCCGGTAGATCCGGAGGTGAAGATCACATACGCCAGACCCTGGGGGTGCACCTGCACAACCTCACCGGACCCAGATCCATCCGACTCGGGAAGATCATTGATGTCGAACGCAACGATATCCGCGGGCCAGTCTCCGCTCACCGCACTGCTCACCACTGCTATCGCACCCGAGGAACGGCATACCTGCTCGATTCGGGCCTTCGGCCAACCTGGCTCCAGCGCAACGAAGGCCGCCCCGGCCTTCAGCACTCCGAACAACGCCACGACGAGATCCACGGAACGTTCCAGGCACACCCCCACCACTCGCTCCGGCGCAGCCCCATTCTTAATCAGATGATCGGCCAACCGGCCGGCCCACGCGCTGAGCTCGGCATACGTAACCGACTTGTCTCCGCATACTACCGCGATGGCATCGGGGTTCTGGGCGACCTGAGCAGTGACCAATTCCGATAGAGACGTCGCGGGAACGCGCACCGCGGTGTCGTTCCACTCCACCAGCACCCGGTGCCGCTCGTGGGTCGAAAGTACATTGATATCCCCGACCCGTACTCCCGGATCGGCCACCATCAGTTCCAGGACCCGTACCACACGATCCGCCAATGAGCGTGCCGACGCCGAATCAAAGAGATCCGGCCGGTACTCCAGCGTGATGTGCAGGCAGGTTCCGGGCTCCACTATGAGACAGATCGGGTAGTGCGTCGAGTCATGGCGTTCAATTCCGGTGAGACTGACTCCGGTGCCGGTCAACGGCCGGGTCATCTCGGCAATGTCATAGGGATAGGATTGGAAGACGGTGAGCGTGTCGAACATGACGTCGAGGCCGACCTCACGCTGCAACTCGGTGAGCCCGACATACTGGTAGTCGAGCACCCCGAACTGTTCGTCCTGAATCCGGTGCAGCAGATCTACCAGTGACTCGTCCGGATCAAGACGTACGCGCACCGGAATGGTGTTGATGAACAGGCCGATCATCGACTCGACCCCCGTGAGATCGGCCGGGCGACCCGAGACGGTTGTCCCGAACACCACATCCAACCGCCCGACAGAACGGCTCAGCATCACCGCCCACGCCACTTGGACCAGGGTATTCAGCATCAGACCCTGGGTCCGGGCGAAGACGGTGAGCCGGGACGTCATGTCCTCGGAGATGCTCGCGTCCACCTGCTCGGCGATGACCGGCGGGCGGTTCCGGTCCGCCGCGGCCAACAGCGTCGGCTTGGTCAGCCCCTTCAGCGCCTGCGCCCACGCAGCCGACGCCGCCGCCCGGTCTCTGGTGGACAGCCACGCCAGATAGTCGCAGTAAGGACGGACCATCGGCAATGTCGAACCATCTCCGCCCGAGGCGTACAACGCAAACAACTCAGCCAGCAACAACGGCATCGACCAACCGTCCAGCAGGATATGGTGGAACGAGAACACCAACCGGTGGTGCGCTTCGCCGATCTTCACGAGCTGAAAACGCAGCAAGGGCACGGTTTCCAGGTCGAACCGGGTGATCCGGTCGTCCTCCACGACGCGGGCAAACCGGCGGCAACGCTCCTCATGCGGCCAGCCCGACAAATCGACCGCGACCCACGGCACTTGCACTGCGGGAACCACCACCTGCATCGGCGGCTCGTGATCCAGGGCGAGCGCAATTCGTAAGCAGGAGTGACGATCGAGCAGCGTCTGCGCGGCAATCCGCAACCGATCGGCGTCCAGTGTCCCTTCGAGACCGAACACCAGCTGAATCGTGTAGACATCCAAGGCGTGCTCGTCGAACAAGGCGTGGAACAATAGCCCTTCCTGCAATGGTGACAACGGCCAGAGGTTCCCCGGCTCCGACTCTACGGTCATGACATCCTCCAGCGGGATTCGGAGAGCGACGCAACCACCGTCAGCCCGTGTGTCTCCTGCCCAGTGCTCCCTCCAGATTCCGTAATCTGGTCACGTCTCAGGAGCTCAGACCAGGAGCCCGTGCTGCTGTGCTCCCCGGTGTGGCTTCTTCCATCTTAGGAAATTCGGCAGTCTCACCCTGGCGCGCGGTGTTCGTGAGTACCTGCACGAGACCGGCAATGGTGCGGTTGGTAAAAAGTTGATGGACCGTCACGGCCAGATTCAGGCGTTCCTTGCAACGCTGGACGATCTGTAGAGCCAGCACCGAGTGACCGCCAAGTTTGAAGAAATTGTCGTGTGCGCCGATCCCCGTCACACCGAGTGCCTCCTCCCAAATTATCGCGATATCACGTTCGAGCGAGTTTTCCGACATTGCCGGATCACCAGCGCCCGGCGCGGTACCGGCATGGAGCCCGTCGTCCGCCAAGGTGCCTGCGTCGGTGACCGCCCGGTCCAGTTCATCCGGCGGGAGAGTGGAGACGACCACCCGGCTGAGGGGCACCGCGGCCAGACACGACCTGAAGGCGGTCAGCGCGGCGTCGGCGTCCAATCCCACCGTCGCCACCGCACTGTGGAGACCCTCGTGCCGCTCGGCTTCGGCTGCCATCCCCAGACCGCGCCACCGGTCCCAGTTGATCGACAGTGTAGGAACGCCCAGATCACGGGAGGAATATCCGGCAAAGGTGTCGAGGAAGGCGTTGGCTGCCGCGTAGCCGATCTGTCCGGGTGCCCCGGACAGCGCTGCCAGTGAGGAGAACAGCACCACGAAATCGGGAGCTGCGCCTACCGCGCGAAGGGCCTCAAAGAGGGAGCGGGTGCCGGCAACTTTCGCCCGCAACGCCCGGGCGATGTCGTCATGGTCCAGGAGCGGCGCTATGCCACCGCCAGGGACGCCCGCGGCATGCACGACGCCATGAATAACACCGAACCGCTGCTGGGTTTCCTGCAGGATTTCCGTAACCAGGGCCTGGTCTGCGACGTCGGCACGCCTGACCACTACCTCCCCCCCCAATCCACGCAGCCGAGCGGGTACCTGTTCCTCGGCTGCCGACCGTCCCAGCAGTACCAGACGCGCCCGGTACTCGCGGGCGAGGTGCTCGGCCACGCAGAGTCCGAGGCCGCCCAGCCCACCGGTTACGACGTAGACCCCGCCTTGGCGCAGTGGCGGCTCCGGCAACTCTGCGGCGGTCAGCGGATCGAAATGTTGCAGCCATCGATGTCCCGCTCGGTGACCGACGAGGTCTATTCCCTGTCGGCGGCTGAATTCAGTGAGCAGACGGCGCGCCAATTGTGTCCGGTCGGCCCCCTCAGCCTCCGCCGGATCGAGATCAACAATTTTCGTCGAAATCTGTGGCAGTTCCAGGGCCAGTGTGCGGCTCGCAGCGACGGCACAGGCCGATTCAGGGATGAGTCGCTCCCCACCGGTAATATCGAATGCGCCACGGGTCACCACGCACAGTTCGATTTCCTTGGCATGAAGGACCACGCCGTGGGCAATCCCGATGGCGCTGGCGAGATGCGGCCCGTCTGTGGAAGTCGCCGGGGATGCCCAGAAATCAACGACACGAAGCGGTATTTCGGTCCGCCCTACGGCATCCAACAGCAGCTCGTAGTGTTCCTTCTGCTCCGGTGCAAGCACGAAACTCGTGGGGTCCACCTGTCGGAACTCGCCTGCGGGGACCACCACGGTGGGCTCCACGCCGTGCTCAGAGAGCGTCTTACCGAACTCACGAGCCAGCGCGGACCGGTCGGACAGGATGATCCAGCGGGCCGCTTTCACCACCTCCGGATCAAGCCGCACCAGATCCACAGATCGCCGCCAGCTCACTCCGTACAACAGCTCGACACTGCCTGACTCCTCCGCCTCGCCAGGATGGCCGTCATCGAAAGCAATGTGCGGCACGGGAATAGCAGGGCAGGCTTGGTCGACGGGAGACCCGGCCGGCGGGGTGGCGTCACCCACAGAAGATCCGGGTGACTCCGCAGCGAACCGCGGGACCGCACCGGCGGGGTGATCCCGCCCTGGCTGCGCCTTCGGGGGGTCCACCCAGAATCGCTGCCGTTCGAAGGGGTAGCCCGGCAGCGGTACTCGCCATCCCGTCTGCTCGGTGGCCGTGGCCCAGTTGACCGGGACCCCGTGCGTCCAGAGCTGCGCGATGGCGCGACAGAGGAACTGCTGGTCGTCGTATTGGGCATGGCCGTGTCGCATCGCCTGCAGTGCAATCGTGTCGGCGCCCAACTGAAGTTGTGCAAGCTGGGTGAGGCCGTGGCTGGGTCCGACCTCGAGCAGTACTGGCCGGATGTCGGCGGCTTGCAGCTGGGTCAGGCCCTCCGCGAACTGCACGGTCATCCGGTGCTGCCGTACCCAGTAAGCGGGATCGGTGGCCTGTTCCTTCGTGATCCATTTACCAGTGAGACTGGACACGAACGGCAGTTGCGGTTCACCCAAATCGACCTTGCTGAGCAGGGTCGCCAGCTCAGCCAGCCCTGGGTCAAGGAGCGCCGAGTGCACGGCACCGGGAGTCCGCAGCCTCTGGTGCTGCACCTTGTCCGCGGTCAGTCGTGTCGCCAGCTGGGCGACCTCGTCGGCCGGTCCGGACACCACACAGGACGACGGTGCGTTGATCGCGGTCAGCGAGAGCCGTCCGGACAGATACCGCGCGGCGCACTGGTGCGCGTCGAGCAGCACGCTCAGTGTCAGCCCACCCGCCGAAACGATCAATCGCTCCCGCTCTGCGAGCAGGGGCAACACGTCCTCCAGCGAGAACACCCCGGCCAGGCAGGCTGCGGTGTACTCGCCGAGGCTGTGCCCGAGTAGACCAACCGGCTGGACGCCGCGCGAGCGGAGCAACGTGGCCAGGGCGTACTCGCTAGCGACCACAGCCGGGTACGCCGCCGAACGTCGCGTGCTGCCATCACCGTCGAGCAGCATCGTGCCGTCCGGGGTTTCATCCTGCTCGGGGTACAGCGCGGAACGCAGGTCGTAGCCGAGCACCGGCTGAAGAATCTCCGCGCTGCGGTCTATCACCGTCCGATACACTGGCTCATTGCGATAGAGATCCAGACCCATCCCACCGTAATGGGCTCCGGCACCCGGAAACAGAAACGCCACGGGTCTGTCGGCTGTGTCGGCCTGCCCGGTGTACGATTCTCCATCAAGCAGTATTCCGGCGGCGTCATTCGTGCTGCGGCATACCGTGATGCTGCGGTGCGGAAAAGGTCCGCTCCGGCACTGCAACGTGTACGCCACATCAGCGATGTCCAGCTCTGGATGGGCGCGCAGATACGCACCCAGCTGCTCGGTCATGACTTCCAGTGCACCCGGCGTCTTGGCCGCCAGTGGCAGGACCGACCACCCAGACGGCTGATGGGCGATTGGCCGGGGTGGAGCCTCCTGAACGATTGCGTGCGCGTTCGTGCCGCCGAAGCCGAACGAGCTGACCCCGGCCCGCCTGGGCCCGTTGTCGGAGTGCCACGGGGTTGCGGTGGTGACCACCCAGAACGGGGTCCCGGAAAAATCGATCAACGGGTTGGGCCGGGTGAAGTTCAGACTCGGTGGGATAGTCCGGTGCTCGAGCGCGATTACCGTCTTGATCAGGCTGGCGATGCCGGCCGCAGCGACCAGGTGGCCGAAGTTCGTCTTGACCGAACCAAGAGCGCAGAACTGCCGGCGGTCCGTACTGCGGCCGAACGCCTCGGTGAGGGCCGCGACCTCGATCGGGTCACCAACCAGCGTGCCGGTTCCGTGCGCTTCCAGATAACTGATCTCCCCGGCACTCACCTGGGCCAGTTCCTGGGCGGCAACGAGGACCTCGACCTGGCCCTGCACGCTCGGCGCGAACAAGCCGACTTTGCGATCACCATCGTTGTTGATCGCCGTTGCATTGATCACTGCCCGGATGTGATCCCGATCGGCGATGGCGTCAGCCAAGCGCTTCAGCACGACCAGTCCGAGGCCATTGCCCCCTGACATGCCCGCCGCGTCAGCGGAGAACGCTCGGCAGCGACCATCCGGAGAGAACGGGCCGTCCGGAACATAGCGGTAACCACGGCGCAGCGCCGGATTGATCTCAACCCCACCGGCCAGTGCCATGTCCGCATTGTGATTGAGCAGATCCTGGCAAGCCAGGTGCACCGCGACCAGCGAGGTCGAGCACGTGGTCTGCACAAATACGCTTGGACCCCGCAGATCGAGATGATACGATAACCGGGTGGGCAACAAGCCTGACGTGTTGGCCATCCGCGTGGCGAAGGCCGCCATCGACGGTGATTTCCGGGCCAGCCAGGGATACAGATTCTCAAAATAGTACTGACTTTCGTCGGCGCCTACATAAACTCCTATGGCCCCTGGATAGTCAGGGCCATAGTATCCGGCATCTTCGAGCGCGTGGTAACCGTATTCCAGGAGCATGCGCTGCTGTGGGTCAAGAATCTCGGCTTCGCCCGGCGAATAGCCAAAGAAAGTTGCGTCGAAGCAGTCGAAGTCCGAAAAATCCGACTCTACCCGCACGAGGTACGGGTCCTTCAACTCGGCGGGATCACCACCTGCCGCCAGGTACTCCTCGTCGGGCACGTCCCGAACGGATTCACGACCGGCCTCGAGGTTAGTCCAGAATTCTGTTGCGTTACGGGCGCCGGGAAACCGGCAAGCTAGGCCGATGATCGCGATATCATTGCTGGTATCGGGCTCAGCAAGGCTGCCCGTGTCCTGATTATGCACGATTATTGGTTTCCCTTCTCGATGATTCGGCTGCCCGGCCCTGCCTGGCCCGGCGCTGGAGGCGGGCGCGCGCGGCAACCCGATCCAGCTCATCAGACTTCTTCTCGACTGCGTCAAAGAGCACCGCCAGCGCGGCCACGGTCGGATAGCGGTACAGGTCGACGATGGCGACCTCGCGCCGCAGCCGTCGAGCCAGCAAGGTCTGCACCTTCAACAGCAGCACCGAATCTCCGCCCAGCGCGAAGAAATTGTCCGTTCGGCTGACAGCGGGAACATCGAGCGCCTCGGCCCACGTCGCGGCCACGATCTCCTCGAACTCCCCGCGGGCGGGTTCACTGTCTGCTGGTTCAGGTTCGGAATCACGTTCGAGCAGCCACCGAACGCGTGCGCGATCCACTTTGTCGTTGGCCGTCAGCGGTAGATGGGGCAACACCACGAAACGGTTTGGAATCATGTGTGCCGGCAGCCTCTCGAGAAGCCAGTCACGTATTGCTCCCGTGCGAATTGGATCACTTCCGGTAGTGCGGCAAGCGCGGAGTTGAACCAGGGGTGAGTTGCCCTGGCGCAATGTTTGCACTCGATCGAAGTCACTTGCTGTGAGCAGACGGCGCCATTCCTGTAAGCCCAGAAGCCAGGTTTCTCGCTGTTGACTGCCGTTGTCCAGTGTCCTGAAAAATCTGGTTTGCCAAACATCGGTGACCAGCGCGAGCGGGGACAGTTCCACCTGTTCCAGCGCTAGCAGCATGCCACCTGGGGCGAGCAGCTCCGCAGCTGACGCCAATCCTGACGACACCCGCTCGAAAGCATGGAGCGAGTTGTTGGCGATCACCACGTCGAAGTGCCGATGCAGGTGCTCCGGAATCACCTCGCCAGTCACCCGGCTGAACTGCAGCTGGTGTGGCTGGTGCGCCAAGCGTTGTTTCGCACAGGCAGGCCACCCGGCTGAGGAATCTGTCAGAGTGTAGTGGACCCGGTTCGGCGAGAGCTGCTCAAGGAGCCTCACTGCGGTGCGCCCAGTACGAGCGCCAAGCTCGACAATTCTCAGTGGGCGATCAAGTGAGCCGGCGAGATCACTCAGGGAGTTGGCTATATCATCGAGCGCGGACACCGCCCCAGGGAGGATGTCGTTCAGTGCCTCTGCGCCCAGTACAGGGTCTTCGAGCAGGGTAAGTGCGTCAAGATCGCCGCAAAGCATCGCAACCAGATCGTCCGCGCGTTCCGCGAGCCGGGTGGCCACCGAACGAAGCGAGGTGTCGCTCGCGTGGTCGACCAGCCTGGGCCACCGCTCGGGTTCCGCAACAAGGCACAGCCGCGGCCCAGCGGCGACACCGGCCGCATCGACAGTGAGCACCCCACGCTCGGCGAGCCATGACAACCAGAGCTCAAATATCGGAAGGTGCTCGTCAGGCACCCCGAACTGGGTCGCCAGCATATCCCGCTTATAAGGCTGATCAGTAATGGCACATCGCCGGGTCAACAGCCGGGTCAGCAATGCCTCAACCAGTTCAGCCTCTTCGTGGCCGGCAGGTGGTAAAATCTGGTTATCCTGCTGGGATGCCTGCAACACACGGTCCACGGCGGAGCACCATCGTGGCACGGTGGCGGCCTGTTCATGACAGCTGGCACGGCTCGTCACCGCGGCCACCAGTTTTGTGGTTCGCTCGCCGAACACTGCGACGATGGCCCGGCCGATCTGGGGATGTGTTTCGAGCGTGGATTCTATTTCACCGAGTTCGGTGCGATGCCCGCGAATCTTTACCTGATTGTCACGGCGGCCAAGGAATTCAAGCGTGCCGTCGGGCCAGTAGCGGCCGTAGTCGCCGGTGCGATACCAACGTTGGCCCTGGTACTCCACGAATCGATCTGCGGTTCGGACAGGATCGGCTCGGTAACCGCAAGCTACCCCAACCCCACCGATCCAGAGCTCACCCGGAACCCAATCCGGACAATCCTGACCGCGAACGTCAACCACCCGATAGCACTGGTTAGCTAAGGGAAAACCATATGGAACCGAACTCCACCGGGAAGGGATCTTTGCGGGAACGTCTATCGCATTAGACCAGATCGCTGCCTCTGTGGCGCCACCTAGGGCCACCAAGCGACACCTCGGGGCCACAGCGGCGAGCCGGGCTGAGAGATCCAGGGCGACCCAATCTCCAGATACCAACGCCACCCGCAGGCTCGCCACCATCTCGGCGCTGTCGGTGGAGAGCAGCATATCCAGCAGCTGCGGTACTGTGTTCCAAATTGTGACCCCATGCCAGGCGACCAATTCGGCCCACGCTGCCGCATTCCGGCGTTGATCTTCGCCTATGCATACCACTGCGGCGCCAGCGCTCAGCAATCCGAAAATATCGTAGACGGACAGGTCGAAATCCAATGCTGACACCGCTAACACCCGACTACCTGGATCGATCCGGTGCCGGGAGTTGATGTCGTTGATGGTATTCATGGCCGCGCGGTGCGATACTTCTACGCCCTTGGGCTCAGCGGTCGAGCCGGAGGTGAAGATCACATATGCCAGGTCGTCCGGTGACCGGACCACTGGCACACCCAATGCTGCCGCGCGCTGGATGACCGGCATTGTAGCCTCATCCAATACCATCCGGACCCCGGAAATGCGTAAAATCCGTTCCCGCCGCTGGGCCGGCTGGTCCACGCCGACCGGTACGTAGACCCCACCTGCAGCGAGGACGCCGAGGACCGCAACCACCTGGTCTGCTCCCTTGGGCAGGCTTACCCCCACGGGAGTCCCCGGCTGCACACCTTCAGCCTGCAACGCGCCGGCGACCCGCAGCGCACGGTCTGCGAGTTCGCCGTAGGACAGTGCGCCGTGCTTACCCCAAAGCAGCGCGGGTGCCTCCGGAGTCTGGCGGGCGGCAGTGAACATGCCGTCGTGCAGCAATTGACAGCTGTGCGGCCCCGCGGTGTCATTGACACGCTCCCGAGTGGAGAGTTGCCTGGCCGGCAGCAGTCCGTCAACCGGTGTCTCCCAGTGGGTGTCGCTCTCGGCAAGCCGGTGCATCAGCCGCTCGAAGGCCGCCAACATGGCCTCTACCACGCCTTCGGCGAACTCCTGCTCCCGCACGTCCCAGTTCACCAGCAGTCCACCGCTCATTTCGCTGACCTGGACGTCCAACAGCACCTGAGGACCTTGCGAGATGATCCACACCGGCTCCCCAAAACACTGCTGCACCAAGGGATCGAACAGCTCGCCCAAGTTGAGCGCGCTGGTAAACACCACCGGGGCGAGTACCTGCTGCCCGCTGCGTCTGGTCAGGTCACGGAGCACCTCGACACCGGAGTAGGCGCTGCGGGCGGTGTCGGTGTGCATCCGGGACTGCACCCGCCGCACCCGCTCCACGAAGTCGACCGGCTCAGTGAGATCGACGTCGAGTAATACCGAACTGGTGAAGTCGCCGACCAGCTTGCCCACGTCTGGATGCACCGGCTCGCGGTCGAACAAGGGGATGTTCAGGAGGAATCGTGGTTGGGCGCTCCATGCGCCGAGGACTTCGGCGAAGGCTGTGGCCACCACCATGGCCTGGGTCAGTCCCCGTCGGCGAGACGCCTCGCTCAGGGCCGTGTACTCCGGCGCGGGCAGCATGAAGTGCCGACGTGTGACCCGAACCGGGCCGGTGCGTTCTCCCACGTGCGACCCGGTCACCAGGGGCAGCTCTGGAGCGCCGGGCAAACCTGGCAATCGATTCTGCCACCATTGGGCAGCCCGTCGGGCGGCCTCACGTCGTGATTCCGGACTGACCGCACGATATTGACGGTAGCTGAAGTTAATCGCAGGCAACATGACGTCATGTTGTGCATAGATTCGGGCGAGATCAGCTAGCAGGATTCGATAGCTCACCGCGTCCGCAGCCACCATGTCCACGTCGAGGTGTAGCCGGGTGCCTCCGCCAGGAAGCAGGCTCAGTGCGGTGGAAAAAGCTTCGCCGTTTTCTATGTCGAGCATCTGCTGTGACAGTGTCTTCCGAATCGACTCCAGCCGTGCCACCAGCTTTTTATGATCGAGGTCTCGCAAGTCATGCACGGTGAGTCCAGCCCAGCCCGAGGTTTTCCCGATCCACTGCTTCCCGTTCTTGGTGATGCGCGCGCGCAGCATGGCGTGCCGTGTGACGAGTCGCTCGACGGCAGCCCGCAGCTGATCGGGGTCGACGCCTGTGCCGTCGAACTCGGTGTACAGGTGAGCTGCTACCCCGCCCAGTGGTTGGCCATCATGTCGGCCAATCCAGTAAGCGTGTTGCATGACCGCCAGCGGAAACTCAACATCAGCCTGGGGGTCGATATAAACTCCGGTGCCGGCCCCAGTACCGGCCGCACAACGAATTGGTTCACGTGCGGACAGCAGCTTTGCCCACGCACCGATCGTGGGATTCTCCGCCAGTTCGGCAAAATTCACCTCGATCCCAGACTGGCGCCAGCGGCCGACCAACTGCATCAAAGCAATGGAATCCAAGCCGAGCGTGAAGAGGTTTGCCTCCTCCCCGATCGAGCCGGGGTCCTCCTCGACGAGATCCACTACCGTTCGACGCAACTCCTCGAAGTCCAAGCCCCGCTCGGCCATCAGCCTACTTCCTCTCGCCCACTTGCGAATTAATTAATGAACGGTGAGCCGCCATAATCGTGGGGGTATCCGTTCTCCCTCTCCCGCAGGGACCAGAAATCTACTGATACTGCGCAGCTTCTCGCAGATCTCCTCAAACTCGCGGTCCGGAGCTGCATGCTAGCGCGGTCAGTCAGCTTGACCCGGACCGTAAATCCATCCTAAAAGGCCACTGTTCGCAGTGCTCGTACAGCACATAAGGGCCAGCAGCTTTTTGACTAGCCCTGTGCCCATGCGACAGTGGATCAAAAATGCCATCGACACGTTCCTGGGCGCAGAAAGCTCCGTTCTCGTTGTTTGAAACGGTTCGTCGACATGGAGCGACTTTCCTCGCGTCAGTGATCGGAGGCGACCAATATCTCGGTACGTCACCTTAGGATAGCCTAGGCTACCTCCAGAGAACACACCCGAACTGGTGAATGTACGCTTGCAATCGTTACTGACTGCACACGCCTGCTTGCCCATGAGCAGGGTCGTCAAGGTGACGGCAACGAGCGCGGCGGCCAGCACCGGAGCGAGCACAGCTCCCGGTACCACGCTGGTTGCTGTGGCGAACGCGCCGAGCACGAGAACAACAGCGATCGCCGCGATCCGCCAGTCGTCGCCCACCAGAAGGTCCCAGACGAACCTGCCCAACCCGGCCAGCGCCGCCTGTGCCCGCCTCATAGGGCCACCGCCCCGCTTCCTGGACGGGCTGGCGCGGGCGTGGTCCCCGGGGTCCGCGGCCGAGGAAGGCACCCCCCACCTAATGATGACCAAGCAATCCGGCGGCGGGGCTCTCACTCACGGCCTCGGCGCGGGAGGATGGACGAAAGCGCTGGCGAACGAGGAGGTGTCCCGCGATGGCCTGTTTCGGTGACGGTCTCGCTGTCGGTCCGGATCTGGTCCCCGCCGCGGAGTCCGCGGTTCGCCAGGCGACGGAACCGCTCGGGGGGCAGCCGCCCGACCTGCTGTGCGTGTTCGTGTCGCACGAGGATCCGGCCGCGGTGGGGGAGGCGGGCC
>Ga0136623_10000149_pt1 | contig 17767 bp, 15 predicted proteins | sample AntDrymUQ4492106_2_FD_104656 | JGI IMG/M metagenome (GOLD analysis project Ga0136623, IMG submission 104656) | Polar desert sand microbial communities from Dry Valleys, Antarctica - metaG UQ449 (21.06) | ecosystem: Environmental > Terrestrial > Soil > Desert | place: Antarctica: Dry Valley...
CTTCGCCTGCAGCTCGCTGAGGCTTATCACACTGCTAATCGTGATGGCGACGCCCGCAAGCAAATCCAATTCATCCTGTCCATGGCTCCAAATCCGGATTATTTGCCTGAACAGAAGGAAGCGGTGGACAAAGCGAAAAAGCTGCTGGAGAAAATGGATCGCAAGTGACCGATCACGTGTGAAGATGGCGTGCGCGAAGGAACATAGAACCGCGAAGCGGTTGTGACCTCCAGCCCAACGTTGCCGCCTCGGCTACGTTGGGTAATGGGTGAAGGAAATAGGTTTCAACCGCAACGCGGTTGCGTCAATCCCAAACGTATCGTTCATCCCACTCTAGCTTGTGCCGTGTGAGTAGTCGCCGCAATTCATCTTGAAAGCCCATTCTTTGGTGATGCTTTTCTTGGTTGGCGATATATCGTTTAACGCGCTCGAGATTAGATGAACTGACTGAAAAATCCGCGTAGCCACCCTGCCACTGAAAATCTCGTAGGCCTTGCCTTTTCAGCCAGAGATTTGATACACGCTTCAACTCCTTTACCCATTCTGCTTGCGTAATGGTACGACCGAAGCGGCTGAGCAGATGCACATGGTCTTCCACTCCGCCGACGATGATTGGCGGACAATGAAGAGTCTTCGAGGTGCCGCCCAGAAATGCGTGCAAATCGCGACGGAGAATCTTATCGCGCAAGAAGGGACGACGTTCTTTTGTGGAAAAGACTAAGTGAATGTAAACGGCAGATAGTGATTGAGGCATGTGAGGATCCTTTCGGCGTCGCAACCCTTTTAGGGTTGGAAATGCGTTTGTGAGAATTCCTAGGGTTGCGGCAACCCTGGGCTTTGAGACTGAGCCCCGCTGGGGCAGAACCAAGCAAAGCTCTATTGCTGATTTCCGCCCACTCTCTTCAATTCTTCAAGTGTGCGCTTGTGTTGTTCGAGTTTCTGGCCGGCTTCCGCGAGCTTGCCCTGAGATGTCAGCCGCTGATATTCCTCAAACTCCTGAAGTGCCCGGTTAACTAGTTGTTGCACTGTCTGATTCCCTGGTGTGAGAACGGCTGGTGAAATAGCTGGCTTAGCCACGCCGGGCGCTGGTTCTGCCTCAGGTTTCCTGGGGGCTTCCTGAACTGGCGGCCTGCCCGCATCACCAAAGAGACTGGTCATAGCCTCATCAAAATTCGTCCCGTAGCCAAGTCGTTCCTGCGTTGCGAGTACAACCAGTCGCAACTCAGGCATCGGGCTGCGCACGGCCTGAAGATAGATAGGCTCGACGAAAAGCAGTGAACGCCCCATCGGGATGACCAGCAGGTGCCCGCGTATCACTCGCGACCCTTGCTGGTTCCAAAGGCTGAACTGTGCTGAGAGTTGGGCATTCTGATCGATACGAGATTCTATCTGAACGGGACCATCAATCAGTCGCCCCTGAGGAAAGTTGTAAGCGATGAGCTTTCCATAGTTATCGCCGTCACTACGACCTGCCAGCCACCCGATCATGTTGTTCCGATTCGCGGGTGTGAAAGGCAGGATCAGCACAAATTCATTCGTGGTCTTCTCGTCCGGCAATTGCATCAGAACAAAATAAGGATCAATAGGCTCCATTTGCTTGGCATTTTGGTCGTCGATATTGATGCGGTTGGCCACGCTCCAAACGTCCTCGCGTTGGAAAAAGACATTGGCGTTTTGCGTGTGATACAGGCCATAGACCTCACCCTGGGCCTTGAACATGGTTTCCGGATAACGCACATGTAAGCGCAGGTCGGCGGGCATTTGGTCAGCGTTCTGAAATAGGGTTGGGAATGTTGCGCGGTACGCGGCAATCAGGGGATCTTGCTGATCGAAGATATAAAACTGCGTTGTGCCATGGTAGGCATCAATGACGACCTTTACACTGTTGCGAATGTAATTGACCGAGTAATTGCTCACACGGTGATGCCGCGAGTATGGATAGGTTGCGGACTGGGTATAGGCATCGATCATCCAGAAAAGGCGGCCATCTTTGCTTAAAACAATGTAGGGATCGTTGTCATAGATAAGAAAAGGCGCAAGCCCGTTAACTATCTCCAGAATATTCCTCCGAATCATCACGCGGCTTTCAGAAGTTATATCATCGGAGAAGGGGACCTTTCCGATGTCGCCAAGTGCCCAAGCCAATAACATTCGCCGCAGTGTCCCTCCGAGCTTAATGCCGCCATCACCTTGATATGTTGTGTAGGTGTTGGTTTCACCCTGCGGGTAGTCAAACTCCTTCTGTTTGGTTTTAACGTAAACCTCGGTGTTGGTTTTCTGGCCGAAGTAGATTTCAGGTCGCGTAACTTTAATATCTGCTGACGTTGACTCGACCGGCAAGTTTGACACAACAAAGCGAGGCATTCCCTCCGGAGTGAAGCCGTTGGCGGTGTTCATTGTCAGGCCGTAGCCATGGGTGTAGATCAGCTTTTGGTTGATCCAATTGCGCGACGCTTCGGGCAGTTTATCGACGGCAATCTCACGGGCGGCTACCATCGTCTGGCGGGTCTGTCCATCGATCTGATATCGGTCTACATCTACGTCAGGAAAATCATAATATGTGCGAATCGCCTGAATCTGCTTGAGCGTGTCTTGCAGCGCTTTCCAATCCCAGAGTCTGATGTTTTCGAGCGAAGTGCTGTTTGTGCTGAGATTGAGCGCCTGAACGGTGTTTTCAGCCTCAAAATTGCGCTGCTCAATCTGGTCTAGTCCAAAAGCGTGCCGGGTCGCGGCGATGTTGTGCTGAATGTAAGGTGTCTCTCGACCCAGCTCGTTTGGTTTCACGATAAAATTTTGAACATACGTGGGTACGATTACTACTCCGACTACATAGACCAGGACAGGAAGCGATACGGCGATTAAGAGCAAACGCACACCTTTTCTGGTGAAAGCATTAACCAGCGAAAGGGCGGCGGCAACTACGAGGGCAATCGCGACCAACAGGAGTGCTGGCAGCAGATAATTTGCCTCCGTGTAGGTCACTCCCGAAAACGTTTGATGGTCATCCCAGAGATAAGGAAAGCGCGAGAGATAAGTGCGCCATGCGAGACTTGCGAGGACTGCTGCCAGGGCAACCGAAACCGCGGCGAAGGCTTTTCCGGACACCGATCGGTCGGCCACCTTGAGAACTTTCTCGGGTAGCGTGAGAAAGGAATAACCGAGCGCTGCCACGAGAACTACAACAGCCAGTGCAACAAGCCAGGAACTAATCGAATCGTATACCGGCAGCGAGAACAAATAAAAACTCAGTGGTTTGTTAAAGATCGGGTCGAGCCGCTCCGCCGTCGGCTGATGGGAGTAGAGGGCGAACGCTTGCCAGTTCGAGTTCATTGCCACGCCATAGATAAGGCCAAACACAACGGCTACGATCCATGCCACAGGCCTCAAAAACCGCCCCGGCGAAAACGTAATTGTCTGGTTGTTCAAGAGGATTGTGCGTGTTGCCAGCCCCTGCGTCGAAAACATCCTTTCCAGCAGCCAGAAAGCGCCCCGCAGAATGAATATCGTCAGCAAACCGAAGATGACAAAGAGCCCGACCTTCAATTTCAGGATGTACCAGTAAACGTCCTGAAAACCGAGTGAGCCAAACCAAAGAGCGGAAACATAGATGGACAGGCTGCGTGAGAGCGAGATGAAGAGAAGTACGACCGCGGCGATTACCCAACGTCGCCAACGCCGACGCTTCGGCGGCGGAGTATCAATAATTTCTTCGTCGGAGAGGGGGAAAGGTCTGCTCATGTCAGCCTAGCATACGCCGATCAAGTGAATCGCTCAATGTTAGAACAAATCGGCCTGGTTCGTGGGCAGTCAATTGCCCGTGTATAATAGGTAGGCATCCTGGTTGATTCTGATCGGCCTCGGTTCTCCTTTCATCGTCAAAGTATTTGGGATTGGAAAAAACGCCAACTGGCCTGGGGAAACAGACTTGATGCTTACGCCAGATACCGTCTTACAAAGCAGGTACCGGATCGTTCGTCAGCTTGGTGAGGGCGGAATGGGCGCCGTATATGAGGCAGTCGATGAGCGGCTGGATTCGACAGTTGCGCTAAAAGAGACATTCTTCACGGATGAGCGTTTGAGAAAGCAGTTTGAGCGGGAAGCAAGACTGCTGGCGCGAATGCATCATCCAGCCTTGCCGCGTGTAAGCGATCACTTCTCGGAGGGCGACGGCCAGTTTCTCATAATGCAGTTTATCGCCGGCGACGATCTGTATGAGATGATAACGCGCAAGAACGGGCCGTTTCCCACCGATCAAGTATTGACCTGGGCTGACCAGCTGCTGGACGCGCTAGACTACTTGCACACGCAGGATCCTCAAATCATCCACCGGGACATTAAACCCCAAAATCTTAAACTGACCGCGAGAGGGCAGATCATTCTCCTGGATTTTGGCCTGGCGAAAGGGCAGATCGGTGAGTTTTCGCGCGTAAGCACTTCGGCAAGTATCTTCGGTTACACCCCAAACTACGCGCCACTGGAACAAATTCAGGGTCTCGGCACTGACCCGCGCAGCGACATCTATGCGCTCGGGGCTACGTTGTACCACCTGATGACGGGTGTTAAGCCACCCGATGCCCTGACTCGTGCCGCTGCACTGGTCAATAGCCAGCCGGATCCACTGGCACGGGCGAACGAAGCTAATCCGGCCGTCAGCGCTGGTTTGGCGAAAGTGCTGGTGCGTGCGATGGCCCAAAACCGTGATCAGCGCTATCTGACGGCTGCAGATATGACAAAGGCCTTGCATACAATTGGCGAAGCCACCTCGAGTTTCGAGAAAACTGAGGCTCAGACGATCCTGGTCGCTCCAACTCAAATCGCTGCCAGCGCAGGGCTCACCCTGCCTGTAGTGAAGAAGCCGACAATCCTTACCGGCGAAAGCACTGTTGTGCGATCGCCGAAGGCTAAACCTGGCCGTGCGTCCTGGGCCATCGCCGCGGCAGTCGTGCTCCTTTTGGCGGCCGGTGTGTTTTACGCTTATCAGAAACGAAATACTGTCAGTCCCCCATCACCATCCCCAATTAACAACGTCGAAGTGCAAGTGTCACCCGAGCCTGCAGCCACGCCGCTCATGAGCGGTCGGTCACTTGAAGAGAGTAAAGCACAAACTGCACTACGCCCCTCTGAGATTCGCAAGAAAGAGAGCCCTACTCGCAATAAGGCAACGACCCCCACGAAGCAACCCGTAATTGTTGACGAATTTCGGGTGCCGGAAGTCGAGGTTCCCGAAGTGCGCACCGAAGATTTTCCAAACGCTGCGCGTCCAGGCACGCACCCACCGCTCACGCCTCGTCGGCCAGAAAGAATAGGCCGCGACGCAATCAGACTGGAGGACGGTACTGTGTTGCGGACGACTCCCGATGGCAGGCGCGTCGTCATTACGCCGGATGGCACTAGACGGGTCATTCCGCCGCGCATGAGGCAACAACGCCGAAGACCTTGACCCCGTCCACTCGTCTCCAAACGCATCTTCTTTGCCCATTTCACGACAAGTCCATTACATAGGTTGGATGGCAGTTCAGGAGAGTAGCTGATGAAATTATCTGTAAAACTGCGAAAGTTTCTGACATTAGTCGGAACTGGTGGCCTTCTTTTAAGCAGCGTTCTGTTAAGCACGCCGGTAGATGCCGGCGATATCGAAAAAACGAATTCAGCTGTTATCAAAATCGCCCCACCTGCGCCGGTGTTTGACGAGAAGGAGCGGTTGTCGGAACTTGCTCAGCGTCGCGCAAGCGTGGCACAAAGAATCGGTCCAAAGGCGATTCTCATACTGTTCAGCGCCGAACCGAGGGTTTATACAAACGACGTAGATTACGAATATCGTCAGGAAAACAACCTTTACTATCTCACCAGTCTAAAGCAGAAGCGCGCTACCCTCGTGCTAATGCCGAACAATGCTCAAACACCTGAAATACTTTTCATGCCTCGGCGGGATTCCTTTTCCGAGATCTGGAATGGGCGGATGTATAGCGCTGAGGATGCAACTCGAATTTCCGGTATCAAGGAGATTTGGGAAGCGCGCGAATTTGAACCTTTCCTGCAGGCATTGCGCACCAGACAGCCTTATCGACCCAAGCCGGAAAATGTCATCATGAGCGCCGCTTCAAGTGCGCTACCGCCTGGATCGCCAACAGGATACGAAGCATTATTTGCTGCGGTCGAAAAGAACGAGGGCGAACTTCACATACTGGTTCCCCGCGAAGCTGAAAGCCGCGAGTACGCCCGAGAACAGCGCTTCGCGGCTGATTGGGCCAGAAGTGCCACTGGCTATAACGTCAAGAATGCCTCACCGATCTTTGCAGAAATGCGGTTACGAAAATCGCCGATGGAACTCCGACTCCTGCAACATGCCATCGATATCACGAATGAAGCCCAGCAGCGCGCCTGGCTGGCGGCTGGAAATTCTAAATGGGAGTATGAGGTCCATGCCCAGGTGATTTACACGTTCAAGCTTCGCAACGCAGACTATTGGGGCTATCCCTCGATCGTGGGGTGTGGCCCAAACGCCACCACGCTTCATTATGTTGAGTCGCAGGGAGCAGTTAAGCCGGGTGACCTGATACTGATGGACGTGGGTGCGGAGTATGACCACTATACCGCTGACGTAACTCGGACGTTTCCAGTGAATGGAAAGTTTTCGGCGGCCCAAGCCGAGATTTATCAAATTGTTTATAACGCTCAGGAAGCGGCGGCGAACGCTATTCGTCCTGGTGCCAGGATCTCGGATGTCGATCGGGCTGCGACTGAAGTGATCAAGGACGGCCTGTTAAAGCTTGGTTTGATTACCGATCGTGATTCGAATCAACATCGAGTCTGGTTTATGCACGGCACATCGCACTGGTTGGGAATGAATGTTCACGATGTTGGCAATTATGCTTCCAAGTTGGAGCCCGGAATGGTTTTCACGAACGAGCCGGGCATCTACATTCGTCCCGATGCGCTGGATTACCAACCTGCTCTATGGAGCCCGGAGCAATGGGAAAAGTTCAAAACAGCGGTGGGTCCTTCATTTGAGAAGTACAAGAGCATTGGAGTGCGAATCGAAGACGATATGGTGGTTACAGCTGACGGGACGCGTTGGATGACCGAGGCGCTGCCGCGAAAAATATCCGAGATAGAAGCGTTCATAGCACGTGGACGGCAGGAAACCCGGTGACATTACTAGCTTGAAAACCTAATCAGGAGCAATTTACATTCAACTTCCGTCACCTCAACGTCAGGAAGGCCGACCCTCCGCCTTCCTTGAGATTACTAAGTGACCTTGAGGTGACGGAGGTTGAGTGTAAAATCGCTGCTGACCATGGTTAGATGACGACTCCGCGGACGGTCTTGCTGACTATGATTTGAACAGTCGTCGCCGCCACCCTGAGAACCACCTCAGGGCTGTTCGAAAAAAGCCATGCTTGGGTGGAGGCTGGTCGGGAGCAGTTTTTGCTTCGGCTTCAAGGGCAGTGAAGAATTGCGCAGCCATCATCTTCGCCGTTCCTTGAATCATCCTTTGTCCCACACTGGCGATTGTCCCGCCTACCTGCAGATCACCGGTGTAGTTGATGATCGTTGTTCCTCCAACCTCCTGGAGATCGAGATCGCCTGAGCCTTTCACGAATCCCGGCGAGCCTTTTCCTTCGACGACAATTCGGTAGTGCTCGGGCGGTCGCATGTCCTCGAGCCTAACGCTGCCAGTGAAGACTCCCTTAATCGAGCCCACGCCGGTGCGAATAATGGCGGAATAGCTGTTTTCGCCCGTCTTCTCGAGACGCTCGCATCCGGGAATACAGCGCTGCAACACCTCAGGATTCGTCAAACATTGGTAGACACGCTCCCGTGGGGCTTGGAGTTGATGCGTGCCTTCGAGTTTCATGGGGGGAAGTTTCGAGTTTCGAGTTTCGAGTTCCAAGTTCCGAGTTGTAAAGGAAGTTTCGATTTCCGAGTGTACTTTGCGCCTCCTTGACTTCACGCTTGGAAGGGTAACTCGAAACTCGGAACTCGGAACGCGTAACTTTTTAGTTGGCTCTGGACAATGCCGTGTTGATTGCGCGACGCGTGTAAATCGTAGCTAAGTGCCTGCGGTACTCTTCCGAGGCGTAAAGATCTGAATTTGCGTCAACACCGTCGGAAGCGTGGGACGCGGCGGCGGCAACTGTTTGTTCGTTAAGTTGTTTACCGGCGAGAGCGGATTCAACACCTCGCGCTCGGTAAGCCTTCGAGGCAACGCCTGTGATGCCGATGCCGCACGATTCACACGAGCCATTGGCGGTAAGGCTAAGACTCGCGGCCACACCGACAACGGCGAAGCCCGAAGCAGGATGGCGAACCTTTTGATAAGCGTGACCATATCGCCCCTGAGGTTTGCCGATACGAATCTCGCGCAGTATCTCACCCGGCTGTAAGGCAGTCGTGAGCAGGTCTACGAAGAAATCCGCCGCTTTGATGACTCTTTCACCGGTCTTTCCTTGCGCCACCAGTTCAGCGCCGAGTGCCAGGATCGCAGCTGGCCAATCGCCTGCAGGGTCAGAATGCGCAAGACTGCCGCCTATCGTCCCTTTATTGCGCACCTGCACATCGCCGATATGCGAGGCACACTCTGGCATCAATGGGCAGCTTTGCTTCAGTAAAGCGGATGACTCGATCTGATAGTGAGTCGTCATCGCACCGATCGAGATCCGGCTGCCTTCCTCGCGAATGTACGCAAGGTCCTTGATGCGCCCAATGTCGACGAGCAATCCCGGCTGCGCCAACCGCAGCTTCATCGCCGGTATCAGGCTGTGACCACCGGCAAGTATCTTTGCCTCGTCGGGATTTTGCGCGAGCAGTGATATTGCTTCGTCGAGTGACTTCGGAGCCTGGTAATCAAATTGAGCGGGTATCATATTCGTTCTCCTTTTGGAGTGCGCTGGCAGAGCGAAAGCGGCGACGGCGCTTTAATTATAAAGAGCGAATTACCTTGTGGACCATATCGTTGAAATTACTAGCGTCAGCTCGTTGCCGCGCTCGCTTCTTATTCACACCTATCTTCAAATAGGTGACGACAGTGGACGCAAATTCCCGGAACTGTTTCAACGGTTTGCGGCGGCGTCGGAGAAACCGTTCAAACGGTTTCAGCAGGTTACCCAACGTTCCCGACACCCAGCTAAAGCAGGGTGTGAATGAGAAGTCGCTAGCGAAGCCTTTGATACGGGCCACTAAGTTCAGCAATCCAAAGCGGTGTCGCGCTGCGGCTTGCCACCGCATCCATATGTTGGCAACGGCTTTAAGATGACGACGAGTTATTAATGACCTTCCAAACCGTTTCCGGCTTCACTGGCATATCCAGATGCTTCACGCCAAAAGGCGCGAGCGCATCGACTATCGCGCCTACAATTGCGGGCGTTGCTCCGATCGTGCCGGCTTCACCGACGCCTTTCACGCCTAGCGGGTTTACCGGCGAAGGCGTCTCAGTTCGCTCGAGCTCCAGCCAGGGAATGTGAGCTGCTCTCGGTACGGCATAGTCCATCAGCGTTCCCGTAACGAGCTGGCCCTGCTCGTCGTAAACGACTTCCTCATAAAGCGCTTGGCCAATCGATTGCACGATACCGCCTTGTATCTGCCCGTCAACCAACATCGGGTTGATGACCTTGCCACAATCGTCCACCGCAACATAGCGAAGGAACTTGAGATCGCCGGTCTCGCGATCGATCTCAACGGCAACAATGTGAGTGCCGAAAGGAAAAGTAAAATTCTTTGGCTCATAGAAGTGGGTTGCGGAAAGACCTGGTTCAGTGTCCGGCGGCAGATCTCTTGCGATATGGGCAGCCAGCGCCACGTCCTGAATCGTAAGGCTTGACTTGCCTTGCGTCTGGGGTTCGGGCAACGCTCCCCCTGGCGCCTCACCGACGGGCACCACCGGTTCGGAGGTTCCTGTGGTCGCCGCGGCTTTGGCTGCCTGCAAAGAATATCGCCCTTCTTCAAATGCAAGAGCGGAGGCATCGGCCTTGAGCATATGCGCTGCGATCTTGTGGGCTTTCTCTTTTAACTTCTGAATTGCAATCAGCATCGCCGTGCCGCCCACAGCAGTCGCACGGCTGCCAAACGTGCCGATACCGTACTGCACAACCCCCGTGTCACCATGGATCACAGCAACGTCGTTCAAGTCGACGCCTAGCTCGTCCGCGGCAATCTGAGCGAAGGACGTTTCCTGTCCCTGCCCATGGGGCGATGCGCCAGTCAGGACAGTAACTTTACCCGTGGGCTCAATCCTTACAGTTGCACTCTCCCAGCCGCCGGCGGGCATCGCATTAGATGGACCAAGGGCGCAGATCTCGACGTAAGTCGAGAGACCGATTCCTATCAGCCTACCTTCAGCGCGTGCCTTCTTTTGCTCCTCGCGCAGCTCTGCATAACCGATCATTTGCTGGGCTTTATTGAGCGCGGTTTCGTAGTCGCCACTGTCGTAATCAAGACCAGTCGCCGTGTGAAAGGGAAAATCGGCCGGAGCGGGGAAGTTTCGTCGTCTGACTTCTGCCGCATCGATTCCCAACTCCAATGCAACCAGATCCATTGCACGCTCGACAACGTAAGTAGCTTCCGGGCGACCGGCGCCCCGGTACGCATCCGTGGCCATCTTGTTGGTAAAGCAACCGGTGACATTGATCTGAATCGCAGGAATCCGGTAGGCGCCGGACAGCATTAAGCCGGTCAAAGTGGGAATTGCAGGAGTGAGCAACTGATGGTAGGCGCCGAGGTCAGCGAACACGTCGTAACGCAGACCGGTCAGACTTCCATCATTCTTAAATCCGACTTCGATGTAACCCACCTGGCCGCGGCCGTGAATCGTCGCCTGCATATTTTCCCGGCGAGTCTCGATCCATTTCACAGGCTTGGCTAGTTGCACTGCAATCCATCCCAGCAAAGCCTCTTCCGCGTAAACATTCAGTTTAGAACCGAAGCCGCCACCCACTTCCGGAGTGATCACTCGCAGTTTGTTTTCGGCGATTCCAATCATCAAAGCCAACTGCGTTCTTAGCAGGTGAGGAATCTGGGTGGACGACCAAACGGTCAAGTCGCCTTCGCCGGGGAAATAGCGCGCAAGCACTCCCCGCCCCTCCATGGCAATTGGCGCGAGCCTCTGATGAACGATGCGCTGTTTGATAACGCGGTCAGCGGATTTCAATGCAGCTTCGATGTCGCCTTCGCCTGCGGTCAGTTTGTAAGCGATGTTGTCGCCAAAGTTTTCGTAGATCAACGGGCCGCCCCTGGCAGCTTCTTCTACATCAACCACCGCAGGAAGATCTTCGTAATCGACCATCACAAGATCAACGGCATCACGGGCTGTGTAACGATCAGTCGCCACCACGGCGGCAACTGGATGTCCGACGAAGTAAACCTTGTCCTGGGCAAGGACGCGATAATCTGGAACCTTCAGCCCGGGAAGGGCGCTGGCGCAGGGTACTGGTCCTATCTTCTCGGCAATATCTTTGCCGGTATAGACGGCGACCACGCCCGGAGCTTTCAATGCTTCGCTTGTATCGATGCCATTAATTCGGGCGTGAGCATAGACCGAACGGACGAAGGACACATGAAGGGTATCAGGCAGCTTGATATCATCGACGTAGTGAGCGAGACCCTTGATGAGCCGGGGATCTTCCGTGCGCTTTACGCGTTGTCCGACGTATTTGTTAGCCATGCAAAACCTCCGAGAAGTTGGGTCTTTGGTATCGCTCGAAAAGATGGGCTTTGGTCTTGGGCCTTTGATTTTCCAGCGAGAGTGAAGCGAAACCGAATTCCGCCAAGACCAAAGAAAAACCAAAGGCCAAAAGCCAAGATCTAACCAGCCGCTTTCTTTGCAGCGTATTCCACAGCCTCTACAATATGTTGGTAGCCGGTGCAACGGCAGAGATTACCGTCGAGACCCTGGCGGATCTCGTGCTGTGTAGGTTTAGGATTGCGCTCGAGGAGTTGCGCTCCGGCGATGATCATGCCGGGCGTGCAATAGCCACATTGCAAACCATGGCGCTCCCAGAATCCTTCCTGCACAGGATGCAAATCTCCGTTCTTAGCTAAACCTTCGATTGTCGTGATGCTCGACTGATCTGCCTGGACCGCAAACATCGTGCACGACTTTATAGCCTGACCGTCGACAAAAACGGTGCATGCGCCACAAAGCGAAGTTTCACAGCCAATATGGGTACCGGTAAGGCCGAGAGTGTCGCGTAGATAGTGGACCAGGAGCAGACGCGGCTCGACCTCGTGTTGGTTTTCGACACCATTCACGTTAATGCTGATAGCCTGCTTCATAAAACTACCTCACTTGTTGTGATATTTCAGGAAAGCGAAATTACGCTGCCGGACTTTCTATGCCAGTTTGAAATGAAAGTCAATGGCGATATTAAAACGGTTTTTGGCCTTGGGTTTTGGTCTTGAATCTGAACTGTTGAAAGATTTAGGCTTTGGCAGCCTTCGACTGCGATTGCTCTTTCCGCTCGACGATTTTGCGTATGTAATTAGCGGCATCCGGCGTCTTGCAACCAGTGTCGCCATGGTCAACTTCGACTTTGCCAATCTTCGCGGCAACGGCCAGGGCTTTCTTCCGTAAACTACCGTTGCGAGCGCCAATTGAGATGAGGGCGCCGTTCATGGCGTAGCGTACTCGGTTCCTGCGCGTGTGAATGGCTGACTGGATCGTGTCAAGGTAAGGTAGAAAAAAACCGTCAGGCAGTTCGGCATCTCTGGCAGCCAGCCAATTGAGAATCTGCCAGCCGGCGCTGCCAAGCCATTCCTCTTTTGATTTACTCCACTGCTCGGCCTTCTTACGAGATAACGGCGTCTTGCTGACGAGTCCGGCCAGCACATCAGTTAGCACATAGTTGGAGAGGCTTTTGGACCAAGTATCAATTTCCTTTGCCGTCATCTTTGTCGGATCGGCAATCATAGTGGCAAGGACTTGCGCGTCATGAACACCCGACGCCCAAAGCTTTCCGGCGAGATCGTGGTCGGTCTTAATCTTCTTTTGCAGATTGCCTAGATTGGCGAAGCTTACTCCGTACTGCTTACCACTCACGCCGTGACGCCGGTAGGTCTTGCGAGTTTGTTCGTTACCCAATGCCTCAAGTTCCTGGAGCACTTGCCTCTCGGTCATATCAGATGTCTCCTTCCTGTCACTCCCGACCACTGCGATGCTTAGGTGCTGCAGATCAAAGTGCTCCGGCGGAGATGAGCGCTACACAGTGGCTTTATGAATCTGTCTCTTTAGGCGGTGGATTGTACGTCGCACGGTCTTTAGTTGACCGTGATCGTGCGCAGCGAGAGCTTCTTCGCGCTTCTTCTTGAGCTCGCGGATGCGCGATTTGATTGAGGCTTTATCAACTCCCACGACATCGTGGTGCTCATGCTTGATACCAAGGGCGTCGGCGAGGGCGCGCAGCAAGTGCTCCTTATTCATCTGCGTGTAGCCCTTGACTGCATCATGTTCGATTCCCTTCGAGATTTCGCGAAGCTCAACGACGGTCTTGTGTTTTAGTTGTTCAAATGTGTAATCCATTGCCACGACTTCTCCTTAACAAGTTGGGTAATAGCTCTGCTCGAATGAGGGGAAGAATAAGATCTATCCTCCGGCGATTACAAGAGCACAACGCGCTTGTCCCACCCACCACGTAGTGGTTGCATCTTTATAGCCATCGGGCCGCCACAGATACTCTCTCCTTTAGGAGTGAAATGTGTCTCGCGGCTAGACGACACATTGAACTCCTAACGGAGTTCTTGCGTCGGACCTGTCGGCTATAAACATGGAACTCCTAACGGAGTTTAAAGCCCAGAATTTGGCAAAACCTGTCCCAGGTGGTTCTTCATATGAGCAACATAGTCGCGCATGAAGTAGTCGAGCGTGACAGACTGATTCTCGGCAACTGGCTGCCAGGCAATCTTATCAAGACTATGCCTCGCCCGCGCTTTCACGCGGGTCTCCTCCGGCATCGCTGACATCAGGTGTTGAAGGTGCAGATTGTAGTGTTTCCAGAGCTGAACGAGTTGCTGCCAGGGCTCCTGATTGTAACCTTGCACTCGCACCCACTCTTCCTGCTCGTATTCCAAAAAAACAAGATCGTCAGTAAACCGAGCGCCAACGAAACGCTGGTGGTTATGAGCGGCGGAATCGATCAGGTGGCCAATGATTTCTTTAGCCGACCATTTTCCCTCGCCGCGGGGCGTCTCACTTTGTTCCTCGGAGATGAGCAGGAGACGGTCCGCGGCCGCTTCAACTGTTTGACGAAAATCGTCCAGAAAATCCTGCATACCTGTTTTGACTCCCTACTATTTTGAATCGCCGCGTTCCAAGGCCTGGCGATCCCAGTTTGCGAGTTTGGCTCCTGCTTCATAGCTCGTCTGCAAAAACTCAAGCAATGCGGCCCGAGGTGAATCTGCCGTGCGAACGTCATCATACGGCAGCAGAAACTCGCTGAGCTGCGAACTATAGAAGCCGGGTTTAATCGCTTCCTTTTCCAGACCCGGAGGCGCGGGTGCAGTGTAGGAATAGAAAGCTGGTCCGGTAAAACCAGCGCCCGGCCAAAATCCGGCGCTGATACATTCGTGGGAGTAGGCTTCGCGAGTGATCAAACCCGGGCGCTCAGGCGCGCGACGCCCGGAAAAGCGAGTCACGGCCAAATCGAAACTTCCCCAGTAGAAGTTTACCGGACTACACTTGCCGATGAACCTCCCTCTGAAATCCTCGAAGGTGGTTGCGGTCTGCGCCAGAATACGCCAAAGCCTGTTGGCATACTCCGGATCGTAGCTGGCGTGTTTAGTGTCCTTTTCAAAGGGAATAGGATCAGGAACTTCCTGGGGTTTGGTATAGATGCTCGCTTCGATCCCCAGCGATTGCAGTGTTGCCATTAGTTCCCGGAAAAAGTCAGCAACAGGGCGTGGAGCCAGCGGCAGAGATCGCCTTTGATTCTCGTTTGTTCTGATATACAGTTCGTGGTTGACAAAATCAAACTCGATTTCGAATAACCGACCACGATAGGGCATCGGCGGCGTTGTGAGGCCACGAGCAGATACGTAGAGAGCGCAGTGCCACCAATGGTTTACCGGCGGCGAAAGTGTCAGCCGGAGTTTGCCAACGATCTGAGTCCACATATGCAGCGTGGCATAGGTATCTTGCCACGCTTCCAGCGGCAGACTGGGCCAAAGATCATTGTTGGAAACTTCACGGGCCGGTTGGACTTCCATGTTCGACTCCTCACGTGTGCTAAAACAGAGTGTTGAGACCTAGCAGGCTGCTGAAAAAACAAAACACGATCCACGAAACCACACGAAACCGCACGAAATGGATGACCTTAATTCGAGTTACTTGGTGTGATTTCGTGGATCGCTTTGCTGCTTCTATTACTGGTCATCACTTTTTCAGTAACTGCTAGGCGTTCTCGTAAGCTTTTCGCAACCAGCCCAACAACTCTTTATCCACTTCATTCTTACCGCTGATCCTCACGCGGTGACTCACCATGGCATTAAAGCTGCCCGATGGTTCCAGCCTCCCTGTAGCGGCCGTACCTTTCAGGTTAATGCCCACATCCAGGCGACTGCCAGTTGATGGCTGAAGAATTGCGAACTGCTTCTTGCGACGCAGACTGACATAGGCTTTCTTCGGCGCCATCTCAACATCGTTGCCAAACTTACTGATCCCGGCAATCAGAGCATCATAAACGGGTCGCATTGGCGCCTTGGCTCCCGCGTATTGAGCCGCGACCAGATCGTCACCACTGGCAGGACCGCTCACGACCTCCAGCGTTTTCAGTGCAATGAGGTTAGCGTAGCCATACGTGAGACCATGGTCTGTCTTAAGGAAGTTTAGAATCTCCCGGGACTTAGACAGCTGACTGGCCTGGGCAATCTTGATCCACTGCGCCAGGGTTTTGCCAGTCTTATCCTCAAGGTTTCGAATCATGGTTTGTAGTGCCGCTTCTGGTGAACTCATTAATTCCATCTCCTAATTATGCTAAGCGGTTGACCGATATGCGCATAGATCTACTCGCTGATAAATAATGCACCCTTTGCCAAATCCTTTACCATGCGAAACGCCGGCAAAGATTCGCCGCCTGGAGTGTTCAATGCAATGCGTTCAGTGCGAGTGTATCCCATCGCCGCGTACAGAGGCTCACCCGGAAGTGTTGCTACTAATTCGACTCTCGAAAAACCAGCGTCGCGCACTGCGTTTTCACAGGCAGTAATTATCTGACGTCCAATGCCTTTACGTGCCCATTTTGGGTGAACATAGAACGCTCTAATGCGCGCCGGGTCTCTTGTGGGCTCAAGTAGTGGCTCTGGTTCCCCGGATTTCGACTGATCGCCACCAAAAAGCGTTGCTCTCTTACTCCAACCCCCACATCCGACTATTTGCCCTTCGTGTTCTGCGACGAAGTAAGTCCCATCCTTTATCAGTTGGCTGTCGACACCAAATATGTAGACCAAAGCACTCTCGATTTCTCGCGAACTGTAATAGGGCGCGCTGAGCACGCGCACAGATTCAGGTATTAGCTCTTGCAGGGCGGGAATGTCTTCCAGCGTAGCTAGCCGAATACGCCCGGATGGCAAGGATGAGCGGATTGAGTTCACCTCTCTCAGCGCAACAACGCACGATCCACGAACTCCCACGAAATCACACTAACAACTTCGTGCCATTTGGTGTAATTTCGTGGATCGTTTCGCTCGGTCGAAATTGCTCGAACAGCAAGAAACTGGTTTAGCTAGTTTCCCACGTGAGCACGAGCGATTAGGTAAATCAACGACCTACTCGGACTTCCTTTTAGCCGCTTCGCCCACGAGGTTTGGATGTTGGACCATTCCGCCTGCGGAATGATGCCCTTTTCAATGATCTTGAATCCTGCTTTTTCATATCCAGGAACAAGCACGGAATCCACGTAGGCAACAGTTAGAGCTGGCACTCTCAGGCGTTCCAGCTCCGCAATATCCCGCTGGGGATCAAATCCGATTACGACTTCGAGCAAAGCGCCGGCTGTGCAGACACGACGGAGATTTTGCAAAGCCGCTTCCTCGCCGGTAGCCACGGCGCCAAGGAGACTGCCCCACGGAAAATGCACATGGACTTCGTCAGCTATGCCATTTAGTTCATCGGGAAGGTCTTCGAGGGCCGCTTGTAAAAAAAGGAGATTTGGCAAACCGCCTTTAGACGGTTTTCTATGAATTGTTTCGGATATCTTTTCCAGGGGTCGTGCGTTCGCGTCGACCCCGATGTAGAACTTGTTCGGATTGCGCCGTGCGGACTGGTATACAAAGAGACCGTCTCCGGTCCCAATGTCGATCACTATCCCCTCGCCGGTAGGGAGCAATAAGTTTTTCGAAGGAGACTCTATCGAGTCATCAAGTGGTTCTGCCACGAATTCGTTTCAACATTAAGCACGTCCTCTCTGTGTCGTTAATATATCTGCGATGCGGGATGTTTTGCAATAATCACAGAGCGGCTGACACCGCAAACTAGATGAGGTTAGGTTGGCCTCGGCTTGGCCGCCGGATGTGAGGCGATGGCTATGCCTCGCCGGTTAGCTGCGCTTTAGAGTTGGGCTTCGCCCCTGGTTCGGGCTTTGCCCTTAGCAGTCGCTCAGAACTATGCTGGGGCTCATCGAGTCACTGGTCTACCGAGTCATCCGATGTTCGAGGGGCAGAGCCCGAACCTGTATAGACCGGGGACATGGTGAACGGGTGTTCGGAGACATGGTAAACACATCTTAGCTCAGTTTGTTATCGGTTAGGTGCAGGGCACCAATTTTGTGTTGACAGAAATAGA
>Ga0136623_10000150_pt1 | contig 17747 bp, 15 predicted proteins | sample AntDrymUQ4492106_2_FD_104656 | JGI IMG/M metagenome (GOLD analysis project Ga0136623, IMG submission 104656) | Polar desert sand microbial communities from Dry Valleys, Antarctica - metaG UQ449 (21.06) | ecosystem: Environmental > Terrestrial > Soil > Desert | place: Antarctica: Dry Valley...
CGCTATCAGCGATGCAAGGCCGAGCAGTTGATGCGGCAGGGAGTCACGCTCCTCGACCCCGCTCGCTTCGATCTTCGAGGAGATTTACAAGCCGGGCAAGACGTGGTCATCGACGTCAACGTGGTCCTGGAGGGCCGCGTGCGCATGGGCGATCGGGTGACCATCGGCCCCAACAACTGGATCCGGGACACCGACATCGGCGACGACGCGTCGATCCTCCCGAACTGCGTGATCGAGGGCGCCGAGATCGGCCGCGGCGCGCGCGTCGGTCCATTTTCGCGCCTCCGGCCCGAGACCCGGCTCGCCGAGGAAGTCCACATCGGCAACTTCGTCGAGGTCAAGAAGGCCGCCGTCATGTCCGGCACCAAGATCAACCACCTGAGCTATATCGGGGACGCCGAGGTGGGCCGCGACACCAACATCGGGGCCGGCACCATCACCTGCAACTACGACGGCGCGAACAAGCACAAGACCGTCATCGGCGATCAGGTCTTCATCGGCTCCGATACCCAGCTCATCGCCCCGGTCAAGGTCGCCGACGGGGCCACGATCGGCGCCGGCACGACCCTGACCGAGGACGCACCGCCCGGACAGCTCACCCTCGGCCGCGCACGCCAGACGACGATTGCCGGCTGGGAGCGGCCGAAGAAGAAAAGGTAGCACGCCGCCGAGTCGTCTCGGCAGTACCCACGACGATGCGCGTCGGCTACTACCAGTTCCGGCCCCTGTTCGGCCAGCCTCGGCGCAACGTCGCCAAGATCCTCGCCGCCCTCGCCGACACAACGGCCGATCTCATCGTCCTCCCCGAGCTGGCGTTCAGCGGGTATCACTTCCGGGATCGCGAAGAGGCCCTGGCCTTGGCCGAAGACCCCGCGAATTCGGAGACGGTCGAGTCGCTGACCGCGCTTTGCCTGAAACGGGACCTTCACGTGGCCACGGGGTTCTGCGAGCGGTTCGGGGAACGCGTCTACAACAGCGCGCTCCTGATCGGTCCGAAGGGCGTCGAGCATGTGTACCGCAAGCTCCACCTCTTCGCCGAGGAAAAGCGCTGCTTCGATCCCGGCGATTGCCCGCTCTCGGTCCAGGAGGTGCGAGGCGCGCGCATCGGTCTCCTGGTGTGCTTCGACTGGGCCTTCCCGGAGGTCGCGAGGGTCCTCGCGATCCAAGGTGCCGAGATACTCTGCCACCCCTCCAACCTGGTCCTCGGATTCTGCCAAGAGGCCATGCTGACGCGCTGCCTCGAGAACCGCGTCTACGCCGTCACCGCCAACCGCTTCGGCAGCGACAAACGACCCCACGGCGAGCTGCGTTTCACGGGCAAGAGCCAGGTGGTCGCACCCGGCGGGCGCTTGATCCACCGCGCGCCTTCCCAGCGCGAAGAGGTTTACATCGCCGAGATCGACCTCGCCGAGGCTCGCAACAAGCGCATCACACCCTGGAACGACCTCCTGTCCGACCGGCGGCCAGAGTGGTATCGAGATCTGGAAGCTCTCCCGGCGCCCGGTCCTATATTTTGAGAGCGGTAAAGGCCCGTGCCGGGTAGGGTCATCGCTCGCCTCGTGGACAGCCGGCTTTCATCAGGCGACTTGGGCAGGGCGCGGAGCGTACGCTGCACGGTAACGGTCCTTCGCGACTTCGGCGTGGGTAGCTACGCGAGCGCGAATGGCCAGACCGGACTCCATCGGCATCAAAACCCGGCACCGACCGTGAGCAGCGAGATCCGGTAGAGGGTGGTCTCGGCGGTGATGTAGAGCATCGAGCCGTCGTTGCCGAAGGCCAGATTAGCGGTGGGTACGCCGGTCTCGATGGTGCCGAGGTGTTCCCCATCGGGTGCGAAGATATAGACCCCGCCGGGGCCGGCCGCGAACACATACCCCTCGCGGTCGACCTTGATGCCGTCGGGTGCGCCTTTTCGGCCCGCGGCGAAGGGGAGGGCGTCCGCGAAGAGACGTCGGTTCTCGAGCCCGCCGTCGTCCTCGCGGACCTCGAAGTAGTACCAGGCCGGGCGATCCGGATCGGAATCGCTCAGATACAGGGTCTTTCCGTCGGGCGAGAAAGCCAGGCCGTTCGGGGCCGTGAGGTCCTGGACCAGGAGCGTCAGCTCGCCACCGGGCGGGAGCCTGTAGACGCCGCTCATGGGGAGCTCCTTGCCGGGGTCCTTGAAGCCCTGGGGCAGGCCGAAGGGCGGATCGGTGAAGTACAGATCGCCGTTGGCGCGGAACACCGCGTCGTTCGGGCTGTTCAGGCGCTTGCCCTCATAGCGTTCCGCCAGTATCGTCTTGCTGCCGTCGGTCTCCATGCGCACGACGCGCCGATCGCCGTGCTGACAGATGACGAGCCTGCCGCTTATCGGATCGATGGCGAGGCCGTTCGAGCCGGGCGCACTGCCCGTGAACGGGGCGGTACCGGTGTAGCCGCTCGGCTGCATGAACACCGACACGCCCGACTCTGGGTGATAGCGATGGATCACGTTGTTGGGGACATCGGAGAAGAGGAGGGCGCCTTCCCGGCGCAGCCACACGGGACCTTCGAGCCAGGCATACCCGTCCGCGAGCTTTTCGAGCTTGGCATCCGCCCCGACGATCCCGTCGAGACGCGTGCCGAGCCGTACGATGCGGCCCAGAGCGGCCGGCTCGCTCGCCCCCTCCGCCGCGATGGCGGGGCCGACCGGGAATAAGGCGAGTGCGGCGATGACCAACCAGGGGCCGAGGTCTTGTTTCATGGGGATCTCCGGACCGTCTTGCGGGATGCCCTAAAGATAGCCCGCCGCGGGCGAGAAGGCGATCTTCGTGGCGGGTACCCGGCGCCGACCCGGTTTCCGCGGCGCGAATAGGGCGGCCACAAGGGCCGCCCCTACACGGCACCTGCGCCGCCCCGTGTAGCTTCTTGTAGGGGCAGGCCTCGTGCCTGCCCTCTTGGGGCGTCCCCTATTCGCAGTAGCGCCTTCGAGCGACCCCCAAAAAGCGACCCGGATCTGGCGACTATACGGCGCGCCGACCGGTGCCTAATCTTTCCCACAAGCAAGGGCCGTCCAGCGCCCGGCATCCCACTGGGCATTCTAGTCAGAGGAGGCGTTCCCGTGGACCAGCGATTCGAAGACGATGTGATGCAAGACCTCTCGGGCGAGGGCCCGGCCGTTTCCAGTGACGAGGCGGCGTTCGAGGCCATGGCGGCCGCGGCGACGGACGGTTTCGGCGAGGAGCCCTTGGAGGACGACATGCGTGAGGATACCGATCCGGCGGCAAACCTCGCGGCCGAAGACGGATCCGGCGAGGACGCGGACGACGACCTGGACCTCGATCCGGGATTCGACGCCGCCGAGGGTGAGACGCAGGATGGCCTGGAGGCGGCGATCGCCGAGGCCCTGGACGCCCAAGGGCCCGAGGAGTTCTTCGCGCGGCTCCTGGGCGGCGTGGGCCGGCTCGCGGCGCAACCGGCGCGTGCGACGCGGCGGCAGTCGGCGAGGGGCAGGCGGCGCGGTGCTCGCCCGGCGTCGCGCGATGGAGCGTCTGGCGGGACCGGGACGCGGGGCTCGCTGACCGGCGTCATGCGGCGTCTCGGCCGGTATCTCGCCGAGGGCATCGATGAGGGCGAAGCGCTCGATGATCTAACGGATCTATTCGTCGAGGAAGGTCTGGACGAGGCCTTGCCGGTCTTGGGGGGCCTCGCCGCACGCGCCCTCTTGCAGCCGCTCTCCGCCGGACGCATCGGAGCCCCGCTGCGCCGGCAACTGGTAGCGAGCGCCACACAGGCGGCGAGGACCCTGGCGGGACGCGCCGGACCGGAGGCCTTGCGCGCCTTGCCCAGGCTCGCCCAGAGCATCGGTCGGACCGCCGGGCGACGCGAAGTGCGGCCCGCGGCCGTGCCGCAGGCGCTCCGGCGCACGGCGGTGCAGGTGGCATCGCAACCGGCTTTGCTCGCGCGGCTCATGCGGCCGGGCCCCAAGCGCAGCCCCACTCGTACGGGACTGGGTCGCGGGGCGCCACGGCGCCTGGTCGTGCCGGGACCGGTGGAGATCCATATCCTGAGCCGCTGATTGATAACACACTCCATGCTGAATCTGAGAGGAGAAGAGCCATGAGCGATGCATTCGAAAGTGAAGTGATGGACGACCTGTTCAACGACACCGCGGAGGGTCCGGCCCGCCCGAGCTACGGCGACGAGTTCGAGGAGCTGGACGCGCTCGAAGACGAGTTTGAGGGCTTCGAGGACGAGGGCTTCGAGGACGAGTTCGAGGGGGCCGACGAGCTCGAGGACTACGGTGACGAGATGGAGGAGTTCGACTCCATGGAGGACGCCGTGGCCGATGCCCTCGATGCAGAGGACACCGACGAATTTTTTCGCCGGATAAGGCGCATCGCCCGCGGCGCCGTGCGCATCGCGCGGCGTGCCGCGCCGATAGTCGGGAGGATCGCCCGCGGCGTCTCCCGCGTCGCCAGTGTCATTCCGCTGCCACAGGCGCAGGCGATCGGCCGTATCGCCGGCGCCGTGGGGCGCGTGTTGCCCGCCGATGAGCTGGATGCCCTGGATGCGGTGATCGACCTCGCCGAGGAAGAGGATGCCATTGACGCGGCCGCGCCGGTCGTTGCCGGACTCGCGGTCCGCAGTGCGGCGCCCGCGGTCGCGCGCGCGCCGCAGGCGGTGCGACGTCAGGTCGTGCGTGCGGCGACCCAGGCGACGCGGGCCGTCATGCGACGCGCAGGACCGCAGGCGGCGCGGGCAGTCCCGCTCCTGGTACAGGGTGTGTTACGGGTCCTTCGCCGGCGCCGGCTGCCGATCCGTGCCCTGGCCCCCGGCGTGCGTCGTATTGCGGCGCGCGTCGCGCAGGACCCGCGCGTCGCGCGGCAATTGGCGCAGTCCGCGGCACGCGGCCCGGGACGCCGCATGCGCCCTGGCCGCCCTGGCGGCATGCGCCCTCGCGGCATGCGCCCTCGCGGCATGCGGGCGCGCCCCTGAGCCCCTGGCGCGAGCACACCGGGGAGACGGGCGATGGCGGGGCGGGAATTTCTGCGGGTCAAGGTCGTGGAGCTCATGGCACGCGGCCGGGGGCTCAACCGCATGGACCACGAGTCGGTCGGGATCCGGCCACAGGACCGCCCCAACGCCCCCTCCCCGGCGCACTTCGAGGCCGCCAACCGGCGCCTCGCCAAGATCGACAAAGAGGTACGGCGGCGCCTCACGGACCTCAAGACCACGTGGCAATCCGCACCTGCGGAACGGGTGCTCACCGACATCGCGCTCGTCGAGCGCGAGCTGGACCGGGCGCGGCGGACCTTCGGCCTCTTCTTCGAGATGTTCAGCCAGCGCGGCTCGATCTTCGCTCCGGCGCTCGCAGCGTACGATACGGTGGCGGTGGACTGCTATACCGCAGTGCGCGAGGCCGCCCCGCGCATCTTCCGCGGCCCGCTCTTGAAACCGCTGTGCTACATGGAGCACGGTTATTCCCCGGCCACCATGCGCCGTGGGGTGTTGCTGAGTCGCCTGCTCGGGGAGCCCAACCCCTTCCCGGTCGTGCGCATCCCCTGGGACCGCGATCGGCCCTGGCAGGCGGTGTTCCTGCACGAGGTCGCCCACAACCTCCAGGCCGACCTCGGGATCTGGCAGGAGAACCGCCAGGCGCTGGTCCGGCGCCTGCTCGGCACCAGCCGCGACCCGCTCATCACCCGTATCTACGGCCGCTGGCACAAGGAGATCTTCGCGGACCTGGCCGCGCTCCTGCTCGGAGGGCCGGCTGCCGCCTGGGGCATGGCGATCTTCCTCGCCCATCCCGCGCCGCGCACCCTGACCTACCGGCCGGGCAGTGCCCACCCGACCGCTTACCTGCGCATCCATATCCTGGTCGAGATGCTGCGGCGCATGGGTTTTACAGGCGATGCCGAGCGCCTCACACGTGCCTGGGCGGCACTGTACAACCCGCGCCGCTTCCACCGATTGCCGCCGCGGCTCTTGGCGACATCGAGCCGCTTGATCCCGCATGTCGTGGACGAGATCGCCTACCAGACCCGGCGCAACCTCGCGCAGCGGGCGCTCGCCGACATCCTGCCCTTCACCCGCGAGGACCAGCAGGCGATCCGCGCGGGGGCGACCCGGCTCGCAGCGGGCCAGGCACCCGCCGGCCTGCCGCCGCGGCACCTGGTGAGTGCGGCCGCCTACGCGCTCACGAGCGGCCGGGTCGTGCCGCGTGTCCTGGCCGACCAGGTGATAGGCTTGTTGAACCGACGCGCGCCGACCCGGACGGCCGCGCCCGCGGCTTCACCTCGTGAGGCGCTCGCGGCTTGACCCTAATTGACACTTCTGGAGACGAGGTAAACCCATGACGTCCCAATCGAGCCCCCCCTTCTACGGCACCACCGGGTCTCCCAGCGGCAGCGCGCCGACGAACGGCTCGCCGCAGAGCATGGCGCTCGACAACATCATCCGCCGCGAGCTTCGGGTCAGCGACCCCAACGACCCGAACCAGATCGCCCAAGCGCTGCTTACGCGCTACAAGGATACTCCGCGGGCGCAAGCGATCAGCCAGGAGGCCAGGGGCTTGCCGTTCCTGCAATCCGTAGAGCCGCCGTCTATGGTCCCGCAGGCCGCCACCTCGTCCGATGTCGAATTGCAGCAAGCTAAGGACGACGTGGACCGCGACCTACACGAGCTGACCACGAATTCCTTGCTGAAGGACGTGACGCCGGAGCTGCAAGGCTGGTCCCAGGCGGTGCGCTCGGCGATGCAGGAGGGCACGACCGCGGCGCGGTTTGCGCTCGATCCGAGACAGCGCGATAAAGCTTTCGCCATACGCCGGCAGCTTGGAGATTACGCACGCATGGCGCGGCTGGTCGGTGCCTTAACCCCAACGCTCAACCTTACCTATCGCAAGTTTGCCCAAAGCTTGGATGAAGTTGCCGGCGTGATCCTGGTGTCCATGGGTGAGTCCTTGGCCAATGTGGGTTTCAATGGCGGCCGATTCCTGTTGCAAGCACCCTACAGTGAATTGCAAACCCGCCGGGATGCGGCGATTTATGCCTTACGTAATTTGATCGGGGCTACACAGCAGGCCTACGGCCCGAACGACTGGCCTCGCGGCTTGGATGCATACCGCATCCTATTTAAGGCGCTTGAAGACCAAGGGCAGGGCGATTTGCGCGCCTTACTACTCGAAGCTGAGCTGACGCGCACCATGGACGAGCTCATCCAGCGTGCGGCGCACGGTCGGGTAGAGGGTTTGCGTGCGCTTGGTTCGACCGCACAGCTCGACCTGGAACGCTTCCGCCGCTTAGTAGCGATAGGCGATCGCCTTGTTAACATCGAGTCGCCGCCGCTCACGACTTTTTTGGAAGGGCTGCAGTTGTTCGCGGACGCTTTCGAAGGATCGGGCGGCTTCCGCCTATTGCACGTCGCGCGGCCTCCGATCTTGCTTTATGGCCTCTATGGAACTTCCGGCTTTGGGCCCGCAGAGGAACGGCTATTGGATCTCGTCGTGAAGCGTGGTGTGCTTGCCGATAGGCTCGATTGCTTCCTGCAATGCGAGTGTGGCCTTGAACAAGTCAAATGCCAAATCATCCTCGACAAGATCCTCTATGATGTCGATCGTGCGATCGATCTCTACGCGGTCGGCAAGGATGATTTCGGCCAGCCCGAGCGCAGAGCGGCGGCCTACGGCTTCGTGATCGAGTTTTTCCTCGCTAACGTTTCCGCTATCTTAGTAGGCCCAGACGCTAAGACCTTCAAATGCGACATTTCTTCCGTGGCAATTATCCTCGCAGGCATCCAGAAAGACCTATTCGGTCCTAGGCTCAATCTCGGACTGGGCGCTTCTTCCGAAGTAAGAACATGGGTGGATACATTGACGACTTATGGTAATGCGGTAAACACGAAGTTAACCGGGTCTGCGGATCCACTTGCTGCTGATATCCGCGTCAGCCTTGCGGACGCTCTCCAAGCGCAAGTATTTCTCCACGTTATAGGACCGAACCCACATAACGATCTAGAGTTTCCCTTACTGGACCTCGCGTTGGTGTCGAGCCTGGCGCAGAAGGGCGAAGCGCTGGTCGAATCAGGCGGGGTCAATGTCGTTACCGCTGCGGCTGACGTCGAAGTGTTTAACGAAGCTTTTGACATAAACGGCCTCGTGACCATTCTCCAACAAGAGCTGTGCGTGCAGAAGGATGCGGAGAGCCGGTGGAAAAATCTAGTGAAAACGATGGCTCCCGACTGCTTAGGGATCGACAAGGTCTTCATCGATATCGAAGGGGTCATCAACGGAGCTCTCGATAACGTCGGTGGTCCAGTGTGTCCAGCGTTCGGGCCGACGATACCGCCTCACTTCGAGACGAGTTTGGAGGCGCTAGTTAAAACTCCCCGTTAAGGTGGGTAGCCTTGCACAGCGTTGGCAATGTCTTATATGGAATCGAGTTCCGTAGCACTGTCGAAATGCTGCTTCTCGATAACCGATGGATTTATGAGCACGACGATTAGGAGGTATGTCCATGGCCGCATTACCCAGTAGGGTTGCCTTTTTGGTTGAAGCGAATACTGCGATTGCGAGCGGAACAAATAGAATCGCTGATTTACCAGGAAACATATTCAGGTTGTTCGTATTCCTTGGAGATTTATTCAGCGCGGACGTAGATGATGGGAAAACGATCTGCGACTTGGACTTGCCAGCCCAAGTACAAGGAAAAGACAAAGTGGCATACACGAAATCGAGAAGCGAATTCTTAGAGAAATTCCTGAAGGATGAAAAAAATGCGCTGGGAAGAGAAGCAATAGAAGAACTCGGTCTGGTTGCAGAGGATCTGCTAGATATCGTCGATTTATTTTGCGAACCCAGATTCATTCGGTTTAGAAGTGAGCTCTTACGGACGGCACCGCAACCTGCGACAGTCGCGCGCGTGAGCGCCCGAGGGCCCGTGGCGCCTTCCGGTAAAGTAACCTCTCGTTAAAAAAAAGGGTGGATTTAGAGGTTCCTAGCCGCCACGAGATATGCCTAACGATTTATGCATGAATGATGTAACCCAAGGAGCCGAGCCATGAGCTTCCAAACCACTGAAACCTTGCAGCGGTTGATGCAGACTTTCCTGCGGGAGCAGCTCGCCGCGCTGCCGCCGGATCAGCGTCAGCAGTTCGAGCAGCAGTTCGAGAACCGTTTCAACGAGCTCCTCAAGAACGCGGCGAACGGCGGAATGGAGGGCTTCCTCGATCTCGTCGGCTTCGGCGGCAAGGGGCCGGTCGAGTTCGAGAACCTGCCCTATCCGTACATCACGCCGGACTTTGACGACTCGGTGATCCCGAGCCAGCTCCATGCCGCGGCGGAGCTCTATTACATCTATCAGCACGAGCGCATGAAGGTGTTTCAGGTGATCCAGGTCCTGCAGCGGCTGTTCCACCAGGGTCGGATGCGCATCCAACGCGGTCCCGGCGCGCGTGCCCTCTATACCCTGGAGAAGTGGACGCCGCTGCGCTACACGTTGCGCGACCGCATGATCGCCTACCGGCGGGCCTTCAACTACGGCACCGCCGTGGCCCCCGCCGGCGCCATCGTGAACCGCGACTTCCACCGCCAGCTCGTCGGCTTCATGGTGGCGCTCTCGCAGTACTTCCGCGACCTCTTGATCGGCGAGGTGATCCGTGGCGGGCCGCTCCTCGAGCAGCGGCCGTTCGGGTCCATCGGTACGGTGCAGCGCATCGGTCTCGATCTGCGCTATGCGCTCGATCGCTCGACCTACGGCAACATCCTGGCGCTCACCATGGAGACCGGGCATTTCCTGAAGACCGTGCTCCAGCTCCTGGATACCCCGGACATCAAGAAGTCCTTCGACGCCAACACCAAGTGGGACGTGGTCGAGGCGGTCTCGAACCGCTACCTGGGCGGCATCGCCGAGCCCTCGCAGCGCGCCAAGATGGCGGAGAGCGCCCGGCGCATCCTCCAGTTCGTCGCCGACAACGACTTCAAAACGGCGGTCGACCCCATCCTCTTCCAATCCGAGGCGCGGCCCATGGGTCCACACGCCGAGGCCTGGGTCGCCGCTTATCGGATGACGCCCGAAGGACGCGCATTCTCGGGCGTGACCCCGGCCTTGCGCAACATCCTCGGGATCCGCGAGGCGGCGAGGGCGACGGCGTAAGTCGATGTAAGGTGGGTTAGCTGTGCTTTTTACGGCGTACCCCAGTCTGCATTTACTGCTGACGCGACGTGGTCTATGTGGCGAGGATACGACCTAGGTCCCTTGGTTGACGAGGCTATCGCTGACCTCGACCGGTGGTTGGGTCTGGATGATGCGGATGTCGATGAAGCCGTGTATCCCGTCGTGCAGGCGACCGTTACTACGGGGGGGCGTCCCGTGTTTCAGAGGTTGCGCCCCGATATCGAACGACAGCCCCGGCGAATGCGCGCGTATCTGTTTCCGCCCCATAACTCTAACGCCCGCGGGATCTGGGTCGACGGACCTCGAACCCAGGCAGTGCAGATAGCCAGGTCGCTCGGGCTCCACGGCATCACGGCAGGCGAACGACATGGGCGGGGACGACCACATATCCACGGGCAATCCGGCAGCCGTCGTAGCCAGCATATCTTCTATGGACGCCGGGTGCCGGCGCTCGGAGAAAACTTCTTCGATTGAGGCTAGTCGATGTAAGATGGGGTTAGCCGCGGTTTTTTTGCGGGATGACCCACGCTCGCCACAGGGCCTGTGTGCTCGACCCCGACGCTCGCGCTCTCGCCCCTCGGCCTGACCCTCCCTACAGATAATACTTTACGGAGTATTCTATGTACGAGCGATTTCTAGACGAAGCTGTCGATGAGCTTTTAAACGAAAGTGATGCCGGTTATGGCCAAGGCCTGTATGCGGACCTAGACTTCGAGGAAGGTGATTTCGACGCATGGGTTGAGGATGCGTCGGATGATTTGGATGAGGAGGTTGATTACAGCGTTATCGGTCCCCGTGATGACCGCTTTCCGATCCCCTCTAGAGCTAGGTTTCCTTCGACCCGATTCTTTCCGTACACCACAATTTGTTTCCTGCAAGGCATAACCGCGTCTGGACGAAGCACCGGAACCGGCACTCTTATAGCGCCGCGAGTGGTATTGACGGCCCGGCATGTTCTAAGTCCCGTAAGGAGAATGAGGGTCACTCCGGGTGCTGACCTTTGTGCCCAAAGCCGAAGAACGGTCGCAACACCACCGTTCCTTGAAGCCAGCGCAGCCCACTTCCGGACGCACCCGACACTGGACTTCGGAATCATTATCCTTCCGCGCGCTTTCCAACTGCCCAGCCATAGAAGCGGTACACGTCCCAGCCCCTATCCCTTCATGCTGCTGCAACCGCGAGGTGATATCCGAACCGCGACGCTCCTGACCATCGCCGGATATCCCTGCGATAAACCGCTAGGTACCATCTGGGGACATTCGAACCGTATTCCCATTACTGGCGTAAGTTCCACCCATTTGCGTTACACGATCGACACCTGTCCGGGTCACAGCGGCAGCCCTATTTGGCTGCTGGGCAACGACGGAATCCGCCTGCTGCTGGGAGTTCATACCAATGGACCGGCTCGTTGTGACAACGATCCGCGTGTAGGTGTTCAGTGTCGCCGGCCGCGCTGCGGACAGAATTTCCCAGTGAGCCCAGTCGCTGGACAGAACGGTGGCGTCCGGGTGACGTGCGACGTGATCAGGACGATCCAAGGTTGGTGCCGACAAGCCGGCGTGGCCGGCCCTATCGTAGATAATCGTGTATTCCGGCGCCGATGCGGCGCGCCGTGATTATCAGTAAACGTAGGGCGGATTAGCGCAACGTAATCCGCCGAATGTGAGGCAGAAACCTAGGGTGGGTTAGGGCGGCAGCCAGTAACGCACCAACACGACAAGCACTGCTTGTCTCCTTAAGCCGTTGGCGGGTAGTGTGTCGGCCTCGCGGCCGGTGGGTCAGTCGAATGCTCCCTAGGTTTGATAACGCACCGGAGGCAGCACTGGCGAAGCAGAAGGTAACCATGAATCTAACGTTCGAAGGCGAAGTGGCAGACCCCGGGGTTATGGACGATTTGGCTTGGCGCGTGCCGTTGAAGTTGCCCGGGATCTTCTAGGGCGCACTCGATATCTGTTGGGTTTACCGCGACTTTAGGTTCCTGGCTTGAGGTATCGACATGATCCACCGAATCGGTGTTTTTGCCAATACGCGCGGAATGAAGGACCGACTGGCTGCGAAAACAACTGAACGGGTCGCAGAACTCCAGGTGACGGACTGTTATCTAGTGCTTAACCCGATAAGACATCGCACGCCGACTCTTTTTATCACTGAGGATCGAATTAGGAGCTTGACTCGTGCTTTACAGGACATCGGAGCGGACGTGCATTTCATGATCTATCCCAAAAAACACGAATTGAAGCCGTTTGCTGATAAACTGATTCCCCTCGCTGAGACGCTTCACGCTCGGTCAATACTCCTCGACCTTGAAGAGAACTGGAGTAGCTCAGTGCTTAAAAATATCGAGCTTTACCTGGACCAATTTGAGGACGCATTTCTATCCTCGCAGGTCACCGTTGGCATCTACGGTTATGGCTTCCTGGAGCCCAAGGTTAAGCCGTTTGCCAGAATCGTGGACTACGTCACAGCCGATGCGCAGGATACCAGTCCCACTAAATCACACCGTTCGTGGAAAAACGCGGATCCATCCGACATCGTGATGATTTTGCCAGCCTACAAACCACACACTGTGCCAAGCATGGCGAATCAATTGAAGGAGACACGAACGCTGACGGACCCAGGCATATCAGAGATTGTTTATTGGTGGCTGACAACACTTTATTCAGATAACCAGCCGAACGAAAAGGGATGGTTTCTCCGGTCGATCGCGTCGAGAATACGGGCGAGCGAGCGTGATCTTATACCTGACTGGGCGCTGGAGGAGAAATCGATCAGGAATGCGTTCATTAACAACCTTAATTATTCCATTTCGCTAGGCTGGAGTAAGCACATGAAGGACGTTTTAAACCTTATAGGGCTAATGCCGTGGCCATCTGCGAGAGAATGGGTTTCTTCGATAAAGAGGTGGCAGAGGAGCCATCGCATTTCTCCGGCGCCCGGATATATCGGACCGCAGACATGGACGAAAATGCAAACAGCATTGGGGCTCTAGTAAACGTAGTAAACGTAGGGTGGGTTAGCGCGGTAGCCGGTAACCCACCGACACGACAAGCGCAGCTTGCCTCTTTGAACCGTGGGCGGCTAATGAGTCGGCCTCGCGGCCGACGGGGCGGTGGGTTGCGCTCCGCTTAACCCACCCTACATTTAATAGCGTAAGAAAGAGATAATCCGCGATGGATGATGAGGTAGCGAAGCGATGGCCGCTGTTCTTCCCGATCTCGCGGTAACCATCAGCCAGCGCCGCTGGGCCTGCGTGCTCGACCCGACGCTCGCGCTCTCGCCGCTCGGCCTGCCGCTTGTGCGGCGGCTGTGCCACGGGATGGAGATCTGGCTGGTGCGGGAGCTGTGGCACATCCTCGACGACTCCCAATACTATCTGCAGCGCCCCGATGCCCTCTGGGAGGGCGACACCGGCGCGCGTGTAATTGCGGGCGCCGGCGAGGACCTCCGGTTGCAGCAGGTGCTGCGTACGCTGCGTGGCTGGGAGCAGATCCGGCTCTGCACCGATCTCTCCGGCCTCAAATGCTGCTGGATCGGGGATGGTCTGGCCGAATCGCTCATCCCCGAAGACCGGGATGCGGGTCTCTGCGCGCGCTACGAGTGGCTGAGCGCGCTCCTGGACGCGAGGATCGATGCGCGCGGGACCCTGGCGAGCTGCTTCCGCGATGTGGCCGCGCTGGCCGCTGCCCTGGAAACCGCGCTCGTGCTGACCCAGGTGATCGACCAGGAACCGCCCGCCATCGCCCAGGCGCTGGGGCGCTGGGGCGTCCCCTGCCGCCAGATCTCGACCGACGACCGGCTGTGCGCCCTGGAAAGCGCGGGGCTCTCTGAGGTGCTGGTCCAGGCCGGTGTCGCGAAACTGGCCTGGGCGGGTCTCCGGCTCGCGGTGTTGCACGTGGTGGCGCCGGGGGCGCTCGCCGCCGTGCCGCTCGCGCCGGAGGAGCTGGCCGTGGCGGGAGAGGGCAGGGACGAGGGATTTGGCACTCGCTATGTCGGCGCCGACGAGGACGCGGATGCCGATCCCTGGCTCGATGCGCAGGCCTTCTGGTACCCGCTATGACCAAGCCGGCCGTGCGCGCACCGCTCGGTCCGCCCCGCCGGGGCCGCGAGACGGTGCGCATCAACCACCGCGATCTGGTGGTCGTGGCCGTCGCGGGGCAGATCGCCCATCCGGTCGGGCGCGCCAATCCCTACCGGATCGGCAACGACGGCGTGCCGCGCGTCCTGCCCGCGACCGGCGGGATCGCGGTCAATCAGCGCATCGGCGACCGCTGCGTGGGTCTCGCCGGCGACCACATCGAGCCCGGCGTCACGCTGCACAATAATCGCCGCGAGGTGGTGGGTCCGCGCAGCGGCCCGAACGACGCCCTTATCACCTACGCCTGTGTCGGCAATCGGGCGCGCGTGATCAGCGGCCCCTGCACCGGGCAATGGGGCCTGGTCACCGGCAAGCACGGCGGGATCAACCACGTGATGGTCGATTTCCCGACCCCGGTGCTGAGACAGCTCCAGATCGGCGATCGGATCCAGGTCTATTCCTGTGGGCTTGGGCTCAGCCTCGGCGACTACCCCGAGGTCGCCGTGTTCAACTGTGCGCCGGCCTTGCTGCGCGCGTGGGGCATCGCCGAGGATGGCGGGACCTTGTCGGTGCCCGTCACCCACCTCGTCCCTGCGGCGATCATGGGTTCGGGTCTCGGCAAGAACACCGTGTGGCGCGGGGACTACGATATCCAGCTCTTCGATACGCCGACCCGCAAGCGCTACCGGCTCGGCAGCCTGCGCTACGGCGACATGGTCGCCATCCTCCACGGCGATGCCCGCTTCGGCCCGTCCTTCCGCCACGCGCGGGTGTCCATCGGGGTCATCGTGCACGGCGACAGCACCGTGAGCGGTCATGGGCCGGGCGTGACTGTGCTCATGACCGGCCCGGCCGAGCGCCTTCGGCCGCGGCACGACCCCGATGCCAACCTCGCGATGCTGTTCGGCCTGCGCTCGTTGCCGCCGGCGCGGGAGTACCAGCCGCTTGCCGGCGCCGAGCACGACGCGGCGTGCCGCGCCTGTGGCCGGCGCCTGCCCCGGGAGGTGCGCGGCCGGATGGGACGATCCTATGGCGGAGGAGCGCAGCGCTTCCTGCCCCGGATCGGTGCAGCCGGCGTCGCCGGGGCTTGGGAGCCGGAGCACGCTTAGCGTAGACGCGGGCCTCCACCCTAGGAGGGCGGCTGCGCGAGTAAGCTGCCGATCGTGCCGAGGCCACCGTCGCGGTGCCGCAGTCGTCTCCATCGGACGGTGAATTTTTCACAGGAAAATGGTGAAGAAAATCACATTGTCCGACAGCACGGGGCGTACAATGAGATGCCCCCGGGCCCCCGATCGCGATCGAGGAGCCAAGAACGACACACCTCTATTACAGGAGGGGACATGGCCAAGCACATAGCTCCATCGTGCGCCAGGGAGGGCACGGTCTCGCAGCCACATGCCGAGGTCGTGGGCGAGCTGCACCTGCCGCCCGAGCATTACCTGATTGTGCACCTGCCATCGTCGGATCCGCCCGGCAGGCGGGCCCAAGGACCATCCGCTGCATTGGCCTCCGATGAGCTCGCGCGGTTCATGCTCGGCGATGAGCAGTTCTGCATCATGCGGGCGGCGGGACTGGGGGGTGCGGACGCGACGAAACTGACCGAGATCCTCACTGCCCGGGAGCTCCAGATCGCGTCTCTCGTGGCCCTCGGGCGCCTCAACAAGCAGATCGCCGCCCAACTCCACATCAGCGAGTGGACCGTCAACACCCACGTGCGCCGCGTATTCTGCAAGCTCGGTGTCTCTACACGGGCGGGCATGGTCTACCGCTGCGCACCCCTGATCGGCCGGCGGCCGGACCTCGACGCTTGAGTTCCTCGTGCCTCTTCGCGGTACTCCTGCCCGGCCCGGTCGCGGTCCAGCCCTTCGCCTATATCACCAACCAGGGTAGCAACGACGTCTCGGTGATCGATACTGAGGACAATCGAGTGGCCGCCATCATCCCCGTCGGGCAGACGGCGGGCGTCCGGTAGCACCGGGCGACCGGCACTCTATGTCGCGAACTGGTTCACCAACGAGGTTCAGGTGATCGATACCGGGGCACTGCGAGTCGTCGCCGGAATCGCGGTCGGTGAGGGTAGCCGGGTTCATGGCGCCGGGTGCCGTTCCGCGACCCCACCGATGCGGTGACGCAGCATACGTTCGCGCCGCACGGCCGGTGCCACGCGAACGGCGTCCACCGATCCGAGCTCGCGAAGGGCATGGAATATGCCGTTCTATAAACCCATTAGAGCAGGGCTTTCCTCGGCGCACATGTCGCGCACCCCGGCAAGCGAACGCCTGCGGAGGGTTTAGCCATGATGAGATCATCGAGGCAGTTTGTCCGACAGGTACTCAATACATTGATCCTGTGGGGATCGGGCTGGAAACGCAGGCGCTGCGGCCGGGGCAGTCACCCCACCCTCGAGTGGTGCGATCCCCTGTCCGGCCTGTGGCACCGGCAGGACGCAGCCCTGCGGCTCGCGCGGGTGCAGGCACGCGATCCGAAATCTCTGCGCCGCTAGCAGGGAGTTTTTTACCGGTGGATGGCACACCCCGTCCCGCGGAGGTGGTCACGCATCCGTGATCCCAGCCAGGCGGTAGCCGAAATACCAGCGGTTCGTGGCCATTTGTCGATTGGCCCCGGGGTTCCTAACGGTGTGGCTCGCGCCCGCCGGGCACGATCTCCTCGCCCGGCCCTGGGCGGAGCGTCTTCCCCGCCGAAGGAGACCTCGATCTCGCCCTCGATGAGCATCACGATCTCCGACGTCATGGACGAAGTCCGCCCAAACTTGACCCGGCGGGTCCGTCCATACATCGCAGCCGAACCCTAGGGCTGCAAAGCCTTCCGCGAGGCGCCCTTCCTGCTCATCGATCGGGCCCTCCGCCCGGTACCCTCATCGAGCCGCACAGATGCGCCTCGGACCCGAGGTCACAGAGCGCCTGCCGACGGCCGGCGCTACGCGGCACCCCTGCGGAGCCCGAGCCGGCCGACCTTTGCGGAGATCGTGTCGCGAGTTTATCGTATGCATGGCCCGAGCGGCGCTGCGCGGACCCCTGGGCACGGTGGGTCAACTCTGCTGTTACCCCACTTTGCAAGGCAGGCGGGGGATCGGATGCGTCTGAACCCACCGGCCTCAACCCCATTGCATCGGAATGATCTCGGGACGCAGCCTGGCGTTGGGCGCGAGCACGCCATGGAAGCGGATCAGATGCAACCGCGGACGGGGACCGAGCGGCTCGGCGGTCGCAGCAGGGTGGTGGTGAGAAATCCGGGCTGGGCTCGTCCCAGTTTACGACGGGATCGTCCGTATCGATCGCCAGGCATGTCCTTGGCGCCATGGCCCCGGGGTTCTCGAACGGGTAATTCTCGAATGGGTGGGCTTTCGAATGGGTCTGGACGTTCACGGCACGCGCTTCTTGCTCTATGCACGGGGTCTCGGGGCTTCTTTCGAGCGCACGGCGATGATCGGGCGCCAGACCCTGCATCTCAGCGCCGCCGAGCTCAGGCGCAACCTCGCGGCCTTCGGCCTCATATATTCGCCAGACGAGGTCCACGCC
>Ga0136623_10000151_pt1 | contig 17712 bp, 15 predicted proteins | sample AntDrymUQ4492106_2_FD_104656 | JGI IMG/M metagenome (GOLD analysis project Ga0136623, IMG submission 104656) | Polar desert sand microbial communities from Dry Valleys, Antarctica - metaG UQ449 (21.06) | ecosystem: Environmental > Terrestrial > Soil > Desert | place: Antarctica: Dry Valley...
CACGACTACATTCCCTACTCGATGGGGCGCGACTTCGACAAGGAGCCGTGGACGCCGGACCAGCCGCGGATCAGCGGGGTCGCCCAGATCGCCTTCGAGGTCAACCTCCTGACCGAGGACAACCTGCCCAGCTACCACCGCGAGATCCACCAGATGTTCGGCGCCGGCGACGGGGCCTGGATCAACTGGGTGCACCGCTGGACCGCCGAGGAGGGCCGCCACGCCATCGTGCTGCGCGACTACCTGGTGGTGACCCGGGCCCTTGACCCGGTGCAGCTGGAGCGCGGACGGATGCAGAACGTGATGGTGGGCTACGACCGTGACGGCAAGTCCACGCTGCAGGGCATGGCCTACGTGGCCTTCCAGGAGCTGGCCACCCGCATCTCGCACCGCAACACCGGCCGCTACTCACAAGACCCGGTGGCCGACCGGATCATGATCAGGATCGCCGCCGACGAGAACCTCCACATGGTGTTCTACCGCGACATCCTCGGTGCGGCGCTGAAGATCCAGCCGTCGCGGGCGGTGCGGGCGATCGTCGACGAGGTCCTCGCATTCCAGATGCCGGGCGCCGGGATTCCCGGCTTCCTCCGCAAGGCAGCGACGATCGCCAAGGCCGGTATCTACGACCTGCGGGCCCATCGCGAAGAGGTCCTGCTGCCGTTGATCCGACACTGGGGGATCTTCGAGCTCTCCGGGCTGGATGCTGCGGCCGAGGAGGCTCGGCGCCAGCTCGCCGCTCACCTCGAGAAGCTGGACGCCTCGGCGCGGCGGTTCGAGGAGAAGTTGGCGGGCTCGGCAGTCCCGCGGGTGGGCGCCGCGGGCTGAGGCGACAGCTGCGCGCGATCAGCTCGCGCGCAGGGCGACGTCGAGGCTTCGAAGACCGTCCTCCGCGGTAACCTCGAGCGGCTCGTTGCGAACGATGGCCGCGACGAGGTTGCTCATCCCGGCCCGGATGGCGAGGCGATAGTCGTCCTGGCGGTCCGGCCTCTCCACCACTGTCGAGACCCTCTCGCGAATGCCGCTCCCGAACAGCGTTCGAACTTTCTCGAGACGTTCGGGTTTCGCCGTTCCCTCGACCTCGAGGCGTGTCGGGATCCAGCCCTCGATCGTGGCGTGGCCACGCTCGAAGGCGAGCCTGATCGTGGTCCGCTCCGTCGTCGTCCGGTTGAAGGCGTGGTAGAAGGTCGCCGCCATCGCATCGCCGAAGAGCAGGAATGCGCTCGCGCGGTCGACTCGACCGTCAGACCGGCGCTGCGTGCCGCCCGAAACGTGATCCGGCCCACGCCCCGCGAGCGCCAGGCACAGGTCGAAGAAGTGGACCCCGTGCTCGACGTGGATCCCGCCGCTCAGCGCGGGATCCCAGAACCAGTGATCCGGCGGCAGGCTCTCCGAGGAGGCGAAGTTCTCGAGCGTGAAATGCTGCAGTGCGCCGAGCGCGCCTGAGTGAGTCAGCTCGATGGCGAGCCTGTGCAGCGGGTGGTGACGCAGGACGTAATCGATCGACACGCGGACGCCCGCGCGCTCGGCCGCGTCCAGCGCCGCGCGTGCATCGTCGAGTGTCGTTGCGAGCGGCTTCTCGACGAAGACATGCTTCCCGCGCTCGACCGCCCGCTGCGTGACACGACCGTGGAGATACGGCGGTGTTGCGACGTGCACGATGTCCACCGCCGGGTCGTCGAGGAGGGCGTCGAGATCCGCGTAGGCTGCCGCCCCGCGCGGTGCGATTGCCTCGGCCCGCATCCGATCCATGTCCATCACCGCGACCACCCGCGCCTCGGGCAAGCCATCGAACGCGCCGACACAGAATGCGGCGAACCGTCCCGCGCCGACGATGCCGATCCCGAGCGGATCGTTCAATCGGGCATCGGTTCGAGGTCGATCGTCCTCCATGATCGCGCGGCCAGCTCGAGCGGGAGCCCAGCCTCGAGCGTTCGGCGATCGAGGACCCCCTCGTGGATCGACGCGCGATACCGAGACGAGGTCAGGGCGCGTCCCGCGAACCGCAACGACCTCGCCTCCGACGTCGGGTTGTACGCGATGAAGCGGCGAGCCGACGCGGGAAAGCCGCGGAGTGCCGAGGGCTGGAGAAGATCGAGATAGACGACGAGGATCTCGGGATCGTCCGACCGCCCGAGGGCCTCGAACAGGAGATACGCCCACAACGCTTCGCCGGCGCCGTACACCTCCTTGCCGATCGACCCGGATCCGGGCAGCTCGGTGGTTCCGAGGTTCTCGTAGGGGATCCACGGCCCTGCCGAGCGCTGAGATCGAGGCACGAGCGGCTCGAAGAACGCAAGGCTGTGCACGCGCACGAGATTCATCACCTTGAGAAGGAGCTCCGTCGGGCCGCGGCCCGAGCGAATGATGTCCGTCCAGGGAAGGATCGCCTCGACGTTCTCCTTGAACGCCGGATAGAGCAGCGACGCGCAGGCTTCGAACATGCCGCGAACGGCGTATCCGTTCCGCTCCGCCTCCGGATCCTCGTCCCAGTAGAGCATTCGCAGCTGGGCGCGCACGAACTCCTCGACCAACGGTGCCATCAGCGCGTCGCCGTCGTCCGCCAGGCGCGCCGCTGCCGCGGCCGCGAAGCCCAACTGGAGCGGCTCGTGGAACGCGAGCCCGATCGGCTCCCGACGGAGCGCCAGGAGGAGCCGTCGCGCGAGAACCGGTCCGCCTTCGCCCCCGATCTCGCCCGCGAGAAGCGCCGCGTAGGCGAGGAGCCCGGCCACGCTCGCGTTCGGGGCGGCGCCGATCGCCCGAGGACCATGCTCCCTCTCGAAGTCCGCGAACAGCGGCAGACGATCGCTGGTCGTCTCGGCCAATCGCTCGGCGCCGCGGAGCCCCGCGAGCGCCATGCGGCCGAGCCCGGCATCCGCCTCGATCAATGCGACCCAGGGCACCTTGATCAGGCCGTTGAGGAAGAAATACCAGGTGTCGGTCAGCGCCTCGACCCCGCTGGCCGGATGCCGGTTCGATATGAAGCTCGCCTCGGGGCGGCCGAAGCGAGCGAGCGTCTCACGTAGTCGGGACGCGAGCTTCTGGGCTTCGGGATCGGGATGGAGGCGCAGATAGAGGAGGAGCGGCGCCACGACGTCGGCGACGGTCATCAGCTCGAAACGGCCGGGATCGTCGTAGAGGTGAGTCGCGTCACGTACGTACGCCCGGAGCCCGAGGACGTCCTCCTCGTCCGCTGCGACCGTGACGTGCACCTGGTCCGCGTCGAGGAGGTCGGCGACGGTTCCCGAGGCGACCTGCTCCCAGGTGACGGGACCGCTCGGCCAGCGCCCGACACCGTCGAGGCCCTCGGCCAGCGTGTCGACGAGTCGCGCGCTCGCCTGCCAGCCGTCGGGTGGTGCGTCGGCCCGACGCTGCCAGAGTCGCCAGCGAAATATGTGCTGACCGGCGGGAAGGACGAACCGCGTGCTCGGCACGAGCCCGATGCCGTACCGCCCGGACGGGCCGTACTCGAAGAGCTCCCGCAGCTCCATTGCGAGCAGCCGACCCGGCGCCCAGGCCATGCAGCCCGCGTCGACGTGGAGGATGGTCGCCACCCTTGTCCGCGGGTCGTACAGGTAGCCCGCCGGAACGGAGTTGCCGGCCAGTCCCTGGGTGTTCCGCACCGGCCCCGCAACGAACGACCTCCGCCACGTCAACGCCTGTCGGTCTGCCATCGTGACGAGGGGGCCGAGCCAGATCTCGATCGCCGGCGGGTTGGTCACTGCGCTCGCGAGGTCGACCGTGGCCTCGAAGGCCAGCCCGCCGCCGGGACACGGACGCACGGTGCCTGACCAGCCCGTGCCGGCCAGCCGAAGGACGCCCTCGACCTCGCCGACCGTCTCGGCTGCGAGATCGAGACCACCGCTCACGACCACATTCGGCAACGCCGCAGCCGGCCAACGCGCGCCGTCCTCGACGATCTCGGTAACGAAGCGATAGCGGCCGTCGGGATTCGGGCCAAACCGCACGCGCAGCCGGTCGCTTGCCAGCTCGACGGCGGCGGCCGCGGGGCTCGCGTCCGACGTCTTCAGTCCCCTTCCTCCGTCAACGGTCGAGGAGGAATCTTTCCCCATGCGCGGAGGCGGTCCGTGACCGCATGCGACGCCACCAGGCAGATGAGCCCCGGGAGCACGAGCACGATGGGCAGGATCAGCACTGCGCCGATGGCGACGATCAGGGCCAGCAGGATGGCCAGCACGACCGCGAACAGCGGAGCCGCAAGGGTCGTCAGGATCGAGTTCCGGATCGCCCGCAGAAGCCCTCCGTCCGGCTGCAGGAGATAGAGCGGCCAGACGTACAGGACACTCACCCCGAACAGGATGCCGATCACGGCGACGACGGCCGAGAGCCATGCACGCAGGTCGGTCAGGTCCGGGTAGAGGCCGATGTTCACTCCCACGATCGTCAGGCCGGCTGCACTCCACAGGGCCCAGGCCCAGCCGTCGACCAGGCGCCGGCGGACCGCGCCGATGTAGTCACGGATGCCCGGGCTCCGCCCGGAAGCAAGCTCGTGCATCGACTCGAAGAGCGCGGCCGTCGCCGGTGGCAGAAGGACGATCGTCAGTCCGAGGCCGGCCCACGCGAGATTGATGGGCGCGACGTCGACGAGCGCGTCCCACGCGTCGCGGAGCGAGCGGCGGATCACCCGGACTGCGGCGAGCGGCTCACCCCATCTCACTGCGTCCACTCGAGGAGTCCGCTCGACGGATCGAATGTCAGCCTCACCTGCGAGCCGTCGTCGAGCAGCCACGCGCGTGCGAGTGGCCGAGGGATCAGCCAGAGCCCATCGATGACACTTTCACCGGCAAGGTCGAGGCCCGCGAACGAGACCACGATCTCGTGCTCGCCCGCCGCGAGCTCGAGCGGGTCGCCGAGCCGATCCAGCCAGAGGTAGTCGCGGTCAGGGGACACGCGCTCCGGGAGGGTCGCGACGGTCCGCCCGTCGAGCTCGACGCGGACCGCAACCGCCTCGGGCCGCGGATCGCGCGCGACGGTGGGGGGCGCCTCCGCCACCGAGTCAACGAGCGTGAGCGGAGCCAGGTTCGAGGCGGTGTCAGGATCCGTCCCCGTCCAGTCGATGAACCCGCCGGCGAAACCGAGGCCGGCCTCGAATCCCAGTCGAGCGCCGGCTTCCGGAATCTGCCGATTGAGGCTTGCCCAGGGCAGCGCGGCCTCGTACCGATAGCCGTCCGGGACTTCGACCCAGGCAAGCTCGGCGCCGGCCAGGAATGCCTGGCCGACCCAGTCCCAGACCTGCGGACCGCTCGCGGTCTGGGCGAGGGTGAGCTTCTTGTCGACCCGGGTCCGCTGCCCGGTGCTGTCCAGGTAGAGCCAGACCGCGTCGCCGCGCCACACGTCGGGGCCGACGCCCGGCTGAGTGTGCTCGGGATCGTGCACATCGACGACGACGTAGAGGTTCTCGGCGTCCCAGGCGAGGCGAAGCTCCATGCCTGCCCGCTCGGGACCCGGCCAACTGGACGCGCCGCGCAGGACCTGCTCGGCCGACGCGATCGCGATCGGCGGCGCGTCCGGCCAGTCGGCGGCGTCCCCGTCGATCGTCGGGGGGATCGGCACGTGGACAGCCTCGAGATCGAGCCGCCGCGCGCTGGCCGCCTGGCGGAGGTGGGCGAGGTACAGGTCATACGTGCCCGGAGCGGCGATCGTCACGGGCAACGCCAGGCTGTCGCCACTCCCCAGCGCCTCGTAGCGGCCTCCGGAGTAGAAGGCCTCGCCCGTCCAGTCCTGGAGTCCGTAGCGAGGATCTCCGCTCACGGTCCGGCCGCGCTCTGCCTCGACGATCAGGCCGCCGTTCGTGGGTTCCACGGCCCGCGCGGCAAGAAGCGGGGCCGCGACCTGATCGTCGGCGACAGCCTGGAGCGCCAGCAGCGCCTCAATCGTGCTCTCCGCGCCGGCGTTCCGGTTCACGCGCAGCGCGTTGCCTCCGGAGATGCCGTCGAATCCGCGGCCGGTGGCCGGGTCGTACATCGGCACTCCGGCCGGGTTGTCACCGAAGAACCAGGCTGCCGCGAGTCCCGCCAGCCGGCGGTACCGCTCCTCGCCGGTGGCCTCCGCCAGTGCCGCGTAGCCGAGCACGATCGGCGCCTGGCCATACGCGATCTGGTCGTAGCGGCGGGGCATCACCCCGATCTCGCGGATCATCCCGCCGGTGAGCAACCTCCCGTACCACGTTTCGGCCTCGTCCCGTGCCGCCGCGATCCAATCCTCCCGCGCGAACGTCTGGCCGGCTCGGGCGAGCGCCTCGACGCTATGCCCGCCCCACGCATGCCAGAACGCCGTCGAGCTCGTCGTGCTCGGCCGCAGCCCGAAGGGGTAGGTCAGACCGTCGCCGGCGCCGGATTCCGAGACGGCCTGACCCAGCCGGAAGGCGATCCGGCGCGTTGTGTCGTTCGGCTCGAGCCGGTACCACTCGGCGAGCCCCACTAGCGCGAGACTGCTGACGTCCGTGCCGCCCTTGATCAGTCCGGCCGGCTGCCTCACACCGTGGAGGGTGCTCTCCGTCGCGGCAGTCTCGGTGAGCGCCCGGTCGAGCGCGGCCTCGCCTTTCTCGTACGCGGCGCGGAGACGGGCGGCGAAGGCCGGGTCAGCGGTGCGGAAGGCCTCATATCCAGCAACAAGGGCACGCTGCCCCCGAGCGGCCCACCAGCCCCAGTCGGCGTAGCTCGTCGGCCCGTCCGTGTTGATCGTCCCGACTCGGTCGCGCAGGAAGTTGTAGTACCGCCCATCGGCTGTCTGGAGGTACAGGACCGTCTCGAGCAGGAGGCGCGCCCGCTCGAGGGCCGGGCCGCCCCCCTGATCGCGGCGGCCGAGGTCGAGATAGACGAGGACCGCACGTGCGATGTCGTCGACCGCGGTGATCCCCTCCCCTGAAGCGTCGACCCAGCGATACGCCGGTGCCTCGGAGTAGATGTGGACGATCGCCATCGGGCGTCCGGCCACCTCGATCGGCTCGGTGAGGAAGTCCAGGTGCGCCGGATTGATCAGGCCTTGCCGCTCGGTCGGCGGAGTCTCGCGGTTGACCCCGCGGAAGTACAGCAGCGTGCCGACGATGGCGGCAGTGGCGATCAGGGCGGGTATGAGCAGGCGCCACCGCGGCAGGCGCGACGGTCTCTTCAGCCTTTGACGCCCCCGAGCTGGATCCCTTCGATGAACTGTCGCTGGGCGAGGAAGAACAGGATGACCACCGGGATCACCATCAACAGGGACATCGCCATCATCAGATGCCAGCGGGGCGCTTCATTGGAGATGCTCGCCTGGAAGAACTGGAGACCGAGCGGCAACGTGAAGCGGGTCAACGGTTCCTGGAGGTAGATCAGGGCGCCCTTGAAGTTGTTCCAGTTGCCCTGAAAGCTGAGGACGGCGACGGCCAGGAGCACGGGTCTCACGAGCGGCAGCATCACGAACCACAGCACCTGCATCGCGTTCGCGCCGTCGACGACCGCGGCTTCCTCGATGTCCTTGCTCACGCCCAGGAAGAACTGGCGGAGAAGGAAGACGTAGAAGGGACCCCACGCGAACAACGCTCCCACCGTCAGCGGATCGAAGGTGTTGATCAAGCCGAATTGCTTCCAGATGAGGAACCCGGGGATGAGGGTGACGACCCAGGGCAGCATCATCGAGCTCAACATGAGCAGGAAAAACACATTCCGGAAGCGGAAGTGGAAGCGGGCGAAGCCATACGCGACAACAGCCGCGCTGGCCAGCTCGCCGATCATCGCCAGCGTCGTGACAAAGACAGAGTTGAGGACCATCGCCCCGAACGGGAGCGCGTTCCAGGCCTCCCCGAAGTTGCTCCAGGCCACCGGGTTCGGGATCCATTCCGGCGGGAATCGGAAGAGCTGGCCGGGGGTCTTGAGCGCTGTCGACACCATCCAGATGAACGGCACGAGCGCGAAGACCGCACCGAAGGTGAGGAAGAGGTAGACGGGCGCTTTTGCCACCAAGCGGCGGAGTGGGCCGGGCGACGACTTGAGACCGCGTCGCCCTGCCTCAACCGTGATCGATGGGGCGCTCATCGCTTCACCTCACCCTCGTAATAGACCCAGGCCGAACTCGAGCGGAAGACGGCGAGCGTGAGCACGAGGATGATCACGAGCATCACCCACGCGATCGCCGAGGCGTAGCCCATGTGGAAGAACGTGAAGCCCTGCTGGTAGAGGTACACGTTTAGGAAGTTTTCGCGCGGCACCCTCACGAACAGGCCCTGGTCGAAGACCTGGATGCCCGCGATGATGCCCATTACGAGGAGGTAGAACAGCGTCGGCGTCAGCTGCGGAACCGTGATGTGCCGGAACTTGGCGCGGAGGCCAGCGCCGTCCACGTCCGCCGCCTCGTACAGGTCCTTCGGGATGTTCTTGAGGCCCGCGAGCATGATGACCGTGTTCGCCCCGAAGACACCCCAGAAGCTCATGATCACGAAGCCCCACAGGACGGTGCCGGGGTCGAGGAACCAGCGCGGTGGGGTGTCGCCGAAGAGCGACCAGACGGGTTCCGTCGCGCTGTTCACGAGGCCGGTACGCGTCGGCAGAAGCATCAGCCGCCACAGCAACGCCGTGACGAAAGCCGGCAGGATCGCCGGCAGGTAGTACAGGGTTCGCCACAGGCCGACTCCGCGCACCCCCTGGTTGAGGAGCGTTGCCGCGAACAGCGAGAGGATCAGGCCGAGAGGAACGGTGATCGCCGAGTAGGCCATCGTCAGCCGAAGCGAGGCCCAGAACTGCGCGTCCTCGGCTAGCTGCTGATAGTTGGCCAGGCCAACGATGTTGGGAGCCTGGAGGATGTTGTAGTCGGTCAGGCTGAGATACAGGGATGCCACGACCGGGAACAGGTTCCAGATGAGGAACCCGAGGAACCACGGGATGATGAGCGCGAAGCCGGTCGCGGCCTCGCGGCGAACCCCCGCCGCGCGCAGACCCCGATACGTGAGCAGCATGACCACGACGATCGCCACGGCCACGATGACGTAGCGGACAAGGGTCTCCGCGTACCACCCGAAGACAGGCATGGGCATCCTCGCTCAGGGCTGCAGGGGGCGCCGGCCCGGATTCGAGCGCGGCGCCCTGCAGACTGGTCAGGTCGTTACGGCAGGAGTTCCTCCAGCTTGGGGCGGGCGGCCTTTGCGAGGTCTGCGGCCGTGCCCTGGTCGTGGTAGAGCTTGTCCTGGAACTCGCGCCAGAAGAGGTCGTCCCACTCCTGCTGGCGAGGAATGACGTTGAACGAGCGCATGTCCTGCGTCGCCGCGATGATCGCGTCGACCTGCTGGCCCTTCTGGGCCCGCCACTTCTCCGGGAAGCTGGCCGTGATCACCTCGGCGTTTGCGAGCTCAGTGAGGGGCGAGACGATCTTCCAGCGGTGGATGCCGTCGGTCAGCGCGACGAGCGCTTTTGCGGCGAGATCCGGGTTGGCCACTTTCGCGTTGACGACGGTGGACCCGGTCCAGGCGAACGTCGTACGCGACTTCGGCCCCTTGGGCGGAACGGCCGCGCGGATGTCGAGAGCGACCCCGTCCGCGGACTCGAAGGTGTCGGACGCGCCACCCATGAACATCGCCACCTTGCCGGCCTTGAACATCTCGCTGAAACCCTGCTCGAGGAGGACGTCCTCGGTCGGGCAGCAGTCCCCGTTGAAGATGAGGCTCTTGTAGAACTCGGCGCCCGCGATCGCCTCTGGTGAGTCGATCGGTGACGACGCCAGGTCCTCCGAGATGACCTCGCCGCCGGCCTGCCAGATGAACATGTGAAGGGGCGGCCAGCCGTTGGCTGAGAAGCCGTACTGATCGTCCTTGGTCAGAGCCTTGGCGGTCTCGGCGAACTTCGCCCAGTCCCAGGTGTCGTCGGGGTAAGCAATCCCGGCGGCATCGAACAGTGCGGGGTTGTAGTACAGGACGACCGGCTGGCTGATCCAGGGCAGCCCGTAGACCTTGTCCTGGTACACGGCCGTGTTCATGACCTTCGGGAAATAGCCCTCGACCTTGGCGGTCGGGGCATCGACGGTCTTCAGCACCTCGGTCAGGTCGAGCAGGGCACCGCGCGAGGCGTAGCCCGCGACATACTCCTGGGACAGCCACAGGAAGTCGGCGCCGGTGCCACCCGCGAGGGCCGTCTGGATCTTCGTGTAGTAGTCGGCCGGTGCGGCCTCGTGGACGATCTCGTACTCGCTCTGGGCGGCGTTGATCTTGTCCAGGACCAGCTCCTGGAGCTCCTTGGCCTCGCCCTCGCCCGCCCACGTCGTCATGCGGAACGTGACCTTTTCGCCCGGCGGCTGGCTGGCCACTCCGCTCGCGGGAGCGGATCCCCCTGGGGGATTCGACGCCTGGGAACCGCCGCAGGCGGCAATTGCGAGCGACAGCGCCGCAACGAGTGCAGCTAGTCGCGTAAATCGCGTGGACATGTCTCCTCCTCCGATGTGGCCCGTGATGCGGGCGGATCTGTGCACTACGACTGCGAGATCTCCTTCTTGCGCGGCTCCTATGCCGAGCCCGCCGGCGGTGCCGTCGTCGCCCGGAGCACGAGCTTCGATGGTGGGAGCCCGGTGTCAGCAACCTCCCGGTCCTCGATGAGCGACAGCAGCGCGGCTGCCGCAGCACGACCCCAGCTCAAGACGTCCTGGCCTACGGTCGTCAGCGGCGGGTTGAGGTAGGCGGCCAGAGGGATGTCATCGAAGCCGACGACCGATAGCTGACCCGGGACGTCGATACCACGCTGGGCCGCGACGCTCATGCCGGCGATGGCCATCAGGTCGTTGGCGTAGACGATCGCCGTCGGCCTGGTGCCCCATCGAGGAGCTCGGCGGTCGCGTCAGCGCCGCCCGATCCGGTGAAGTCGGCGGTCACCACGCGTCCTGGGACGGCGCCGGCCTCCTCGTGCGCTTGCTGCCAGGCGGCCAGCCGGTCGGCCGAGTGCACGTAACCTTCCGTCCCCCCGACGAACGCGATGCGGTCGTGACCCAGCGACAGCAGATGCCGGACGGCCTCGAGGACGCCAACGCGGTCATCGATGCCGACCGACGGGATGGGCGCCGCCGGGCTCGGGCTGCCAATCGCGACAGCCGGCAACTCGAGCTCCTGGACCAGGTCGATTCGTCGGTCGCCCAGATAGAGGTCGGTGAGGAAAACCCCGTCGACACGGCCCTCCTGGGCGAGCCGGCGATAGGCTTCGGCCTCGGCTCGTGGCTCGTCCCGAACGACCTGGAGCACGAGCGCGTATCTGCGCTGCGCGAGCTCTGACTCAACGCCTGCGATGAAGCTGGTAAAGAACGGGTCCGCTCCGAGCAGCTCCGGATCCCGGGCGACGACCAGGCCGACCGCGAACGCCCGCGAGCTGAGCAGCGCCCTGGCCCCGATGCTCGGCCGCCAACCGAGCTCGTCGGCGGCCGCGATGATCCGCTCCCGAGTGCTGTCGGCAACGCCTGCCTGGCCGCTGAGGGCGAGCGACACCGCACCATTGGAGACACCGGCCAGCCGCGCGACGTCCTGAATCGTCGTGCGGCGTCGACGCCGAATCAGAGTCAAGGCACCAAGCGCACGTGCGCTCCTCCGTAGGTGCTTGTCGCGCCTGCTATCGTTGCGCTTACTAAATGCTTTTAGGGAGTACAGCACTTCCGTGCCTGCTCGTCAATCCCCGAACTCCGGCGCCACGATGGCTCAGCCTGCGTTCGCGATGGAGCGAGTCGGTGTGCTGATGACGGCGGATCAGACGGATCCGCGCGAGGCATGGGGAGTCCTGAACCCTGCGAGCGCGCGAGGGCGGGACGGCGATCTGTACCTCTTTGCCCGGCTTGTCGCGACGGGCAACGTGTCGCGCATCGGGCGGGCGCGGGTGATCTGTGATCGGGTTGGGGTCCCCCGCTCCGTCGAACGACTGGGCGTCGTCCTCGAGCCCGATCAGAGCTGGGAGCAGAACGGCCACGGCGGCGGCGTCGAGGATCCCCGGATCACGTTCATCGCGAGCCTGGACCGGTACGTCATGGCATACACGGCATACGGGCCGATGGGCCCGAAGGTGGCGATCGCGGTGTCGCACGACCTTGTCACCTGGGAGCGTCTCGGGCCGGCTTCCTTCGCGTACGAGTCCCGGCTTGGCGCCGACTTCCAGCTCTATCCGAACAAGGACGCGATGTTCTTTCCCGACCCTGTGCTCGGCCCGGATGGGCAGCCGAGCTACGCGATGCTCCACCGCCCGATGTGGGATCTCAGCTGGATCCTTGAGGGAGCCGGCGAGCCCTTGCCGATTGGGCTGACCGATCCGCGACCGGGTATCTGGGTCTCCTACGCGCCCGTCGCCACGGTCCAGGCGGACATTCGCGCGCTGGCGCGCCTGCAGGATCACCGTCTTGTCGCCCTGCCCGAGCAGCCGTGGGAGGCCCTCAAGATCGGCGGCGGGACGCCACCGGTGCGCGTGCCGGACGGCTGGCTGACGCTATTCCACGGCGTGGCTGGTGAGCTGGTCCGCGAGACCGTTCTCCAGCCGAAGGTGCAATACGCGGCCGGCGTGCTCATCCTCGACGCGAGCGACGTCGCCCGCGTGATTGCGCGCTCGGCGCGACCGGTCCTCGAAGCGGAGCTCGTCGAGGAGCGCGAGGGGATCGTCCCGAATGTCGTGTTTCCGACCGCTCTCGAGCCCGTCAGTGACGCAGAGGCGTTCGTCTTCTACGGCATGGCCGATTCGCGGATTGGAGTCGCCCGCCTGCGGCGGACCGACTGAGGCCGACTGCGTCAAAGCCGTTCGAGAATCTTCGCCCGTTGGGCCTCGTACTCATCCGCGGTGATCAGCTTCCGATCGCGCAGGTCCGTCAGCGCTGCCAGGGCATCCCCGGGATTCGGGGCGTTCGCAACATTCGCGGGCTTCGGCGCCGCGCCATCGTCTCTCCGGGTGAGTCGGTTATACCCAGAGCCAACGGCGGCGAGCACCCGGGCAACGACCAGGACGACCACCGTCCACACCACGCCGTAGATGATCGCGGGGATCGCATCGGTAGTCGCGAAGAAGAACCACCAGCCGCCGACGATGGCCGCGAGCGCCAGGACGAGGAGCAGGATCCGTGTCGACGCGTGCACGGATCCATTCTGACCGTTCCGGGTTCGCCGCGTGGCGGCTGCAACTGGAAGGGCCCGGTAGAATTTGCCGGTGCGCGCAACGACCGACCGCGAGGGATTCCCCATGGTGACGTGGGCGAAGTTCGAAGCGGCCGCGCCGACCATGGCGGGAACGGGCCGGCGCCTGCTACATCGCGGCGGCGAGGGCCAGGCGATGCTCGCCACGGTGCGGGGCGCAGACGAGCCACCGCGCATCAACCCGATCACGGTCGGCATCGTGGGCGGCCGCCTCCACGCGTTCATTCTTCGGTCGCCCAAGCTCGCGGACCTCGAGCAGGACGGTCGCTTCGCGCTGCACTCCCACCACGATCCGGCCGCGCCCAGCGAGTTCGCACTGCGCGGCCGCGCGCGGCTCGTCGAGGACGACGCGGTCAGGTCCGCGGTCGCGGCCGAGTGGCCGTTTGAAGTCGACGACACCTACCGGCTCTTCGAGTTCTCGATTGACTCCGCCCTCGTTGGCGAGCGGCCCACCGCCGATGACTGGCCGCCCCGCTACACGACGTGGAAGTCGGGCTAGTCGATCGGCATCCCCGATGAGTTTCGCCGGGTGCAGCGGTCTGTAGGTCGAGCCCGTGAAGGAGGTTCCCTGCTGGCCGCTCCCGACGACGCGCGCCCCACGCTCCGGCTGCTCGCCTGCGACGGGGGCGGTCTCACCGACGCGGATCTCGCCACGGTGGACGACCTGGCGAGGCTGCAACTGATCGCCAGGCGCCTCGGCCTGACCCTCGAGCTTCGCGACGCCCCGCGTGAGCTGCGGGAGTGGGACGGCGGTCCTCGAGGTGGCCCGCGATGCGTTCGTGCGGGGCATGGTGGTGGCCGCGGCCATCAGCGCCGTTCTCGCGGTCGCCGTCGCCCTCGTCGCCCTGTTCACCCTGCGGGACGTGGGACCCGCGGGCGATGCCGGCGTGACCTCGGAGCCTCAGGGCGCCGTCGCGGGCGGCGTGTAGACGACCCGGATCGTCTTCTTCGTCGAATCGTCGTCGCCGATCCGGAACGTGAGCCGGTTGTCGCCGTCGTTCAGGCCCACCTTGATCGCCCAGTGGCCGGTGCCGTCCACCGTCGTGTGCTGATCGGGGCCGAAGCTGATGTCCTGCGTGATCTCGAGTCCGGGCGGCGCCATGCCGATCACCGTGACTTCCTTCGTTGCGACGGCCTGGCCGTCGGTAGGGCTCGTGATGGTCAGCTCCGTGATGGGGGCCGGGAGCGGAGTCGCTACGGCGGGCGGAACCTGGCCCGGCTGGCCCGGCGGTTGGGTGGCGCCCGGCGTTCCGATCAGAGGCGCCCCGCTTCGCGTGAGCAGGGCGTACCCGATCGCACCGACGGCGACGAGCAGGATGGCCATGAGGATCGTGCCCTTGAATGAGCGCCCGCGGCTTGCCGGGCGATCGTCCGAGATGCTGCGCGCGGCGTCGCTCCTCTCCCCCGCCTCGCCGACCTTCAGCCCACAGCTGGGGCAGAACGGCATGTCGGGCAGAAGCGAGTTTCCACAACGAGGGCAGAAGCGATGTCCGGCATCAGTCATCGGCCAGGTCCCAGTGCGAGTTCGCTCATGCTAGCCGTCCCGACCCACGCCGGGCTCATCGGCTGCGCCGCCGACATTGCTACGCGCTCGCAACCTCGGGGCGTGAGCCGCAAGCCAGTCTTAGCCCCCGTGCCCGCTCAACTTGCGCGGAAGCGGGCGCAACCCTCTGCCATAGGCGCCCGGAGGAGGCTTTCAATGGACGCGATCAAGTTGCTCAAGGCCGACCACGACAAGGTGAAGAAGCTCCTGGCGGAGCTCGAGTCGACGACCGAGCGCGGCGTCAAGACGCGCGCGGAGCTTTTCGCCACGATCAAGGGCGAGCTGACACTTCACGAGATCGTCGAGGAGGAGATCTTCTACCCCGCGCTGAAGGCCCACCCCGAGGCGAAGGAGATCGTCCTCGAAGGCTACGAGGAGCATGCCGTCGTAGACAGGCTCATGGGCGAGCTCGAGGAGCTCTCCGTGGAAGACGAGACCTGGGGACCGAAGGCGAAGGTCATGAAGGAGAACATCGAGCACCACATCGAAGAGGAAGAGGGCGAGATGTTCAAGCAGGCCCGCCAGGTGTTCGACGCCGCCGAGCCCGAGGATCTCGGAATGCGATGGAGCGGCGCAAGCAGACGGCCGGCCGCGAGCTCGGGGTTCCCGTCAGGGGCTGACACCAGCGCGATGTACGTCGAGTCGAACGTCGATACGAACAAGGCGCTCGTCCGTCGCCTCATCGACGAGGTGTTCGTCGCCGGCGCGGCCGGTGCCGGCGACGAGATCGTTGCCCCGGACTTCGTCCCCCACAGCTGGCCGGGGACGGGTCCGGGGCCGGCGGAGCTCAAGAGCGCCATGGCCGGGATGATGCGCCAGCTCCGGGCGATGCCCGGCCGCACCTGAGTCCGAGGCGGCCGGCAGTCCGCGAATGCGGGCTGCCGGCCGGCGTGTTGTGCCGCTCCCCCCTAGCCGGCCGACGCGCCCGAATCGCTGGCCTTTTCCGGGCAGTCGTGGTCGGATCGAGCCGACTCGGTCGGCGTCGTCGTATCCGATTCGGATGCTCGCGGCGCGACGTGAGAACGACCTGAGACGGCTCAGGCGAGCGCAAGCTCAGCGAAGGAGGCCATGTCCGGGGCCACGAGGTCGGGCGTCGCCTCGGCCGGCGGCGTCGCGCCGAATCCCGGCCGGCCGCGGCGCCGGTCGATCCAGGCCGTGGCAAGGCCGAGTGCTTTCGCGGGAACGTGGTCGTGGAAGAGACTCTGTGCGACGTGGAGGACACGCTCCTGCGGGAGGCCGAGCCGCTCGAGCGCGACCTCGAAGTTCCGCGGGTCCGGCTTGTACGCGCCGACCTGCTGGGCGGTGACGACCCAATCGAACGCGCCGCCGAGCCGCCGGTTCGAGAGCGCGAACAAGTCGTCGTCGCAGTTCGTGATGACACCCAGGCGGAAGCGTGCCTTCAATCGGCCGAGCGCGGCCGCCGAGTCCGGGAATACGGGCCAGTTCCCCACCGACCCACCGAAGGCGTCCATCTCGTCGGCGGTCGCCTCGACGCCGTGCCCGCGCGCGACACGCTGGAGGCTCTCGCCGAGCACCTCGCGGTAGCGCTGGTAGGGCCCCGCCTCGAGGTCCGCCTCGGCCGCCGCGTAGGACTCGAGGAGGCCGTCGTCCGTGACCGCGACGCGATGCGGGGCGAGGACCCGCCGGAGCCCGGCGAGGATGCCCGCTTCCCAGTCGATGAGCGTCCCGTAGCAATCGAACGTGAGCGCCTCGATCCGCGCGAAGTCGAGGTCGCTCACGCGCGCATCCGCGTGTACAGGTCTTCCTGACGATCGCGCGCCTCGCGGTAGCGGGCGACCCGCTCCGGGTCAGGCACGACCGGCCGGGCCGGCGGTGGCGGCACCTCCGCCGGCGAGCCAATGACCCCGATCGCGGTGAGCGCGTGCAGCGCGGCTCCGCGTATCGAGGCCTCGCCCTCGCTCGAAGCGCCGATCGTCCGGCCCAGCGCGGCGGCGATGATCTCGACCCACAGCTCCGAGCGCGCGAGCGCACCACCGGATGCCACGACCTCCGGCGGCTCCCCGATCACATCCTGGAGCCGGGCGTCGAGCGCGGCGAAGCGGAGGGCGATCGATTCGAGGACCGCGAGATACAGCTCGGCGGGCGACGTCCGCAGGCCGAGCCCGGCGACGACACCGCGCGCCTCCGCGTCGTAACCGGGGCCGCGCTCGCCGGCAAGGTACGGCAGGACCGTCAGGCCGTGCCCGTCCGGCGCGAGACCGCGGGCGGCGGCCTCGAGGGCGCGTGGGGTGCTGGCGACGAGCGACGCGATGGCGGCCGCGACGGCACCGCCTTCGCTCAGCTGCCCGCCGACGAGCGCGCTCCCATCTGCGAGGCGATGACCGAAGAGGCCGGCCGGTATCCGCGGGACCGGGTCCGCGACGATGACGCGCATCGCGCCGGACGTTCCCACCTGGAGTGCCGCCCCGCGCCCGGCGGTGGAGCCGAGCCCGCTGTTGCCGCAGAGCGCGTCGGACCATGCCACGAACCACGGCACGCCGCGGAGCGCCGGCCAGCGATCCGCCGCCCAGCCATCGAGACGGCCGGCTGTGCCGGCCGGGGCGATCTCCGGCAGCGCCGAGGCGTCGACTTCCAGCTCCTGGAGCACTCCCGTGTGCCACGTCCCTGTCCGGCGATCAAGGAGACCGGTGCCGGACGCGTGCGACAGGTCCGTCGCCCGGCGGCCGGTCAGCTTCTCGAGGAGGAGCTCCGGTGCGCCGGCGAACGCCCGGGCGCGTCCCCCGCTCGACGCGCGAAGCCGGAGGATCTTCGCCGGCCAGTAGCTCGCGTGGAGCGGACAGCCCGTTTCCTGCCACAGGCTGGGCTCGTCGAGGCGGGTCCTCAGGTCGGTGGCCTGGCGGGCACTCGTCGTGTCGGCCCAAGTCAGGAGCGGCGTGATCGGCCGGCCTGCGCCGTCGAGCCCGGCGACCGAGTGGAGGAAGCACGAGATCCCGACACCTGCGACGCCGGACAGTGCCGTCCCGGCCCGCGTGACGAGCCGGTCGAGGGTCGCGGCCAGGACCTCGACGAGAAGATCGGG
>Ga0136623_10000154_pt1 | contig 17655 bp, 16 predicted proteins | sample AntDrymUQ4492106_2_FD_104656 | JGI IMG/M metagenome (GOLD analysis project Ga0136623, IMG submission 104656) | Polar desert sand microbial communities from Dry Valleys, Antarctica - metaG UQ449 (21.06) | ecosystem: Environmental > Terrestrial > Soil > Desert | place: Antarctica: Dry Valley...
CCTCTGGGCCATCCCCGCCGTGGCGATCCTGCCCGCTCGCGCACGCAGGCTCTACCGAATCCCATGGCTCCCTCTGACAAGCTCTGCCGTGCGTCCCAGCACGTTCGGTCTGTGTGAAGCAATGAACATTCTCCTTCCGCGACCACCAATCCTGAGAGAGGCCCGGGGACGCGCCGCGGCTGCGGCGTGACCACGGCCACCGAGCCGCGCCGGATCGGCGAGGCCGTTTGGGAGTTGCCCGTCGGCTATCGCGCCGGCATGAGGGTTCCCGGGCGCATCTTCGCCACCGAAACCCTGTTCCACAAAGCGCTCGAGGACCGCGCCGCAGAGCAGGTCGCCAACATGGCAACGCTACCCGGGGTCGTGGGCGCGGCCTGCGCGATGCCCGACATCCATTGGGGCTACGGCTTTCCCATCGGCGGGGTGGCGGCTACGGCCGTGGATTCGAATGGAGTCGTGTCTCCCGGAGGAGTGGGCTTCGACATCGGTTGCGGGGTGAGGCTCATGCGCAGCGACCTGAGCTTCGAGGAAGACGTGAAGCTTCGGCTCCATGAGCTGGTGGCGGCGCTGGGGCGGGCGGTGCCGCGCGGGACGGGGGGCCGGGGAAGCATGCCGCTGGATGAAGGCGGTCTCGATCGGGTGCTGCGTGAGGGAGCGTCGTACGCAGTGAGTCGGGGAGCGGGATGGGACGAGGACGTCGAGCTCGCCGAGGGCTCCGGCCCGCTCGCTGACCCTCAGCCCGAGCACCTGTCGGAGCGAGCGCGCGAGCGGGGTCTGAGACAGTTGGGGAGCCTCGGCGCCGGTAACCACTTCCTCGAGGTGCAGGTGATCGACGAGGTACGCGACCTACAGGCGGCGGCGGTCATGGGCCTGTTCAAGGGCCAGGTCTGCGTCATGATCCACTCCGGCTCCCGCGGGCTCGGCCACCAGACCTGCACCGACTACCTGAGGCAATTAGACCCACTCATGCCGTCGCTCGGCTACGACCTTCCCGACCGGCAACTCGCCTGCGTGCCTTTCGATCATGAGCTGGCGCAAAGCTACATGGGCGCCATGGACGCCGCCGTCAACTTCGCGCGCGCCAACCGGCAAGTGCTGGCGGATGCGGCGCGCGAGGCCTTTGCCACAACGTTGTCTGCAAGCGCCAAGTCGCTCGGCCTGTCGCTTGTCTACGACATCTCGCACAACCTCGCCAAGCTCGAAGAGCACGGGGTCGACGGCAAGAGCATGAGGTTGTGCGTTCACCGCAAGGGCGCTACGCGCGCGCTCGGGCCCGGCAACGCAGAGCTGCCTGCGGCGTACTCGGCGATTGGCCAGCCGGTCATAGTTCCGGGCTCGATGGGCTCAGCTTCGTTCCTACTCGTAGGACGGGCTTCTCCGCAATCGTTCGCCTCCACTTGTCATGGGGCCGGGCGCGCCATGTCGCGCACTGCGGCGAGAAAGTGATGCCGGGCGAGCAACTCAAGAAGGAGCTCGAGGCCCAAGGCATCGTGCTGGCCGGCTCGAAGTGGAAGCTGTTGGCCGAGGAGGCGCCCTATGCCTACAAAGACGCGTCGGAGGTCGTGAGGTCGTGCGAGATCGCCGGGCTGTCCAAAGTTGTCGCACGGCTACGCCCTGTTGGGGTCGTCAAAGGCTGAGGCCGCGGTGGTTGGCGGCCACTCGATTAACATTAATGAAGGATTCGCCTCAGCGATGACCAATCGCACGACAAGATAAGTTTCTCGGGAGGCGCTCCCGGCACGAACGCCTCAACCGAGCATTGCGCCGTGACTCGGTACGGTGTCCAGGCCCTCTTCTCGTTCCATTGCGCGCCGGAGCGCTTGTGAATGTTGAGTCCGCCGCCCGGCTGCCTTGCGACCCGGACACAGCCACACAGAATTTTCCGGCCACTGGTGGATCAAGCCGACTCCGACAGGCCGAGCTCCTTACATATGAACCTCGCTTCTTGTGGGACGAATCAGGGCTCCGGTGACTTCCACTTCCTGCCCCAGATGGAAATTCTCAGGATGGATCACCATCTCCTGGAGGGCATCCTTCTGAGACCCAGCTACCGGCGGCGGGGCGACTTCCTGCGAGGGGCAGGCCAAGAGACTCAACGCAGCAATCACTACGTAAGCTTGTGACAAGAAGACTCGGCTAGAGGTGGTCGAGGTTCTCCACTATCGCTTCTTGAGTGCTGCGGGCCAGGACGACCACCGCTTCCTGGTCGTGGGGATTCTCTTCCACGTGAGGCTCGAAGGGAGGAATGTAGACGTAATCACCCGGCCCCGTTTCGATGGCCTGCTCCCGGCCGTCCTTCTTGAACAGAAAGCGCGGCCGTCCCGAGACGACGTAGATGCACGTCTCGGACTCCCCGTGATGATGGGGGCCGGACGAAGTTCCGGCGAGCACGTGAGTCTGCCCCATGAAGATCACCTGCGAGCCGGCCGTCGTGGCCGAGATCGCGGCCAGGCGGCGCATGCCCGAGGTCTGCCCGGTGGCATCCGACAACGAGTCCGCAGGTATGTGGCGAAGAGACATCTCCTCCACGGTATACCGGTACGCCCCGCCTTACCTACTGAAAGATCTCAGTGGTGCAGTCCCCTCCGGGCAGATGAATCTCGTGAGCACGGGGCTTACCGGGCAGGGCCGAGAAGTCCACGAAGAAGTCCGGGTTGAGCGACATGGCGCCGTCCTCTGCGATGTCGATCAACACGAGCCACGAGTCGAGGTCGGCATAGAACTGGTTGTCCCAGGTAGAGAACAGCGAGTTGGTGGCATAGAGCCTGCGCCCGTCCATCGACAGCTGCAGCATCTGCGGGCCTCCGTCGAGCACCGTCCCGTTGGGATGCCTTGCCTCCTCGAACAAACCTCCGAGCGCGACCGAGCCGGTGTGTTTGGGCTTAGCAGGGTCAGAGATGTCGTACTGGCGGAGGTCGCCGTGCAACCAGTTGGAGAAGTAGAGAAAACGGTCGTCCATGGAAACGACCAGGTCGGTGATCAGGCCCGGCACCGGAACGGGGAAGCCCTCGAGGTCGCGCGTCTCGATCTCGATAACCGTGTCCGCGGCCCACTTTGCCCCGTCGCGATAAAAACGCCACATCGTCGAGGACAGGGCAGCGCCGACGAAACCGGTTTCTGAGTCGGGGTCGTGGAGCCAGCGGATCTCCAGAGGAATCATGCCGGTGTCGCCGAGGTCGATGGTCTGCTGCACGGTGCGCTTGTCGAGGTCCCAGAAGTGAATTGAATGACCGTAGTTGCCGGCGGCCACATCCTCGAGATTGAAGCCGGGCATGAACACCTCGGGCGCGGCCCACTCGCTGGATAGGAAGACGTTCTTGCGCGGCTGGTACCAGAAGTCGTAGGCCCACTCGGGCGCGCCGTTGGCCTCCCACCGGCCCTTGATCTCGAAGCTCTGCGCGTCGAGAACCAGATAGCCTCCGCCCCGGCCCCCTTCTGCGTTGCCGAGCATAGACATCACCACGTTGTCACCGGGCATGCAATGGACCGTGTGCGGCGCCGACAGCCCGGTCTTGGCCTTGACCTCTTCGGGCTCGATGACTTTGACGATCTCGGGCGCCCTTGGATCCGTTGCCACGTCAACGATGTGGATGCGCGACGAGCGAACGCCGGGAACGACCAAGTGCTTGCGCTCGCGATCCTGCGCGTGACACGCCGAGCTGCAAATCTGCCAGCCGTAGTGGTGAAGCTCGTCGCCTACGTTGGGCATGTCGGTCGTATGGATGATCTGCGAGTAGGTGTCCGAGGAGGGGTCCACATCGACGACCCCGAGGAAGTCGGGCCGCTCCTCGCCGGTTCCCTCATAAAGCCCGGCCACATAGACGATGTCCTCGCGCGGAGCCTGCATGGCCTCTTGCGGAGATGCGTATCCGATGCTCGACTCTGCCATTGTGAAGCCCCCTTCGAGTGCGGTCTCGGCCGACTCAAGCCTACACTGGTCAGGCCCGCTGACAGCGGGGACAGAACGTGGTCCCGCGGCCCCCGAGCACGATCTTCTTGAGCGGAGTAGCGCAGCGGGGGCAGGGCAAGCCCGCCCTCCCGTAGGCGATCAGAAAGCTAGCGTTTCTTCCCGGCTCCCCGTCGACCTTCACGTAGTCGCGAAAAGTCGTGCCCTCCCTCTCGACGGCGGCCGCGAGCACCTCTCGAACGGCGCGGTGCAGCCGGGCCGCTCGCTCCGATCCGACCCGGCGCGAAGCGGGATGGATGCGGGCCAGCCACAGGGCCTCGTTGGCATAGATGTTGCCGACCCCCGCCACCGCTCGCTGCGACATCAAGAACGGTTTCACGGGAGACTTCGTGCGAGCCAGAGCAGCAGCGAAAGCGTGCATGTCGAACTCGTCAGACAACGGCTCCGGTCCCAACAGAGCAAGTGTTGGAATCGCCTCGTAGTCTCCCTCGTCCACCACCGCCATACGCCCGAAGCGGCGCACGTCGCGAAACGTCAGCGTGCGTGAGTCATCGAGCCGCAGCCGAGCCCTCACATGGGGGTCGCCCGGACGGTCGAAGCCGAGCTGACCGGTCATCCCGAGATGCATGATTAGCTCGAGCCGCTGATCGAGAGGTGCAATAAGGAACTTGCCGCGCCGGGAGACCCTCGCGATCGTGCGGGCGGGGAGGCGGTCGAGGCCCATGAACTCTCTGGGAACAGAGGGGATGGGGTCGGCCCACGCATCCACGACGGTGCGGCCGGCCAGGGCGGGGTCGAGCTGGCGGCGGACGGACTCGACCTCTGGTAGCTCGGGCATATGAAAAGCTAATGCCCCGTCGCGGAAATTATCGTCACATTCGAATGCCCCTGCATCGCCGATGGCTGCGTTCCACGGCTCCGCTGAGGTCGAAATTGGAATTCAATCGGCGCCGAGGGGCGCTCTCGGTAGTGGCGCTAATTTTGCGACGGACCATCTAATTTTGCGACGGACCATCTAGGTTAGCCTGCCATGGTTGTCGTCCACACGATCGGGCATGGCACCAAGGCCTCCGAGGAGCTGATCGAGATGCTCCAGAGCGCCGGCGTGCGCCGGCTCGTCGATGTCCGTCGCTTTCCCGGCTCCCGCCGTCACCCCCACTTCTCCCGTGCTGCGCTGGAGCAATCTCTCAGAACGGCGGGGCTCGACTACGAGTGGCGCGGCGAGGAGATGGGAGGCCGCCGCAAGGGGGCCGAGAACAGCCGCCACCCGGCGTGGCGCAACCGGTCTTTTCGTGCCTACGCCGACCACATGGACACCGCCGAGTTCCGTGCCGCGTTGGTGGCGCTCGAGGAGGCGGCGGAATCCGAGTCACTCGCAGTCATGTGCGCCGAGACCCTGTGGTGGCACTGTCATCGCCGCCTGATCGCCGACGCCCTGCTGCTGCGCGGGACCCGGGTGGTCCACCTCATGAGCCCCGGCTCGGCCCAGGGGCACGCCCTCAATCCGGCGGCCAGAGCCCCAGACGACGGATGGCCGGTCTACGATCTGGGCGTCACACCTGATCTGATCCCTCCGGGGGATGCAAGGGCAGGGCTGCCCCCATAGACTGAAAAGCCGGAACAGCTCGCAGCACCTCGGAAGGGAGCCCAGAATGGACGCTCACGAGCTACGCGCCACCACCTCCGCCCTCGTAGCGCCGGGCAAGGGCATCCTCGCGGCCGACGAGAGCACGCCCACCCTCACCAAGCGCTTGGAGAGCAACAGTATTCCGCCCACCGACGAGGCGAGGCGCATCTACCGCACCATGCTCACGACCACGCCCGGTGCATCCGAGCATATCAGCGGCGTGATCCTGTACGACGAGACCATCCGGCAGTCGACCATTGAGGGAACGCCGTTCCCCGAGCAGCTTCAGCGCGACGGCATCATCTGCGGCATCAAAGTGGATACCGGCGCCAAGGATCTCGCCGGCGCCCCCGGGGAAAAAGTGACCGAAGGACTCGACGGGCTACGCGACCGTCTGCACGAATATGGAGAGCTGGGTGCGCGCTTTGCCAAGTGGCGCGCCGTGATTGCGATCGGCGCCGGGCTCCCGACCCCCTATTGCATCCGCGTCAATGCACATGCACTGGCGCGTTACGCGATCCTGTGCCAAGAGGCCGGCATCGTCCCCATCGTTGAGCCCGAGGTTCTCATGGACGGTGATCACACTATCGAGCGCTGCTATGAGGTCACTGCACAAACGCTCCATACCCTCTTCGACGAGCTGTTCTCCCAGCGGGCGATGCTCGACGGGATGTTGCTGAAGGCCAACATGGTGCTGCCGGGCAAGGACTGCTCCCAGCAGGTGAGCGCCGAGGAGGTCGCCCAAGAGACCGTCCGCTGCCTGAGAGACGTCGTTCCTGCCACTGTCCCAGGCATCGTGTTCCTTTCCGGAGGACAGAGCAGCCTTCACGCTACGGCCCACCTCAACGCCATGAACAACATGGGGCCTCACCCCTGGGAGCTGAGCTTCTCGTTTGCGCGCGCGCTGCAGCAGCCGGCGCTTGACGCCTGGAAGGGCGAGGAGTCGAACTTCGTCGCCGGACAAGACGCTTTCCACCAACGGGTCAAGCTCACAAGCCTGGCGCGGGCGGGCAAGTACACGGCCGACATGGAACGTTCTTGAGCCCGGACGTGGTCGAAAAACGAGCGCACGCTTCAGGGCGTGCACGGACGAGGCCGGTGATGCTCGGCATCGTCGGAGATAGCGCGGCCGGCAAGACGACCCTGACGAGAGGGATCGTCAACGTGTTCGGAGCGGAGCGCGTCACCGCAGTGTGCGTCGATGACTACCACCGCTACGACCGCGAGCAGCGCAAGGAGCTTGCCATCACCCCGCTCAACCCCGAGTGCAATTACATCGGGATCATGGAGCAGCACCTGAGGCTCTTGGCCGCGGGAGAGCCGATACTCAAGCCGGTATACGGCCACAGCCATGGGACGCTCGAGGCTCCGGAGCTCATCGAACCGCGCGACATAGTCGTAATCGAGGGCCTGCTTCCCTTCCACACCAAGGCACTGCGCCACTGCTTCGACGTCAAAGTCTACTTGGATCCTCCCGAAGACCTGCGCCGTAGGTGGAAGATCACTCGCGATTGCACGAAGCGCAATTACGACGAGCAGCAGGTGCTGGCCGACCTAGACAAGCGGGAGCCAGACTCGGAGGCCTACATCCGGCCCCAGCGCGAGCACGCCGACATAGTGGTCCGCTTCCATCCACCCGGTCCTTCGCTCGATGTGGACGCCGCCACGCTTGACGTGCGGGTGGTGTTGAGACCGGTCCTTCCGCATCCCTATCTCATGGAGCTGGCAGAAAAGACGCGTGTCCGTTCTTTTGAACCCATTCGGATCTCGCTGGCGCGCGACGGCGGCAAGCCCGCCGACGTCATGGAGGTTCAGGGCTCGATGCCGTCAGATGTTTCCGCCACCGTAGAGGAGATCATCTGGGAGGGCATGGGACTGGACGGTCATGACCTCCAGCGCGATGTGATAGGGAGCTTCCAGGATGGCGAGAAGATGCGCCGCTCCGAGTCGTTGGCCCTCACTCAACTCCTGCTGGTGGCGCAGACGGCAAGCGCAAAGGACAACAGCTAGTGGAGATCGCGACACTTATCAATCGCTCGGTGGTGAGTCTCGAGCCTTCCCGCAGCCTTCGGTTGGCGGCAGAGCGGATGGCAGAGCACGGGGTGGGCTCGATAGTGGTTGCGTCGGAAGGCGAGGCGCCCGGGATATTTACGGAGCGCGACCTCTTGTTCGCGCTGGCCGGCGGGGCCGATCCGAATACCAGCGCCATCGAGTCCTACATGACCAAGAACGCCTTCACTCTTGCTCCTTCTGTGGACGCCATGCAGGCTGCAACTCGCATGCACGGTGAAGGCTTCAGGCACCTGATCGTCGTCAACGACGACCATACGGTCGCCGGAGTGCTGTCGGTCAGGGATCTGCTCGGCGCTGTGCTCGAGCAAGTCGGCGAACAAGCAAGCAGCGAAAGCTCGAGCGACGAAGACGCTGAGAAAGCGACACGCGTGAGAAGGGTCGGAGACTGCATGATCCCAGACGTAATCTCCGTGTCTCTCAAGACGAACTTGGACAAGGCTGCCCAGGCGATGATGGAGCGGCGGGTCGGCGCCGCAATAGTCATGGACCACGACCGCGTTGCCGGCATCGTCACCGAAAGAGACCTGATGCGAGCCGTCGCCAACGGGCTCGTACCATGGACGACTCCCGTGGGCGAGTGCATGACCCGCAAGCCTCGCACCATCACTCCGTTCACCACCGCCGGTGCCGCTCTGTCCCTAATGATGGCCCACGGCTTCCGTCACCTTCCGGTGATGGAAGATGGAGAGCTCGTCGGCATCGTCAGCATGAGAGCCCTCGCTTCAGGGTGACGCCCCCACCAGGCTGAGATCGTCGGGAAGCCGAGACGATGGACGAGCCCTGCACCAAATAAATCTCCGCGAAGGCAACGCGATCATCGATCCCGTCCTGACCGGGTAGGTAGATCGAGCTGCGCGCCTCACACAAGCGCCCCGACCGCTTGTGGCCGCGGCCGAGCTGCGGCTAACCCGCCTACATTTGCAATCGAGACTCAACCGTTGTCAAAGGGCTGTTCCGCCTTCCGGTGAGGCTGAACGTAATGCTTCGCGTGTGAGGCCCCGGCCATGAGGCCGCGACGAGCAGATTGGCAGTCTGCTGAGGCTCACTCGTTCCCGCTGCAATGGGAAACTCTGTTGATGGATCTAGCCTCGGTCGCCACTCGAGCAATCAGCCGCGGTCGGTCGAGTTCGGGGGTGGCCGAGCTGCTGCGAGAAAACGTTCTCTTCGCCACGCTGTTCACGGTGGGTGCTCTTCTGAGAACCGTCGTCTTCTTTACCTATCAGCCTGCTCTGCTACTTCAGCTGGACACCATCGCATACTTGAGAGAGGCGTTGGGAGGATCACCCTCGGGCTTGAGGCCATCTCTCTATCCCACTCTTCTCAAACCGGCCTTGGCGGTAAACAATCTTGCCCTCGTCCCGTTCATCCAGCACATCTTGGGGCTCGGCATCGCGCTAATCCTCTATGTCTTGCTGAGACGGCTCGGAGCGAGTCCCAACACCGCAGCACTCGGTGCCGCTCCGATGCTGCTCGACGGCTATCAGCTCATCATCGAGCAATACGTGCTCACGGAGGCGCTGTTCGACACTCTCGTCGTCTCCTCCGTCGCTCTGCTCCTGTGGCGAGCCCGGCCGCATCCTGCGGCTGTAGCCGGTGCCGGCGCCCTCGTCGCACTGTCCGGAATGACTCGCTTCGTCGGGCTCGCATTGATCGCCCCTGTTCTGCTATATGCCGTGATTCGACACTTCGGATGGCTGAGAATCGCCAGTCTGGCGTTCGGTTTCGTCCTTCCGCTCGTCGTCTACTCCACGTTGTTTTCGTCTGCGGGGGGCAATGTAGAGGTGACGAACCGCAACGGCTTCTTCCTGTACGGGAGGGTGTCGAGCTTTGCGAGCTGCGAAGGAGTCGATGTTCCACCGTCACAAAGGGGCCTCTGCATAGATGAGCCACCGCAGCAGGGGTTCGAGCCGACCGGCTTCTGGACCCTGGACCTGCCCGAGGAGGTGACCGACTCGCCCGACGCGAACGGCATCCTGTTGAGCTTCTCCGGGCGCATGATCCTCGCCAAACCGCTTTCCTACGCGGGCGCGGTCGGATACGACTTGTGGCGGTTCTTTGCGCCCCGGGCGCCCTCCAGCCAGGAGCCCAACGTCGCGCGCTGGCGCTTTCCCCGCACCCTGGATGATGCCGACCCCCAGCCGCGCGTGAGGGAGCTGGAAGGCTCCGCGCCTCCTCGGCTGGAGGCAGCCAAGTTCCGCATCGCCGCGGGCCCGGCAGCGGCGCTACGGCTCTACCAAGACCTCGTCTACAGCTACGGCCCTCTGCTGGGGGCAGCGTTGGTCGCAGGGCTGGCAGGCGCATGGGCCTCCGGTCCCCGGTGGGGAGATGAGCAGAGGAGCGCCTGCCTGCTACTCAGCCTGCTCAGCGTTGTGCTGCTGCTGGCGCCGGTTGTGACGACCGTCTATCACTTTCGCTATGTGCTCCCGACGTTGCCGCTCTTGGGGGCAGCAGGAGCGCTTGGTGCAAGCAGGTTTGCCGGAAAACGTGGTCGCCGCTCGATGAGCCGGCGGCGTCCCCCTGCCTTCTGAAGGTGGATATTCTGCGTCGAGCCTTCGCGTCCCCCGCATTCAATGGACTGAAGAATGGTGAGCGTCAGCGAGATGACCTGAGCCACTGAGCGGTTCGCTGCACTCCCTCCCGCAGCTCAACCGACGCATCGAAGGACAGCATCGATCGGGCCTTCGAGACGTCGATCATGCTTCGTCTTACCTCTCCCGAGCGAGCCGGCCTGTACACAACCTCGGAGCCTCCCAGCAATTCGTGGACGGTGTCGGCCAGCTCGCTCACCGATGTCTCCACACCGGTCCCCAGCTGGAACACCTCCCCGGCCGTGCCCTCCGCGACCAGTGCCCGGTAGATGCCCTCGCAGAGATCCTCAACGTAGATGAAATCGCGCGTCTGAGAGCCGTCTCCGTAGATCTCTAGCGGTTCACCGGCAAGACAGCGAGCGATGAAGATCGGCACTGCGGTGCGCTTGTGGCGGGAGAACGGTCCGTAGACGTTGGCGAAGCGGAGTGCGACGGTGCGCATGCCGAACGAGCCGGCATAGGCACAGCAGTAGGCCTCCCCGACTAGCTTGCCGGCCCCATAGGGAGACAGGGGGCGAGGCACGAGGCCCTCGTGCAAGGGCGGCTCGGCGTCGCCCAGCACTGCCCCCGAGGACGCGAACACGAAGCGTTCGACACCCACGCGGCGGCAGCTCTCGAGAATGGAGAAGGTGGCTGCTGCGTTCCCAGAGAAATCCAATTCGGGATCCTTGAGGGAGGGGATCACTCCAGTCTGTGCGGCAAGGTGAACCACCGCATCGACGCCCTCAAGTGACCGGCGGGCGGTCTCCTTGTCGGAGGCATCGCCCACCACCAGCTCCGCCATGCCTTGGTGGAGATGAGCACCCGTGCCCCCACGCAGGTCGTCGATCACCCGCACCGACCATGCCGTTCGGTCCTTCAAGAAACGAACGAGGTTGGCGCCGATGAAGCCGCAGCCGCCTGTGATGAGGACTCTTTCGATATCGGCCATGTCCCATCTTTCAAAGTAGAGTTTGTGAGCATGTGGCCGGGTACGAATCCGATGAGTCTTCTGCGCATCCTCGGCCTAGCGGTCGCCCTGACCCTAATGATCGTGGCCGGGGCACGCTACCGCAAGAAGGCGCTACGCCTTCCGGACACACTCATCACAGCTCTGCTGGGCACCGCGCTCGCAATCGTCGCAGTCGCGCCCAGCACGGTGGATCCGCTGCTGCGGCAGTTGGGTTTTCCTCCCGGAAACGCTCGACGGGTTCTCGGCGTTCTCGTGCTCTCGAACATCGTCATGTTCCTTCTGCTCCTACGAGCGTTCTCCAAGACCGACCGGCTCGAGAACCTGGTGGGCGACTACGCCGACCGCATCGCGAGCCGCTGGTTCAATCACGATCTTGCACCCGGTTCCAAGAATGCACGGCCGACTGTCGCCGTGGTGATCCCCGCCTTCAACGAAGCGACTGGAATCGAAGACGTACTGGCCGCCCTTCCCGCTGTGATCCTCGGCATGGACATCGAACCAATCGTCGTTTCGGACGGCTCCGACGACGCCACCGAGCACCTAGCGCGGCGCCACGGCGCCTTGGTGGCGCCACGAGACCTGCGCCGCGGGCAGGGGGCGGCGGTAAGACTCGGCTACCGCCTCGCGCTCGATCGCGGCGCTGCAGTGATTGCCACCATCGACGCCGACGGGCAGAACGACCCCCTCGAGCTCTCCCGCCTCATCTCCCCTATCGTGGCCGGCGAGGCCGATGTCGTACATGGATCACGGCTCTTGGGCGAATACGAACGACCCCTGTGGGGCAGGGCCCATGGGGTCAAGGTGTTCGCGTGGCTCACCACCCGCATGGCGGGGCAGCCGATCACGGACCCTGCCAGTGGATTCCGTGCGTTCTCTGCAGAGGCGCTCAGGGTGATTCAGTTCAGGGAGAATCAGTTCCACGCCTCGGAAGTCACCATCGCAGCCGCAAAGCTTGGACTGCGGGTGAAAGAGGTGCCTTGCTCGTTCAGGGAACGAGGTGCAGGGCTCACAAAGAAACCGCCGCTGCTCCAGTACGGAATGGGCTACGCGCGCAGCCTCCTGCGCACGTGGCTGAGCCGATAAGGAGCCGGCTCAGCCGGACTTCCGAGCTTGCGCCTCAGCGCTGCGCAGGGCTCTCGAAACACCCCTGATTCGGTTGAGATCAGAGATGGCGGATGGGACACTTGTAATATGGCTCTGAGGATCTTCGGCGCCGTCGTTGCGCTGCTGCTCGCAGCTTTTGTGATATTTCGCTATCGCAAGGGCCAGCTCCGGCGCGGCGAGCTGGTGGTCGCCCTCATGGTGGTCGCGGGCCTCGCCACCGCGGCCCTTGCACCGAGGATCCTCGACCCCCTGCTGACCCCCTTGGGGTTCAGACCGGGCCAGGAGCGACGGATCGTCGGCCTTCTCGTATTCTTGAATCTGTTCACGCTGGCGCTCGTGTTCCGGGGGTTCTCGCGCGAGGACCAGCTCTCCGACGAGATCGGAGACCTGGTCGACTACATGGCGTTGCAGCGGCTGGAGGAGGAGGGTGTGGCGCCCGCCGACGGGGCCTGCGTGGTCGTGCTACCGGCGTTTAACGAGGCGGACAACCTCCCCACCGTGTTGGGCGAAATGCCTCGGAGCGTCGGGTCCCTGCCGATAGTGACGATTGTGGTCGCCGACGGATGCACAGATGAGACGGAGGCAACCGCACGGGCACTGGGGGCCGCGGTGATCAGGCGGGACCTGCGACGAGGGTCGGGGGCCGCGGTGCGGCTCGGCTACCAGGCGGCGCTGCGGACCGGGGCCCGGATCGTGGTGACGATCGACGCCGACGGCCAGCACGATCCTTCAGAGATGGAGCGGCTCGTGACCCCTCTGCTCGAGGGGGAGGCCGACATGGTCCAGGGCTCGAGGACGCTGGGAAGCTTCGAGGTCGAATCGAGCGTAAGAAAGCACGGCGTGATGCTCTATTCCAAGCTTCTCACCGCCCTCTCGCGCACCTCGGTCTCGGACCCCTCGAACGGCTATCGAGCGGTTACTGCGGAAGCCCTCCAGCGCCTCGACCTGCGCCAGGACCAGTTCTATGTGTCCGAGATGATCCTCGAGGCGGCCCGCCGGGGGCTGAGGGTCTCGGAGGTCCCGATCACGTTGCGACGGCGCGCCTCCGGACTCACGAAAAAGCCGACCACCTTGCGCTACGCGTGGGGCTTCACCAAGGCGATCGCCCGCACCTGGCTACGTCAGCCCCCGGGCAAGAGGGTCTCCCACAGCTCTCCGCGCTGGGTGTCGAACTCGGCGGGGCTGGCGCGGAAGGTGGAGGCCGACGATCCCGGACCGGAGACCCGATCATCCTCCGGCCCCCCCTGAGCGGGAGCCCGGCTTGATGCGAGCCTCACGTCGCCCTCAACCCGCCCCCCACGCGGCTCTGTGTCACAAAGCGTGCGGATTCCGCCCCTGATGCAGCACAAAGCTGCAATCGGGGCGGGTGCCCGCGGCAACCCGCGGCAACCTTGGCGGGGCCGCTTCCGTCAAATGGGTATGTCCCGTCCACGCCTGACGAAAGGAGTTGCGGATGAGAACGAAACTGAGCAGCTGGGTCCTGGCTGCGGCCCTGGCGCTGCCGGGCGGCACTCTGGTGGCGTGCGGAGAGGCCAAGGAGGCCGTCAACGACGCCGGCAACAAGGTCGACAAGGCCGGCGAGAAGATAAAGAAAGAGGCCGAGAAGGCCAAGGACAAGGCCACCGACTCGGACGGAGGCAACGCCGACTACTGACGGGTTTCCGGTTTTGAGCGCCTCAGAGTGAAGTCTTGTGCGCGCTGAGACCCACAAAAACGGTTTTGAGCGTCTGCGAGTCCCGGGCCTCAGCCCGCCCCTGAGCTGGCTCTAAGCCAGATTAGGGGCGGATTCCGCACGTTTCCTGGCACAAAACCGAATTGGGGGCGGGCCCGGGGCGGCACTTTTGGGCCCACAAAACCGACGGCTAAAGATTGCGCACCGGAAAAATCCCAATTCCGACCTCGGCGGCCGTGTAACGCCGCGAGCGCGGATGCAGTACTAAGTGGTCAGGTAATAGTCCTCGTCGACGTCGTCCCACTCCAGATCGATCACGCCCTTGGCCGCGGCCGCCTTGACGAACTGCAAAAAGCCCCCATAACCAAACTCCTTCTCGGAGAACGTCGGCTGACGCCTGCGAAGCTCATTCTTGAGTCCCGACAGCATGGGGGATCCGTTTTTCTGCTCAAGCTCCTGGACCACCTTTCGCAACAGCTCGAACGCTTGCGCCTGGCCGCCGCCGTTGGACGGAAAATCGACGGTGGGGTCACCCTCGGCCGAGCCGCTGCGTAGTTCGACGACACTCGAGTCTTGGAGGTGGGTCATGAGCTCCCCCCACGTCCGGAAGCCGTAGTCGCCCTCCGAGAAGGTGGGGTCTTTTCTCTTGATCGCCCGCTTGATGCTCGAGGACAACACAGGAGCGTTCGAGCTGCGCTGCAGGCCTCCGAGAGTGCTGGTCACGAGCCGCGAGATCTCGGACAGCTCCGACCCCTGCGCCTCCTCCTCTGCGTCGTCGGGCTTGCGGCGCTTGCGAGGAGAAGACCGTGCCGTGCCGGGGCCCAACAGGCGCTCGTAGAAGAGAAACTCGTCACACGCGCCCGGGAGCAGCTCGGAGGTTGAGCCCTCGACGCCTACACCTATCACCCGCTTGTTGAGCTCTCTGAGCTTCAGCACCAAAGGCGTGAAGTCGGAATCTCCCGAGCCGACCACGAAGGTGGTCACGAAATCCCGTTGGAAGGCTACCTCCAGTGCGTCCACCGCAAGCTTGATGTCGGCGGCGTTCTTTCGCACCATGCCCGCGCGCTGAGGAATCTCGATCATCTCGATCCGTTGCGAGAGAAGGCCCTGTCTGTAGTCGGAGAAGAGATTCCAGTCGGCATAGGCGCGCCTTGCCACCACACGGCCCCGTTCGGTGAGGGCGTCCATGATGACCGCCATGTCGAGCTTCTCCCCCCGGTCCCGTGCGCCCAAAGCAAGGTTCTCGAAGTCGAGAAACAACGCTATGCGCTCTTCGTCGTCTGCCATCAACGCGCCTTCATCTCGGCTGCACCTCTTCGCTCTCTCTCATTCCCGCAACGTGGCACCTCTCCCATTCCCTTCACACCTCCACTTCTTCGATGTAGGGCGGGAGATCCGAGGATCTGACCGCGATCCTGCCCTCGGCAACTGCAAGCACCGCTTCACCAGCCAGCTCACGGCGCCATCCTCGCAGTATGCGGTAGTCGTCCTCCCTCAAGGAGCCTGCCACGATGAAGGAAAGCAACGACTCCAGCTCGGAGCGGGTGGCGACGAGCTCGGTGGCGACCCCTGCATCCTCGCAGCGTGCTCTGACGACCGCATCGGCCAGTGACGACAGCAGGCGGGCCCTCCTTTGGATCACACGTGAGGGGGCCGGACGCTCGGCCTCGATGGGGTGTGAGCGGCCCTTCGCGATTGCCTCCAGCAAAGCCTTCTGAGAACGCTCGGCCTCTTTGGGACTCAGGCCTCGAATCGCCTCGAGTCCTCGGAGATCCTTGGGGGCGCGCCGGGCGATCTCGACAAGAGTCGGGTCCTTGATCACCCAGCCCCTCGGCAGATCACGGCGGGAGGCGCTGCGCTCACGCCACGCGGCCACCTCGCGCAGGACACCGAGCCGGTTTGCGCTCAGGCTCCCCCTCCCGGCCACCCGGCGCCACGCCTGCTCGGGATCGTTCTCATAGGCCGAGGCCTGCTCGAGCGGGCCCATCTCCTCCTGCGCCCACGTCAGCCGGTGGCGTTCCTCTAGCTCGGATTCGAGGCGGCCGGCCACCTCGAGGAGATAGGCGACGTCGTCTGAGGCATAGCGCAGCTGCGCCTCGGTCAACGGCCGCCGGCACCAGTCGGAATAGGACTCCCCCTTCTCGAGGGCTCGGCCGGCAACTGCCTCGACGAGGCGTCCGTAGGGGAGCGACGCGCCGTAGCCGAGGAAGCCTGCCGCGATCTGGATGTCGAAGACGTTTCGCGGCACGGCCCCGAAGCGGTCGAAGAAGAGCTCGAAGTCCTGCTTGCCCGCATGGACGATCACCTGAACGGAGGGATCGGAGACCAACTCTGCGACCGCCGACACATCGAGACCCGCGACCGGGTCGACTATGAAGATCTCCTCGGGCGTGGCGAGCTGCACCAGGCATAGGCGGGCGCGATAGGTGCGCTCTCGCAAGAACTCGGTGTCGAGCCCGACGCATCCGGAGGCCCGCGCGCCGACAACTGCGGCCTCGAGCTCGGCGGCGGATGAGATGACCCGGGGGAGCTCGCTCAAGAGCTGGTGAGGCCAAGCTCGCGCGCTATCAACACTCGCATGATCTCCGAGGTGCCCTCGCCGATCTCGAGAATCTTCGAGTCTCTGAAGTGACGGCATACCGGAAACTCCTCGATGTAACCGTAGCCTCCATGGATCTGCACGGCGTCGCGCGCGACATCGACCGCGCTCTCGGATGCAAAGAGCTTGGCCATACAGGCTTCCTTGCGGTAGGGACGCCCCTGCTGTTTGAGCCACGAGGCCCGGTAGTAGGCGCCTCGGGCGAGCTCGACCTTCATCGCCATGTCGGCGAGCTTGAACTGGAGGCCCTGGAAGGAACCGATCCGGCGACCGAAGGCGGTCCTCTCGGAGGCGTAGCGCAGACTCTCGTCGAGGCAACCCTGGGCCAGGCCGACCGCGAGCGCCGCGATGGCGATGCGGCCGTCGTCGAGGATGCGCAGGAAGTTGCGGAAGCCCTCACCTCTGTTCCCCAGGAGGTGATCCTCGGGTACTCGGCAGTCGCTGAACGAGAGCTCATGAGTGTCCGAATGCCACCATCCCATCTTGCGATAGTCCTTTCCGACCTCGAAGCCCTCGGTCCCCGAAGGGACGATGAATGCGGAGATCTCCTTATCGCCTTCATTCGTTCCGGTCACGGCCGCGACGGTCACGAACGAGGTGATGGCCGTTCCGGAGTTCGTGATGAACGATTTCGAGCCATTGATCAGCCACTGGCCGTCGATCAAGCGGGCCGAGGTCCGGGTGGCACCGGCATCAGAGCCGCCACCCGGCTCGGTCAAGCCGAACCCTGCAAGCGCTTCCCCCGCCGCCAGAGGCGGCAGCCACCTGCTCTTTTGCTCCTCGGTGCCGAAGAGAAAGATCGGCATTGCGCCGAGCGAGACCGCCGCTTCCAGCGTGATCGCGAGGGAGGAGTCGACCCGGGCGATCTCCTCGATGGCGAGGCAGAGAGTGAGGAAATCGGCGCCCGAACCCCCGTACTCCTCGGGGAAGGGCAACCCGAAGAGCCCCAGCGCCGCCATCTGCTCGACCGCCTCCAAAGGCAGCTCGTGGGACTCGTCCCAGGCCTCGGCTCGGGGCCTGATGACGTCGTCCACGAACGAGCGCAGGGACCGAACGAAATCACGCTGCTCCTCGGCGAGGTCAAGATCCATTGCCGACAGGTTACCGAGAGGGGCCGGGCGCGGGCTACTACC
>Ga0136623_10000155_pt1 | contig 17600 bp, 17 predicted proteins | sample AntDrymUQ4492106_2_FD_104656 | JGI IMG/M metagenome (GOLD analysis project Ga0136623, IMG submission 104656) | Polar desert sand microbial communities from Dry Valleys, Antarctica - metaG UQ449 (21.06) | ecosystem: Environmental > Terrestrial > Soil > Desert | place: Antarctica: Dry Valley...
CGAGGCGGCCGGGCGGCCGACGTGCGCGCCGTCGGCGACCATGTGCGATCCGTCGTCGCGGAGCGCCTCGGCGTGGAGCTGGCCTACGAGATCGAATTCGTGGGTGACTGGGGCTGGGACGATCGCTGGGCGACGGCGACCACCGAGATGGCCGGGACGTGAGCGCGCGTCGCCTGCGGGTCGGGATCTTCGCCGGGGGCCGATCGGCCGAGCACGAGGTCAGCGTCGCGTCGGCCGAGGCGGTCCTGCGCGCCATCGATCGGTCACGGTTCGAGCCCTACCTCGTCTTCATCGACCGCGACGGCCGCTGGCTGCTGCCGTCGGGGCCGGCGCCGGAACTCGGGGCGGGCTCCCTAGCCGGGCTGCTCGGCGCGGTGACCCCGGCCGAGGAGGTCGAGCACCTGCGGGCCCACACGGAGCCCCGGCTGCCGGCGCGGCCCGACCTCGAGTCGGTCGCGCCCCGGCTCGCGGTCCGTTCGCTGGCCGACGCGATCGATGTCGCGTTCCTGGTCGTTCACGGGCCGTTCGGGGAGGACGGCACGCTGCAGGGATTCCTGGAGCTGGCCGGCATCCCGTATATCGGTGCCGGTGTCCTGGCGAGCGCGGTCGCCATGGACAAGGTCGTCTTCAAGGACCTGATGCGCGGCCACGACCTCCCCGTCGTCGACTACGCATGGTTTCGGCGCAGTGCATGGATGCGGGAGCCCGAGCACGTCCTGCGGGAGGTGGCCGCCTCGATCGGCACCCGCAGCGTCGTCAAGCCTGCACGGCTCGGCAGCAGCGTGGGCATGAGCCTGGTGCACGAGCTCGACGAGCTCCCGGCCGCCATGGACGAGGCGTTCCGCTATGACAGCAAGGCCATCGTCGAACGATACGTCGAGAACGCCCGCGAGCTCGAGTGCGGTGTGCTCGGCAACGAGGACCCGGTCGTCTTCGAGCCGGGCGAGGTCCGCTCGTCGCACGAGTTCTACGATTACGAGGCGAAGTACGTGGCGGGGCTCGCCGAGGTCGAGCCGCGCGCGGAGGTGGACGCCGACCTCGCGGCCCGCCTCAAGGAGCTCTCGCTGGCGGCCTACCGGGCCGTCGATGGCGCCGGGCTGGCGCGGATCGACTTCCTCGTCACCGCCGACGAGTCGTTCATCAGCGAGATGAACACCCTGCCCGGCTTCACCGCCACCAGCATGTACCCCAAGCAGGCCGAGCTGGCCGGCATTCCGTTCGACGCGCTCATCGCCCGCCTCATCGAGCTGGCCATGGAGCGCGACCGATGAAGCTGAAGTTGAAGCCACAGCCGAAGCGCGTGGCGCGACGCCCGAAGCGCGCCGTCCGCCCTGGATCCCGGGGGGGCGCGCGCGGCCGTGGCGCCCGACGCCCGGGCGTCTCGGTTCGGCAGCGCATGGCAGGGCGGCTGCCCTCGCTCCGTCGGGTCCTCGCCGGTCTCGGCGCCGTGGCATGCACCGCCGCACTTGCGGCCCTCCTGACCGGTCCGTGGTTGCGGGTGACGGAGGTGACGTGGGCGGGCCAGCAGTTCACCTCGACTCGCGACCTCGAGCGCCTCCTGTCGGGACAGCGTGGCGTGAACGTCCTGGTGCTCGACACGGTGGCGCTGCGCGAAGGGCTCGCCAGGCTGCCAGCCGTCGCCGAGGCATCGGTCACCGCGAGCCTGCCGGGGCGGGTGGAGGTGGCCATCGTGGAGCGCCAGGCGGCCTTCGTGTGGGAGACGGGGTCAGCGAGGCTGCTCGGCGCCGCCGACGGCACGCTCTTCGCCGCGCTCCGGCGCGACGATCCGGTGCACGCGGAGATGGAGCTGCTGCCCCACATCGTGGACCGGCGGGACACGGCGCGCCTCATGACGATCGGCGACCGCATTCCGCAGGCGCAGCTGCGGACCGCGCTGCACCTGGTCGAGCTTGACCCGGTCGCGCTCGGCTCCACCGCATCCGAGCTCGCGGTGCGGCTGGATGACGAGTTCGGGTTCGGGCTCGTGTCCACCGAACCGGGGTGGGAGCTGGCGCTCGGCGCCTACGGCATGGACCCGGCCGAGACCGCAGCGCAGGCCGCGGGCCGGCTTGAGCGCCAGATCACCGCGGTGCGCACGCTGTTCGCGAGCCGCGAGGAGGCGGAGATCGGATGGGTGGATGTCCGCAACCCGGGAAAGGTATATTTCCGTGCCAAGGGGTGACGCGCATGCCGGCACGCAGCGCCTCGCTCGTCGAGATGCACGCTTCGGTACTGACCCGCATGTGGCTTCCGCTCGTCGGCCTTGCGCTCGGCATCGCGCTCGGACTGGTGCTCAACGTCGAAGTGAGCCCGGACCTGGCGCGTTACTCGGCCGTTGCCATCCTGGCGGGGCTGGACTCGGTCCTCGGCGCGATCAGGGCCGAGCTCGACGCGCACTACGACAACCGCATCTTCCTGTCCGGGTTCGTCACGAACGCGCTGGTGGCGGTGGCGCTCACGTTCGTCGGGGATCGGCTCGGCATCGACCTCTACCTGGTAGCGCTCTTCGCCTTCGGGCTGCGCATCTTCCAGAACGTCGCCCTCATCCGGCGTCACTTCCTGTAGGCTCGGACGGCACCGAGCGCGCGCTCACCAGGCGCGCCGCGAGCAGGAGGTAGCTTGGAACGCGAAGCGGTCCTCGTCGGCATCGACGCGGGAACGACGAAGGTCACGACTCTCATCGGCGAGGTGGGGCGCACCGGTGACGTGAACGTCATCGGCTACGGCATCGCACCCTCCGCCGGAATGAAGAAGGGGATGGTCGCCAACATCGACCAGACCGTGAACTCGATCGCGTCGAGCGTGGAGAAGGCCGAGCGTCTGAGCGGCTACAAGATCAGCTCCGCCTTCGTGTCGGTCGGTGGCAGCCACATCAGCAGCCAGAACAGCCGCGGCGTGGTGGCCGTCTCCGGCCACAAGCGCGAGGTGAGCCGCGAGGACGTTGCGCGCGCCACGGAGGCGGCCAAGGCCGTCCAGGTCCCGTCGAACCGGGAGATGCTGCACGTCGTGCCGCGCGGCTACATCGTGGATGGGCAGGAGGGGATCAAGGACCCGCTCGGCATGAGCGCGGTTCGGCTCGAGGTCGAGACCCACATCGTTGCGGGCGCCGCCACCTCCGTCCAGAACCTGTCGAAGTGCGTGACGACGACCGGCGTCCAGATCGACGAGATGGTGATCAGCTCGCTGGCGGCGGCCGAGGCGACCCTGACCGATACGGAGAAGGAGCTGGGGGTCCTCATCGCCGACATCGGCGGCGGCACCACCGACATCGCGATCTTCGTGGACGGTGCCGTGTATCACACCGCCGTCCTGCCGGTCGGCGGCATCAACGTCACGAACGACGTGGCGATCGGACTCCGCACCAGCCTCAACCTGGCCGAGGAGATCAAGATCAAGCACGGCAACGCCAACATGGCCGAGGTCGAGCCCGAGGAGCTGATCAACGTCGCCGTTCTCGGCGAGACCGGCGGCCAGACGATCCAGCGGCGGCGGCTGTGCGAGGTGATCGAGGCCCGCATGGGCGAGATCTACAGCCTGATCCGCGAGGAGGTGAAGCGGTCCGGTCACGCGCGCATGCTGCCTGCCGGCGCGGTCTTGACCGGCGGCGGCGCGCGCCTGGCGGGCGCCGACGTCCTGGCGCGCGAGACGCTCGACATGCCGGTCCGGATCGGCTCACCCCAGGGCGTCGGCGGGTTGATGGACCAGATCGGGAACCCGGCCTTCAGCACCTCCATCGGCCTGCTGCTGTGGGGCGCCAACCACATCGGCGAGGAGCCGATCGGCTACGGCAGTGCCGGCAACGGGGTCAATCCGCTGTCCCGAATCGGCGAGTGGATCCGCAACCTCTTCCCGGGCTGACGCGGCAGGTATCTCATCGGTTATATGCATGCCGTGGCTGATATCTGCCGTCGCGAGTCCAGGCCTGATCAGGCATTCACTCGGCGACTCGTAGACGGAGTTGACTGCGAGGTCGTCGTCCGCCAACGCCGATGCCACGCCCGCCGCGGGCGCCAGCGGGGTCGGATTGCCCCGATTCAAACCCGAACAGTCCACGCGTGAATAGATGAGCGGGTTTCGATGACCACGGCACCCGTCATCTCTCGGCCCGGCCGATTGGACGGCCCGCGGCCCAGCCGATTCGGCAGAGTGCGGGAATCGCGCGCCATGTGGGCCTGCGTGAATCTGCCCCACCGCAGTGAGCCGTTGCGCGAGCGGTCTCGCCCTCTCGAGCTCAGATCGGTTCGCCAGGCGAGCCATCCCCAAGCGCCAATCGTGCCAATCGTGCCGAACCGTGCACAAGCCGCGGCTTCGTCCACGCGCCGAGGCCCGGGTGTGGATAACTTCGCGGCGCATTGTGGAAAACAGCCGACGCGGCGGGGGGCAGGTCGGTAGAATCGATCAAACCCGCGAGCCCCGGGTTTTGCCAGCCCCATAGCCGCCGCAGGGAGAACGACCCGATGCCCCTCCGATCCGACTCCGAGAACTTCGCACTCATCAAGGTCATCGGCGTCGGCGGTGGTGGCAGCAACGCCGTCAACCGCATGATCCGGGCGGAGATGATGGGCGTCGAGTTCATCAGCGTGAACACCGATGCACAGGCGCTCCTCCAGAGCGACGCGCCGCACAAGATCCGCATCGGCGACAAGATGACGCGCGGCCTGGGCGCCGGTGCCGACCCCAACGTCGGCCAGCGCGCCGCGGAGGAGGACTCGGAGAAGATCTACGAGGCGCTCAAGGACGCCGACATGATCTTCATCACCGCCGGCATGGGCGGCGGCACCGGGTCGGGCGCGGCTCCAGTGATCGCGGAGATCGCAAAGGACCTCGGCTCGCTGACGGTGGCGGTCGTCACGAAGCCGTTCTCCTTCGAGGGCATGCGCCGCAAGCTGGTTGCCGAGCAGTACACCGAGCTCCTCAAGGAGAAGGTGGACACCCTCATCACGATCCCGAACGACCGGCTGCGCGAGGTCGTCGACAAGAAGACCTCGATCGTGGACGCGTTCCGGGTGGTGGACGACGTCCTTCGCCAGGGCGTGCAGGGCATCTCCGACCTGATCACGGTCCCCGGGCTCATCAACCTCGACTTCGCCGACGTCAAGACCATCATGCGCGAGGCCGGGTCGTCGATGATGGGCATCGGCGTCGGCACCGGCGAGAACCGGGCGGTCGACGCGGCCAAGGCGGCAGTCATGAGCCCGCTGCTCGAGGTCAACATCACCGGCGCCCGCGGCATCCTGTTCAACGTCACCGGCGGCAGCGACCTCGGCCTGTTCGAGGTGAACGAGGCGGCCGAGGTGATCAAGGAGGCCGCGGACCCCGAGGCGAACATCATCTTCGGGACCGTCATCGACGACCGGATGCGCGACGAGGTGAAGGTCACTGTCATCGCCACCGGCTTCGATTCGAACCGCAAGGCGAAGGCGCCGAACCGATACGGGGCCGAATCTGCCGGGGGCGTGGAGTCCAGTCTCGACGAGCGCAGCCGGGAGATCCTCGCCGAGATCGAGCGCGACCGCACCGAACGGGCCAGCCTCGAGGACCAGATGGGCAGCGAGTCCCCCTTCGCACGGCCGACCCAGCGCGAGGCGACCGAGATCCGGCCGGCCGAGCGGCAGCCGGTGCCGGTCCGCCCCGGCAGCCTCGACCGACCCTCGTACGGCGACACGGACCTCGACATCCCGAGCTTCCTGCGCCGCAAGAACGACTGACCGACGCGGGCATCCGCCTGGATGACGTGCTGCGGGTGAGAATCCGATAGAAGAGGACGCGCTCGCTGCGGCACGATATATCGATGGAGACCGTGGGCGTCGGTCCGCCGAGCGTTGATCAGATCCGGGAGCGTGCCGTGCGGCTGGTCGCCAGGCTGCGGCAGGCGGCCGAGGCGAATGGCCACGACCCCACCCGGCTGAGGATCGTGGCGGTCACCAAGACGTGGTCGGTCGAGGTGGCGCGGGCGGCGCTCGATGCTGGGCTGTCACTGCTCGGGGAGAGCCGCGTGCAGGAGGCGGAGCCGAAGGTGGCCGCGCTTCCGGGTGCGGAATGGCACTTTGTCGGCCGGCTGCAGTCGAACAAGGCGCGTCGGGCGGTTCTCGCGTTCCCCGTCATCCACTCGGTCGACTCGCTGGACCTGCTGCGTCGGGTGGACGAGCTGGCCGCCCAGGAGGAGCGGCAGACGTGGGTCCTCCTCCAGGTCAATATCCGCGGTGAGGCCGGCAGGGCGGGCATGGAGCCTGCCGCGCTGGCGGAGGTGCCTTCGAACCTGCCGTCGACGGCCACGTTGACCGGCCTGATGACGATCGGGCCGATGGGCGCGTCCGAGGCCGAGGCGCGCGACGTCTTCGGCCGGCTGCGCGTGCTGCGGGATCAGCTCGAGCAGGCGGCCGGCATCGGACTGGGGGAGCTGTCGATGGGGATGACGGCCGATGCCGAGGCGGCCGCGGCGGAAGGAGCAACGCTGGTTCGCGTCGGGACGGCCCTCTTCGGGCCACGCGGCGAGACGCTGGTATCCTCGGCCCGATGACCTCCGTTCTCATCAACTTCGTCCAGATCCTCGCATTCGTGCTGTGGCTGCTGCTCATCGCGCGGGTCGTGCTGAGCTGGACGAACCCGATGGGCGGTGGAGGCCTGACCGCCTTCATCTACCAGGCGACGGAGCCGATCCTGGCCCCGATCCGGCGCCTCCTGCCGCCCACCGCCGGCGTCGATTGGGCGCCGCTGGTGGCGATGCTCCTGCTCGGGGTGATCCTACGCCTCGTCGCGGGGCTCAGGAATTTCGGCTGACCGATGGCCGACGTGGAGCTCGTCGTCGTGCCGCGAGCCTCGTCGGATCGGGCCGGGTCCGTACGCTGACGGCGTCCTGCGCGACCTGCCCGCGGATTGATGGGCCGTTCCGGCCACGGCTATACTGCGACCTCCTCGATGGGCGATTGGCTCAGTCGGTTAGAGCGCACGGTTCACATCCGTGAGGTCACTGGTTCGAATCCAGTATCGCCCACCACTTTCACGCCGATGAGCCCTCCCGGGCGCCTCGCCTGAGCCGATGCGCGTCCTGCTGACGACCGAGTCGTACCTGCCCTACCTGTCAGGGGTCACCGTGTCCGTCGACGCGCTTGCTCGCGGCCTCGGCGCGCTCGGCCACGACGTCCTCGTGCTCGCACCCCGCCCGGCGCCGGGGTCGGCCCCGGAGCCCGTGGGCACGCCGGGCCCGGAGCCCGGCTACGCGTGGCTGCCCTCGTACCAGGCGCCGATCGTGGCGCCACCGGGCTACCGCATGGCCGTGCCGGTGCCCGGATCCGGCGGCCTGCGCCGGGCACGTGCGTTCCGGCCCGACGTCGTGCATGCGCACTCGCCCTTCGTGACGGGCCGCGTCGCCCGCCGTCTCGCGGCCGAGCTGAGCGCGCCGCTCGTCTTCACGCATCACACCCGCTTCGCCGATTACGGCCACTACCTGGGGCCGTTCGCAGGCCTGGGATCGCGCCTGGCAGATGCGTACATCCGTCGCTTTTGGCGCGCCTGCGCGGCGATCGTGGCGCCATCGGAGGACCTGGCGCGCGACATTCGCGCTAGGCTCCCGGTGGCGAGCGCCCACCGCGTCCACGTGATCCCGACCGGCGTCGACGTAGCGGGCATTCGCGCGCTCGCGCCGATCGATCCCCGAGTGGAGGCCGGCTGGCCGGGCGATGCCCTGGTCGTTGCGTCGCTCGGGCGCCTGGCGCCGGAGAAGAGCCCGGAGCTGCTCCTCGCCGCGGTCGCCGCGGCCGCGGCGCACATGCCGATGCTGCGACTTCTCGTCATCGGCGCTGGTCCCTCCCAGGCCACGCTGCGCACGCGCGCTGAGCTCCCGGACCTGGCGGGGCGGGTTCACCTGGTCGGCGCGCTGCCACGGCCGGAGGCGCTGACGCGGCTCGCGGGGTCCGACCTGTTCCTGTTCACCTCGCGGACCGAGACCCAGGGCCTCGTCCTGGCCGAGGCGCTCTCGGCACGGCTCCCGGTGGTCGCCGTCGACGGGCCGGGTGTCGACGAGTCGGTCCGCGACGGAGTCGACGGCATCGTGGTCGACGCCATGCCGCCGGACTCCCTCCCCCGACGGCTGGCGGACGGACTGATCGCGCTGGCCGATCCAGTGCGGCGTGGCGCGATGGCCGAACACGCCGCCGCCGACGCCGATCGATTCGCCGTCGAGCGCCGGGTCGCCCAGGCCGAGGACCTGTACGACACCCTGCGTCGAGCCTGACGGCTCGGGGCGGGGTTGGTATCGTGCCGCGATGCTCCACCGCGCCGCCGCCATCCTCGCGTACCCGGCGCACCTGCTGAATCGCGCGCTGGCCGGTCCATTGGCGAGGATCGGCCTGCGCCGCCTTCCGGGAGCGCTGCCGGTGGGACTCGCGCTGCTTGCGCTCACCATCTCGACCACGGGCGCGACGCTGGCTGCCTACGAGACCCGCCCGGAGCCGCAGCGGGCGACGATCGCCGACGTTGCCGATGCCCGCATCGGCTCCGGCCTGTGGGTGGAAGTCGACGGCCTGCTGCTGGACGGGCCGCACGTCACCACGGTCGAGGTCAGCTCGGGCGCCGGTCGTGGGGCGGCGACCCTCGTGGAGCGCGTCCACTACCTCGTCACGGACCCGGATGCCGTCGGCTGGGCGCTCATCGTGCGCTTCGCCGAGGAGATCCCGGCGCTGGAAGCGTCTGCCGGGCCGGTGACGCTGGATGGCACGATCACCGAGGATCGGTTCAACATGCGCAGCCTGCTCGAGAGCTGGGGCCTCGCCGAGCGTCATTCCGGGGTGACGTTCAGCGAGTCGCGGCTGCTCGCCTACGGGTTCTCGACCCCATGGCAGGAGCCGTCGTGGCTGGGCAGCGAGATCCTCGCGATCGCCACGGTCCTCGTCCTGGCCGGCGCGTTCCTTCCACAGCCGCTCGTGCGTCGCACAGCCGCCCAGCCGGTGATGGGAACGACCCCGATCCCGCTGGCCATCCACGGTGAGCTGCCGACGCCACGAGGCCCGGTCCACCTGCACGGGACGCCCGCCCAGCTGGAGTGGATGACCGTGGAGGAGGTCGCGCGCACCCGGTGGCGCTACTGGGGCGCGGGGCTGGGAGACGTCCGGGGCGATGTCGAGGATGCCGTCCGCGCCCATGGCGACGGCACGCGGCTCGTCATCCACGGTCCGACCGGGTCGGTCATCTGGCCCGTCGAGGCCGGCGCCGACCTGGCCGTCGACGCCGGCGAGGCGTACCTGGGCCTGCAGCGACATCCCGCGCTGCGCGTTCGTGGCGACGGGGCGGACGCCACGCTGACCTTCACCGATGTCGACAGCCGCAACGCCGCGCTGGCCGAGCTGAGCCCGGACGACGCCGACCGCTGACCTGGCGCCGATTACTTGCGCTGCCATCGGCAGGGCGTACAATGCCGGCCATGCGAGTGAGTCTGGTGGCCCGCTTCATCTCACATCCGACGATCGACTTCGGCGCCGGCCGCCGCTCTGCGCACCGCCGACGCCTCGGCCTCGAGCGCATGCCGACCGTGTACCACCGTCCGCGGCGCGTGGTTCCCTCCAGTGCGACGATTCGCGCCCTACGCTCGCAGACCAGTCGGTTCCGCTTCCCGGCCGTCGGTCGCGCCACGCGCCTGCCTGCGCGTCGAACCGCGCTCCCGTTCGGAGTGCCGCGCTCGCGTCGCTCTTAGCCGCCTCGCAGTCGGCTCGGGTGCCTGTCCTGCGGACCGCTCGCGCCACATCGGCGGGCGGCGTGGTCCATCGCACGGTCGACGGTGAAACCCAGCTCCTTCTCGTCCATCGGCGTTCCCCGGTCCTGTGGGCGCTCCCGAAGGGCACGCCTGACTCGGGTGAGACGATCGAAGAGACGGCGCTGCGGGAAACGCGCGAGGAGACCGGCATCGAGGTCGAGATCCAGGCACGGCTGAGCTCCATCCGCTACTTCTTCGTCCGCGGCACGACGCGCTTCCACAAGACGGTCCACTTCTTCCTGATGCGCCCGATCGGCGGCGCGATCGAGCTCCACGACGGCGAGTTCGACGACGTGCGCTGGCACCGGGTCGCCGAGGCGCTGGCGCTCATGAACCACGCCACGGAGCGATCCGTGGTCGAACGCGCCGTTTCCGTGCTCGCCGGCGACACGGCAGAGGCGACGGCGTGATCGAGCCAACCATCGGCGAGCTGCGACGCACGCCTCTCCACGACGTGCACCGCGAGCTCGGTGCGAGGCTCGTTCCGTTCGCGGGCTACGAGATGCCGGTGCAGTACACCTCCATCATCGAGGAGCACCGGACCGTTCGGTCGGCGGTCGGGCTGTTCGACCTGTCGCACATGGGCGAGATCGAGGTGCTCGGCGAGGAGGCGGTCGCCTTCCTGCGCTATGCCCTCGTCAGCGACCCCGGAACGCTCGAGACCGGCCAGGCGCAGTACTCGATGGCGTGCCAGGCCGACGGCGGCATCATCGACGACCTGATCGTGTACCGCCGCGGCGAGCACCGCTTCTGGGTCGTCTGCAACGCCTCGAACCGCGAGGCAGTCGTGGGCCAGCTGACGGCGCTCCTCTCGCGTGGGGACTTCGGCGCGAGTCTCGAGGACCGCAGCGAGCGCATCGCGCTGCTCGCGCCGCAGGGCCCCAACGCTGCCGCGCTGGTCGGGGCGCTGACCGACCTCGACCTGGCCGCCATCGGCAACTACCGGTCCGCGCCGGGCAGCGTCGCCGGAGTCGAGTGCCTGGTGGCCCGCACCGGCTACACGGGCGAGGACGGCTTCGAGCTCTTCTGTGACGCCCGCCAAGCACGCGACCTGTGGGAGGCACTCGCCTCGGCGGGAGAGCGGCACGGGGCGCGGGCCTGCGGGCTCGGGGCGCGCGACACGCTGCGCCTCGAGGCCGGCATGCCACTCTACGGCAACGAGCTGGATCGGCAGACGAACCCGTTCGAGGCCAACCTGGGCCGCGTCGTGAAGCTCGAGAAAGGGGAGTTCGTCGGGCGTGCGGCCCTCCAGGCGGTGCAGCAACAGGGACCGGAGCGCAAGCTCATCGGCCTCCAGATGGTCGACAATGCGATCCCGCGGGCCGGCTACGAGGTCCGGGCCGGCGGCGCGGCAGTGGGGCACGTGACGAGCGGCACCCTGTCGCCCACCCTCGGCACGAAGATCGCCATGGCCATGGTCCCGGCAGGCTTGGCCGGCGTCGGCATGGAGAACGCGTTCGACGTCGTGGTTCGCGACCGCCCATATCGGGCCGAGCAGGTACAGTTGCCGTTCTACAGGCGCCCGCGCGACGAGGGCAGCTGAGGCCACCCGCCACGAGAGGATCGACTCGCCGATGTCCTACCCCGACGACCTGCGCTACTCGAAGGAGCACGAGTGGGTTCGCTTGGAGGACGATCGGGCGACGATCGGCATCACGAGCTTCGCAGCCGATGAGCTCGGCGACATCGTCTTCGTCGAGCTGCCGGAGGTGGGCGCGACGCTGAGCCAGTTCGGGACGTTCGGTGTGGTGGAGAGCGTCAAGGCCGTGAGCGACCTGTACGCGCCCGTCTCCGGCGAGGTGGTCGAGGTGAACGAGGCGCTAGGCGACTCGCCCGAGCTGCTCAACTCCGACCCTTTCGGCAAGGGCTGGATCGCGCGCGTCACCCTCTCCGACGCCGCCGAGCTCGACGCCCTCCTTGATGCCGCCGCCTACGCCGACGAGACCGCCTGAGCGCGGCTCGCCGATGACGTACTCCCCGCACACAGAGGCCGATCGCGCCCGGATGCTCGACGCCATCGGCGTCGCATCGGTGGATGGGCTGTTCGACGACATCCCATCAGCGGTACGCGCCGGTCCGTGGAGCGTGCCGCCGCCGCTCGTGGAGCAGGAGGTGCGTGCCGAGCTGGCCCGGCTGGCGGGCCGGAATCGAATCCCGGAGGTCAGCTTCCTTGGCGCGGGCGTCTACCGCCACCTGATCCCATCGGTGGTGAGCGAGGTGATCGGCCGACCGGAGTTCGCCACCTCCTACACGCCCTACCAGCCCGAGGTGTCGCAGGGGACCCTGCAGAGCATCTACGAGTTCCAGTCGCTCATCTGCGAGCTGACCGGCATGGAGGTGGCGACCGCCTCGCACTACGACGGGGCGACGGCCACGGCCGAGGCCGCGCTCATGGCCTGCCGGCTGACTCGTCGCACGCGCGTGGCAGTCTCGGCCGGCCTCAACCCCGACTATCGCCGCGTCCTCGAGACATATTGCTCGGGCCCGGGGATCGAGGTGGTCGACGTGCCCGCCGACCTGGCTGAGGGTGGGTCGGGCACCACCGAACCCTCGTCCGCGGCCGAGGCACTCGGGGACGACGTGGCCTGCCTGATCGTCGCGCATCCGAACTTCCTGGGCCAGCTCGAGCCGATGCGCGAGCTGGCCGATGCGGCGCATGCCGCCGGCGGCCTGTTCGTGGCGGTCGTCGAGCCGATCTCGCTGGCCCTGCTCGAGCCGCCGGGGGACTACGGCGCAGACCTCGTGGCGGCCGAGGGCCAGCCCCTCGGCGTGCCCGTCAGCTTCGGTGGGCCGTACGTCGGCCTGATGGCTGCGCGCATGGCATCGGTCCGCCAGATGCCGGGCCGGCTTGTCGGAGCGACCCGCGACGTCAACGGGCGGAAGGGCTACGTCCTCACGCTCCAGGCGCGCGAGCAGCACATTCGCCGCGAGAAGGCGGCGAGCAACATCTGCACGAACCAGGCGCTCATGGCGCTCGCCGCCACCGCCTACCTGACTGCCGTTGGACCGATCGGCCTGCGCGAGGTGGCGGAGCTGTCGATGACGCAGGCTCGGCATCTGACCGGCGCGCTCGTGGCGGCTGGCCTGGCCGAGCGCCGCTTCGGCGGCACGTACCTCAACGAGGTGGCGCTGCGCGTGCCTGACGCGGCGCGCCGGCACGCGGCGCTGGCCGAGCGCGGGATCGTGGCCGGCTACCCGCTCGGCCGCTCCGAGCCCGCGCTGCACGACACGCTGCTGCTGGCGGCCACCGAGGTCACCACCGACGCGGACATCGACCGCCTCGTCGCCGAGCTGGAGGAGACGCGGTGAGCGTGGCCGAGGCCCCCGACCGACGCGACTCCTCCGGCCGCGGCTCCGCATTCAGCGGAGCTGCCGCCGGCGCGGAGCCGAGCGTGGTCGAGCCGCTCATCTTCGAGCGATCGCGGGCGGAGCGACGTGCCGTCCGGTTCCCGAGCTCGTCGGAGGCGGCGCGCAAGCGTGCCGCCGGGCAGCCGCAGCTGCCTGCATCCGTCCTGCGCAGCCGGGCGCCGCGCCTGCCGGAGGTGAGCGAGCTCGACATGCTGCGTCACTTCAACCGGCTGGCCCACCTGAACCAGGCGATCGACCTGAACTTTTACCCGCTCGGGTCGTGCACGATGAAGTACAACCCGAAAGTCAACGAGTGGGCCGCCCGGCTGCCGGGGCTCGCCGAGTCGCACCCGCTCGACCCGGAGCCACTGAGCCAGGGCAGCCTGGAGCTGATGTGGCTGCTGGCCGACCTCCTCAAGGAGGTGAGCGGCTTCGGGGCGATCAGTCTGCAGCCGGCGGCCGGCGCGCACGGCGAGCTGACCGGCATGCTCATGACGCGGGCCTATCACCGGGCCAATGGCGACGGTGAGCGCCGCACGAAGGTGCTCGTGCCGGACTCCGCCCATGGCACCAATCCCGCGACCGCCACGATGGTCGGCTACCAGGCGGTCACGATCCGGTCGAACGACCGCGGCGGGATCGACCTCGGCGCCCTGCGCGAGGCGCTCGGGCCCGACGTCGCCGCGCTCATGATCACGAACCCCAGCACCCTCGGCATCTTCGAGGACCAGATCGACCAGGTGCTGACGGCCGTGCGCGATGCGGGCGCCATCGCCTACATGGACGGCGCCAACCTGAACGCGATCCTCGGCCGATTCCGACCCGGCGAGGCGGGATTCGACATCATGCACTTCAACCTGCACAAGACCTTCAGCACGCCCCACGGCGGTGGCGGGCCCGGCGCAGGACCGGTCGGCGTCGGCGAACGCCTGGAGCCGTTTCTGCCGCGGCCCATCCCGACGCTCGTCGAGGGCGATGCCGAGGAGGTCCGCGCGAACGCCTGGGCCGGCCGCTCGACGCCCGATGCGCGATTCGTCCTCGACGACGACCGGCCGCAGAGCATCGGCAAGGTGCGCTCCCTGTACGGCAACTTCGGCATGTTCGTGCGTGCCTACACCTACATCCGCTCCAACGGTGACGAGGGGCTGCGGACCATCAGCGAGGACGCCGTCCTCGCGGCGAACTACCTGCGCGTGCGCCTGCACGACGCGTACGACCTGCCCTACGACCGTCTCAGCAAGCACGAGGTTGTGTTCAGCGGCCGCCGCCAGAAGCGCGAGCACGGCGTGACGACGCTCGACATCGCCAAGGCCATCCTCGACCGTGGCATCCACCCGCCGACGATCTACTTTCCGCTCATCGTCGAGGAAGCGCTCATGGTCGAGCCGACCGAGACCGAGAGCCTCGAGACCCTGGACCACTTCGTCGAGATCATGCGGGAGATCGCTGAGCGCGCCGCCTCCGATCCGGCATCTATCAAGGCCGCGCCGACCACCACGCCCGTCGGGCGCCTGGACGAGGCTGCCGCCGCCCGCCGGCCCGACCTGCGCTACGCCTTCCCCGGCGAGACCGATGTCACCCCCGCGCCATCGGCTGCGCCGACTCCGGAGGCTCCAACCGCGTAGCCGGCCGATGACCCGCCACGGTCAACGCGCGACGAACGGAAGCTCGGTCGCGATCCACCCGCACGGACGGGTCAGATCGCGAATGAGCTCACCCGGGGCCGGCGTTGCGTCGTGCCCTCAGTCGCGTTATGGCCCGCTCAACGGTCAACAGAGAGCCGAGGCGCCAAACGCTACCTGGGCTGTGCATCGTTGCCCCTTGGATTGTCGATCAGCCATTCGATGAGGGACTGGTATCGCGGGAACCTGCGGGTTACCGCGCCAGCCGTGCGGACACCCGAGCGTGGAAGGATCGAACTCGGCCCGAGCGGAGTGGGAATGCCGTGCCAGGAGTCCCCCCGCGAATAGATGATCGCCAACTCGCCGAGAGGCGTATGTGACGGGGCGGCCGACAGCAACCGCGCGCGTACTCACTGTGTCGGTCTGAACCAATGTGGACGGCGCGGCGTACTATGACAAACCCCAACGGCGATCGAGCGGCACAGGTGCCAGTGGAAGCGAATCAGCCGGAGAACCTCGTCGAGCGCATGCAGGGGGGCGACCTCGATGCCTTCGAGGAGTTCTTCAACACGTTCAAGCGGCCCGTATATGCGACGGCGCTGGCGATCACGCGCGACCCGTTCCTCGCCGAGGAGGTCCTCCAGGACTGCTTCGTGAAGGCGTATCGCGTGCGCGAGCGCCTCGATCCTGCGCGCTCGCCGTTGCCCTGGCTGCAGCGCGTCACGATCAACCTGTGCTACAGCCGGGTCAGCCGCCGCAGGGCGCTGTCTGAGCCGATCACGAGCCTGATCACCAACCTCGTCGTCGACCTCGCGGCGCGCCCCGACCAGGTCGTCGAGTCGCGCGAGGTGCTGGAGGTGCTCCAGCGCGGGATCGACGCCCTGCCGCCCAAGCAGCAGACGGCGATCATCCTCTACTACCTGCACGGGTACTCGCTGGCGGAGTCGGCCGAGATCGCCGACTGCAACGTCGGCACGATGAAGTCGCGCCTTCACTACGCGCTCAAGGCCCTTCGCGTCCGCCTGCCGGTCGAGCGCCGGCTGCCTGTCGGCACTCCGGCAACGGTGAGGGTGGTGAGCCGATGAGGTGCCGGCGCATCTGCCGCGAGCTGCTCTGGCTCGCCCGGTTCGGAGAGTTCGGGCCGAGCTCGGCCCCGCATCTCGATCACCTTGCGACGTGCGGCGGGTGCCGTGACGAGGTCGGCTTCGACCGCGCCCTGGTGCAGCAGCTCCGGGTCGCGCTCGCCGAGCGGATCGCCAGCGAGGAGCCGCCACCGGGCGCGTGGGGCGTGATCCTCGCCCGCACCCAGGCCCCGGATCGTGGCATCGGGGACTTCCTGCGTGGTCATGCCGTCTCGCTGGCCTCGCGGCTGCGGACCGCCACGGCCGTGTCGGCCGTTGCGCTGGCGGCCATCACCGCCACCTCGACCCAGGTCGCCATCAGTCACCCGTCGGCCGGGTCGGCGGAGACCGAGTTCGCGCAGAGCGTGGATGGGGAGCTGTTCGAGCGCCAGCCAGTGATCCGGCGGCCTCGTCCCGCCGCGACACCGGTCGTGTACGTCGCGGCCGCGGCGCCGAGCGATCCGGAGGCCGCCTTCCTGGTCAGCGCCTTGCTGCCGGCTGCCGCCACGACGCTCGCCACCGACGAGCCTGCGGCCAACGAGACCGTCGTCGAGTCGGCGGTCGTCATCGGTGCCCCCTTCAGCCGTCTCACCCCAGCCGACCCGGTCGGCGTCAACGACCGCGAGATCCAGGCGCCGGCGCCGATCGAGCGCGACGACGCCCCGGCCGGCGAGCCCTACTAACGGAAGCGCGACTGTGCGAGACTAGCCAACCCTGATCCGAGGTCCGTGGACCTCGCGTCCTGACCCGTGGACGACCGGAAGCGGTGCCCGCCGTCACGGGCCCAATTGAGATGCACCGCAAACGACGATCTACACCATGTGGAGGAGAGTGGATGCGAACTTGGAGATGGGTCTCCGTCCTCGCCATGCTCGTGCTCGTGATGGCCGCCTGCCAGGGGCAGGGTGCGCCAAGCGCGTCCGAGGAGGCGAGCGAGGAGCCCGAGCCGAGCGCGAGTGAGCCCGCGGCGAGCGAGGGCCCGGCGTTCGAGGGAGCCAGCTATCCCGAGGACGGGCCGGCCGAGTGCGGCGCCGAGGCGACCGACACGAATGATGCCTACACGGGCAACATCGAGCAGATCCGCGCCGAGGATGAGCACACCGTCGTCTTCGACCTCTGCAACCCCGATGTCGCCTTCCTGGCGAAGATCGCCTTCACCGCGTTCGCGATCAATGACAGCGACTACCTCGAGGCGCACGCCGAGGAAGGCTCGCTCGTCGAGGAGCCGAACGGCACGGGTCCCTACGTGCTCGACACGTGGAGCCGGGGCTCGGAGATCACACTCAGCGCCAATCCCGACTACTGGGGCGACGCACCACTCTCGGAGACCGTGATCTTCCGCTGGAGCGCCGAGGCTGCCCAGCGGCTGGTCGAGCTGCAGTCGGGAACGGTCGACGGCATCGACAATCCGGGTCCGGATGACTTCGAGACCATCGGCGCCGACCCGAACCTCCAGCTGCTCGAGCGAGAAGGCCTGAATACCTTCTACGTCGGGTTCAACAACGCGTTCGCGCCGTGGGATGACGAAGAGGTCCGCCAGGCAATCGCCATGGGCCTCGATCGGCAGGCGATCGTCGACGCGTACTACCCGCCTGGCTCCGAGGTCGCGTCCCATTTCACGCCGTGCGCCATCCCGTTCGCATGCACCGGCGAGGAGTGGTACGAGTACGATCCCGACGCCGCTCGGGCGATCCTCGAGCCGCTGGGAATCACGACCACGATCCAATACCGTGACGTCGTCCGCGGCTACCTGCCGCTGCC
>Ga0136623_10000156_pt1 | contig 17538 bp, 13 predicted proteins | sample AntDrymUQ4492106_2_FD_104656 | JGI IMG/M metagenome (GOLD analysis project Ga0136623, IMG submission 104656) | Polar desert sand microbial communities from Dry Valleys, Antarctica - metaG UQ449 (21.06) | ecosystem: Environmental > Terrestrial > Soil > Desert | place: Antarctica: Dry Valley...
TGAAAATGATTATACGGAACGCTCTCTATCGAAAATAAACGCTTACGAACCGCGGGTCGCGCAAATGTCGAGCCTCGCCGAATTTATGCGTCCGATGCCGAACAGCAAATCTTCAGTCGTAAATGAAACGATGAACGCCGTGATGAAATCTTTGAGCTGTCTGGACGCGGAAATCAGCCGTGAAATGTTTCAAGACAGAATCAAATTTTCTTCATTTAAGAAGGTTTTATTAAAAACTGCGCGGATTCATCCGAAGGTCTTTAAATTGATGATTGAACATCTCGGCATAAAAGGCGCGTTCTGGTGGATTTCAAATATTGCTAAAGCCGGTTTGCAGGAACGAAATCACTTGAAAAATAGTTCTTCCCGATAATCCGATACAACGGGTGTATTCAATTGATACACATTTAATATATTTTCTCCGGTAAATTTTTCATCGTTAATCCCTTATTTGTTTATAAAATTCTTCAAATAGATGTTTTCTTTTTGTTTGGCACAATCCTTGCGATATTATTTCCACACAGAGTTTTTATGCTCCATTTAGTTTCCTAAAAGGAGTTCATAAGCAAGGAGTAAATTATGAAAAACAAAAATATTTTAAAGTTTAGCGGTGGTTTAGTTTTATCAGTTGCGTTCTCTACATTTGCAGTAGCGCAGGATACTACTGAAAAAACTACGACGACAAAAACGACGACAAAAACCGAAGTTGTCCAAAATGCCGACGGCACTTATTCGGTTATTGAATATCCGGTTGGCAAAGAAGTGACAGTTGAGTTGACCCCGAATTCGATGGCGGGCGCAAAAGGTATGGCTCGCATAATGCGAATGGCTGACGGAACAAAAGTTTACGTTGACCTAAACGGAGTTACTGGAGAAACGAAAAGTTTTTACGCTTATGCCGTAGACCCATCGGGTATGCCGACTTTTTTAGGTCCTGTGATGGTTGAAAACGGTTTGGGGAAAGCTGAATTTACAACGCCGATGAATCAATTTATGCTGGTTCTTTCACCAAACGAAGGTTTAACAACAATTGACACGGCTACGCCGGTTGTTTTCCGCAGCAGTGTCCCGAAAGGCTACGCAGTTGTGGCAAATAGACCGTCAAGCACTGTGGCGACGGATGAAAAACAAGTTGCCAATAGTCAACCGGTTGCTTCAATCTATGATGTCCCGCTTCTGGGAATTACAAGACGTGAGAAGGGTGAAACGGAAATTAGAATAAAATTTGCCGGTGACTTAGCAGGCTTGAAAGGAAAGGCATATATAAACAACAGCAAAGCCGGCGTGACAAAAATAAAAATGCGTTTCGATGATATGAAATTGGCTCCAAAGCAAAAACGATATGTTCTTTGGGCAGTTTCGCCGACTAAGGAATTTACAAAAATCGGACAGGTAATTAATACCGGCAAACGTCAGGAAGCCGAGATTAGAGGTGAAACCGCACTTGCCGATTTCGGTCTTTTTGTAACTGTAGAAGAAAAGGATGTTATGCAGCCGACCGGAACGATTTACGCTCCGTTTGGACGAATGTAACCTGAAATTCAGAGTTTATTTTATCTTTGAAAACAACGGCAAGTCTTTGATTATCAGGCTTGCCGTTGTTTCAACTCAAAACGGATTGATAAGAACCGATAAAACCGAATAAATATTCGTTAATTGAGTGAGAAAATTTTATGACTTTGGTTAATATGGTGTAAACGCACGATACGAACGAAAGATAAATTTGATTTGGAAAATATATACATAAGGTTTAACCGATGAATCTTTGATTGGAAAAGGAGAAATTTAGAAATTTACGCTCCAAATTTCTTCTTAATTTTACTGATAAAAATAATTCGAGAAAGGGGTAAATTATGATAGACGAAAAAAATAAAGAAACAGAAAATACATCAACTGGAAATTTTGGCGGCGGACAAGCCAAAACCGGCGGCAGTTTTGGAACTTTGAACCAACCTGAGAAAGATACTTTTTCCGCATCCGGTAATAAATCAGTTTCTGAAAGTATAAACTTGGATTCGGCTAAAGAAACGGCAAAAGGTTTGATTGACCAGGCGAAAAGCACCGCCGGACAAGCCTACGGAGTTGCCGCCGAGAAAGCGACGAGCGTGATAGATGAAAAGAAAACCGATTTAGCAAGCGGATTGACGAGCGTTGCCGATACTATTCGACAGGTCAGCTCGACGCTTCGTGAAACCGATGAACAAACCGGAGTAACCGATACGGCGGCAAAATACAGCGATAGTTTAGCCAAACAAATCGAACAAATTTCCGGTTATTTCGAGCATAATGACGTTCGCGCGATGGTTAGCGACGTTGAAAGATTTGCCCGCAGAAATCCGGCTGTGTTTATCGGCGGCGCTTTTGCGCTTGGTCTGCTGGCGGCGAGATTTTTGAAAAGCTCCGGTTCTGGTCAGAATTCACCGCGCCGCTTAAAAGGTCGAAACTACGATACGCCTTTGCTAAAAGCAAAAAATGATTCGACTGAATCAAGCGATTATGGAAACAAAAATTTGGGAACGACCGGAAAACACGCTTCAGAAGGAATCACAGGACTAGCCGAAGAACCCATTACCGGCGGCAAACCATCGGATACAGCCAACACGAGTCCGGGAGCAACTGATTATAAATCGAGTTCAAGCGATTCAGGTAAGAGTTCAACCGGCGCGGGCGCAAACGACAGTAAACAAAATTTTGGCGACAATAAAGTAACAAACCCGTCGTAAAACGGAGAACAGGAGGGACTTATGATGGCACAACAGCAAGTTGTAAAAGAAGAACGCAGTCTCGGTGATTTGTTTTCCGAACTCGCCAGCGAAACCGGCACTTTAGTGCGTCAGGAAGTCGCTTTGGCACAAACAGAATTAACGCAGAAAGCAACTACAGTCGGCACCAATGTCGGCTATCTGGTGGCGGGCGGCGCGGTCGGTTATACGGCGTTACTCGTAATTCTGGCGGCGGTCGTTATCGGTTTGGCGCAGCTTATTTCCTCTCTTACCGACTGGCAATATATTACGTCGGCGTGGATTTCGGCGGCGATTGTCGGTCTGGTCGTCGGAATCGTCGCTTATACGTTGATTACAAACGCGCTTGCCAAACTTAGAAACACGGATTTAACACCGCACGAAACGGTCGAAACTATCAAGGAGGATGCCCAATGGCTGAAAAATCAAGTGAGTTAGATAATATTAATGAACCGGATGCGGTTTCGACAATGGCGGGAGCGTCGCAGGATTCTTATCTCGAACCGCGTTTGGAAGATTATACGGTTTCGGAGATAGATACGAGCGACGTTAAATCCGAAACGAACGACGCGACTACCGAAACCGATCAGATTCGAGAGCGAATCGAAGAAACTCGCAGTAATATGAGCGAAACGATTGACGCGATTCAAGAAAAACTTAGTATTGCAAACATTTCCGAACAGGTTAAAGAACAAGTTTCGGAACATATTTCAAGCGCATTTGAAACGGCAAAAGAATCCGTTTACGGCGCGACTTTTGGAAAGGTGGGAAATTTTATGGAAACATTATCAAAAACAGATGCAGGCAAAGTAGCGCGGGACAATCCGTTACCGCTGGTGTTAATCGGTTTGGGAATCGGTCTTTTAGCTTATCAAAGCGCTTACGGAAAGAAACGTCGGTCATACCGGTATGACGACTATGACGATGAAGTCGGACAAGTTTATAGCGGGCGGACAAGAGCTAATATTTCAACTCTAAAATCCGCGCAAGGCAAAATCGGCGGGGTCGCAGGCAGTGCTTACGATAGTGTGAGCGGCGCGGCGAGCAGCGCGATTGACAGCGTGAGCGGCGTTGCCGATTCCGCTTACGAAGGCGTAACGAATGCGGCAAGCGGCGCCTATTCCGGTGTTAGTAATGCCGCTTCGAGTGCTTATTCTGGTGTTGGTAGTGTCGCTTCGAGTGCTTATTCAGGTGTTGGCAGCGCTGCGTCGAGCGCATATTCGGGTGTCAGCAGCGCAGCAAGCAACACATATGAAAAAGTTGGAGATTTAGGCGCGCAGGCGCGTGAACAATACGATTATTATATTGACGAAAATCCGCTTGCCGTCGGCGCGGTCGCTTTAGCGATTGGCGCGGCGGTTGGAATGTCCATTCCTTCAACACGTTATGAAGGTCAATTGCTCGGAGAAACACGGGATATGTTGCTGGCAAAAGCGCAGGACGCTGCCGGCGGACTCGCGGATAAAGTCAAACAAGTTGCGGGCGAAGCGCAAAAGACGCTGACTGATGAAGTTAAAACTGCCGTCGGTGAAGTGCAAAAAACTATCGGTGACGAAGCGAAAGCGCAGGGTTTAACTGCCGACAGTTCGATCGCAAGCGGCAAAACGGGCGGCAGCGCAACCGGCACGAGTCCGGGCATTAGCCCGACTCCGGGTCCGGGCACAAATCCTAAAACCTAGTTTTGAAGCCAAAATCCAACTACAGAAAGACGCGAAACTTTTATAAACTTCGCGTCTTTCTCTATTTACTAATAGTTGTAATTTATCGAGCTTCGATTTTTTCGAGTCCGCTCATATATTGGTGAAGAATTTCAGGAATTAAAATCGAACCGTCTTCCTGTTGGTAATTTTCCAAAATGGCAATCCATGTCCGCCCGACGGCTAGCCCCGAACCATTCAAAGTGTGAACGAATTCCGGCTTTGCGCCGCCCGCTCGCCTGAATCGCAAATTCATTCGCCGCGCCTGAAAATCTCCGCAGTTCGAGCAGCTTGAAATCTCCCGGTAATTTTTCTGACCCGGCAGCCAAACTTCGATATCGTAAGTTTTCATCGCGCCGAATCCCATATCGCCGGTTGATAAAACTACGGTTCGATACGGCAAACCGAGAAGCTGCAAAATTCTTTCGGCGTTTTGCGTTAATTTCTCGTGTTCTTCGGCGGAATTTTCCGGCATCGCCAATTTCACGAGTTCGACCTTTTCAAACTGATGCTGGCGAATCAGTCCGCGCGTGTCGCGCCCGTAACTTCCCGCTTCCGAACGGAAACAAGGCGAATAAGCGGCGTAATATTTCGGCAAATCCTTCGCCTCCAGAATTTCTTCGGCGTGATAATTCGTCACCGGAACTTCGGCGGTCGGAATCAAAGCCAATTCCCTTTCATCTTTGATGTGAAACAAATCCGCTTCAAATTTCGGCAGTTGATTCGTCCCGAAAAGAGATTTTCGATTAACAAGAAACGGCGGCAAAGTTTCCGTATAACCGTGTTCGCGCGTATGAACGTCGAGCATAAAATTAACCAGAGCGCGTTCAAGCCGCGCGCCCGCGCCGTTCAAAATCGCAAACCGCGAACCGGCGATTTTCGTGGCGCGTTCCAAATCTAAAATGCCTAACGCTTCACCCAAATCAACGTGGTCTTTCGGCTCGAAATCAAATTCGCGCGGCTCGCTCCAGCGCCTGACTTCTTCGTTTGCGCTTTCGTCCGCTCCGACAGGAACATCGCTCGCCGGGATATTCGGCAAATGCGAAAGCAAATCGCGCATCGCATTTTCGGCTTCATCGCGCTGTTTTTCCAGTTCGGTCTGCTTCTCTTTTAAACCGGCAATTTCCGCTTTTTTCGATTCGGCTTCTTCGCGTTTTCCCGCTTGCATCAACGCGCCGATTTCCTTGCTCGATGAATTGCGAATCTGATTGACATTATCGGCTTTGCCAATAATGCGCCGCCGTTCCGCATCGAGTTCGACAAACTTTTCCAAACTATCAATCGGAAAGTTTCGATTTTGCAAAGCGGTTTTCACCGCGTCTAAATTTTCTCTAACGTAATTTAAATCAAGCATTTTTATAAATTTTCCTGTTCTACTTCTAAAGACGAATTTCCATTATTAACCCAAATAAAAAAGCGGTCAAAGACCGCCGGAATTACACTCAAAATATTTTGGGCGTTAAGGACAAGACGAGCCTTGCGCGTAGACGCATTTCTGACTCCACAGAAACGTCGGATTACTTTGTGTGTTGACGACGGGCGAATCGGTCGCTTCGAGCGGCGAAATTTGCCGCGCGCCGGAACCGCCGCGCCATCTGCCCATAAATGAGTCCGCTCCGAACGCAACGCTTTTCGCCGTTTGATTTCCCGTAAAAGTATAATCCGAAAGCGAGTGAAGCCTGCGCCAAACGCCCCAGTAATCATATCCGTCGGTTACCGCTTCTGTTTGTCCCAGACCGTCCGTGACCGGAACGCTGTGTCCGGCGTTTAAGGAACAAAAAGTTCGTGACGCGCGGAAGACCTGCCATTTTCGCTCGGTGATTTGCGGCAATCTGTTCCAGATATCGTTTTGCGAAATTAAATGCTGATTTGTCCCGTCGTCCCAGTAAACCTGCACTATCATTTTCGCCGTCGCCGGAATTTGTTCCATACTCGTTCCCCAATTATACCAGCCAGCCATTATGAACAAAAATAAACCGTTTGCGCCCCAGCCTTGCGCCGTGCCGCGTCGCGCCATTTCCGGCGTCGCGCCCGCGCCGTAAGAATGTCCGGCAAAACCGGTTCGAGTCGTGTCCATAATATTGCCGTATTGCTGAACGGCAATTAAAAAACCGTTCCAAAGCTGATTATAGCGAGCCGTATGAGTGGCGAACAAACTTGCCGTATAAGGCGAAAAAACGACGATGTAGCCGTTGCTCGCAAGCTGACGCATCAGCGTTTCGTAAAAACGATAATCAACACCGCCGAAACCGTGCGCGAAAAAAACGACCGGAACTCGTGTTTGCGCCGTCGCATTACTTGGCACGAAAACCGAAATCGGCGCGGGCGCGTTCGGGTCGGGATTCGGAATTGATTGGCGCACGACGGCGAATTGCCCGAAACCGCCGTATTCGCCCGCGAGCGGCAGTGTCGTGACTTTCAACTGCGTACATTGCGTGACTTGAGCGTGAACGGGCAAAACGCTCGTGCAAAGAATCATTAAAATTAAGATGAGGAATGTTTTATTCATTTGAAATCCCGGCTAATCAGAAACGCTATAGAACCTGCTTTGTAATTAGTTCATCAGGCAATTCTACGTAATATCAATCGGATCGCGCAAATTCTAATCTTGGTTTCACTTGTTTTCAGCAGACCTTCGCAATTGTTCCACAGCGCTCGACATTGATTAATCCACGCATTCGTTCTCTCGACGATCCACCGCTTTGTGATCACCACAAACCCTTTTTTGGCAGGATTCTCTTTTTTGGAGTCTGCCTTTTACGCGGGTGCGATTTTGGCTGACAGTTCGATTTTTATTCGATTCCGCAGCCGTGGCTCGATTTTCTCTGTAAAGACGATTTTTGTTTTTACTGCAAACAGATTCTATATCAAATTCAAGTAAAACATGTCGGGAATTCGCGCTTCATACCATTTTCAATTAGAAAGTATGCAATAATAGGAAAATGAATAAAGCATTACCAAAAATCAAAGAAACTGAAATAGAGGCATTAAGTTCGCTCACATCGTTTGAATATCTAATGACAGCTTGGCTTTCAGCTATTGCATAAATTCTAATTGAAAAGAGTATGAGGCATTACCTAGCCGTTAAAAAAGTTGTTGACATCTGATGTTGCCTTGGGGTAGTTTTGTTTCAACATAATTATTCAATTTGCTGGGAAGTATTATTTCAAGGAATAACAGTCTTTGCTCATCAACAAAACTGGATAATAATGGCACTTAATAATAATTAACAATGCGAATTTTATAATTTCCTACTTTTTATTCCCACAAGAGTGATTTAAAGTCCGAGACTCTAAAAGTTCTGCTGTCAATAATAAAAGAGAGGTTTATGTTGATCTATTCCCAAAGATCGATGATTAATACGAGAAGGACTTTCGGAAGTTTTCCTGTATCCATTATATGGTGCGCCGAACCTGAGAATTCGGCAACAAAGAAAAGTTTCAACGGAAGTTATAATAGAGATTTACAAAAGAGCTGATTATCCATTAAACGGGTAATCGGCTTTTTTGTTGGTTAAGGAAAGAAAAGATTGATTTTACTAGCAAAGTACTACGCCGTTTGACAATACGAAGCCATATCAGTTTCGCCGGATTATAACAGAGAGATTTTAGCGAATATTGTCGTATGGAAACTGCCAATGGCTTCCTTTTACATCTTGAAAACAAGTCAGATTCCAAAAATTCAGTAATTCGTTTTTGCAAAGAATTGATGGGACATATTACTACGTTAGCTGTAAGTCTGATATGAAAGATAGCTCTTGTTAAGATCCGGCACTCGAAAACTTAATGAATACAAATCAATTGATTTGTAAATAAACCAGGACAATTTCTAAAACAATTTTGGAGGTAAATATGAAAAAGATATTAGTTGTTTTTTGCGTAATCGCTGTATTCTCGGGAATCTTTGCCTTAATGAGCAATAAACCAGTAGTTGGACAACCGCCCGTAAACGATAATTCGCAGCCCGGCGGAGAGCGTGGTTCCCGACAAGATCCCCTTCCCGCAAATGCACCGGAGCATATTGTATATGGACAATTCTTCCGTCATTTAATTTCACTTAAAGACCAAGCCAAAAAAAACGAGCTTAAAAGCAAAAAGAAAAGCAAACTACGTACACATTACAAAGACAAAATCGGATTGAAAGATGACAAAGCTGAGATTCTCGACAATATCGCCGCCGAGTCTGTACGAGAAATGGCTCAGACGGATGAAAAGGCAAAAAAAATTATTGATGAAGCACATTCCCGTTTTCCAGGCGGAAAAATACCGCAGGGACAACAACTGCCGCCACCGCCGAAAGAACTCAAAAAGCTGCAGCACGACCGCGACATGAGCATACTAAAGGCTCGTCAGAAATTGCGTAAAAAGCTTGGTGATTACGAGTTTCAATTAATTGATGACTACATAAAAATCAATTTCGCACGGCAAATTAAATCTTCCGCTGTTAACCCACAATAAATGTTTTCACAACAGGAATTTAATCCTGGTGAAAGTAATGATTGATTTCAATCAAAGGAGAAGATCATGAGTAAATCAAAATTTTTAGCGGCAACTTTTGTTGCATTATGTTTTTTGTTCAATTGCTCGGAAACTTTGGCTCAATCCGCTTATGGTTATGGTTCAATCGTCTATGATGAAGGCACAAATATTGTGTCGGGATATGCTTCAACGGATTTGGATTACGAGACAGCTTATTATTACGACGCACAAGTCGATGCGCAGATTACAGATGATAATGGGAATGTTAAGGCGTCGGGCAGCAATATTGGAAATCCGGCGGCGATGCTCAATCTTGACGTTATAGACGTGCTATTGTGCATTCCGTACGATATTATTATCGAGATAATCGTTCGTCCCCGGTATTACGATTACTTTTCCGATTGCGGATATGGTTATTACGACTATTTCGGCTTCTACGACTACTGGTGGGGTTCTTTTTGGGATTACGGCGGTTTTACATCTAATCGCCCGCGGTCATGCTCCTATACGAACTACTTCTACATCGCGCGAATTATTTCAAGGGTAATTCGGTGTTTACCTGTATCTACTACTTGTGAATACGATAGGTCTGAAATCCTTCCGAGCGGATTTAGACCGACATTTGAGTTACCGTTCGAGCCAGGACCGGACAAGGTGAATGTTACTTGTACTACTATACAGCAAGGGACTTCAATCCGTGTTTCCGGACAGACAGTTAACCTTCGGCTTGATCCCCATGTGATTGATTCCGGTGGGCATGAATTTCATACCGGGACACGTCCGCGAGGAAAGTTAGACCGCACAACCGGAAGATCAGATTCTAACGGGGAAACTAAATTTGTATTTACAGCGCCGCTTTTTGGAGGCTCCACGCGGGTAATTGCAAGTGTTCCGGGTGGCAATGTGCAGCAGTTACTTGATGTTATAATTAAAGTTCCCGGTCTACAAGAATTACCTGCTGGAGATAATTACCACAAAATTGGAACAAATACGAAGCACCCATTCAATCATTACGGAAAGCCGGAAACGCTTACGGGACTGCAACAAATTGCGGATGAATATAAAGCTATATATTATCCGAATGGCTTCCCGCCGAATCCTCCGGGAATGGATCCTCGCGATAGGCTTGGTCCCAACGATTGGTATAAAATCCATTACAACGACATAAGTGTCAAGAATGGCGGTAAATTTGAGGTCCTTGGAACTTGGGATCCCAATAATGAACACGCCGAACATCGAGTCGGAAGAAACTGCGATACGCGTAGTAAAAATATTCCCAGTTCTCGCTGGACACGGCTCAAACAAATCTTCCGAGATCGCGGCTCGCCGCAGTATTACGATCATACTTCTGAATCAGCTCCTCACTGGCATCTCAGATTTCTTGGCAACGTGCAGATAAGTCAAGATTTGACAACCAGTCCTTTCGGTGAGTCGCCTGCTCAGATCCCCGGCACAATTGAGGCGGAGCAGTTCGATCAGGGAAGTAATACTGCAGCCTATTATATTCCGTTTACGGGAGAATTAGACCCTGAAGAAAAACCCGTAGATGTTGATATTTCCGATGCTCAGAATGGAATCCGATATGTCAGCTCGACATTAGGCGGTCAATGGATGAACTATACCGTTAATATCAGTTCTTCCCGCAGCTACACATTCGACACCAGTGTTGCCTCTTCCGCAGGCGGCGGCACGTTTCACTTCGAGGTAGACGGTGTGGATAAAACCGGACCAATCAGCATTCCGTACACAGGTTCGGATAGTACGTTCCAATCAGTAGTTGTTGATGATATCTATCTTGACGCCGGACAGCATTCGGTTCGACTTGTTGTTGAAGGTACGGGACAGAATGTTGCGAGTTTTGATAGCTTTACTGTCAATCCTTACATTGTTCCCGAAGTATGTGATCCGCCGTATTGGGAGATTGAAAACTGCCAAAGTTCTGGCGGTTATTGGGACAATTACTTTTGTCAATGTAATTACGGGATGTACTAAGCAAAGAAATAATCCGAGTATTTAACTATCGGATACTTTGATTGGATGGGGCAATTCAAGTTTCTCCATCCAATCAACTAATTTATCAGTTAAACTTACAGTAAACGGAGAATTAATTATGAAGTGGCTGCTTTCAATATCACTGTTTGGATTACAAATTTTGAGCACAGCTTGTTCGTTTCAACAGCAGGCTCAGAGCGTCGCGCAGCGTAAACCTTTGGAGAAGCGCCAGAGCGAGTATAAATCACCGATTGATTATGATTTTCGCGCCCGCGGCTATGATTACAAACCGCGCGTGGAAATAGTCGATGAGAAATCAGGAAAATATGCTTTTAAGTGGATCGGTTACGACGGCAAGGAGAAAACGGTTATTTATCAACGCGATGATGCTATTGACGTAATCGTTAGTGCTACTGTCTCGCGGACACCAGAAGGACTTTATCTTTATACTTACAAAGTAGAAAACTTACAATCAAGCGGCTCACATCTTTCACGTTTCATTGTTCAAAATTTTGCTGCCGACTCAAAACCTATCCAAATTGAAGGAAATACGCCGAATTGTCGAGACCTAATTATACTCGACTCATTTAGAAAGGCGCATTGCGAAACTCTTGAGATGAACCTAGAACATTCTTTTCATATCGGACAAATGTCGAACTGGATTGAGCAGTATAAAGAAGGTAGTTGGATTGTTATTGCTCCTTTATCAACCACTGAGCAGTATGGACCGGGGCGCAGTTTAGAAGTGAAAATCGTTTCAAAAGCAGCGCCTGGTGTGGTGATGTGTCATGTGGCTGGCGGTCAGGGAGGAATGATGGGTGTAGGCGAACATATGCCGGAGGTTTTGGAAAACTTACTTCCCGGCTACGAAGAGTTTCCAAAAGGCTATACGGTTGGACCAATTGATAAGATTAGTTCGCTTTCCAATACCGAACGGACAAAATATTTGCTTGATAAGTTGCCGCAGTTCAACAAATCAGGTTGGATAACTGATGATATAATGCAAAAGTACGACAAGCAGTTAAAAGCAGGACATTTGGATTCGATATTAAGAAGAGTCGAGAATGATCTCAAATCCGAAGCTATTACAACAGAAGTTTTTGCAGTAGTTCAAGCAATGAAATAAAAACAGAACATCAAAAATCAATATCCGCTGTAGGGCACAACGAGTATAGTCCTCTTAAAAGTTAGATCTTTAGGTCATCTGTTACTAGAGAACGGCTTGAAAGCGTTCAAAATATTTACTTAATTAGGACTTTCGCTTTACTCAAATCACAACGCTGGAATCGTTGAGCCTGTAAATAATTTTGTGTAAACGACATTAATCAACATTTATTTTTAATGGAGGAAGATTATACCGATTACACCTGAGGTTTTAGACCAAATACTGAAAGATTACGAGAAGCCGGAAGATTTACTAAGTGAAAACGGACTTCTCCAACAGTTAACTAAAGCGCTTGTCGAGCGGGCTTTGAACGGGGAGATGACTCATCATCTCGGCTACGAAAAGCATTCGACGGCTGGCAACAATTCGGGCAATTCCCGAAACGAGACAACGCCGAAAGTTCTCAAAGGCAACCGCGGGCAAGTCGAGATTGAAGTGCCGAGCGATAGAAACAGCGACTTTGAGCCGCAGATCGTCAAAAAGAATCAGACACGCTTTGACGGGCTTGATTAAGAGATTTACGGAGTAGATGTTTCACCCAGACTGATTTCTAACGTAACGGATGCCGTGCCTGATGAAGTTCGCGCCTGGCAATCACGACTGCTGGATGCGATTTATCCGATTCTCTACCTTGACGCTTTGGAGGTGAAAGTCAAAAGCCAGGGCAGCGTCAGAAACAAAGCAATTTACCTGGTCGGCGTTGGGATGAACGGGCTTAAAGAGGTGCTTGGCATTTGGGCGTCCGACAATGAAGGTTCACACATTTTGGATGCAGGTTATCACCGAGCTGAAGACGCGCGGAGTCCAAGACATTTTCATCGCCTGCGTTGACGGCTTGAAGGGTTTCCCGGAAGCCATCGAAGCCATCTATCCGCAGACGCAGATTCAACTGTGCATCGTTGATCCGGTTCGCCATTCGCTTTTCTACGTCTCGCACAAAGACAGAAAAGAAGTAGCGACCGATTTGAAGTCGATTTATCAAGCTCTGACATTGGACGAAGCTGATTATCAGCTCGGCAAGTTCGCTGAGAAATGGAATTCCGCTTACCCGATGGTTGTCAGAAGCTGGCAGGCAAACTGGGCGCGAATCATCCCGATGTTCTCGTTCGCACCGGAAATCAGGAAGGCGATTTATACGACAAATACCATTGAATCGCTGAATATGACCTTGAGAAAAATCATTAAAAACCGGGCGCTGTTCTCGTCTGACGAAGCGGTGTTCAAGATTCTCTATTGAGCCTTGAAAAACATCAGCAAACGGTGGACAATGCCGATACAGAATTGGAGCGGAGCGATGAATCAATTCGCCATACTTTTTAAAAACAGACTGCCCAACAGCAGTTTCAACAACAGCTTGTTTACACAAAATTTCTAACACGCCCCAAAATTCTGAATTTCTATTTTTTTGCAGTCAAATGTTCAACTGCTTTTTCAATTCTTCTCACGCGCGTTTCTTCTCTTTTCGCTTCCGTTACCGCATTGACATATTCTTTTTGATGCGTGTAACTCATTTTTGAAAAAACATTTTGTAAACCGGCTTTTTCGAGCGCATCGGCAAAATCTTCGGGAACGGCGACGACGCGCGGCTCGGTATCTTTTTCCATCGTTACCGTAATCATCTCGCCGCCTTTCACGCTTGCCGCTTCACGAAATATTTTCGGCACGACCATCATAAATTTTCCGTTCATTCGCACGATTGTGCTTCGATACTCCGCGCCGCCAACCCAGACTTTGACGGGAACGCGTTTTGCGCCGAAAACCTTCTCGACATCAAACGGAATCGTTATTCCGGTCGCTTCCGATTTGTCATCTTTTTCCAGCAATACTTTAAAGGTTTGTCTCTCAGTCATTTTTCACTTAAAATTTTTTATTCGTTCTTTGTCAGTCGTCCTTCGTCCTTTGCTGGTTGAATTTTTATTAGATTGTCGAATAGACTCAACGGTAAAGTTAGGTTAAAAAATTACTAACCAAAAACAAAGGACGAAGGACAACTGACAACTGACAAAGGACAAATTCAAATTCAACAATCTTTTTATGAAACAGAAAATTCGCAAAGCAGTTTTTCCCGCCGCCGGATTGGGAACCCGTTTTTTGCCCGCAACCAAAGCCTCGCCGAAGGAGATGCTTCCGCTCGTTGATAAACCGCTTATTCAATACGGCGTCGAAGAAGCCGTCGCCTCCGGCATCGAATCAATTCTAATCATCACGGGACGCGACAAAGCGGCGATTGAAGACCATTTCGATATTTCGTTTGAACTCGAACAGGTGTTAAAAGAACGCGGCAAAATCAAGGAATACAACGCCGTTCGCGCCATCTCTGAATTCGCCAAAATCACTTATATCCGGCAAAAACAAGCGCTCGGACTCGGACACGCGATTTATCAGGCGAAGGATTTCGTCGGCGACGAACCTTTTGCCGTGATGCTGCCCGACGACGTAATGGATTCGGAAACGCCCGCGCTCAAGCAATTAATTGACGTTTACGAAAAATACGACGCGCCCGTAATGGCGACGATGCGTATCGAAGGCGAGGCGATTTCGCGTTTCGGCGTGATTGACGCCGAAGAAGTCGAGCCGAATGTCTTTAAAATCAAAGATGTTGTGGAAAAACCGAAATACGAAGACGCGCCTTCGGATATGGCGGTTATCGGGCGTTATATTTTCACGCCCGAATTGTTTGACGCGCTCGAAAAAACCAAACCCGGCGCGGGCGGCGAAATTCAAGTAGCCGACGGTTTGCGAACGCTGCTCAAAAAGGGACGACCGTATTACGCCGTCAAACTCGAAGGAACACGCCACGATGCCGGCGACAAACTCGGATTTTTGATTGCAACCGTCGAGTTTGCCTTAAAACGCGAAGATTTAGGCGCGGATTTCCGAGAATATCTGAAATCGCTGAATTTAAAGGCGGATTTGGCAGAAGCCCGCGCGTAAGCAAGTGCGGGAAGAAAGAAGAAGAAAAGGAGAAGAGGAGACGACCGAGCAAAATTTAACTTGTTTCGCTTCTTCCCTGTCTCCTCTGCTCAAACCCGCGTGGACTTCGTCTTTCTGAAACTCAACCCAACCTGCAACAAAATCAGCAAAATAATACTGATCAGTAAAACGAACATTCCCGAACGCAAATCGCTGTAACGATTCGATAAAAAACCGATGAGCCAGGTCGTAAAAGCCGCGCCGAGCGTTCCGCAGATAAAAAGCGGTGTGGCTCGCCGCGTTGCCGATTCGCCGAAAATCTTTGTAAAACGCGATAAATTCGTCGGGAAAATCGAAGAAGTTCCAAATCCCGCAATGCACGCGCCGACGCTTAGAAGACGCACGTTTTCGGCGAAAAGAAAAACGCACATTCCGAGTAAAATTGTCAGCAAACCGAAAAAAAGCATTTTGTTTTCGTTCAAAAATCGCAGGAACAGCGGAGCAATTCCGCGTCCGATGACGAAAAATAGAAAAAATAAGAATATCGGCGGAAACCAATTCACACCCGCTGCATCTTCGATTCTTCCGGTGTAAGTTTTCAGCCAGCCGCCCATCGCGCTTTCAAATCCGACGTGAACGAAATTAAACAGGGCAATCGCCCACGCAACCGGATTTGTCCAAATCGGCGCGTCAAAATCTTCCGAATTATCCTTATTTAAAACAGGTTTGCGTTCAATTTCTTTCGGCATCAGAGCGATTGCCGCGCCAATTGTCAGAAGCGTTGCGACCAAAATCGCAGTCGGCAGGAAAATATTTGTTCCGTCGCTGAAAATATCAACAAAAGGCTGACTCAAAATCGCGCCGACACCCCAGAAAAAATTTAAAATATTAAGCGCGGAAGCCGTTCGCGCCGGATTAAGTTCGAGCGTCAGCATATTGATTGACGGCAAGGTCAAACCGATGCCGATACCGTTTATCAAAAATCCGACAAGACAAAGTGTTAATGAATTAAAGTTGAGCAGAATTATGCCGCCAGCCATCAAAAAACAGCCGAGCGCGGAAGCGAAAATAAATTTATTGCGCCGCCCGAACCAATTCGTCAAAAGTGTTCCGAGCAAAGAGCCGGAAAACTGCGCGATAAAAAAATCTCCGGCTTGCCGGTCGTTGAGCGAAAGCCGCGCGGCGAGAATCGGTAAAACCTGCCCGATTAAAACCGTGGCGATGCCGGAGAGAAAAAATCCGACGTGAAGCAAAATTTTCAAGCTGCGAATTGAATTTGAATTTAACGGCGGCATAAATTAGCTATTTTGCAGGTTGTTTCGTGAAAAGCAAAGTTTCTTATTGATTTCGCAGATTTTCCAAAGGTTTAATCCGGCTTGCCCGAAACGCCGGATAAGCGGTTGCCAGAAGACATAAAATAAAAGTGATAAAAATTATCAGCAAAATATTCGCCGGATTCGGACGCAGCGGAATATAGCTTAAAGAATAAACTTCCGCCGAAATGCTGACGATTTTGAAGTAGTTTCCCGTAAAACAGCCGAGCAAACCGAAACCTACGCCAAGAAAAATTCCCAGAAAAGACAAAAACAAACCTTCACACAAGAAGATTGTAATTAAACTTCGCGTTTTTGCTCCGCAGGTTCTTAAAATTGCGATGTCCAAACGTCTTTCGCCCACGAGCAGCGCGAGCGTCGTCGTGATATTTAACGCGGCGATAAAAATTATCAGCGAAATAATGGCGAGCGCGACTTTTCTTTCTAAACTTAAAGCCGCAAAAAGCGGGCGGTTCGCTTCCTGCCAGTCAACGACGCGAAAATTTTCGCCTAAAAGCTCTATAATTTTACGCGCTTCCGCATCCGATTTGTAAATATCTCCGACCGAAACATTTAACACGGTCGGCGTAAAATTTCTTTCCCCGCGCAGTCGGGCGTAATTTTCGGGCGCAATGTAAACCCAGGTCGAATCGTATTCGTAAAATCCGGTTTGGAAAACGTCTCTGATGCGAACGCGCGTCCGTTTCGGCGCGCCGTCATTTTCAAGCGTGATAATTTCCGCTTCGCCGCCGGATTTTAAGCCGGATTTTTTCGCTAATTCCGCGCCGATTGAAATGGTTTTCAGTTCGTAGTTCCAAATCTCGCCCGATTGAGCTTCGACTTTTGAATCACGATTTTCGGTTCGCAAAATCACATAATCGGTCGTGTTTGCGCTGACGAGAACCGCGCTTTCGTAAGCCGTCGGTATCACGGCGATAATATTTTCGGTTTTTTGCAGCCTTTCCTTTATATCCGACCAATTGTAAATTTCGCTTCCGTCGGCGATAAAAATCGAAATGTGCGCCGTGTTAGCGAGAATTTTGTCGCGCATTTCCGCGCTGAAACCGTTTGATAACGCCTGCGCGATTATCAACGCCGCCACGCCCGCCGCAATTCCGACGACGGCGACAATCGAAGTAAACCGCGCCAGACTCTTTCGTTTGGCGCGAAAATATTTAAAGGCGAGTTTGAGTTCGAAAGACACGAATAAATGGTAAATGGTAAATGGTAAATGGTAAA
>Ga0136623_10000157_pt1 | contig 17496 bp, 11 predicted proteins | sample AntDrymUQ4492106_2_FD_104656 | JGI IMG/M metagenome (GOLD analysis project Ga0136623, IMG submission 104656) | Polar desert sand microbial communities from Dry Valleys, Antarctica - metaG UQ449 (21.06) | ecosystem: Environmental > Terrestrial > Soil > Desert | place: Antarctica: Dry Valley...
AGGTCCCACCGCGGTCAGCAGCACCGAGCGCAGCCCTAGCCGCCGTGTGCCGACGCTGATATTTGTGGGGCAGCCTCCGACGTAAGCAGCGAAATTCTTAATCTCATGGAAAGGCGCGCCAATGTCGTTGGCATAAAGGTCAATAGAACTTCGGCCCATCAACAAAACGTCAAACTCTCGCTCCGCCATCATCTTGCTCCGCCGGCTGTCACCAGCGGCACTCGGGGATCCTGCTCACGCCAGGATTCGCGCACCCAGGCGTATGCAGGATCATCTGAAGCCGCCATCGAACGCGCGCTACCCGCGAGGGCGTTGAGGTAATAGACGTTGTACCCGTGCGCCGCCACTACCGGGTGGTAGCCTTCAGGGACCAGCACCAATTCACCATCGCGCACAGTGAGAGTCTCGTTGATGCGTCCGTCCGGCGTATAGACTCTCTGGATAGCATATCCCTCTGGTCGATCGACTTTGTAGTAATAAATCTCTTCCAAATCCACCTCGTCAGGCGGACTGTGTACATCGTGTTTATGCGGCGGGTAACTGGACCAATTCCCGCTCGGTGTGTAGACCTCCACCAGCAATAATCTTTGTGCAGGAAAATCCGGTTTGAGAATGTGATTGATCTGTCGTGTGGCGTTAGCGCCGCCCCGAACCTCCACCTCAATTTCGTCCGGCGTAATCAGCCGCGCAGGATACTTTTCTTCCGCGCGCGAAAAACAGAGGGCGATTTCACAATCCGTGGCGGCCGAGACAGCGAACTCGGTCTCAATCGGCAAATAGAGCGCGTGAGGCAACCCATCAAACACGTGTGTGCGACCACCAAAGTCCAACCAGGAACCGGCCGTTGAGTCTACCGAACAGCGACCGCCCAAAACCACCATCCCTAATTCACAATCGCCCGTCCTGGAGGAGAAATTCTCCCCGCGTAACATCTTCCGGACGCGAAACGTCAGGTACTCGAATCCCGTTGAATCCGGCGTAACGACGAGCGTCTCTCCCAACGAATTTGCGGGGGAGTTTGGTTTGATCAGCAAATCTTCCGTATAGTGCGGCATTGATGACTCCTCCTGGCTCTAATGATTTCGGCGGCGGGTTCAAACTTCGGCATGATAAGTTGATCTCCTCAACCGAACACCGTCAACCGAAACTTAATCCTCATCGCCTGGCTCTGCTACTCTAAAGGTGTTAGGTGAAAACTTGACCTGCGAAACATCGGAAAGGACAGAACTGCATCTGCTTTGTATTAATTATGTCTACCACAAACATTCGCTTATCACCACAGTTTAAGTCAACCGTGCGCTCTTGCATCGTCCGCATTTCGCTTATGGCGTTGCTTACCAACTCGTTGGGCGTAATCACGCGGGGACATGCTGCGCGACCACCGACGAATCAAAACACCCCCGTTTCACAACCAACGGTGCGCATCATGCCGCCGGACGGATCGGCGTTTCTCGTAGAGCAAAGGTTTGATATTCGTGTCGAAGCACCACCAGGTCTAAGCGGCCCCCTTCACGTCTCACTCGATGGTCGTGACATCAGCGAGTGGAACAACCGAGGCCATTTGACCGGGAAACAACTAGATCACTTCCCGTCTCAGGCGCTGAACGATTCTGCGGCTTTTCTTTCACGCGACTGGGCCTTCTCTCGCGCCGGTCGTCACACCCTGCGGGCGACTATTAACGGGACGGCCGGGCGCGAAGTGTCGTTTGAAATTGTCGCGTGGCAAGGCACCGGGCCTAAGGCACGTAACGTGATCCTGCTGATCGGTGATGGCATGGGCGTCGCCCATCGCACCGCGGCACGCATCGTCTCGCGCGGCCTTACGGAGGGGCGGTACCGAAACGGAATGCTGGAGATGGACCAGATGCAAGCGACGGGGCTGGTCACAACATCCTCCCTATCCGCGATGGTCACAGATTCTTCTCCCGGCGCAAGTTGCTACTCGACAGGCAACAAGGGCGCCAATAATCATGAGGGTGTTTTCCCAGACAACACCGATAATGAATCCTTGAAGCGCACCGACCCGGAAAGTGATGCTTTCTTCGATAACCCGAAAGTCGAAAACATCAGCGAATATCTCCACCGCGCGCGTGGCATGAATCTTGGCCTCGTCACTACTGCCGATGTGACAGATGCCACTCCCGCTGCGTTCGTGGTCCACACGTCTAACCGTAGTGCCTCCACGCGCATTGCGGATGATTACTTTGACCGCCACAACCAAACTGGCCTCACTGTTTTGATGGGCGGTGGTCGGCAGTGGTTCGAGCCGAAGGTGAACAAAGACGCAGGCGGGCGTCGCTCAACGCCGACCAACGCCAAAGTTGAACCCGCACGCGACCTTGTTAAGGCATTCCAGAGCGCGGGATTCGCCTTTACCGATTCTACTAAGTCTTTGCAAGCCGTCAGCGGTTCACGGCCTCCTCGTCTTCTCGGACTCTTCGCGCCGAGCACGATGCCGGTGGCATTCGACAAATTGGGTCACGGCGCCGAGCGCGTGACCAATGTGCCGATGCTCGACGACATGGCGCGCGCGGCCATCAGTTCCCTTTCGTCATCTAGCCCGCGCGGCTTCTTCCTGATGATTGAGGGTGCCTCCATTGATAAGCAGGCCCACTTTGAGGATGCCGAACGAACGATCTGGGAGACGATTGAGTTTGACCGAGCGGTCGGTGTCGCAAAACGATTTGCCGAACAGACAAACTCTGATGCAGACCCCAACAACGACACGCTGGTAATCGTGACCGCCGATCACGAGACGAGCGGTTTCTCGCTGATCGGTGCGCGTAATCCCGACACGCGGATTCCACGCGGGAGCCGTGACGCGGCGCGCGCGTACCGAGGTTTCACTGATTATAAGGATACAGACGGCGACGGTTATCCGGATGAGGTAGATCCGCCAAGCAAACTTATCGTCGGTTTCGGCGCGAGCACTGACCGCTACGAAGATTGGATCAGCAACAAGCGCCCGTTGTCGCCAAGCATAGTTAAGAACGGGCGGGTAGTTGCTAATCCACGCCGCGACGGCCCAGAGGACGCTGATCAGGCATCCCGCAACGGCACGCTCATCACTGGGCAGGTCGAGAACGGTGAGGCCGCCTCCGTCGCTCCCGATCCAGACAGAGAACCGATTACCAATGCTGTCCACACAGCAAGCGACATTCCGTTGACTGCCTCCGGTCCCGGTGCAATGCAGTTCGTCGGAGTACAGGATAATACGTCGGTTTTCTTCAAGATGATGCGCTCTTTGGGGGGCTCGTATCAGCGAATTTATTATGACGGACCTAGAAACGCATCTACGCGGCAGCGCCGCCGCGCAAAGAGTTTGTGAGCAGTTAAAGAACCTCGCCGTTCATCATCGGGGATCAGATTCTCAACGGCGTGAGGCCAGGACGGCCCTTACGATTAGCGGCAGGTTCGCCAGCGGCATTGTCAGCCACGTTATCTTGCGGTTCCTATCTTCGGCCAGGTAGAAGATTCGTGCGGGGAAGTAGACCAGCAAAGCCAGGGCGCCGATGACAATGAATCTTCCCAGAATATCGGTGAGAGTGCCGGGTCTTCCCAATGGAGTAAACCCACATGAACCAGAAGAGTAAACAGCCCGCGGTCGAATTGCTCTCGAACTTGAATCTTTGATGAAACGACCAACGCTTCAGCACCGGCCCCAGCGGCTGCAGGAAGAAGAGGCCGGCAAAGAACAGGCCGATCGCAAGTTTGGCAAACACATCTTGTTCGGCCTGGTAGACAAGTTTCCGGGAAAGGATCGTGAGGATCTGCATTAAGAGCAGGTTGATGAGAAACACAACTATGTCCAACAGAATCCCGCGATTCTGCTGGGCAAAGATCTTTTTGAAATCAATGGTTTGCATGACAGCGGGGCTCTCCGGCATCTGAGAATACCCCGATGAGTTCGGAGGGAAGAGACTTTTTTTGTCCTTTGCCAAGCGGCTGGCAAGATCGTGGCGTGGAGGCTTTCAGCTCGCGGCGGCCCGAACCACACCACGATCCGGTCATCCAAAAGACATCATCAATGTGAGTACTTGCCGAAACGTGAGATGAACTCGGATCGCGTCAGGCCGCCGGCGTCAGCTAACTTCGTGATGGATGCCTCAGCGAGAAAGTCTCTTACGCCGATCCGCACCATATAATCCCGGGCCACCCGGTAACTTTCCGTCTCCACGTCAACAAAATTTTGCCGGCCGCGGCCCGTTTCAGGATCCATCACCTGACTGAAAGGGACGGGTTGAAATTCGCCACCCTGAATAGTGATCATCGAATTTGAGCCATCGCGAAGAAGATAGTTAAACGCCGCGTAGCCGAGGTCGCGTGCATATTCGGCGTCGTAAGGGATAGGAGACGCGCAACGCAGTTCGTAGCCTATGCTCTTATCCACCACTGTTACTTTTATGTTTCGACGTTCCAGACTGAGCTGCACTTCATTCTTGACCTTGCGGCCCAGATCGATCTCAGCCACGCGTATATTACCTTGAGCATCCCGGTCGACATCCTGGAGCTCGGCGACTTCGTCCGCATCAAAATGTTCAACCAAAGCTTCTGACAGCAGGATTACGCCGTGGTGTCGTCCCATTGCTCGGCGCTTGATAATCGTTCCTTCGACAATATCGACGATATCGGCAAGTGAGATCTTCTTGTCAAACTCCTCGGGGATGATGGTACACGTCACACTCGCGGCCTTACCGATTCCGAGAGTTAAATGGCCGGTCGGCCTTCCCATGGTTACAGCTAGATACCAACGCTCGGTCGTGCGAGCGTCCTCCATAAGTCTCTTAACCAGCTCGACTCCGACGTGGCGGGCGGTCTCATAGCCGAGCGTCGGCACTGAGCCAGGCAGCAACAGATCGTTGTCTATGCTCTTGGGTACCTGCACCACCTTGATGGACCCATGCGTTTCACGCTCAATAGCTGCTGAGCTGCGCACTAAATCGTCGCCTCCAATGGTCACAAGTGCTTCAATTCCCAGTTTCTTGAGCGCCGCGATGGTGTTCTCCAGCGATTGCGGTTGACTCGTTACGTCCGTGCGCGACGTGCCCAGCATGACGCCGCCCTGCAGATGTATGCGGGCTACCTCATCTCTTGTCAGCTCGTGTTGCTCATCCGTATACCGTTGAGCAAGCCATTCGAAGCCATCGTGAAAACCAATCGCTGGGCGACCACCCTTAATGGCCTCAATTGCAATCGCCGAGATCACTCCGTTTGTGCCTGGCGCCGGCCCACCGCCGACCAGAATGCCTACTCTCTTAGGTGCCATCAGGATTGCCCGCTAAAGTAAGCGAACCTATTGCAAAATTCGGCAGTTGTCATATTGGCTGCGGCAGCCAACTTGTCGACCCAGGAGGGATCTTCGAAGTCCTTCGCCTCAAGTCGGATCATGTATTCGTGAGCGACACGATAGCCCTCACTTTCAACGTTGACCATTCTGACGCGCGTCTTGCCTGTTTCAGGCTCACGAATCTGATCAAACGGCATTGGCACCATGCGTCCGCCCTGGACGCTGATCATGGCTTCGGTTCCGCCCTCCAAAAGAAATCTAATTGCGCTATAACCCAGATCGCGGCAATAGGCAGCGTCGAAGGGAATAGGATCAGCGCAGCGCAGTTCGTAACCGATATTCTTGTTGGCGATAGTCACGCGAATACCGCGCTGGGCCAGGCGGCCTTGCACTTCGACTTTGACCTTCCGAGCCAAGTCAACTTCAGCGAACCGTATATTACCGTGCTCGTCTCGCTCAACATCCTGTAACTCCTGAAGTTCCTGTAATTCCAATTTTTCGATCAGACCTTCAGCCAGGATCGCTACCCCAAAGTGGCGGCCCATCGCCCGTCGTTTAATGATCGCCGTTTCCACAATGTCGCAAATGTCGGAAAACGCTATAGTCTGCTGGCTGAACTCTTCGCCGATTACGGTCAGTGTGGCGCCTGCCGCTTTGCCAATCCCCAGGGCGAGATGGCCGGCTTTCCTGCCCATCGCGACAACCACATACCAACGTTTCGTTGAGCGTGCATCTTCCATCAAGTTCTGAACCAGTTCGACTCCGTAGTGGCGAGCGGTCTGGTAACCAAAAGTAGGTATGTGGCTGGGCAGCGGCAGGTCATTGTCTATAGTCTTGGGAACATGGACCACGCGTATTTGGTGTCCGGAGCGTTCAGCGACGAAGCTGGATGAAAGTGCAGTGTCGTCACCGCCGATGGTCACAAGATGAGTAACGCCAAGAGTTTGGAAGGCCTCAACCACTGTTCGTATGGCTTGTTCAGAAGTTGTCGGATTGACCCGGGCCGTGCCGAGCATTGAGCCGCCTTCAAGATGGATACGCGAGACATCTTCAATCCGTAAAGGACGCACTTTTGAGGTGTCTCCATGGACAAGCCACTTGAAACCATCCGCGATTCCGACAACCTCGAAACCCTCATTAACGGCCTCGATAACGGCAGCCGAAATAACGGCATTGATTCCCGGCGCCGGCCCTCCACCAACTAATATCGCTAAGACTCCGTTTGCTGACATACGCACCCACAGTTGATTAATTGAGGCAATCTTACAATCAGACAAGAAGAATTTCATAGTTTTAGATGGTTTTAGCATTAACCAAAACCGCGAGAGATGTGGCTGAGTCACATTGGAGCCTGCCGCCCGGTACAGGTATTATCTGGCCCGATGAACGGACTTGGAAAAGTATTGGTCATCCGTAAGTGTAGGACTTGCGAACGTATAGGGCGTTCGAGGAGATCAAAAAAAGAGAGTCGACGAGATGTTGGAGTTTGTGGGACTGGAGACCCATCGCCGCAAGATCCCTGAGCAGCTCTCAGGTGGCCAGTGGCAACGGATCGCCGTGGTCCGTGCCCTGACCTTGGACCATAAGGGACTGACAAAACTCGAAAGGCGCAAACTCAGAAACGTTGGCAGAGAGAGCAAAAAGGAGAAGAAGATGTTTGCAAGCGGAAGCCTTAGACCCATCTTAATGGTCTCAATCATCACGCTGTTCTCACAGGTACCTACTTCAGGTCAGGAGCAAAATGCCGGAACTCCAACCCTGACCTCGTTGGAAACCACCAGGCAGGCGGACTCTGATGGCTCTCTTCTGTCTGAGCAGGTCAAGCAGTTGCGTACAAAGTTGGAACAACTGGAATTGCTTGTTGAAAGACAACAGCAGGTTTTGGCGGAGATGGACAAGCGCCTCGCGGATAGCGACGCGAAAGTACAAGCCACCGCGCTGGCGGCAACCGCGGAAATGCCAAAGGACGTGGCACAGACGAGGATTGTGAATGCTTCCCTCGAGAACAATCAGGCTCTGGTTAAGGGTTCGACTGTAATTCCGTCACCGCAAGCCACTCAGACAAAAGAGAGCAAGGCGCCAATCCTGGCGGGGTGGGATGACAATCACGCTTTCTTAAAGAGCGCAGATGGGAACTTCCAGACCTTCTTGACCGGCTACGCGCAATTGGATTTTCGCGGCTATCAGTCAGGCAATCATCCGCCCAACACATTCCTGGTTCGCCGGGCCCGTTTGGCTCTCGAAGGAAAACTCGCGCGCTACTACGATTTCAAAGTAGAGGGTGATTTTGCCGATACTGCCAGTACCTTGCTGCGCGACTTCTACGTCAGAGTCCACCGCACTGAAGAATTTCAGGTTGCCGCGGGACAGTTTAAGGAGCCCTTTAGTCAGGAGGAGTTGCGAGGTGACGCCGTTCAGGACTTTGTCGAACGTTCACTCGTCAATAACCTCTCACCCAGCCGCAGTCCCGGCATCATGTTGTCCGGCGTTCTCAATAAGGGAGCTTTCGAATACCAACTCGGCGCCTTTAATGGCAAAGGACTTCTGGCAAACAATACTAACGGCACCCCGGAAGGCGTGGTGCGGCTGCGCTTCTCACCCTGGAAGAGCGGCAAGGAATTCTGGCTCAAGGGTCTGGCGTTTGGAGGCGCCTATGCGCTGGGCCGGAGTGCCGCCGGAACAAGTGTACGCGGGCAGACAGAGAGCCGCAGTTTCACATTCTTCACTCCAGATACAATCAACGGCGCGGTTATTCGAGCCAACGGCGAGCTGACCTGGCTGCTTGGGCCGGCCGCGGTACGCGTTGAATATGACCAGACCAACCAGGCGCGCAACGGACTCGGCCCGGGAGGATCAACTCTGCCGGGGGTTGTTGCCAAAGGCTATGTCGGACAGTTTACCTATTTGCTGACCGGGGAGAACAAGCCGGATTCCAGCGCTGTCTCGCCTCGTCACAACCTTTTTGGCGATATCAAGAATCCCACCGGCTTTGGCGCATGGGAACTGAAATTTCGTTATTCAAATCTGCAGATCGCGGACGCCACCGCCAAGTCAAACCGTGCTGAAACAATCTACTTCGGGCCGAACTGGTACTTGAATCGCTTTGTCAGATTCATGTTGGATCTGGGCATGGAGAGGTATAGGGATCCGGTGCGGGTACCCAAGCCGGGCTCCAACAATTTCTTTGTCGTGCTAAGCCGGCTTCAAGTCGCTTTCTGAGATTCTAATGAAGAAAGAGGGGGCCGCGTTATCCAACACGCGGCCAACTGTCCGTACCGAAAACATCGTCGCATTTGAATAGGTAAAAGCTACGACTTAAGGTGTGTACCGATGGTGACATTATCGCAATCGATTCGACTACTTACGACCCCTGGTCTTTTCTGATATTTCCAACCCTCATTAACGCGACGTTACCTGAATAACTGCTGAGCCAGAGTTACCCGCCTGGTCATAAGCTTTCGCCTCGATCCGGTACATCCTGTTGGGCTGATTCGGAACCCGCCAGTTACAGGTATAGGATGCAGTTGCGTCAGTGCATTGCAGAGTGCCATTAACATAAAACTCTACTCTGGTAACGCGAACGTTATCGCTGGCCGTCGCACTCAATATGACAGTCGATTTCTTCGGCACTGTTGCCCCTTGAGGGTTTGTTATCGACACCACCGGCGGAGTCGTGTCGCCCGCGCTAGCATTGTAAGCTGCTGTGAACGCCGTATTTGTTGCAGGAGTAGAAATCGAATGACTCACCGCGCCACCGTCAGACCACGACTGAAACACATAAGTCGTACCGCTTAGTGCTTGCGGAGATACCGCTTCAAGAGTTCGACTAATGCCAACCACTCCGACGAAGGAGTGGGGCGACGTAACGGGCTGGCCATCCAGTTTCAACTGCAGGCCCGAAGGAATGCTCTGGAGAGTAATCGTTGAAGTACGCGGCAAAATATCTCGGAAGGACGAATGAGTAAGTTCTCCCGAATCCCTCACGGTGAGATGGATCCGGTACCAGACGTTGGCCGAAGTCTCGCCCGTAGTCGGAATCGTAAACGAGCCTGTGCTTGACCCACTAGTAGCCGGGACGAACGGGTGAAAATGATCGTCGTGATGGAAGTCAACTCGCCAGGTGAAGGCGCTGGCGGCGAGGTCGCCATCTTCGGCATCGCTTCCGGTGCCTGCGTAGTTAATTGTCTGCCCTCCCTGGTAAGGCGTCCCCTCCGCGGGCTGGACAATCGTGCCGGTTGGCGGAGTATTTGAGGTGACCGTAAGCTGCGCAGTGTTGCTCGTCGCGGTACCGAAGCTGTTGTTTACCAGAGCGCGAAACAGCGCACCGTTATCCGATAGCTGGGCGTTAGAGAGCGTAAAGCTGGATGAAGTCTCGCCGGCAATATCCGCTCCGTTCCTTTGCCACTGGTAGTTGAGGGGCGGGGTGCCGGTGGCGCTGACGCTGAACGTAGCTGATTGGCCCACCGCAACAGTTTGATTCTGAGGATGCGACGTGATTGTCGGAGGCTGCATGTTACCAGGGTAATCAATTCTATGTACGGAACCCGTGCCACGCGCCAGATAGTAAAGGCTCCCGTCAATTGACACTTTGATGTCCACTGGGGAGGAAATGCCAGTTGTAAATCCGGCAACTGCATTACCGCTTGCCGGGTCGAGCGTCTTTATCCAACCGCCACAGAAATCCGCGAAGAAATAGTTGCCGACATAAGTACTCGGAAACTGGACGATCTGAGGGTTGTAGAAGGTCCCTCCGGTGATAGCGCATGTCGAAGCATCGTTCGAATAGGTGTAGATCGGATTGCGGAAGTTAGGATTAGGAAGATTACAGTTGCCTTCGCAATTGGGCCAACCATAGTTAGAGCCAGCGATGCCGTCATTGATCTCTTCCGTTGCGGTCTGGCCGACGTCGTTGATGAACATGCGTGCCGTGCCGGGCTGGAAGGAAAAGGTAAATGGATTGCGCAGCCCCAGGGCCCAAATCGCTCGGTTGTTTCCAGTTGTCTGGTTGAAGAAGGGATTATCGGTGGGAATTCCACCGTCCGAATGGATTCGGAGCATTTTGCCATGAAGGGTCAACAGTGACTGCGCATTATTGCCATTGGCATTATCGCCCACGGCCACGTAGAGATCGCCGTCGGGTCCGAAGTGAATTGCTCCTCCATTATGGTTGGTCGCGCTGCTCAGGTTGTTCAGGTCTAGGATGATGAGCTCGCTTCCCGGCATGGCAATGTCGCCTGAGGCCGTGAAGCGACTGATGCGGTTATGAACGCTAGGAGTCGTCGCTGTGTAATAGATATACACGTATTGATTGATCGCAAAGTTAGGATCAAATGCAATACCCAGCAGCCCACGCTCACCGGACGAGTTGACCGTTACCGACAAGAAAGGAGCTGAGAGTAAAGCTCCGTTCTTTATCACGCGAAGTGCGCCTCCCTGTTCGCAAACAAAGACGCGGCCATCAGGCGCTAGTTCCATGGCCGTGGGATTGGACAGACCGCTTGCTATCAGGGAATCTGTAAAATCGCTTGGCACGGTAGCGGCGAATATCACGCGACTGCCGGGCAAGACCAGGAGCAAAGCGACCACGAACAGAACCAAATAAGAACAGCGCGCCAAGGGCTCAGTGCGTTGCCGATGCCTTAATGTCATAGATCCTCCACATCAAAGTTCGGATAGTGTCGAGGACACTACCAACTTTCATCAGGTGGGGGACTTTTACCGGAATTACAGGTCGGGATGTTCCACGGAAACTGAGAATGTGAACCGTGTTCATTCTATCACGCAATTGCGCCCTGCTCTACATAACGATCAAAGACGAAGGAATCCACGAGCTCACGGTTCCAGGCGAAGACCAAAAATGGATACAGCATCGGACAGTGCGGAAGACTTCGGGCAAATAGCGCTTGTCGACATATATCTTCACTCTCATATCGGTTACTCAACTACCTCCAGATTATAGTTTCGTTCTCTGAATCTTATTGCGATAAACTAATCTGGATCGCGTTTAAGGCCAATGACGTTTCGTGAAACACTCCAGCCATTGGTTTGATGTAAAGCCGGTTCTGCGTAGACTGGGGATTTAATGCGCCGTCGCTGGCAAGGCGAGCGCGTGTCACGAAGTCGACCAAATGGATGCCGGCTAAAGGAGCAGTTCGTGACGGGGCTGAAAATCTTAATTACCAGCTTTAGGTGCGCCACCCGCACGGGCCTCGAAGTTTACGTGCGCGATCTTGCGGTCGGACTGCAACAACGCCGTCATGTGCCGATTATCTACAGCCCTGATTTGGGTGAACTGGCGCAGGAACTTCGCTCGCTTAAGATTCCGGTCGTTGACGATCTCAATGCGATTACCGCCCCGCCCGACTTGATACATGGACAGCATCACCTCGAAACGATGACGGCGTTGCTGCATTTTCCGGGCGTGCCGGCTGTCTATTTTTCTCATAATGCATTTATCTGGCTGGACAGCCCTCCATTATTTCCCCGTCTCTTGCGTTATGTCGCCGTGGATCAGGATTGCTATGACAAGCTTGTCCAACATGGAGCGCCGGAAGAGCGCGTCCGCCTTCTGCTCAATTTCGTCAACCTTGAAAAATTCAAACCTCGCGGACCGCTGCCGGCGCAGCCACGGCGAGCGTTGCTATTCAGCAGCTATACACAAGACGATGCGTATTTGGCAGCAGTTCGTGAGGCGTGTTCACACACCGGACTGCGGCTTAATGTCGTAAGTCTAGCCATGGGCACTGGCAGCGGAGAGCCGGAAAAACTTCTGGGACAGTACGACATTGTTTTAGCCAAGGGCCGATCCGCTCTGGAAGCGCTCGCTGTTGGCACGGCGGTGATAATTTACTGCGGGAAAAGTGTTGGCCCAATGGTCACCGCGAGCGATCTTGAGCGATTGCTGCCGCTCAACTTTGGCATACGGGCCATGAGACGTTCTTCGTCGACTGCGAACCTGACACAAGAACTCATCGGAGAGATCGGGCGTTACGATCCCCTTGATGCTGCCCGGGTTTCGGCCCGCGTGCGTGCCTTGTCGAATGAAGAAACGGCAATCGACGAAATCATCTCGCTCTACGACGAAGTGATTGAAGAATATAGAAGCTCAAGCAAGTCAGAAATCGAGGCGGAAGGACGAGCCGCGGCGGCCTACATTCGTTGGCTGCCGAATCACTACCAGGAGAAATTGGATGAGTTAAACAAATCGAGCGCGATTAGACTAAGACAGCGTTTGGTGAATTTGCCTGTAGTCGGTAAGTTGGCTCATTCTCTTGCGCGGCGTGTTGCTGGCCCGGCATCTTGATCACACACCACGGCAAACAATGCCGAACTATTTGTTCCACTCAAGGCTGGCGAAGTATGGTCCTATCGCCGTTCAAGCTGGAGCATTATTTCGTGTTTCGGTTGTAACGTGATGCCGAGTTGAAGCTCCATTGGGCGGGCCGGCAGAGGTTTCATTCGCCAGCGCTGGGCGAGTAAGGCGATGAGCAGCAGCCCTTGAGTCCAGGCAAGACCCTCGCCCAGACATCCTCTCGGACCACCTCCGAATGGAAAATAAGAGTACCGCGGTCTGCGTGCCTTTGCCTCCGGCGTCCATCGTTGCGGATCGAACCGCGATGGATCGGGAAAATACCGCGGATCTCGATGCATCAAATACTGGCTGATGATGACTATTGACCCGGCGGGCATAACATAGCAGCCAGCCGCAAAATCATTAATTAGATACCGCGGCAATACCCAGATCGGCGGATACATGCGCATAGCTTCGGCAAAAACCATTTTGGTGTAGCGCAGTTGGGGCAAATCGGCTAGCGATGGCATTCTTGAACCGAGTACGGTATCGAATTCAGCGTGGAGTTCTGCCTGCACAGCGGGATTTTGCGCGAGCAGATACCACGTCCACGCCAGCGCCGTTGAGAGCGTTTCAAAACCGGCAAGAAAGAATGTCACCGCCTCATCGCGAATGCGCAGATCGTTCGTCTGAAGGTCCGTGTCCGGGTTGTGCAGGACAGAGACTAGCATCGAAAGGATATCGTCCTGCTCCTCACCGCTTTGGCGCCGCTCAGCGATTAACCGGCGAACAATGCCGTCGAGTGTCGCTTGAGCGGCATGAATGCGGCGTATGCGCGACATCGGAAGCTTCGCCAGTAGGCTACCAAGCGGCGACCCAAACGGTGCAAAATGTGATATCACCAATTTCATCGCCTCACTAATTTCATCTGCTTCTGGGTCAGTCTTAGTGTTAAATACGAGCTGGCTGGTGATCGCCAGCGTCAGCCGCTTCATCTCACGCACGATGTTTACTCGTTGGCCATCGTGCCAGCGCTCGCCGACGCGCGAGCCCTGATCCATGATCACAGCTTCGTGCCTGGCGAACAGTTGCCTGTGAAAAGCAGGTTGTATAAGCCGGCGCTGACGATGATGAAACTCACCTTCGGAGGTTAGTAACCCCTCGCCCAGAAAGTGTCGCCGTCGCGGATCCTGGCGTCCTTTAACAAAGCTTTCATAGTAGCGGTCGAGCGCATCCTTGATGTAATCCGGATGGTTGAGCAGGAAAACTCGTTGCGATCCGATTCGAAAATGGGCGATGTCACCGTAATCGCTCGCAAGATTCATGAGAAAATTGAGAGGATCGCGGCGGAGTGTTGCCAGCAGGAATCCCTCGAGGCGACCGACCCTCGGCCCCGGGGGGCAAAGATTTGTTGACATGTACGTCTTGTTATCTCCCTTTGCACGTAAAGCCAGGCAGCAACGCAGATACTAGCAGGCAACTACGCCTTTCTCCGCGGCGAATCATAAGTGAAACTGAGAGAATGTGACAGGTTAAGAGAATCCCGCTTCCGCCGCTCGCGTCCACGAATGGTTAGGGCGCATTTTCCCGGAATTGAATGACATTGCCATCGGGATCGGTCGCCTCACACGCTCGGAAACCGCGCGCCTCCCACTCTTCGTTCCGGGGGCGTAGCTGGCCACCCAGAGCGGCCGCTCTTTCCCGCGCCTCAGATAGGCTTGCCACCGGGAAGAATGGCTTGATGTAACTGTCTTCACGAGCAACGGGAGGCTCGCTTACATCAGGCTCTGCCGGGAGGGAATGGATCACAAGCTCAAAAGTGTCCGATCCCAAGACGGTAATGTTGTCGTCTGTGAAGCGCACGGCTAAACCGGTCATCGCCTCATAGAATTTTGCCAACCGTTTGTAGTTTCCGGTGAAGATGACCGCGCCCGGCTTGTTTCCGGTGAAGTTGACCGCGCCAGGCTTGATGTTGCTGGTCATGGAGACTCTCCGCAACCCAATGCATCCTAAATGTCCGACATGCTTTCAGCTTGTCGTCGAATAAATCGCAACCCCTTCGCAACTCCTTGAGAGTGCGAAGAATTTCTTGAGGCATTTATCCCCACGGTTTCAAGCAAACCCTGGGCTGAACTTAGCCAACCCTTTCAGCGTAAAACTATTACTTTTGGAGCCAACGGCCGCGCAACCGTGCGCGTGGACTGCAATCGCGGAAGTGGTGGTTGGAAATATAAAGGACCGAACCAAATCCAATTTGGCGCCATGTCAGTGACGCGTGCGAAGTGTGGTCCAGGTTCGTTGCACGACCGCATTGTTAAAGACGGAGCAGCCATCCGCAACTACGTCATCAAGGATGGCCATCTGTTCTTATCATTGTTGGAAGACTCCGGCACCTACGAATTGGAACCTCTCGCGCGTCCCCGCTCGCCAGTCAGAAAGCGATAGCGAATCATGCCCGCCTAAACATCCGAGACACTTCACTTCTTAAACAGTTTTGCGAACGCATCACGAGCATCCGTCGGAGGGCCTGACGAAGTTTCGCGCTCGACTACAATTCGAGCCGCGAACAGTTCGCACGTGTTGCGCGCGTTCTTATTCATTATCCGTGCGGTGATCGATTTACGACATTCGAAGCGCGCGCCCGGATCGAAATACGTGCACTGACGGCAGCTGTGGAGATCAGCGTTGCACTTTTGGCAAGAGCTGTCGACGTTAATGTTCGGTGGAGCCTTTGCTCCGCAGGCGGTGCACTTCACCTTTTCGCCAAATGCCATCATTCTTGGCGATCGCGGGCCTTCACGATCCTGAGGCTTTGATTGCGGCTTTGGTCGCTGCGGCTCGCGATCGCTATCCATATAGCCGCGCTGACGGTATTTGCTCATCTTAATAAGCTCCAAGGATTAACCGAACGTCGACATGAATTATCACTGCGGTTGGATTGGCTTAACAGGATGTCAGTGGGCCAGTTGTTTTATTCGTATTTCGTGTTTGTTCGTGTGATTTCGTGGATCGTCGCCTGGCTACCTGGGAACGGATCCACGAAATCAAACGAACTGAAACGAAACAGAACCACGAACCACGGACGCTATGTCGGTCACGCGGAGACCGCAGCCAGCTACGTTTTGCGGCGGATCGAATAAAGCCGCTGTTCCGTTCGTATCAACAAGCGGTCACCCACCAGCGCTGGCGACGCTTGCGCAAAATCGTCGAGTTCATTCACGTGCAATAACCGAAACTCCTCGCCCGTTGCGATCACGAACGTCTGGCCTTCCTCGCTCAGACAGAACAGCTTTCCGTTGTAGGCCCATGGCGAGGTCGTGAAAGCCGTTGCCATCGGGTCAATCCGTGTCTTGTAAGTCTGCTTTCCAGTCTTGGCGTCAAAGCGGTTCAGGATGCCGGTCTCCGTCAGCGTGTACACAGCTCCCTGATAAGCCAAAGCCGACGGCAGATAAGTCCCACCTCGCGCTTGCGACCAAACGACATACTCGTTCGAGGTCTGATCTTGTCCTAAAGAAATGTTGCCTACGGCGCCGGGCCGAATCGCGAACAACGGACGTCCTCGACCACCATCAATATAGAGCAATCCGTCATAAGCGAAGGGCGTTGGAATCGGCGTCGCCGCCATTCCCGACATACGCCACAACTCTTTCCCTGCCAGGTCGTAACTAATGACCTCTTGCGGCCCCACCGCCACGATCTCTGTGCGCAGCGCGTGCCGCCAAACAAATGGCGTGGCCCATCCTGACCGCTGCTGTGGCTGTCCTTTACCGCCGAGGTCTCGATTCGTGCGCCAGACCCGCTTGCCTGTTTGTTTGTCGAAGGCGGCGATGTACTGCTGTTTCTCGTTGTCGCTCAAGATGACCAGCAGGTTGCCAGCCAGCGCTGGCGAACTCCCCGTTCCGAGGTCGAGGTAAATCGGATTCGCTTCCAGTGGCGTGGTCCAGGCAAGCTTGCCCTTCAGGTCAAACGCCCATAAACCCAGATTTGCCACATACACGTAAACGAACTTCCCATCAGTCACAGGACTCTCTGAAACAAAGCTGTTCTTGCGGTGACGTCCGCCGCCTGGATGACCTGTGTAGAACTCCTTCTTCCACTCCACCTTGCCGCTTTTCAGGTTCAGGCAATAGACGAAGTAATGCAGCATCACCTCATTCGGGAGCTCGGTGTCGCGTTCCGTCACGCGCTTCAGCACCTGCTCCATCGGCACTCCTTGTTTCATTAGCTCCGCGACGTATTCGTTCGAGTATTCGGTACCGATCTGCGGCGGCTTCGACTTGCCCTCCGTGGTTACGCTGGTTACGTACACCCTACCGCCGGTCACAATTGGCGATGACCACCCGCGCCCTGGGATCTCTTGCGACCACTCCACGTTCTCGGTCTTCGACCAACGTTCGGCCAGCCGCGCATGCGTTCCCACAGGATTTGATTCCGGCCCGCGGAATTGCGGCCAGGCCATATCCTGGCCGTGAGTTGGGATTGACACTAACAACAGCGCGCACGCCAGGCCGGCTAGGTGCAAAGAAATGTAACGGTTCTTTAGTGTGCGATTAGTTTCTAGCATGGACCAAAGTGTACTCACTTATCTTCTCGTAAGTTTGTTGAGGTTGCGTTGTCTGTATATACCACGAATCTATCCTTATCCATCGGACCGCCTCAAGCGATCAAGTTGAAGTTCGCGAGCAGTAGAAGAGACAACAGTACTTTAGCTGCAAGACCAGACATGAATAAATGACTTTACACCGAAGGACCTTCAGCGTTGACGTCGAAACTATTGTGGCGGGTTTCGGATCGTTGGTACCTTGAAACGGAAATTGTCGACATGCTCTCCGAAACCTACATCCACGATGGCAGACCAAGCGGGCGAAACTCTAAAAATTGACTTGGCCGTCGATCTTCGGACGAAATAGCACACGAT
>Ga0136623_10000160_pt1 | contig 17393 bp, 18 predicted proteins | sample AntDrymUQ4492106_2_FD_104656 | JGI IMG/M metagenome (GOLD analysis project Ga0136623, IMG submission 104656) | Polar desert sand microbial communities from Dry Valleys, Antarctica - metaG UQ449 (21.06) | ecosystem: Environmental > Terrestrial > Soil > Desert | place: Antarctica: Dry Valley...
CGATCCCGAGCGATCGCTGGCCGCGGCATTCGTGCGAAGCCAGCTGACGTCGGTACCGACGTACTCGGGGAGCGTGAAGCGCGCGCGCCCGTAGCTCAGTGGATAGAGCAGCTGACTTCGGACCATGGCTGTCGGTGCGCTGTGCTTCCGAGCGTGGGCGGGGGAGCGAATAGGGTCGAGTTATCTGCTCTCTTGGAGCACGAGTGCGAGAGTGAGCGCTGCCGGTCCGATCTCCGAGTGGGCGCTGCGCTCACCGATCATCGAGGTTCGCATCGGCTGACCGCAGTGCCCGAGGACAATCGCGCCTCCGACGGACTTGGCGCCGACGTGAGTGGACCGCGGGAGATGAGTCGCCGTGCGATTCAGGTGCCTGCCGGCAAGCGGAACCAGATCTCGGTGCGACCCCCGGCTGATCGAGCGCCAACGTCGCCACCGTGTGCTTCGACGATCTGGCGGACGATGGCGAGACCGATCCCCGCGCCGCCGGTCGCGCGCGCCCGTGAGCGATCCACCCGATGCAGTCGCTCCCAGATGAGCGGCAGCTCGTCGCTCGGGATGTCAGGCCCGCTGTTGGCGATCGCGCAGCGGATGGTGCCGCCCTCATCCTCGAGCCGGACGCCGATGACTCCGCCATCGGTCGTGTAGCGGGCCGCATTCTGTACAAAATTTCCGACCACCTGGCCGATGCCGTCGGGGTCAGCCGTGATCGGCGGCAGGCTGTCGGCACCGTGGAAGCGGACCACAATCGAGCGAGCGGCGAGCTCGGGTGCCACAAGGGCGAGCGCGCGACGGACGTGCTCGCCCAGGTCGACCTCGGCCCGCGCGCGGTCGCGCGCCTGCGCCTCGTTCCGCGCCAGCAGGTCCAGCTCTTCCACGAGGCGCGTGAGCCGTTCAATCTCCTCGTGGACGGTGCGCAGCATGTCGGCGGAGGGCTCGATGACCCCGTCCGCGAGGGCCTCGGTATAGCCGCGTAGGCTGGTCAGCGGTGTCCGGAGCTCGTGGGCCACGTCCTCGACCAGTGCCGTCCTCAGCTCCTCGATCCGCTCGAGCGTGGCGGCCATCTGGTTAAACGCGTGAGCCAGCTCGCGGAGCTCCCTGTCGGACGGCTCCGGAACGCGGGCGGCCAGGTCGCCGCCCGCGACGAGCCGCGACGCATCGGTGAGTTTGGCGAGCGGCCGCAGCACACGCCGCGCGAGCCACCAGGCCGTGATGCCGCCGAGGATGAGGCCGGCGAGTGCGCCGATGATGACGACCCGCCAGACGTACTCGTCGGTCATCGCTCGCGCCTCGGCCTCCGACCCGACGCCCTCCATCAGCAGATGTGTGATCTGCTCGGCGCTGAACCAGCGCACCGACGCGACGATGACGGCTGCCACGATGAGCGAGGTCACCAGCATCGCGAGCACGAGCCGCGCGCGCAGCGTGCTCATCACGATGCCTCTGGCTCGCGCCGTCTCACGGGCTGTATGAACCGATAGCCCACGGAGCGCACGGTGCCGATGAAGCGCGGCTGATCGGCGCGGTCGCCCAGCTTCTGCCGCAGGCGGCCAAGGTGTACGTCGATGGTGCGGTCGATGATCCCGGGATCGTCATCACCGTGGATGGCGTCGATCAGCTCGTCGCGCGAGAAGACCCGCATCGGACTCGACATCAGCGTACAGCAGGCGGAATTCCGACGCGGTCACCGCGACTGCGCGTCCGTCATGCTCGACCTGCATCGCGTTTGGATCGACCACCAGGTCGTCTGCCGCCAGCGACGGCGCGCTGATCTCCGGCGTGCGCCGCCGGCGGAGCTGGGACCGTACTCTTGCCATCAGCTCCCTGGGGCTGAACGGCTTGACGACGTAGTCATCGGCGCCGAGGTCGAGGCCGACCACCTTGTCCGAGTCACCGCTGCGAGCGGTCAGCAACATGATCGGGGTGTCACCTTCGTCGCGGAGCTGGCGGCACACCTCCAGATGGGAACGAAACAGCCGGCCTGACTGCCGGCCGGCGGTCGTCCGTTCGCGCTCATGCCCTGGGGCCGCTGGCTCCGACGAACGCATGCTCAGGAACCGGGCTCGTACTCCCGTGCGTGCTCGCCGCGGTCCTTTGCGACGGTACGATCGACGATGTTCAGCGTCTCGGCCATCGTTCGCCCGTTCTCATCGGCCGCAGCCTTAACATCCTCGTAGGTGATGTTGGCTGAGCCCATCTCAAGGTGGGCATCCATGCAGCCGCAGGTTGGACACATAAGGGCCTCCAGGTGCATCTCGCTTCGACGTCGTCTTGCGACGCCCGCCGAGTTCTATCAAAAGCCGTTCACTGCATGAGAGATGCCAAGCAATGTACTCTCGCGTGGCTGATACTCCACCCGCCGCTGACGCCAGGCGGTCCAGCCATCGCCGCCTGCGGGCGGCTGCCCCGCTCCATCGTCGAGTGACGATCGCGCCGATCTGGCCGGGCATGACGAGGGGCTTCTGCCGCAGGCGGACCGGCAAGGCTACGCGCCCGATGGAGCGTCCCTCTGCGAGGGCAGGGTGACGAGGCCGCAACAGCGGTCGCGCTGCTCGTCGCGACCGACGCGCAGCCGATCCGCTCCAACCCCTTCGACGATCCCGCTGATGACCGCCTGCCCCACACCACAGACGAGCGGGGTGTACAGCCGGGACAGCGGATCGAACGGACAGTTGCGCAGTCGAACTTCGGCAGGGGACGCCCGATAGGGCTCGAATCCAAGACTCTCCAGCACAGCCTCCACGCATTCCAGCAGTTGGGCGGATTTGGGATGTCCTCGGATGCGCTTGCGGGCGCGCCTCCCCAGCGATCTCCCATATTCGCGGCCCGGCTCTGCGTCGGGCGAGATCCGCGCACGCGAGTCGGAGGACTCGGCGAGCAGTCGGGCCAGCAACTCGTGGTTGCGGTGCGGCAGGCTCATGGTGAACCGATGCCGGGAGCGCCGGTAGAGCTTCGAGGTTCGACCAGCTCCGGGGCCGCTCCGCCCGGACAGACGGCGGTACTCGGCCTTGAGCAGGCCGAGCTCCACGAGCTTGTCCAGATGAAAGGCCGCCAGCGCGCGGCTGATGCCGACCGCTTCGGCTGCCTCGTCCCGGCTCACCGCACGCGGTTGCCGGCCCACGTACTGGTACAGCCGTCGTCGGTTCGGCTCGCGGAGCGCGGCCATCGCCTCGAACTCGGGTGGGACCCGTGGCATCTCCATGGTTCATGGTAAGACGACAGGTAGATCGCCGAAACCCTTCGATCTCGTTGACCTCCGACGGCGTCGACTCTAAGATGAGCGAAGTACTAGCCTTAGTGAGTCTCGGAGCTAGCCCCGGCCACAAAGAAACCCATACGACGAGGTGATGAACATGCCTGAGTCAAGTCTGTATGAAAGGCTCGGCGGCGCATTTGCCATCGCAGCAGTCATTGACCACTTCAGCGATGCGGTCGTGCAGAATCCAATCGTTGGTCAGAGGTCGGAGAACCCGGCCCTGCGGGAATGGCACACGAACAATCTGGGCAGACTGCCAGGCCTGAAATTCATGCGCACCCTGTGGGTCTGCAACGTTGCCGGTGGACCCTTCGAATTTACGGCCACGCGACCGGGTGGCACTCCCACTGGCTTGGAGGAGGCCCATCGCGACCTCCGGGTTTCTCCTCCAGAGTTCGATGAGGTCGCGGCTGAACTTGGGCGCACTCTTGACTTCGTCAAGGTGCCCCAGCAGGAGAAAGACGAGGTGCTGGCTGCGTTTGCGGCACACAAGGGTGAGGTGAATGAGGGATACGTCGCCGCGGCCAAGGCAGGCGGCTGACGTCCCGCACACGGCACTTGATGTGCCGCCAAGGACGGGAGACGCCTGGCGGCCTTCGTGATCTGTTCGGCGGTGCCGGGCTTGCGATCCAAGCGCTCGCTCGGCGCCGTTCCATTGGAGGGGCGAGCGTCTAGACGGGGCGGCTGCATCTCTAGGTGGCCGGCTCTCACGGTGCCTCTGAGGGCAGAAAACACTGCCGGATGAACGGAAGACCGCTGAAGGCTGACATTCGACTCCAGCTCGACCTCCGCCTCGCTGCTCCAATATATATATGCAAATCTATGACTTAGGTTTGACGGCGAGGGTCCGACCGTCCTAGCCTTCTCACCGGCCGCTGCCTTCGACCTCGCGTATCGGGGACCGATCGTCCTTTGTCAGCTACCCGCACCGATCTGCACCACATCCGCGTTCGGTTCGCGACCTTTCGCGATCTGACGATCGACGAGCGCTCGGCCCACGCTGCGCAGCTGAGCAGCGTCCCCGCCGTCGAGCGCCTCCTCCTGGACACCTGCCATCGAGTTGAGCTCGTGAGCGTCGATGACGCCCCGACCGCGGGACGATGTGTGGCCGGGCGTGACGCCATCAGGCGCGTGTTTGAGGTTGTCGGGGGATTCGACTCGGCGGTCGTTGCCGAGGAGCAGCTGTTGGGCCAGGTCCGCGCGGCGTACGAGGCGGCACTGGCAGACGGCTCCACCGGGCCGATCCTCAACGAGCTCCTCCGTCGCGCGCTGCGCTTCGGCCGACGCGTACGCACGCACGCCCGTCCCGGCATCGATCGATCCCTCGCCGACCGCGGCGCGTCCTGGCTGCTCGAGCGTCTCGGCGCAGGCCCCGCCTCCGTCCTCGTCGCTGGTACCGGCGAGATGGGTCGCCTGGCGGCCCTGCACCTCGCCGATGGGGGTCATCGGATCACGATCATCTCCCACTCGGCGGAACGCGGCCGCCGCGTGTTGGAACGCCTGGTTGGCTCGCAGCATCGGCTGGTCGTCGGCTCTCTCGAACCCGCGACGGTGGCGAGCTCCCGCGCCGTGGTCCTCGCCGTCCGATCCCGCGAGCCGATACTCTCCGCGCTCCAGCTCCAGGCCGGCGCGCCGCCGTGGACAATCGACCTCTCGAACCCGGTCGCGGTGTCAGCAGATGCCGCCGCACTGCTCGGGCACCGGCTCCTGACCTTGGACCGCCTCGGCGAGATCGCGAGCGCGGCGCCGGTTTTGGCGCCCGGGGTCGAGCGGCGCCTGCGTGCCGAGATAGACGACGAGGTGGAACGCTTCGTGGCGTGGCTCGACGCGCGACGGTCGGGAGACGCGCTGGCCGTCCTGCACGGCGAAGCTGATGCCGTCCGCCGCCGGCATCTCGACCGGCTCAGCCGATCCGCTGGGCTCGGACCCGGGCAGCTGGCCGCCGTCGAGGCCGCCTCGGCAGCCATGATGGGCGAGCTGCTCCACGGGCCCTCGGTCGAGCTTCGGCGCGGTGGCGCCGATGCCGACACAGTGCGCCGCATCTTCGGGCTCGACGCATGACGACCACCGCCATGCTCCGCATCGGTACTCGGGGGAGCCGCCTTGCCCTGGCCCAGGCGCGGATCGCGGCCGAGGCGCTCGCCCCGACGACTGGTTCGGCGGAGCTGGTCGCGATCTTGACGCGCGGCGACGCCATCAGCGCGCGGCAACCGCGCGCCGGCTGGGTCGAGACCGATGGCCAGTTCACGCGGGAGCTGGAGCGGGCACTGCTCGAGGGCCGCGTCGACCTCGTCGTCCATTCCTACAAGGACTTGCCCACCGCGCCGGCCGATGGGCTCGTCATCGGGGCCGTGCTCGAACGGGGCGATGCTCGCGACTGTCTCCTCACCGCGGACGCCGGAACGCTCGACGATCTGCCGTTCGGCGCAAGGATCGGTACCAGCTCGCCTCGCCGTGCCGCGCAGCTGGCCGCCGCTCGCTCGGACCTCATCGCCACGCCGATCCGCGGTAACGTCGAAACGCGGCTGCAGCGCATGCAGGCCGGGGAGCTCGACGCCCTGATCCTCGCCGCGGCGGGTCTCGACCGCCTCGGCATCGACGTTCCGGATCACGCTCGGCTGCCGTTCGACCTCATGCTGCCGGCACCAGCCCAGGGTGCACTCGCGCTCCAGGTGCGGCCCGATGACGGCGACCTTCGCGCGGCGCTGGCGACCATCGACCATGCCCCGACACGGGTGGCCGTGGATGCGGAGCGCGCGCTGCTGCGGCGTATCGGCGGCGGCTGCCTGGCGCCCCTCGGCGCGCTCGGCGAGGTGACGGGCGGCACGCTGCGACTGCGCGCCGCGTACGAGGATCGGACCGGCACGTACCGGCGGGCCGAGGCCTCCGGTCCGGCCGACGACGCTGACGCGGTGGTCAGCGATGTTGCCGAACGGATCCGCGACGCATGAGCCACCGCATCCTCGTCACCCGCCCGGCCGCGCAGGCCGATGACCTCGCCGGCCTGTTGCGCGCTCGAGGCCTCACGCCGGTGGTCGTTCCCACGGTGGCCATCGACGCGGCGTCGACCACCACCGAGCTCGACGCCATGCTGGAGTCGCTGGACGGGGCCAGTTGGCTGGTCCTCACCAGTGCGAACGGCGCCGACGCGTTGGCAGCCAGGCTTGCGGCGAACGGCCATCCGCTGCCGGAGGGCCTTCGCGTCGCCGCCGTCGGTCCGGCCACCGCGGACGCTCTGCGCGCGGCGGCGATCAGGGTGGACCATGTGCCGGGCGAGTACTTGACGGTTGCCATTGCCGACGGCCTCGGCGACGTGCGCGAGCAGCGCGTCGTGCTGGCGCGTGCCGAGGCGGCAACACCCAACCTGCGCGATGCGCTCGTGGAGCGTGGCGCCATTGTCGAGGAGGTCGTGGCGTACCGGACCGTCGACGGGTCCGCGCCCAGCCGCGATCCCCTGCGCGCGGCGCTGCATGACGACCTCGCCGGCATCGCGTTCACGAGCGGCTCGACCGTTCGCGGCCTGATGCGCCTCGCGTCTCCCGTGGACCGTGGGCGCGCGCGCTGCATTCCGGCCTTCTGCATCGGTCCCGTCACGGCCGACACGGCGCGCCATTCCGGCTTCGACGTCGCCTCCGTCGCCGCCGACCATACGGCGCTGGGCCTGGCCGATGCCATCGCCGATTACTTCGCACGAGAGGACCAATGACCGTCCTGACCGATACGACCGTCACCAGCCCAACCTTCCGCGGCCGGCGCCTGCGCCGCACCCCGGCACTACGCGGCCTCGTGCGCGAGACGCGGCTGCATCCCTCCATGCTCGTGGCCCCGCTCTTCGTGCGCCCCGGCACCGGCATCCGCGAGGAGATCGGCTCGATGCCAGGCCAGCATCGGCTCAGCGTCGACGAGCTGGCGCGGGAGGCCGAGCGGCTGCTCGAGGCCGGCGTGAGAGCGGTGCTGCTCTTCGGCCTGCCGGAGACCAAGGATGCCGACGGCTCAGGCGCCTGGATCGACAACGGCATCGTGCAGACGGCCGTCCGCGAGCTGCGGCGGGTAGCCGGCGACGAGCTCGCGATCATCGCCGACGTGTGCCTGTGCGAGTACACCTCGCACGGCCACTGCGGCGTCCTGCGCGGCTCATCGGTCGACAACGACGCGACCCTGCCACTGCTGGCGCGCGCTGCGGCCTCTCTGGCCGAGGCGCGCGCCGACGTCGTGGCTCCCAGCGCGATGATGGACGGCCAAGTGGCGGCCATCCGCTCGGGCCTGGACGCAGGCGGGTTGCCGGAGACGGCCATCCTCGCCTACGCCGCGAAGCACGCCTCCGCCTTCTACGGCCCGTTCCGCGAGGCCGCTGACTCCGCGCCGGCCTTCGGCGACCGGCGCGCCTACCAGATGGACCCCGCCAATGGGCGCGAGGCGCTTGCGGAGATCCTCGCCGACCTCGACCAAGGCGCCGACATGATCATGGTCAAGCCGGCGCTGCCCGCCCTCGACCTCGTGGCCGCGGCACGCGCCGCGACGAACGTCCCGGTCGCCGCCTACCAGGTGAGCGGCGAGTATGCCGCCATCTGCGCCGCCGCCGAGCGCGGCTGGCTCGACCGACGCGGGGCCGCCCTCGAATCGCTCACCGCGATCGCGCGCACCGGCGCCGGGATCCTGGTCACCTACTTCGCCCTCGAGGCAGCCGGCTGGCTACGAGAGATGGATCGATGAGCGACGAACGCGTCGTCCACGCCTGGCTGCTGCGTCTCGATCCGGCCTGGCGCCGCCGCTCCGACGAGGAGCGCCGCAGCGACCTCGACGCCTTCTGTGCGGCCGCCGTTCGCGCCGAGAAACGACTGATGCAGCACGCCTACTCGACTATCGGCCTCCGCGCCGAGGGCGACCTCCTGCTGTGGCGCATGGCCGAGTCGATCGAGATGGTCGAGGAAACGGCGGCCGACCTGCTCGCGTCCGGCATCGGTCAGTGGCTGATGCCTGCGATCAGCATGATTGGCCTCACGCGCCCGTCGCAGTACGTCAAGCGCCCGACGACGCAGGAGCAGTCGCTCTTCAGCGGCGATCGGTCCAAGTACCTGGTCGTCTATCCGTTCACCAAGTCGGTGGAGTGGTACCTCAGCCCGGCCGAGGAGCGGCAGGCGGTCATGCGCGGCCACATGAAGGTCGGCCACACCTACCCGCAGGTGCGCCAGCTGCTCGCGTACTCGTTCGGCCTGGACGACCAGGAGTTCATCGTCGCTTACGAGACCGATGAGCTCGTCGCGTTCCAGGATCTCGTGCGCGAGCTGCGCGAGACCGAGTCGCGCCGCTCCACCGTCCGTGACACGCCGATCATCACCGGCATCCACCGGCCGCTCGGCGAGATCCTGGGCCTGCTTTCTGGAACGGGTGGATGAGGTGAAAGAAACCGCGCCGCGGACCACACGCTCCGCGGAGCTCATGGCACGCGCCGAGCGCCTCTTTCCCGGCGGCGTCAACTCGCCTGTGCGCGCCTTTCGCGCAGTGGGCGGCACGCCGCGGGTGATCGATCGCGCCCTCGGGGCACTGGTCTGGGACGTGGACGGCAACGAGCTGATCGACTATGTCGGCTCCTGTGGTCCGATGATCCTGGGCCACGCCCATCCCGCCGTCGTGGCTGCCATCACCGAGGCCGCGGCCAGCGGCACAAGCTATGGCGCGCCGAACCGGCACGAGGTCGAGCTGGCCGAGCTGATCACCGATGCCATGCCGTCCATCGAGCGCCTCCGATTCGTCAGCTCCGGCACCGAGGCCGCGATGAGCGCCATCCGCCTGGCGCGAGCGGCGACGCGGCGCGACGGGATCGTGAAGATGGCCGGCGGCTACCACGGCCACGCCGATGCGCTGCTCGTCGAGCCCGGCTCGGGGGCCATCGGCATGCCGGCCAGCGCGGGCGTCACCGCCGGCGCGGCCCGCGACACCCTCGTCGCGCCGTTCAACGATCTCGGTGAGGTTGAACGGCTGCTCGTGGTACACGAGGTCGCGGCGGTGATCGTCGAGCCGGTCGCCGCGAATATGGGGGTCGTCCCACCGGCGCCGGGATACCTCAAGGGTCTGCGCCACCTCACGAGCCGGCACGGATCGCTTCTCATCTTCGACGAGGTGATCACCGGCTTCCGCGTCGCCCGCGGCGGGGCAGCTGCGCGTCACGGCGTCACGCCCGACCTGACCGTGCTCGGCAAGATCATCGGCGGCGGCCTGCCGGTCGGGGCATACGGGGGTCGTGCCGACCTCATCCGCTTGGTGGCGCCCGAGGGTCCCGTCTACCAGGCCGGCACGCTGTCCGGCAACCCGCTCGCCATGGCGGCCGGCGCCGCCACCCTGCGCGAGCTGACCCCGGAGGTCTACACGCGCCTCGAGGAAGCGGGTTCTGCGCTCGAGTCCGGCCTCACCGACGCCGCGGATGCGGCGGGCGCATCGGTCCGGATCAGCCGGGTGGGCAGCCTGCTGACGGCGTTCGTCGACGACTTCCCTTCCTTCTTCCACGCCATGCTCGGTGCCGGGATCATGCTTCCGCCGAGCCAGCACGAGGCCTGGTTCGTATCGGCCGCCCACCGAGACGACCAGCTCGACGCAACCGTCCGCGCAGCCCGCGACGCCTTCAGAGCAGCTCCAGCAGAGGACCGATGATCAAGACCGCTCTCCCCGCGACCACCTGGACCGGCGAGGCCCGATTCTGCGCCGCGCTCGGCCACGAGCAGCCTGACCGCACCCCGGTCTGGTTCATGCGGCAGGCCGGTCGCTGCCTGGCCGACTACCGGAAGCTGCGCGAGCGGTATCCGATCATGACGCTGGCCAAGACGCCGGAGCTGTGCGCGGAGGTGACGCTGATGCCGGTGGAAGCCTTCGGCGTCGATGCCGCGGTCCTGTTCGCCGACATCATGATTCCCCTGGAGCCGATGGGGGTCGATCTCGAGATCCAGCCGGAGATCGGCCCGATCATCCACGATCCGATCCGATCGCGCGCCCAGGTCGATGCGCTGCGGCTCATCGATCCCGAGGCGGAGCTCGGGTTCGTGATGGACGCCATCCGGCTCGTCCGCCGTGAGCTCGGCGGCCGGCAGGCCGTCATCGGCTTCAGCGGCGCCCCGTTCACGCTGGCGTGCTACCTGATCGAGGGCCGCCCGTCGCGCGACTACGCGGTGGCCAAGGCCTTCATGTACCGCGAGCCCGACGCGTGGCGTGCGCTGCTGGAGAAGCTCTCGACCGTGGTGATCGGCTACCTGAGCGCCCAGATCGCCGCCGGCGTGCACGTCGTGCAGCTCTTCGACTCGTGGGTCGGTGGGCTCTCGCCGTCCGACTACGCCACGTACGTCCAGGCCCACGTGGCGCGCATCTTCCGCGAGGTGCGCGCGGCGCCCACGATCCATTTCGGAACCGGCACGGCGGCGCTCCTGGAGCCGATGACGCTCGCCGGTGGCGACATCATCGGTGTTGACCACCGCCAGTCGCTCGACCACGCCTGGGAACGGATCGGTTTCGACCGCGGCGTCCAGGGCAACCTCGACGCGACGCGGCTTCTGGCCGGCTGGGACGCGACCGCCGAGGGCGCTCGGGACGTCTTGCGCCGCGCGGCCAATCGGCCCGGCCACATCTTCAACCTCGGCCACGGCGTGATGCCGGACACCGATCCCGATCTCCTCCGCCGGCTCGTCGATCTCGTCCACGGGGAGTCGGCCCGATGAGCGGCCGGCTGGGCGTCCTGCTCATGACGTACGGATCGCCGGCGGCCGACCTCCACGACCTGCCGCAGTACCTGGCCGCCGTTCGCGGCGGGCGCGAGCCCTCGCCCGAGCTGGTGGAGGAATTCCGGCGCCGGTACAAGCTCATCGGCGGCTCGCCGCTCATCCCGATCACCCGGGCGCAGGCAGCCGCGGTAGAGAAGCGGCTCCAGGCCGATGGCCACGACGCCGCCGCCACCGTCGGCATGCGCTTCTCTGCCCCGACGGTGCTGGACGGCCTGCGCGAGCTGAGCGAGCTCGGCTGCGAGACAGTCAGCGCGATCGTGATGAGCCCGCAATACTCAGGTCTGCTGATGGATGGCTACCGAAGTGCGCTCGAGGCCGCCGTCGCCGAGCTGGGCGCGAGGGCACCAGCCGTGCAGCTGGCACCCGCATGGCACCGGGAGCCGCGGTTCATTGCCGCCGTCGCCGAGCGCGTTCGCGATGGCCTGGCGTCGCTGCCCGATGGCGCGCCGGTCCTCCTCACCGCTCATTCGCTTCCGCGCCGCGTCGCCGATGCCGAGCCCGGCTATCTCGATCAGTTGGGTGAGACGGCGGAAGCGGTGGCCTCCGCCCTCGGCCTCGGCGCCGACCGCTGGCACTTCTGCTGGCAGTCGGCAGGCCACAAGCCGGGCGAATGGATGAAGCCCGACTTCACCGACCTCCTGCCCAAGCTGCGCGACGCCGGCCACGCCGCCGTCCTCATCGCGCCGATCCAGTTCCTGGCCGACCACCTCGAGGTCCTGTACGACGTCGACATCGCCGCCCGTCAGCAGGCCGAGGCCGCCGGCATGGCCTTCGCCCGCATCGAGTCGCTGAACGTGTCGCCGACCTTCATCGGTGCGTTGGCTCAGATCGCCCGTGAGGCTGCCTCCGTGGCGGCGAGCTAGGCGCTCTCCCCTTCGGGACCAGACGGGTCACGACCTGGCTGGATGCAATAAGCATGTGCTTAGCGCGCGGTGCGCCTTCCGGCCATGCGACATGAGCTGACAGGCATGTGCTTCAGTTGGCCAGGGCGGGCTCAAACGCAACACAGACGTCCTTACCGCGAAGTCGGCTGCGCGTGTCTCGTCGCGACGGGGATTATTGTGCTCTGTGAACGCTGTGCTTAGAATGCCGAATCCAGTTTTGTGGTCTCTTTGAGGACGAATGTGCGCAGCTCAGTGGATCAGAGCAGCTGACTTCGGACTATACCGGCGGATGCGCTGTAGCACCGAGCGTGGGACGGCGAGCGTAGAGCGTCGAGTTATCTGCTGTCGGGCAAGGCACCTGGCTTCGTCGGGCCACAGCGCGCCCGCGAGGATGTGCAGAGGGGTCCTCGGAACCCCGGGACCCCTCTGCTGCGGTGTGATTAGGCGCGGCCTAGCGCAGGTTGCGCGCCCTAGTCGTGCGCGACCTCAGCAGGACAAGGGTGGCGAGCGAGCCGAGCAGCGCCAGCGCCAGCCCTAGCGTCGGGATCGGCGTTGCTTCTGGATCGCCGCCGATGGCTGTATTCGGCAGCGCTGTCGCGACGGGCGTGGGCGTCTGCGTTGCCGCGACCAACGCGGCTTGGAAGTTGTACACGTGGAGCGTCACCATGGCATCGGTGTCCGCCGATGAATTGAAGGTGATGACTCCCGCGGACGTAAAGGCCAGACCGACGGCCGCGTCGTCGCTTATCTCCGGCGGAGAGAGTCGGACGGTCCCGAACCGCGCACCCGGCGGGGCCACGGTCTCGGCGACTGTGACCTGTCCCTCGCGGACGTTGTGGAACGCATAGGAGCTGAAGTCGAGGCATGGGGTCGGCGCCACGGTGCCGTTTCGATCTGCGTCGTAGCCGACGGTGTTCTCGCAGGCGAAGTCCTCCACCGGGGTGCCGAATCCGTCATCGCCGCTGAAGGTCGTGTCGGTCGTGAGCGTCTGGGTCATCGCGCCCGCGTCGGTCGTCGTGAAGTCGAATGTTCGCGAGCCAGAGCCCAAGGCACCCGGAGTCTGGCCGTCACCAGGCTGCACGATCACGGGGCAGGCCAGCACGGTCTCGGTGGTTGAACCCAGGGTGGGAACACCCATCGGCGTCGTGGGGTTGGTGGCTGCGCGCGCCTCGACGGCCATGAAGTCAGCCTCGGTCTGGATCGACGGATCGCACAGGTGCTTCATGACCATGACCATGCTTGCGAGCTGGCCGCGAACTGCCCCTGCGGAGAAGTCCGAGGTATGGATATTGACGTAGTAATCCCCCGGGTTGGCGACGATGTCCGCCAGCAGGGTCGCGATGTCCGGATCACCGCTGTTGGCGAGGTTGAAGTCTGCGTCCGCGGCGCATCCCACGGCCGCACCGGTGACATCGGGCGTGCCCAGGGTGACCACGACGGGCCCGGCGGCGCCGGGTACTTCTTCATGAATGTGCGCGGCGGCGGCGGGCAGCGTGATGTTGGCCACCATGAGGTTGTAACAAAGCTGCGAGCCGGAGGCCAGGGCCGGATCGATGGTGATGGTGGCGCTGCCTGAACCATCCGGGTCCCCAGGCCCCGGTACTTCCTGTGCGCCGGTCAGGCCGGTCGTGAACGTGGTGGGTGCCGCCAACACTGGGACGACGAGCACCAGCGACATCAGAAGCGCGGTGAGCGCTGACAGCGGCAGGATGCGCCGACGAGTGCTGTGGAGCATTGAATCTCTCCCCTGTTATTTCGGGCGCACGAAGTCGCGCGAGCGCCAAGCGCGCGTCGTTGGAGATCGGTTTCCCAGATCAAGGGTTCGCTGGGCGATCGGCCTGATCGAGCGAACGATCGTCACGACGTACGGGCCCCATAAAGCAAGTTAGGGGCCGACCTGGCTCAGCCTCAGGAGATGCGCGAGACACTGGTCGGGCGCCGCGAGCGACGGCGGGCCCGGGCAGGCCGCCGGGGACCAGCGCGACGCGCGGAGGCAGGCCGACATGGCCGACCTCATTGATCCGTTGACCGATGCAGGCACTGGCTTCCATCGTCGGTTAGACGAAGTCTCCTTCTCAAGCCGATGGGCCTGCCCGCTGATCTTGTAGACACTCGCGCACAGGGCTCGACCGCCAGCCTCGCCCGTGTAGCGGTGGCATCCAGCCATGCTCCCCATCGACCGATTGGTGTTTAGACTTGGCACGACGCGCCCGTAGCTCAGTGGATAGAGCAGCTGACTTCGGAGCATGGCCGTCGGTGCGCTGTGCTTCGGAGCGTGGGCGGGGGAGCGTAGCGCGTCGAGTTATCCGCTCTCTTTCCGGACGTAGGTCCTGGCCCCGTTAACGACGATGATGACCTCCAGGATGCGTGGGCCATGCACCCCTTCGATCCGGTTGAGCTCGATGTCGCTCGTCGCGGAAGGGCCGCTGATCCACGTCAGCGGCCGGCGGGGGTCGAGTCGGGCGACCGCCTCTGGCACATCACCCACAACCTGGTTCGCTCGGACGACACAGACCAGGAGATCGGGGAGCAGCGACAGCGCCCGGCGTCCCTGGCCCGCCCCTGCATCCAGAACGATGGTCCCGGTCTCGGCAATCGCGATCGCACATCCGCTGATGACGGCGTCGATCCTATCCAGCTGCGCATGGGTCAGCGGCGGGTCATCGGCCACCAGCTCGATCGACCCGACGGCCTTCACCCACCCCGCTGGCAGCCCGGGCGGCGTAACGACGCGACGCACGTGATGACCCTCAAGCGCGCGCCGCACCGTCGCAGGCAGCTCGCGTTCCGACGACCGACGCACGACCGCGCGGTAGTCGTCCACGCGCTCGGCGAACCGCTCGATGAGGTCGACGCCAGCCGGCAGGGAAGTCCGGTACGAGCGCGGCACGTCCACCGGCTCGCTCGGCGTGTCGATTGCCGATCGGATGCGCTCCAGCATCGCGCCGCGGAACTCCGTCGGTCGGCTGCTCATGGCCCGCGCGACTCTCGTGCTCGGCGCGACCACCACCGGCGGAAGGAGACGGCCGCCGGCGCGCGAAGGTCTCGTGATCCGAACCATGCCCCGAGCAGGCCGGGCAGCGAAAGCCGGCCGATGCCTCCGTTCCGGCTGAATGGGCGCGAGACCACGGCCGCTGCGCGCTCGGCGATCCCCAACCGCCGCGGCCCGGCGAAGGCCGTCGCCATGGCGCCCATCATTGCGCTTTCCTGGGAGACGACTCTTGCTCGCCAGCCGCCCTGACGGACGACCTGCGTGCGGAGATGGACGAGGATCTCGGGAATGTCGATCCGCACCGGACAGACGTCGTAGCAGGCGCCGCATAGCGAGGAAGCGAAGGGCAGCGATGCCGTCTGAGCGTCCACCGGATGCTGGCTGATGCCCCGAAGCTGTGGGGTCAGGATGGCCCCGATCGGCCCGGGGTATGGCGAGCCGTAGGCCCGCCCGCCGGTGCGCACATAGACCGGGCAGACGTTCAGGCACGCCGAGCACTTGATGCAGCGCAGCGCTTGGCGCCCCACCGAGTCCGCCAGCGTATCGGTCCGGCCGTTATCGAGAAGCACGAGGTGGAACTCCCTGGGGCCGTCGCCGGGCGTGACACCGGTCCACATCGACGTGTAGGGGTTCATGCGCTCGGCCGTGGAGGAGCGCGGGAGGAGCTGGAGGAAGACCTCGAGGTCACGCCAGGTCGGCACAAGCTTCTCGATGCCCATCACCGTGATGAGGACCTCGGGAAGCGTTACGCACATCCGGCCGTTGCCCTCCGACTCGACCACCATCACGGTTCCGGTCTCAGCCACCGCGAAGTTGGCCCCTGACACGGCGACCCTGGCCCGGAGGAACTTTGCGCGAAGATGGAGTCGAGCCGCCTCCGCCAGGGCCGCCGGCTCATCACTCAGCCCTCGAGGCGCCGGCCGGCCGACCGCGGCCATTCGTGAACGGAAGATCTCGCCGATCTCATGGCGATTCCGATGGATCGCCGGCACCAGGATGTGCGATGGCAGGTCCCGTCCGAGCTGCACGATCAGCTCCGCTAGATCGGTCTCCCAGGCAGAGATCCCTTCGCGTGCCAGCGCCGCGTTGAGCTCAATCTCCTGGGTGACCATGGACTTCACCTTGACCACTTCGGTGGCGCCATGATCGCGGACGATCGCCGCAACGATTGCGTTGGCGTCGGCTGCGTCTCGGGCCCAGTGGACGACCCCGCCGGCCTTCGTGACGTTGCGCTCCAGCTCCTCCAGCAACTCCGGCAGGCGGGCGAGCACGTCATCCTTGATAGCGGCGCCTGCGAGGCGCAGCGCCTCCCAGTCGTCGCGCTCGGCCACGGCTCGCTCGCGCTTGGCGCGGATCGTCGCGGTCGCACGACCCAGGTTGTCGCGGAGCTGGCCATCGGCGAGCGCCGATTCGGCGGCCTTCGGGAAGGGCGGCGTGCCGGCGAAGGTTGGGTGGTGGTCGGTCATCGCTCGGTGCCAGTTTCGGCCAGGATCTCCGCCAGGTGCATGACGCGCACCGGGCTGCCCTGACGCGATAGGAGGCCGCCGATGTGCATCAGGCAGGAGGTATCGGCGGCGGTGAGGACTTCGGCTCCGGATGCATGAACGTGGTCGACTTTATCCAGCCCCATGGCAACGGAGGTCGCCGCGTTCTTCACCGCGAACATGCCCCCGAAGCCGCAGCACTCGTCGGCGTTCGGCATATCGACGAGGGTGAGCCCGTCTACCGCATTCAGAAGTCGCGATGGGCGATCGCCAACGCGCAGCAGCCGCTGCGAATGGCAGGTCGGATGGAGGGCCACGGTATGTGCGAAGCGGGCGCCAACGTCGATGACGCCAAGAACGTCGACGAGGAACTCCGAAAGTTCGTAGACCCGAGGCGCGACGTCGCCGACCGAATCGACCAGCGACGAGTCACCGGCCTCGCCAGCCACCGTCCCATGGTGGTGCCGCACCATGGCGGCGCACGAGGCGGAGGGCGTTACGACTGCGTCGTAGCCGGCGAAGGCATCGGCGAAGCGCCGCACGAGCGGGATGCATTCGTCTCGGTAGCCCGAGTTGAAGTGCATCTGCCCGCAGCAGGTCTGGGCGGCCGGGAACTCGACTTCGTGGCCCAGCCTGCCGAGGAGCGTCACCACCGCGCGCCCGACCTCGGGGAAGAGCAGGTCGTTGAAACAGGTGATGAACAGCGCGATGCGCATCGGTGATCAGGCCCGCGCAGCCAGCTGGGCATGTGGCTCGTACGTGCGCAATGGATGCGTGGTGCGCACGAGTGCCCGCAGGGCGGACAGGTCACCGTCCACGAGTCCGTGTGCTCGGCCCTGGATGAGCACGTTTCCAATGGCGGTGGCCTCCACCGGTCCAGCTACTACCGGTAGCTCACACGCATCCGCGGTGAGCTGGCAGAGGAGCGTGTTGCGGCTTCCGCCTCCGACGACGTGCACGCGCCTCACAGACCGCCCCGACAACAGTGACGCCTCCCGGACCGTCTGGCCAAAC
>Ga0136623_10000161_pt1 | contig 17384 bp, 20 predicted proteins | sample AntDrymUQ4492106_2_FD_104656 | JGI IMG/M metagenome (GOLD analysis project Ga0136623, IMG submission 104656) | Polar desert sand microbial communities from Dry Valleys, Antarctica - metaG UQ449 (21.06) | ecosystem: Environmental > Terrestrial > Soil > Desert | place: Antarctica: Dry Valley...
CAATTGGAGGGGCCGGCGGCGCCCCCATCGGGACGGTGGCGGCCGCCATGGTCGGCGTGCACACCTTGATCGGCATCGGCGAGGCGCTCATCACCGGAGCCACAGTCGGCATGGTGCTGAAGGTGAGGCCCGACCTCGTCTACGGCGCTCACGGCCTGGTTCCAGAGCCCCTTCTCAGCCGACAACTTCAGACCAAGCCTGCGGGCTCATGAAGTCCAGTGTGAAACTGTTCGTCTTGGGCGGGCTCCTCGTGGCAATCGCTCTGGCACTGCTGGTCAGCCCCTTCGCCAGCGGCAACCCCGACGGGCTCAACAAGGTGGCGATCGATCAGGGCTTCGACGACACGGCTGAGCAACATGCTCTGGAGGACGGGCCGCTGGCCGGCTATGGAGTCAGGGGTATCGACAACCAGAGGGCGAGCAAAGGGCTGTCGGGACTGATCGGCGTCGTGGCCACGTTCGGCGTGGGCTTCCTTCTGTTCGGAGCCTTGCGCGCATCGCGCTCGAGGCGCCCGACCGCCGACCGGACCTAGCTCTGAGCGGCGGCCACGCGCACGGGCTTTTCGTCCACCGCGACAGCCTTCTTCATAAGCTTCCGCCGCAGTGCAAGGTACTGGCCGCATTGTTGTTCGTGCTTGCGGTCGTCGCCACGCCTCGCGAGGCGTTCTGGGCCTACGCGGCGTACGCAGCGCTGCTCGTCGGCGCGGCAAGGCTGGGCCGCGTGCCGATCGGCTTTCTCTCCAGGCGACTGGTGCTCGAGGCGCCCTTCTTGCTGTTCGCTCTCTTCCTGCCCCTCGTCGGAGAAGGCGAGCGCATCGAGGTGGGAGGGATACCACTCGCGATAGAGGGCCTGTGGGCGGCGTGGAACATCGTGGCGAAGGCGACGCTCGGCTTGTGGGCCACGCTGATCGTGGCCGCAACCACGCCCATTGCGGAGATCCTTCACGGCCTCGAACACCTCCGCATGCCGCGGGTCATCACCGCGATCGCCGGCTTCATGATCCGCTATACCGATGTGATCACGGGCGAGATGCAGCGAATGAAGATCGCACGACAGGCGCGCGGATATGACCCCCGATTCCTGTGGCAGGCACGTGCGCTGACCGCGACCGCCGGCACGCTGTTCATCCGCTCCTACGAGAGGGGCGAGAGGGTCTATTTGGCCATGTTGTCGCGGGGTTTCACCGGTTCGCTTCCCCTCACCGCTCACAACGCGGCTGTGCCCCGTCAGTGGGCGATGGCTCTATTGCTGCCCGCGGCAGCCCTGGTAGTCAACCTGTCGTCGTGGGCAGCGCTGTGAGTACCCCGGTACTCGAGACGACGGGGCTCTGCTTCGCCTATCCCGACGGCCATCAGGCGCTGTTCGGATGCGACCTGCGTATCGAGCGTGGAGAGCGCGTTGCTTTGCTGGGGCCCAACGGTGCGGGCAAGACCACACTGATCCTGCATCTCAACGGGGTGCTGACACCGGGTGCCGGAAGCGTGAGCGTGGACGGGCTCGAGGTGCGCAAGGAGAACCTCAAGAGGATCAGGGCGAGTGTGGGTATCGTCTTTCAGGATCCCGACGATCAGCTCTTCATGCCGACCGTTTACGCCGACGTTGCCTTCGGGCCCCGAAATCTCGGCATGACGCCGGCCGATACCGACGTGCGGGTCAATGCAGCGCTCGCTGCGGTGGGCATGGAGGAGTACGCGGAGCGGCCCCCGCATCACCTGAGCTTCGGGCAGCGCCGCCGCGTCGCGGTGGCCACCGTCCTGGCCATGGAGCCCCGGATCCTGGTTCTTGACGAGCCCACCTCGAACCTCGACCCCGCAGGGCGCCGGGAGCTGGCCGAGATCCTCCGCGAGCTTGACACCACGATGCTGATTGTGACGCACGACCTTCCCTATGCCCTCGAGTTGTGCCCCCGGGCGGTCCTGATGAATGGGGGGGTCATGGTCGCCGACGGCCCCACGCCCGAGATCCTCTCGGACCGCGAGCTGATGGCTGCCAACCGGTTGGAGCTTCCCTACGGCTTCGACCCTGCGTTCGTGAGCGGCCGAATCCTCCCGTAACGATCCCGGGACGCCTCGGCTGCAAGGTGATTATCTTGGATGACATGATTCCTAGAAATCGAGCATGAGCACCGTACGCAGGACGTGGCCGGCGGTCGCGGCGGTGCTCCTCACTTGCACCATGATTGTTGCCGCGATCCTCCTCGAGCGGGCAACGCCTGAGCGTCTGTCGGTGGAGCCGACCTGGGGCTCCAATGGCTCACTCGGTGCGGTGGTGTTGCTGCTGCCGGGGGTGGCGTTCGTCGCGGTGGGGTGGCTGATCGCTACGCGCCAGTCGAGGAATCGCATCGGCCGGATGTGTCTCGCGATCGGGTTGTTATGGACTGCGCTCATGTGTAGCTTCTCGATTGGTCTTTGGATCATCCAGTCGCGCAGCTTGGCCAACGACCCCGGGCTGTGGGTTACCTGGCTGGGGGACTGGCTATGGGTGCCGGTTCTGGGTGTTGCCGGCACGCACTTGTTGCTGAGATTGCCGGATGGAAGATTGTTGTCGCCGCGCTGGCGCCACTACTCCCGTTTCTGCACAATGGTTCTGGCGTTCTTGAGCCTGTCCGCGGCCGTGGAGCTGGATACGGTCTCGGGGATTGCCGGGACTAGAAATCCGGCGCTCCGATACCTCGAGTGGGCAAGAGTGCTCGAGCCGGTCTTTTTTCTCTTTCCCCTGAGCTTTGTTGGGGCGATTGCATGTCTCGTGATGCGGTACCGGCGCTCAGACGACAAGGTCCGCCATCAGATCCAGTGGATCGCATTGGGGGGGCTGACGTTCGTAGGCAGCGCCGTGGTCGTCATGGCCGTACTTCAGCTCGGGAGAGTCGACACAGCCAGCTTCGAGGGTCAGGTCCTCACCAACATCACCCTGATCGGCTACAGCCTCGTCCCGATATCCATCGGGTTCTCGGTGCTCAAGTACCGCCTCTACGACATCGACGTCATCATCAATCGAGCGCTCGTCTACGGCTCGCTCACCACCACTCTCGCGCTCGCTTACCTCGTGACCGTGGCTCTGCTGCAGCAGCTCTCCCGCCCCCTCACGGGCACTTCCGATCTCTCCATCGCGATCTCGACCCTCACGGTTGCCGCGCTCTTCGGCCCCCTGCGCGTTCGCGTCCAAGCCTTTATCGACCGCCGCTTCTATCGCGGCAAGTACGACGCAACTCAGACGGTGGAGGCGTTCTCGGCGCGCCTGCGGGACGAGGTCGACATCGACAGCCTGACCAAAGACCTCCTGGGAGTTGTGCAGGAGAGCATGCAGCCGCGGTCCGTTTCGTTGTGGCTGCGGGCCGGCTCCTCCGACACCCCGGCCACCTCGGCTCACGGTTAGGCTCCTCAACCGCAAGGGGGGCCGCAGTGTGCGTCTGCACGGGTTGACTCTGAAATCGATGCAAAGTGAAAGGAACGCTTGATGGCCACAGAATCACGCGGAGTGATAGCGCGCGCCAAGGGCGCGCCGGTCGAGATCGCTACCATTCGGGTGCCCGACCCGGGGCCCGGCGAAGCCCTCGTCCGGGTGCAAGCGTGCGGTGTCTGCCACACCGATCTGCACTACCGCGAGGGAGCAATCAACGACGAGTTCCCCTTCCTCTTGGGACACGAGGCCGCCGGGATCGTCGAGGCAGTGGGTCCCGGCGTCACCGAGGTCGAGCCCGGCGACTTCGTGATCCTCGCTTGGCGTGCCCCCTGTGGGAGGTGTCGCTCGTGCCGGCGCGGGGTTCCGTGGTACTGCTTTGCGAGCCGCAACGCGACGCAGCCGATGACGCTCGAGGACGGCACTCCGCTGAGCCCCGCGCTCGGCATCGGCGCCTTCTCCGACCTGACACTGGTCGCCGCCGGGCAGGCGGTCGTCGTCGACAAATCCGCCCGGCCGGAAGCCGCCGGGCTCATCGGTTGCGGCGTCATGGCGGGGTTGGGCGCGGCCATGAATACGGGGCAGGTAACTCACGGCGACACCGTCGCGGTATTCGGTTGCGGGGGAGTCGGCGATGCCGCCATCCAGGGAGCGCGGCTGGCGGGAGCTCGCAAGATCATCGCCGTCGACCTCGATCAGAGAAAGCTCGAGTGGGCGAAGGAGTTCGGCGCCACCGACGTGGTGAACGCCTCCGAGACGGACCCGGTTGAGGCGATCCAGGCCCTCACGGACGGCTTCGGCGTCGACGTCTCGATCGAGGCGGTTGGGCACCCGGAGGTCCTGCGCCAGGCATTCTTCGCTCGAGACCTAGCAGGCACGCTGGTGCAGGTGGGCGTTCCCTCTCCCACCATGGAGATGCAGCTGCCGATGATCGAGTTCTTCGGCCGCGGGGGAGCCCTGAAGCCGTCGTGGTACGGCGATTGCCTTCCCACCAGGGACTTCCCCCTGCTCATCGATCTCTATCTCCAGGGCCGCCTCGATCTCGACCGCTTCGTGTCGGAGACGATCTCGCTGGACGAGGTCGAGGAGGCCTTTCACAAGATGGAGCGTGGCGAGGTGCTGCGCTCGGTGGTGGTGCTGTGAGCGAGGTGCGGGTAGACCTCGTGAGGACCGCGGGCATCTTCTCCCTCGGAGGCGAGGACTTCGAGGTGGAGGACAACATCTGGTTGGTGGGCGATGACCGCGAGGTGCTGGTCATCGATGCGGCCCACGATGCATCTGCGATCGTAGAGGGGGTGGGGGACCGGCGGACGGTCGCCATCGTCTGCACCCATGGGCACAACGACCACATCAACGCCGCTCCCGAGCTCGCCGCGGCGCTGGGTGCGCGTATCGGCTTTCATCCCTCGGACCGGATGCTGTGGGACGCCGAGCACCCGGAGAGGGCTCCCGACTTCGAGCTCTCAGACGGCGATTCCCTAGAGGTCGCGGGAACCACCCTGGAGGTGATCCACACCCCCGGGCACAGCCCCGGTGGTGTCTGTCTCTACGACTCGGTTCGGAGCCGGCTGTTTGACGGTGACACCTTGTTTCAAGGGGGGCCGGGCGCAACGGGTCGTGACTACTCCGACTTCGGAGTGATCATCTCCTCGATCCGCGAGCGGCTTTTGAGCCTGCCCGCCGAAACCGTCGTCTATCCCGGCCACGGCGAGACCACGACGATCGGGGCCGAGGCACCTCATCTGCAGGAGTGGATCGCACGGGGATACTGATGCAGGCCGCCGAACTTTTCCACCAAAGGAGCGCTGGGCGCTGCTGAGGTGGAGAAGTTCGTGGCAGACGATGCGGAGGTTCGTTCAGACCGGGCGAAGGATCAGGGTAAAGGTCGAACCGCGGTCGGGGGCCGTGTCGACCTCCAGCCGGCCCCCGGAGGCCTCCGCGACCTGACGGGCGAGGTAGAGGGACAGGCCCAGTCCGCCGACCTGTCGGGTGCTCGATGAGTCGGCCTGCGAGAACGGCTCGTTCAAGAGCCTCCTGACCGTCTCGGGCGCGATCCCGGGGCCTTCGTCGGAGACGCTCAGCAGCGGGGTGCCGAGCACCGCCTTGACGTCGACCGAGACACGGCCCGAGGTGAACTCGAGGGAGTTCTCGATTAGCGCCGCGATGACCTCGGTGAGTCGCTCTTCGTCGCCCGTGGAGTAGATCTCCTCGAAGTGGCAGCTGACCTCCCTGCCGGTGAGCTTGTCGACCAAGGAGTCGACCGCCGCCTGGGCCACCACGGCGACCGAGAACAGCGTCGGCCGCAAGCCCAGTCCTCCTCGCTGGATACCGGAGGCAGTGAGGATCTGGGAGACCATGCGCGACAGCCGGTCGCACTCCGTGCCCATCGAATCCAGCAACTCGAGCTTGACCTGGTCGTCGATGGCTGCCCAATTCGTCTGCAGGGTCGCCACACCCCCTTTGATCGAAGTCATCGGAGTGCGCAGCTCGTGGGACACGACCGAGACGAACTCGCTCTTCATGCGATCGAGCTCCGCCAGCGCGTCCGCCCGTTCCTGCTCCTTGCGGTAGAGGTCGGCCATGTCCTCCATGACCCCTCTGGTGACTTCCTTGTCGAGCGCCCCCTGGCCCCGGGAAATCGCCTGCAGCGAGTCGAGCAGCTCCTTGGAGGAGCCGCCCTTGAGGAGGTAGCCGGAGGCACCCGCCTTGACCATCTCCGACACCAGCGACATGTCGGCGAAGGCCGTCAGCGCCAGGACCTGGATCTTGGGATAGCGCTCCTTGATGACCCGGGTCGCCTGGACCCCGTCCATCACCGGCATGTGCATGTCCATGAGGATGATGTCGGGTCGGAGTAGCTCGGTGCGCTCGAGCGCTTCGGAGCCGTTTGAGCCTTCGCCGACGACCTCGAATTCTGCACGAAGCTCGATGAGCTGGCGCAGGCTCTTACGAATGCTTTCGTGATCGTCTACGAGGAGCACTCTCATGCTGGTCAATCGGCACGCCGAGCCGTCCGATTCACGGCCGGGGGTTACGTAATAGTGACCAGATGAGCGCTTCTGAGGCTCGGCCCACGCCCGGGGACGGCCCGCCGCGTGATACTTCTTGGCCTGGGATGTCCACAAGGAGGGAGGTGGTGCTGATGGAGGAAGTCCGGCTGACCTCGCACTCGCACGGCGGCGGCTGAGCCTGCAAGCTCGGCATCGCCGAGCTGGCGCAGGTCCTGCGCCATGTGAATTCATCCTCCGACCCGGCCGTGCTTGTGGGCCTCGATTCCCCGGACGACGCCGGCGTCTACCAGGTGTCCGAAGAGGTCGCCTTGGTTCAGACTGTGGACTTCTTCACACCGATAGTCGACGATCCCTTCTCCTGGGGTCGGATAGCGGCCGCCAATGCGCTCTCCGACCTCTACGCCATGGGGGCCGAGCCCAAGACTGCGCTCAACCTCATCTCGTGGCCGCGCACACTCGGCTTCGAGCTGCTCGGCCGCGTTCTCGATGGGGCCGGGCAGGCGTGCGAGGAGGCGGGGGTGACGATCATCGGCGGTCACTCGATCGACGATCCCGAGCCCAAGTTCGGCATGGCGGCGACTGGATTCGTCCACCCCCAACGGATCGTGCGCAAGAAGGGAGCGGTGGCGGGGGCCGAGCTGGTCCTCACCAAGGCCCTGGGTACAGGCATCATCTCGAGCGGCGTCAAGGAGGGAGTCACCGAGGCGGAGCACGAGGCGGAGGCCGTGCGAACCATGGGACGGCTCAATCGGGCCGCATGCGACGCCATGCTCGTGGTCTCGGTACTGGCCGCCACCGACGTCACCGGGTTCGGGCTGATAGGGCATCTGAGCCAAATGATGGGCGACGATCTCTCGGCAGAGCTCGTTCTCGAACGGATACCGGTCCTCCCCGGCGCGGTGGAGCTTGCCCGGCGAGGCGTCCTCCCCGGCGGCACCGTCAGGAACTACGAGGCCGGTCGCGCTCAGGTCGATGCGTCGGGCGTGGATGAAGCCCGGCGCTGGATTCTGTTCGACGCCCAGACCTCGGGGGGCCTGCTGATGGCGGTTGTTCCCGAGCTCCTCGAGCGGCTGCTCGCAGCCCTGGAGTCGCGCGGGGAGCAAGGGGCTCACATCGGGACCGTACGGCCCCGCCGCGACGGAACGGTGGTGACGGTGGTGTGAGCGAGCATTTGAATATTCCTCAAGCCATCGCCGACGAAATGGTTGCGTACTGCCTCGAGGGCCGGCCCAACGAGGCGTGCGGGGTGCTCGCCAACGAGGGGGCCGCGCTCGTCAAGGTCTTCCGGATGAGGAACGCCTCCGCCAGCCCCTTGCGCTATTCGCTCGATCCGAGGGAGCAGCTCGCGGTCTACCGCAAGCTCGATGATGAAGGCTGGGACCTGGCCGGCGTCTTCCACTCCCACACCCGCACCGAAGCCTACCCGTCCCCGACCGACGTGCGCCTCGCCTCAGAGGACGTCCCCTATCTGATCGTCTCGCTCGCCTCCGCGGCCCCCGATATCAGGGCGTTCCGGATCCGCAAGGAGAGCTGGGGGGCCGAGGAGGGGGAGATCGAGGAGCTCGACGTCACCCTCGGCGACTGACACACCACCGGTCCCGCGTTTTGAGCGCCTCAGAGCGCGGTTTTCTGCACTCTGAGTCCCATAGAACGCCGCGCAACTAATTTTCTCGACGCTGGGACGCTCCACAGCTGATCGGGCCCCTGCCCCTGTCCCGGACCCAACAGGGTAAGCCCGGAACGCGAAGCCGGCCGGCCGCGTTGAATACGATGCCAAGTGGCCATACCGCGGTAAGAGACGGAGGGAAGTTGTCGGTTCGAGTTCGCATACCTACGGTGTTCAGGAAGTACACCGATCAGCAGAGCTTGGTCGAGGTCGATTCGGGCACACTGTCCTCGGTGGTCGACCAGCTCGAGAGCCGCTATCCGGGCATCAAGGGCCAGCTCCTCAGCAGCGATGGAGAGCTCCATCGCTTCGTCAACGTCTATGTGAACGACGAGGACGTCCGTTACCTGGGCAAGCTCGAGACCAAGGCAGATGACGGAGACGAGGTTTCGTTGCTTCCGTCGGTCGCCGGCGGCTAGGCGGCAGGCTTGAGGCACAAGTCCATCCTCGACACCGTTGGGGGAACCCCCCTGGTAGAGGTCCCTAAGCTGTCGCCCACGCCCGAGACTCGCCTGTGGGTCAAGCTCGAGGGCCAGAACCCGACCGGATCGGTCAAGGACAGGGTCGCGCTGGCCCTGGTCGAGGACGGTGAGTCGTCTGGGCGGCTCGACAAGAGCAAGGTCATCCTCGAGCCCACCTCGGGCAATACCGGCATCGCCCTTGCCATGGTCTCGAGCGTGCGCGGCTACCGCTTCACCGCGGTGATGCCCGACAACGCCAGCACCGAGCGCGTCGAGCTGCTCCGGGCCTTCGGCGCCGAGATCATCTTCTCCGAGGGGGACAAGGGGACCAACGGCGCCGTGGTGCTCGCCCAACGGCTGGCCGGTGAGGACGACCGCTACTACATGCCCTTCCAGTACGGGAACGAGGCCAACGTCGCCGCTCACTACCAGGGAACGGCCGGCGAGATCATCGACGATCTGCCCGAGGTGAGCGCGTTCGTGGCAGGGCTCGGCACCGGGGGCACCCTCACCGGAGTTGGCCGCCGTCTCAAGGAGCACAACTCAGCGATCAAGGTGGTGGCGGCCGAGCCCGAGCTGGGCGAGCTCGTCTACGGGTTGCGCTCCCTGGACGAGGGCTATATCCCGCCGATCTTCGACCCCGACATCCTCGACGGCAAAGTCAAAGTCAAGGCGCGCGAGTCGATCCTGTGGACCAGGCGTCTGCTGGTGGAGGAAGGCATCTTCGCCGGCATCTCGGCCGGCGCGGTGATCTGGGTGGCGCAGCGGGTCGCCGAGCGTCTGGTCGAATCCCAGGGCGGTGGTGACGTCGTGTGCCTGCTGCCGGACGGAGGCTGGAAGTACCTTTCGACCCAGGCCTGGACCAAGGAAATCGACGTCGCCGAGAGCCAGGTCGAGGAGGTGCTGTGGTGGTGACGGAAACGGCGAGCCGGCCGCTGGGGATGTTCGACTCCGGCGTGGGCGGGCTGACCGTGGCTCGGGCCGTCATCGACCTCCTGCCTCACGAGGACCTCGTCTACTTCGGTGATTCGGCCCGCCTGCCCTACGGCCCCCGCGAGGAGGCAGAGGTCAGGAAGTTCGCACTCGAGATCATGGACGCGCTCATGCAGGAGAGGGTCAAGATGCTGGTGGTGGCGTGCAACGCGGCCTCTTCCACTGCCCTCGGCGAGGCGGAGGAGCGTTACGACGTCGAGATCGTGGGGGTGATCGAGCCCGGTCTGCGAGCGGCTCTAGCGGCCACCCGCAACCGCCGCATCGGGCTGCTGGGGACCGAGGTGACGGTGGGATCGGGTTCCTACAACAGGGCGCTCGAGGCCACCAGGACCAACGTCGCGCTGCACTCGGTTGCATGCCCCCGCTTCGTCGAGTTCGTGGAGAGAGGAGACACGACCTCGGCCGAGGTGATCGAAGCGGCCCAGACCTACCTCGCTCCCCTGAAGGCGAAGGGTGTCGACACCGTGATCCTTGCCTGCACGCACTACCCTCTGCTCGCCGGCGTGATCGACTATGTCATGGGAGAGGAGGTGGTGCTGATCTCGAGCGCAGAGGCGACCGCGCACGAGGTCTACCGCCGCCTGATGGACCGGCGGCTGCTCAATCCCTCGAACAGGCCCGGGCGTCACCGTTTCATCGCCTCCAGCGAGAGAGGCATCTCCTCGGAGCTCGGCAGGCGCTTTCTGGGACCGGAGTTCAACGAAGTCGAGCACCGCCCCTGGGACCGTCCGTGACTCTCTCTCTAACCGTTCTCGGTACATCGGGAATGTTTGCCACCGCCGCCGAGGCCTGCTCGGGCTATCTCGTCGAGTGGGACGGCTTCAAGCTGTGGCTCGATGCGGGGGCCGGGACCTGGCAGAGCTTGCGGTCGACGACCGATTATCGGGAGCTGGGCGGAGTCCTCTTGACCCACCGCCATCCCGACCACACCACCGACGTCTTCCAGGCGCTTCACGCCCGCTATCTCGGCACCCACGGAAAGCTGTCGCCGATCCCTCTGTGGGCGCCGCAGGAGACGCTCGACGCCCTGAGCGGCTTCGACTCAGAGATGGACGACGTCTTCGAGCTGCGCTCGGTGTCGGGCTCGGAGCGACTCGAGCTGAAGGGGGCAAGCCTAAGCTTCGTGCACATGGCTCACCCCCCGATCACATTGGGCGTGCGGATCGAGGCAGGGGACAGGGTGGCGGCGTACTCCGCAGACTCGGGCCCGGCCGCCGACTTCGATGCGCTAGCTCACGACGCCGACCTCTTCGTCTGCGAGGCAACCCTCCAGGCAGGGGCGAGTTGGGAGGGCCACCTCAACGGAGCCCAGGTGGGCGCCATCGCGGCGTCCGTCGGCGCCCGCAAGACCCTGCTTACCCACCTTCCGCCGGAAAAGGACCACGCGGTCACGCTGGCGGAGGCGCGCGCCGCGGCCCCCTCCTCGGACATAGAGCTGGCCGAGCAAGGACGACGCTATGAGGTCTGATGGGCGCAACGCGCAGGCGCTGCGGCCGGTGCGGCTCACTCCCGGCTTCATGCCCTATGCCGAGGGCTCCTGTCTCGTCGAGATGGGTCAGACCCGGGTAATCTGCACCGCCACGATCGAGGACTCGGTTCCGCGCTGGATGCAGAAGAAGGGGAGGGGCTGGGTAACCGCCGAGTACGGCATGATGCCGCGCTCCTCTCCGCAGCGCATCCCGCGAGAGGTCAACCGGGGACGGGTCTCGGGGCGCACTCAGGAGATCCAGCGCCTTATAGGGCGCTCGCTGCGAGCCGTCACCGACCTCGAAGGCCTGGGCGAGCGCAGCGTGCTCGTCGACTGCGATGTGCTCCAAGCCGATGGCGGCACCCGCACGGCCTCGATCACAGGCGCCTACGTAGCGGTGCACCTGGCCTTGGGGGGCAGCGCCCTCACAGACTCGGTGGCGGCCGTGAGCGTCGGAATAGTGGGGGACCGCGTTTGCCTCGACCTCGATTATTCGGAGGACTCGGGAGCGGAGGTCGATATGAACGTGGTGATGACCGGCGCGGGTGAGCTGGTCGAGGTCCAGGGGACGGCGGAGGGACGGACCTTCGGGCGCTCCCTGCTCGATGAGATGCTCGACTATGCGACGGCCGGGATCCGGGAGCTCATCGAGAGGCAGAATGCGGCGATCGGGGCCCGCCCCACTTCATGAGGGCAGTGCTGGCGTCTCGCAACCGCCACAAGGCCGAGCAGGTTGCGCTGGTGCTGGAGGGGATCGAGCTGGTGATGCTCGACGAGGTCGCTGCCGAGCTCGAGCTGGCGGAGCCCCACGACAGCTTCGAGGCCAACGCCCTGGCCAAGGCCCGGGCGGTGGCCCAGGCCACAGGGATGCCTGCCATAGCAGACGACTCCGGGCTCGAGGTCGACGCGCTGGGCGGTGCGCCCGGAGTTCGGTCGGCCCGCTTCGCGGGCGACGACGCCACCGACGGAGACAACAATCGCAAGCTCATCGCGGCGCTGGAATCGGTGGCGGACGAGGGTTTGAGCTGCCGCTACCGTTGCGTCGCCGCCCTCGTGTTGCCCGATGGGACAGAGGTCGTCGCCCACGGGGCCTGCGAGGGCCGAGTCGTACGTGAGGGCAAGGGAGAGCTGGGTTTCGGATACGACCCCCATGTGGTGCCGGCGGGAGAAAGCCGCACTATGGGCGAAATTCCCCTCGCAGAGAAGCTTTCCTTCAGCCACCGGGGGCGCGCTTTCAGGAAGCTGGCGCAGCTGATCCAGGGGCCGGGCGGCCCCGACTACAAGGGGCAGAGCCTCATGATCGCCGGGCTGAGGCGCCCTCACGAGGAGGTCCCACTGCTGGCGGAGGACCTCCACCCCGATCCCATCGCCCAGTTCTCCGCGTGGATGCAGGAGGCGCTCGAGGCCGGACTCCACTTCCCCAACGCGATGACGCTGGCAACTGCTTCGGCCTCGGGGCTGCCCTCGGCCCGCATCGTCCTCCTCAAGGGATTCGACGAGCGCGGTTTTGTCTTCTACACGAACCTCGAGTCGCGCAAAGGGCGGGAGCTTGCGGAGAACCCCCACGCGGCCCTGGTCTTTTACTGGTTCGAGCTCGAGCGCCAGGTGAGGATCACTGGTTCTGTGTCCGCCGTGCCGGCCTCTGAGGTAGAGACCTATTTCTTGAGCCGCCCGCACGGCAGCCGTCTGGGAGCGTGGGCGTCGCGCCAGAGCGAGGTCATCGCCGACCGGGGGCTGCTCGAGTCGGAGGTCGATCGCCTCGAGCATGCTTACCGCGACAGGGAGATCCCTCCGCCCCCCTTTTGGGGCGGCTTCCGGCTTGCTCCTGAAGAGATCGAGCTATGGCAGGGCCGGGACGACCGTCTCCACGACCGGCTTCGCTACCGGCGTGAGGGGGCCGGGTGGGCCCTGGAGCGCCTCTCCCCGTAGGCTGCATCCCGCCGCCCCTAATTCGGCTTTGTGCCAGGAAAGGTGCGGAATCCGCCCCTGGTCTGGCTTAGAAGCAGTTCAGGGGCGGGCGCCGCCGCCGGCTCAGACCGTTCGGGCGAGGTCCAGGACCTGGTCGTGGAGCGAACCGCAGGTGGTGAGGCAGGGACCCTTCTTCCAGGCATTCCCATCCAAGCCCGAGATGCGCCCTCCGGCCTCCTCCACGATGGGCTCTAGAGCGGCGACGTCCCACAGGTTGAGCTCGGGCTCGAGCATGACGTGGCCCGCTCCTCGGGCCACCAGCATGTGCCCCCAGAAGTCGCCGAAGCCGCGGTGGCGCCAGCAGCGGGTGATCAGCTCGTGGTGAAGAGCAGCGACCCCTGAGGGCCCGGCCGCTTCTCCGGAGGAGAAGTAGCTGGTCCCGTCGAAGCTCGAAGGTTCGTCGACGCGGATTACCTCTCCGTTGAGCCTGGCCCCCAGGCCGCGCCCTGCATCGTAGGTCTCTTGGATGGCGGGAGCGTGGGCTACCCCGACGATCGACTGTTCGTCCACGCGCAGGGCCACCAGCGTCGCCCACACCGGGATGCCCACCATGTAGTTGTGAGTTCCGTCGATGGGGTCGATGACCCAGGTGGGCGCTCCCGCTCTTGCCGGGCCGCCTCCGGCGGCGGTCATGCCCTCCTCCTCCCCCAGCACGTTGTGATCGGGAAAGGTTCTCGCCAGCCGCAGCCTTATCTGCGCCTCGACCGCCCAGTCGGCTTCGGTGACCCAGCTGCCGTCGCCCTTCAGGCTTCGTCGTGGGTTGCGCTTGAAGTGGCCGAGGGCGATGCGCCCGCCGAGTCGGGCGAGCTCGAGGGCAAAGGAAAGCTCACTTTGGGGGGGCATCGAGTCACCCTATCCGCCACCCTCAGCCCCTCGGCAGGGGGACCGGGTCTACCCCGGATGGGGGGGCTCCACGTCCCCCGGGGACAGGCCCGCTGCAAAGCCGCGTCGAGCTTTTCACGCTGAGCCCCTCACCGACGCGTGTTGATTGAGTCGCCAGCAAGCGTGCGAGAGGGGGGACTCGAACCCCCACGTCCTTTGGGGACACCGGCTCCTAAGGCCGGCGCGTCTGCCAATTCCGCCACTCTCGCTTAGGCGGCGAATCTAGTCGTCCTCGATCTCTACCTTTTGGAGCACGACGTCGGCGACCGGGCGGTCTTGCGGGCCGGTCTCGGTGGCTGCGATCGCGTCGACCACGTCCATGCCCTCGGTGACCTCTCCGAAGAGCGTGTGCTTGCCGGTGAGCCATGCGGCGGGCGCCACTGTGATGAAGAACTGGGAGCCGTTCGTGTTGGGGCCGGCGTTCGCCATTGCCAGCAGGCCGGCTCGGTCTAGTTTCGGCCCACCCGGAGGGCATTCATCTTCGAACCTGTAGCCGGGACCGCCGCGGCCGGTTCCTTCGGGGTCGCCTCCCTGAATCATGAACCCTGGAATCACTCGGTGAAAGATGGTGCCGTCGTAAAGGGGCTCCGACTTGGACACCCCGTCGCCTGGGTCCCGCCACTCTCTCTTACCGCGAGCGAGATCCATGAAGTTGGCAACCGTGGTGGGGGCGTGGTCGGGCATGAGCCGGGCTTTGAAGCTGCCCAGGCTTGTCACGAAGGTAGCGGTTGGAGCCATATCAAGTCCTTCCCGTTGGGTCTGTGGGAGGCGAGTCTACGGTTTGCTTTCCGCCGGCTCATCCCCGCCCCGACCCCGGCGCGAGCGGGACCTCACTCGGGGGCAACGACGAAGGCGACTTCGTCGACGAAGCACCAGCTCCAGCTCTCGTCCGGTTCGGCAGAGCGAATCACCGGATGACCGCTTGTTCGCGCATGCTGGCTCGCGTGCCGGTGGGGAGAGGAGTCGCAGCAGCGGATGCCCCCGCAGGTCATGCACATTCGAAGGCTCACCCAGCGCGCCCCGATCTTCAAGCACTCCTCGCAACCCTCGATCTCATCCGGGGGCGCAGCGATTTCAATCGTGTGTAGATGCGTGCAAATCGGTGCGTCGGGATCGCCCGGCAATCTCAGGCCGTGCGGCCGAAGCGAGCCAGCAGCGCGGTCTGCTCGTCCGCGTCCGGAGGAATCGACGGTGCGTCGCCGATCGCCCCCGCCTTACGGTAATCATCCTCAACGCTTTGAAACCACTGGGCGCATGCCCACACAAGCTCGGGATCGAGTCTTTCGTCGCCGCCCACCGCCCGCGCGAGGTCCCAGGAGTGGATGAGGTGGTCGGCAAAGAGCTGCATCACATAATCGCGTCCCGGCGTGTCGCCAAAGGAGAGGTGGACCGTTCTCTGTGACGCCTCCTCCGTGACGGCCGCCTTCGCTTCCGCCGCCGACTCCTTCCACGCGGCCTGGGGGTCTGCCCCCAGGAGGTCCCCGTCGAAGCGGTCGCCGACATCTTCGATACGGCTGCCGCTGAGCAATGGGGGCGTCCACTTGTTCTCGTTCACGAGGTGGTTGACGAGCGTCCTCACATCCCACCCCGGCAGCTCCGTCTCTTGATCCCACAGCTCCTCGGTGACGGCTGCGACGCGGCTGTCAAACACGTCGACGGCCTTGTGGTGCAACTCGACAACGTTCACGAAGCCCCCTTCCTATTGACGGCTTGTTCTCACTTCACGGCTGCCGCGGCGGCGCCCAGCAGTCTCACCATATCGAGATCTTGATGGTGAAGGTGTTGCAGCATGATGCGTTCGACGCCCGCAGCTTCGTAGGCCCGCAGCTTCTCGACCGCTTCATCGACGGTCCCGAGAACCTGCTCCGAACGAGACTCGCGCACGAAGTCTTCGGGTGAGTCGTCGTTGTTGGTCGCCCGCAGCATGCCGCGGACGCGCTCCTGAAATTCGTTCTGGTTGATGCCTACGACGCCGGTGGTCATGACGGAGAGCGCAAGGCTCGAGGGCTCCCGCCCGTGTCGCCGGCAGGCGTCGTCCAGGTCCCCCCTCAGCTCTGCACACCTCTCGGGAGTGGGACCCACCGTGTTGTATTCGTCAGCCCAGCGCGCCGCAAGATCGACCGAGCCTTTCTTGCCCGCTCCGCCCACGATCAGTGGGGGGTGCGGGCTCTGCACCGGCTTGGGGAGCGCGTTTAGCGATTCAATCGTGTAGTGGTCACCTGCGAAGCTGAAAGAGTCCGAGGTCCACTGCCCATGGACGATCTCGAGTTGTTCCGCCAGTACCTTCATGCGGTTGGAGGTTTTCGAAAAGGGGAAGCCGTAGCCGGAGTGCTCGCGCTCGAACCATCCGGCCCCCAGCCCGAGCTCGACTCGGCCCCGGAGATGTGGTCGGCGGTTACGACCATCTTTGCGAGGGCCGAGGGATGACGGAAGGTAGCCGGCGACACCATTGTTCCCAGCCGCAGAGTCGAGGTGAGGGCGGCGAGCCCGCTCAGCGTGGCCCAGGCGTCTAGCGAGCCGTGAGTTGGCTCGTTGAACATCGAGGTGTAGTGGTCGGAGCGGAACAGGGCCTCGAGCCCTGCTTGCTCACAGGTCTCGGCCAGCGCCACCCAGTCCTGCCAGGTGACCCCCTCCTGGCCCTCGATCATCAGGCAAACGCGCATGCTTTCTCCTATCACGAAAGCCGGGAGTCCGCCTGCGGCCCGTCAAGCGTCGTCTGGCATCCGAAAACCCTCGGGCAACAGGGACTCCGATTCCTCTTCCCCGGCCGGCGCCCGCCCCTCAATTCGTCGTTGCGCTGTGACGGCAAGAGGCAGGAAACGGAGGCGCGGAGGGGCGATGAGCCGCAAGCGTTTGAGCGCGGCCAGCGACGCTCTGAGGCCTGCCTCCTGGACGGGGTTCCAGCTGTAGCCGTAGATCTCGCTGCGCAACCCTTCAGGCAGCAGTCCGAAGGACCAGAAGGAGATGAGACGCCACAACGGCCGCTGGGGCGTCTCGGGGGGCGGGTCCATAATGAGTCGCCCCACCGCCTCTGAGCCGTCCGTGCGCCGCAGCATTCCCGAGGAGATGACGTCGGCGATGTAGGACCTCAAACCCGACACTGTCTTAGGGATCGAGCTGCGTGGCAGGCGCAGCATCTCGGCCCCCACCATGGATTCCTGATGGAACTGTTCGCGGCCGGGCTCGTCGAGCTTTCCCACCACCAAGTGCTCCATCACCAGCGCAGTGTCGACCAGGCAGGCGTGCACCCACAAGAGCAGCTCGGGATCGAGGGCGTCGTAAGCCAGACCCGTTACCTCGTCGATGCCGTTGATCTCTTCGTGCACGATATTGATGTGTCGGGCGGTCGCGTTGGCCTGGACCGTCGAGCCGAAGGTGACGAGGTAGTTGAGGCGCAGCGTGCGCTCGAGCCTCATCCACGGGTCGCTCGTGTACATGCCCGTTTGCCGGGCGCCGGCGACAACCAGGGGGTGGGCCGCGTGCATCAGCAGCGCCCGCGCCCCTCCGAGCATTACGGCGGCCTCGCGATGGACCTG
>Ga0136623_10000162_pt1 | contig 17321 bp, 18 predicted proteins | sample AntDrymUQ4492106_2_FD_104656 | JGI IMG/M metagenome (GOLD analysis project Ga0136623, IMG submission 104656) | Polar desert sand microbial communities from Dry Valleys, Antarctica - metaG UQ449 (21.06) | ecosystem: Environmental > Terrestrial > Soil > Desert | place: Antarctica: Dry Valley...
CGCTGCGCGGCGGTCTCGAGAGAGGCGGTCAGGGAGACGCTGGCGAACGACTCGGAGGCGGCGCAGGCGATGATCGAGTTTCTGGCGGGCCGCCTGGGCGAGTGAAGGCCGTTCTCCTCGCGCAACCGTGCGAGTTGGGCGCGGTGGTCAAACGCGGACTGAGGACATCTGGCCCCCGAATTCGGTGGTCGAACGCGGACTGAGGACGTTTGACCACCGGAACTCGAGCTATGCCCCTCGAGGTCAGGCTCGGGGGCGCTCCTTGGCCGGGTCGTAGAACGGGAAGCGGACCACCGCCGCCGGGAGCCTCTTCTGGTGGCCGTCGAGCTTGCCGACCTCGACCTCGGTCCCGATGTCCGAGTAGCGCGCCGACATCCGACACAGCGCGATGTTCTTCTTGAGGATCGGCGAGCGGGTGCCTGAGGTGATGACTCCGACCTGCTGGCGGCCGACGTGGACGCAGTCGCCGTGACCGGCAGACTCGTTGCCGGCGAGCTCGAGTCCGACGAGTTTGCGCTGAGGATGGGCCTTGCGCTCCTCGAGCGCCTCACGGCCGATGAAGTCGTCCTCGGTCTTGAGCCCCACCGTGAAGCCGATGCCCGCCTCGAACGGGTCGACCTGGTCGTCGAACTCGTAGCCGGCGAAGATGAGCCCCGCCTCGATGCGAAGGATGTCGAGCGCGTCGAGGCCGAGGGGCCTTAAGCCCGCCGGCTCGCCCGCCTCCCACACCGCATCCCACAGCGCGGGCGCGTCCTTCGGGTGACACCACAGCTCGTAGCCGAGCTCGCCCGAGTAGCCGGTGCGCGACACGACCAGCGGAAGTCCGTGCGGGCCACCGATTCGGGCTACTGAAAAGCTGAACCACTTGAGCTCCTCGAACGGAGTCTGGCTGGGCGCAGTCCAAATCAGGGGGCCGAGGATGTCACGGCTCTGGGGCCCCTGCACAGCGATGTTGTGAAGCTGATCGGTCGAGTCCTTCACCCATACCCGCAAGGCCATGCGCTCGGCCTGTTCCTTGAGCCACACACCGTCGTACTCGTCTCCGCCCACGAACCTGAAGTTGTCCTGGCCCAGCCTGAAGATCGTGGCGTCGTCAATCATGCCCCCGGTGTCGTTGCACATCGCGGTGTAGACGACCTTGCCGTCGGACAAGCGACGAACGTCGCGCGTAACCGTGGCCTGCATCAGCGTCTCGGCGTCGGGTCCCAGCACCTCGAACTTGCGCAGCGGAGACAGGTCCATGACGACGGCGAGCTCGCGGCAGGCCCAGTACTCGTCGATCGCGCCGAGGTTGTCGAACGAGGTCGGCAGCCAGTAGCCACGATAGTCGACGAAGCGGCTCGTGAGCTGCTCGATGCGGGGATGGAACCCAGTCTCTTTCGTGAGCTTGGGAGCGGCCGAAGGCGTCACGCGGTGAGCAATCGCGGCGCTGAATTTGTGCTCGGCCGGGTAGACCCGCACCTGTATCTCGGTCGGGTCCCAGCCGTTGGCGGGATCGATGTCGTCGGGGCACGACGACGACGCACACACGAGATCGGTGGTCGCCCGGAGCAAGACATAGTCGCCGGGCCGGGACCAGGGCTCGTCGACCAGCAACAGGTTGTCGTCTGAGAAGGCAGTGTTGAAGAAGAAGTTGATCGCCGGCCAGCCCTTGCGCGGCTCGATCGCATATGTGTCGAGCTGCTGGTTGAAGTTCTCAGTGCAGTTGATGTGCCCGAAGTAACCCATATCTTCGTAGTACTTCGAGGTACACGCAAGTGAGAAGGTGTCGTGGCGCCCAACGGTGTCGCGCACGACCTCGATCAGAGGATTCATGTCCTGGTCGTAGAACTTGGCGTAGAGGCCTGGCTGGGGATAGGCGTTTCCCATCAGCGAGCGCGTCGTGGTCGAATCGAGACCGCGCTCGACCCCGTCCTCTAGACGACCACGGTGAAAAGCCAAGAAGTCCGAGCATTGGCGCCCTTCGACGTCGATGACCTGGATGTACTCGCCCTCTTTGACCTCGTAGCTGAGGGCAGCGGCCCTCTCGACCCTGAAGTCGAGCCTGGGCTCGGCGAGCGGTGCGGGCAGCTCGACCTCGCCGAAGTTGCGAGCCACCGAACGCGTGACCTCGACCAGCAAGTCGGAAGAGGGAACACCACCCTCCACGACCGGCGAGCCGGACGCCGAGGCAAGGATCACGAGGGCGGCTTGCTCAGCCACGAAGGACTCGGACGAGCCGGGAGCGGACCATTCGCCGAAAAGTTTCACTGCTCTGGCTTCCGAGGCTTGGAGCCCCCGGCTGGCGAGCGTGGCAATCACTCTGCGTGCCCCTGTCGCAGAGGAGTCGAGCAGGGCGGTGAGCACCGCCGCAGGAGCGTCCGCCCTAGCGCCGATCGCCGAGCCGTCGTGGGCGCCGTCTGCGGACAGCACCGTCAGCTCGGCCCCCTGTCCTCCCTCCGGATCGGTCACGCTGAGCCGGTCGCCCGCCTCGAGCGAGAGCACCGTGACGCTGGCCGGATGAACCCAGTAGCGCTCCTTGAAGGGGTCCCTGGGTAGCAGGCCCGGCATCAACATGCCCGGGCGCTCGGTCGAGAGTGTCATCTAGTGCTCACTTGGTCTTGGCGGGCTCGTTCGACTCCTGCTCTTCGGCCTGCGTCCTGAGTTGCTCGGCCAGCTCGCGCTTTCCGGCCGAATCGAGCTTCTTGATCTCGTTCTCGACGGCCCGGCGGTTGTAGGTCTGATTCCAGTAGTCGAGCGACTCGAATCCGAGCAGCACGGATTTGCCGACGAACTGCCTCAGCACCTCGTTGGTCGGGCCCATGACCCAGCCGGCCTTGGCGTCGCGCAGGTAGCGCTCGAGCTCCATGTCGCGCTTGTAGGCGGAGCCTCCGCACGAGTGAAGCATCTTGTCCACCACATGGGCGGTGTTCTTCGCCGCAATGAACTTGATCTGCCACACCCAGTGGAGGTAGTTGCCGCGCGCCAGCTCGCCGGGCTCGAGCTTGCGGGTGTTGTTGTCCGTCTCGTTGTCCAACGCCTGTGCCACAGAGAGCACGAAAAGGCGGCTGGCGTTCGTGTCCATCAGCGCTTCGCCCACGTAGTCCTGAATGGTCGGATAGTCGGCAACGCGCAGGCCGACGTCGACGTGCCTCTTGCGAGTGGTGTGGCGCTTGGCGATATCGATGGCTCCCAGGGCGAGGCCGTTCCACACCGAGGACGAGCCGATCAGGAACCAGGGGTCGACCGACTCGTCGTTGGAGGTGGCACCGTCTCCGACCGGCCCCACGATCTGATCCGAGGAGATTTCTGCCCCCGGCACTTCCAGGGGGCCGGACTGGTTGCCCCTCAAGCCGAGAGCGTCCCAGGTGGAAGGACGCGACTCGATGTCTGAGGAGTCGACCACGAATACCGAGAGGTCGTCGTAGCCCTTGAAGTCGGGGCTCGTTGTTTGGACCACATAGAAGTCGGCGAAGCCTGCCGAGGTGGTCCAGGACGCCTTTTTATTGACCTTGAAATTACCGTTCACGCGCTCGGCCCCCGATGAGATCGGGTACCAGAAATGGCTACCGGTCTCGGGGTCGGAGTAGGAGAGAGTCCCCAGCTTGCCCGAGTTGAGCGGCCGGATGTATTTGTCCACGAGCGCGTCCGTAGCGCGCAGCATGATGGCGTTGACCGCTCCGATATGCATGACGTAGCACATCGCAGTCGAGGCGCATCCGTAGCGAGCGATGGTCTCACAGGTCATGGAGTAGGCGATGTGGTTCTCGCCGAGCCCCCCGTACTCCTCCGGCACGGTCAGCGCGAGAAAGCCGTGCTCGCCCAGTAGCTCGAGGTTGCGGCGAGGGAACTCGATCTCGTCGTCGGACCGTTTGGCGTTGGCCCGCATCTCCTTCTCGCACAGCTCGATCAGCTTGTCACGAAGCTCTTTTTGCCGATCGGTGAGGACCCACTCGGGATCCCACTCGTACCCCAAGCCCCAGTAGGGCTCAGAGCCCCACATCTTCTGTGCCACTCTGCACCTCCATGACGCCGTCCGTGCCGGAGCTCAAGACTAGTACTTCAAGCACCGGACGCTCAACTCCTATATCTGACCGCCTTTACCACTCGCGGTCCGATCCCGATCGTGCATTGGGGCTCAGCCCCGGCGCGATGACTCTTGCAGCAGAGCCCTCTGGTGCTCGTCTGGTACGGTCGGTACGTTCTCGTCCCTGAACGTGATCGGTTTCCTGTCCTCGACGGTTCGCCGGTAGAAGAACAGCAGCACAGACAGCACGAGGATGCCGACCCCTATCAAGAACGGCGCGTCGCTGAACGTGTAGCCGCCGAGCAGCGCGGCCAGCTCTTGCTGGGTGACGCCCCAGATCACCAATAGGAGGTTGAACGCAACCAGGACTCCGGCAAGTGCCGTCCATGTGGGCGCCACCTTGATGGGACGCGGCCACTCCGGCCGGTCCCGCCGCAGCAGCAAGAAACCAGACAGTGCCAGCACGTGGGCGAACACGTAGCCGATGTTCGAGAGGTAGAGGATCGCCAGGTTGTTGGCGATGAACAGGATCAAGAGCACGTTGACGAACACGTCGACGGTCATTGCTCGCGCCGGCACATGGAACCTGTTGAGGTGATAGAACCACTTGATCGTCATGTCGTCGCGAGCGATGCCGTACAAAGCCCGTCCCCCGTCCGCGGTTGCGGTGTTCATGGACAGGATCAAGCTTGTTATCAGCGAGATGAGAGCAATCCCGCCGAGTCCGCTGCCGGCGACCGCGGTGAACGCAGCCACGTAGTAAGGCCCTGCGTCCCCCGCGTTTCCGACCACGCCTCCCAAACCCAACGGCAACATCACGTAGACGAACAGCGAGAACATTCCCGACGAACGCAACGCCAGCGCGGTGTCTCGCTTGGTGTCGTGGTACTCGGGCGCGAAGCTGGCACAGACTTCGACGCCATAGGCGGACCAACACATGATGAACAACCACATCAGCGCCACCGACACGTTGCTGAAGCCCTCGACCGGCAAATACTCGATATTCGAGCTTTGCCAGTCGCCTGTGAAATAGGGAAGAACAATGAAGACGGCGAGAGGGATCACCAGCAGCGCACCGGTGATGTAGCCGACAAGCAGCGAGGGCTTGACACCGAAGATGTTGAAGAGCCACACCGCCAGGACCAAGGCGACACCGAGGAGTTGGGGCAGTCCGATGTCCACGGGGCCGAGGTCGAAGTAGCCGCCATCCGCGCTGGGGGAAGCCCCACCAATCGGCGAGTTGGAGAACCAGCGGGCCGCGATCAGGCCGCCGATGAGGTTGCCGAAGATCGACAAGACCACCGACCACCCGATCCAGTAGCCGAACGCGGCTATGGGACCGAACAGAGAGAAGTATTTGCGCCAACCCTCGTGCGCATATAGGGCGATGCCGCCGGGCTTGTCGGGGAACATCGCCGCGCTCTCGGAGTAGATGTAGTTCTGAAGCAAGGCCACCACAGCCGAGATCCCCCACAGTACAACCGACCCAAGTGCACCGACGGTGGCAAGCGTGAAGCCGAGGGAACCGATCAGAAATCCTGGGTTGCACAGCGCAATTACGAACCCGTCCCACCAATTGAGAGACTTGAGCAGCTGCCTCTCTTCGATGGCTGCTTCAGCCACTTAACACCTCCATCTGTGATGGGCCCCTTCCCCCAGGCGCCGTGCTTGCTCGAATCGTAACCTATGGTCGGTCTGGTTTGGGTTGCTCCGCGGCGGCTGGGAGGAACATCCACAGGGCCCGGCTACAATTCGGCCATGCGCGGACCGCCGATCACCGTCCGATGCGATTGCGGCGAGATCGCCTACCTCCCCTATGGCGAGCGCTGGCAATGCCCCCAATGCAATCGGAAGTGGGATACCAATCAGATCCCCTCCGAGGAGTACTGGGGCATCATCCGCGAGATGCGCCGCTACCGCCTCAACGTGATTACCGCAGCGCTGGTGATGGCGGCCGTAATGCTCATCCTGGGACGATTCTTGGGCGCCCGCGTGTTCCCTCTGGGCATCGTGCTTGCCGGCCTGTTCTCGATCATCTACATGCCCCGCTGGCGGCGCCGCGTGCGGGCCCGGGCTCGCAGCCTTCCGACCTGGCAGCTGAGACCGGAATGACGACCACTTCCACGACAAGGCCGGCGGAGACTGCGCCGGCTTCCGTCGAGAAGCAGGGCGGCCACCCGGTGCTGCTGGCGACCCTCGGCGTGCCCTTCGACGACGCCGCTGGCACCTTCGCAATCGACTCGGCCCTGGAGTCGGGGCAGGTCCTGATCGTGGCGAACATCACCCGGCTCGAGCCCCTTCCCCTCTCGGTGAGGCTCGGATACGACAGCCTCGATGAGTTCACCCCGGAGCTGTCCAGGCAGATTCGGGCGCCGGCCGAGCGGGCGCACTCGCTCGGGGTGCGGGTCGAGCGCCTCCGGGTGCGCAGCCCCCGCCCGATCACGGCCCTCCTCCAACTGGCGAGCGAGCGGGCCTCTGGGCTGCTCGTGTTTGGGCCCGAGCGCACGAGCCTTTCGCCCCGGCGCTACGAGAGGGCGGCCCGGGCGGTGCGCAAGGGAGCACCCTGCCTGGTGTGGCTGCCGCACTAGGGCCGCCGAGGCCGAGGGCGGTGCTCGATCGCCCAGCTTGTGCGTATAACCCCCGAATCGGTGGTCAGAAGCACAGTTCGGGCGGTTGACCACCGGAGCACGGTGCCTCGTGGCCGCAGCTATCATCGCTCGATGCCCTCTCACCAGGACAGGTCCCGGCGCGTGACCCTGTTCCCCACCTGCCTCGGCACTCTGCTCTTTCCCGGGGCGTCGGCCGCGGCCGAGCGGGTCCTCGAGGCGGCCGGCGCAACCGTCACTTCCGTGGAGGAGGACCTCTGCTGCGGACAACCGGCGTGGAACTCGGGGCACGTAAAGGATGCCCTCAGGGTCGCAGAGCGCGCCCTGGATGCGCTCGCCGAGGCAGAGGAGATAGTGGCGTGCTCGGGCTCGTGCACGGCCATGGTCTCTCATTACTGGGTCGAGCTGTTCGAGGGGACGCCGCGCGCCGCGGAAGCCGAACGAGTGGCGCGGAGAACACACGAGTTCAGCTCCTACGTCGCCGGGGAGCTGGGCGTGGACAACCTCGGCCCCCTCAAGACTTCTCGGCCCCGACGGGTCGCCTATCACGACTCCTGCCACATGCTGCGCGGGCTAGGCATCTCGGACGAGCCGCGCCGGCTTCTGGCGGCGGTCGAAGGCCTCGAGATTCAAGGCCTCACCGCTCAGGATCGCTGCTGCGGCTTCGGCGGCACTTTCTCGATTCGCTTTCCTGAGCTGTCGTCTGCAATGGCCGATGAGAAGGTCGACGATGTCACAGAGCACGAGGCCGAGGAGCTGGTCGCCTCCGACCTCGGCTGCCTGATGCAGATCTGCGGGCGGGCGCGCGCTCGGTCTCACGACTTCTCCTGCCGCTACATCGCAGAAGTGCTCGACGAAGCGATGCCCCAAAGAATTCAATGACCGACGCCTACGATTACTCCAAGCCGTTCGAAGAACGGGCGCGCGTGTCTCTCGAGGACGGCCAAATGCGCGGGATCGTGGGACTCGCGGTAGACCGCAATAACTCGGGCCGGGCCCGCAGCATGACTTCGTTGAGAGATCCCGAAGCCGTGCGCGAGCTGGGCGCTCGAGTCAGGGACTTCAACATCTCGCATCTGGATCAGCATCTCGAGCGCCTCGCCGAAACTTGGACCGAGGCCGGCGGCGAGATCTTCTTCGCGCAGACGGCTGAGGAAGCTGCGTCCTACGTGGTGTCGGTCGCCAAGAAGAGCGGTGCCACCAAAGCCGTCAAATCGAAGTCGATGGTGACCGAAGAGATCGGATTGAACGAAGCTCTGACGGAAGCCGGCATCGAGCCCATCGAGACCGACCTCGGTCAGTACATAGTGCAGCTTGCCGGCGAACCGCCGAGCCACATCGTTGCTCCTTCGGTGCACAAGTCCAAGGAGCAGGTCACAGACCTGTTCTCGCTCACCGGCGGCGAGCAGCTAGAGAACGACGCCGATGTCTTGACCGAGTTCGCTCGCAATCGGCAACGCCCCAGCTTCTTGTCTGCAGGAGTGGGGATCTCAGGTGTCAATATGGCGGTGGCCGACGAAGGCACATTGTGTCTCGTTACTAACGAAGGCAACGGGCGGCTCTGCACTTCCATGCCCCCGGTTCACATCGCGGTCATGGGCATGGAGCGAGTGGTGTGGGACTTCGACCAGCTTGCGGTCATCCTGTCCCTTTTGGGCCGCGGCAACACCGGCCAGAAGCTTAGCCAGTACACCTCGCTGTTGCACGGGCCCAAGCGTTCTGCGGAGGTCGACGGGCCCACCGAAAGCCACCTCGTCATCATCGACAACAAGCGCTCGAACCTGCTCGGCACTCGCTATCAGAGCGCGCTGAGATGCATCCGCTGCGGCGCGTGCCTCAACATCTGCCCCGTGTTCCGTCAGGTATCTGGCTACGCCTACGACCCCGTCTACTCTGGACCGATCGGTGCAGTGATAACCCCCTTGCTGAAAGGCGTCGAGAATGCGGGAGAGCTGGCCCACGCCTCGACGCTGTGCGGCGCCTGCACCTCAGTGTGCCCGGTGAAGATCCCTCTGCACGACCTCCTCCTCTACATCCGCCAGGACTTCGCACCCCATACGAGCCCCACCGAGCGGGCCGCCTACAAGGCATGGTCGCTGGCGTGGTCGAAACAGTGGGGCTTCGCGCTGACCAAGCGCGCAGGGCTCGTGTTGGGGCGCGTGACCGGGGGCCGGCCGCTGCGCCGCCTCTACCTTCCGCTGATGAGTCGCTGGACGAAGGGCCGCTATTTTCCGGGGTTCCCGGGCGGCAAGCACAGGCCGCGGCCGTGACCTCTCAGAAGCAGTTCCTCGACACCATCCGATCAAAGCTCGAGGGCGGCACGAGGGCGCCTCTGGCGATCCCCTCCGACTGGGCGCCGATCATCGACGATCCTCTGGAGCGCTTCGCAACCGAGCTCGAAGCAGTGCACGGCCACGCCCATCGCTGCCTCGAGGCCCGTCTGTCTTCGACCGTCGCCGAGATCGTTACCTCCTACTCCGCCTCCCGGGTGCTCTTGACCCGTGAGGAACCCCTGCCCCCGGACCTCGCTCAGGTCATCGAGGGCGTAGGTGCTGAGGTGACGTGGTGGCCGGAAGGGGGACGCGACCCGGCCGAGGCGGCCGACGTGGGAGTGACCGGCGCGCTGTGGGCGGTCGCCGAAACCGGCACCGTGGTGGTGACCTCGGCGGCCCCTGGGGGCCGAGCGCCGAGTCTGCTGCCCACCGTCCACATTGCGGTGGTGGCGGCGTCGCGCATGGTGGACACCGTGGCGGCGTTGTTCAAGGAGATCGCCGCCCGGCCGCAGCGGCCCTCGAACCTGGTCCTGGTCACGGGCCCGAGCAAGACCGGGGACATCGAGAACATCCTGGTTCAGGGCGTGCACGGGCCGAAGGAGCAGCACACGATAGTGGTCGAAAACCTTTAGAGGCCCGGACTCGGCCCCGAGATGGGCCGGGTACTCAAAAGCGCGCAGAGCGCGCCTGGGTACGGAATCGGGACTCCAGAGCGATCGACTACCCCGAAGGGGTCCCGGTCTGCCGGCTCAGAGGATGCCTTCGGCCTTCCTCTCGGCCCGGTCCTCGTCGTTCAAGTCACTCAGGATGCAGAACTCGTTGCCCTCGGGGTCTGACAAGACGACCCAGGTAACCTCTCCCTGGCCGACGTCGGCGGGCTCGGCCCCCAGTGCGATCAGCCGCTCGACCTCCGCCTTCTGATCGTCTGAGCGCAGGTCGAAGTGGATGCGGTTCTTGACGATCTTTCCCTCGGGCACCTTCAGGAACAACAAACGGGGGCCGGGAGTGGGAGCCGGGGGGACGATCAAGACCTCGTCGTCATCATCATCGAGCACCTGGTAGCCCAGTGCCTCGGACCAGAACCGGGCGAGAGCCTGCGGGTCGTGGCAATCGATCGCTATCCAATCGATGAACATTGTCGGCTCCTTCTTCGTGAGTGTCATGCGGCCTCTGGCCGCAGGACGAGTTGCTCGGCCGCAGAGAACGCTCTTTGGCGAATCAGCAACGTAGTCACGAGCGACGTGAGGCCGCTCGCACCCAGGATCATAGCTATCACCGCAAACTGATAGACGGCAGCGTAGACGGGGTCCGTTCCGGCCAGAACCATGCCCGCCATCAGTCCCGGTATCCAGACGATCCCGAGCGAGCTCAGAGAATCGATATGGGGGATGAGACTCGCCGTTACCGCCGTCTCCACGTAGGGAGAAACGACCGCCGCGGGCGCCACGCCCAGAGACAGCTTCGTCTCCACCTCTCCCGTGTGGCCCGTGACCTCCGAGTGAAAGCGGTCGAGAGCAAGCGAGCTCGTCCTCATGGCGCTGGCGATGACCATGCTTCCGACGGGGACCAAGGAGGAGATACCGGCCTCGATCACCCCCAGAAAGGTCATGGCCCCGATGACCACTCCCGAGCCGAAGGCGATGCCGTACAAAGAGATAGAAAACGCCCCCGGTATTCCTCGAGCCCGCCGGGCGGCGATCGTGGCGCCGGCGATCATCATCCCCGCGAGCACCAGGACGCTCGTCCACTGCGGCCCCTGCAGAAGGAGCACGAGCACCGAGCCCACGACCACGATCTGAACCAGGCCCCTGACCATGGCCACCGAGGACTCCTTCTCCAGGTGGATCCCCTGCCGTCTCGCCACAAGCACGGTCGCCAGCACCAAGACGGACACCGCCCCGGCCTGCGCCAGTCCCAATGCGATGCCCTCCTCGAAAAACTGCTCAAGCACGAAGCACCTCCTCTGTCGGCCCGATCCGCGCCATCTCTCCCCTCTCCACGATCATCACTCGGTTCGCCATCCGGGCTGCCTGGTCGCGGTCGTGAGTCACGACGATCCCCGATAGTCCCGGCTCGGCGAGCACGCTACAGATCAGCCGCTCGACGTCCATCACGGCTTTTTCGTCCAGAGCGGAGGTCGGCTCGTCGAGCAGCAACACCTCGGGCGAGTTGGCCAGGGTACGCGCCAAAGACACTCGTTGCGCCTCTCCGCCCGAGAGATGACCCACGTCGCGTTCCTCGTAACCGGCGAGGCCCACCCGCCCGAGCAGGCCTGAGACGAGCCCTTCCGTGACCTGCTCACCCCGCTGGTCGGGACCGAAGGCCACATTGTGCGTCACCGTTCCCGGAAACAGGAAAGGCCTCTGCGACACCATGCCGACACGCCGCCTGAGCTCGCGCGGCGCCATGTCCCGGTAATCGCGGCCCCCCACGAAAACCGTTCCCTCCGCAGGCTCATCGAGCCGGTTCAAGAGGCGCAAGAGGGAGGACTTTCCGGAGCCGCTGGGACCCGTCACCGCCAGGAAGTCGCCTGCCCACAGCTCGAACGAGATGTCCTTCACTATGTGCAAGTCGCCGACCTTGCGGCCCAGCCGCTCGGTCCGCAGCACTGGGACCAATGCGCTCATCCCCTCTTCCTACCAAGATGCCTGTGCGGCCGCACATCGCACGGCAGGGCGCGCCGAGCGCGGTTACGGTGAGGTGAAAAGCGACACCCAAGCAAAGGAGCCGCCGCCAATGGCCGCCGGAGACTTCTCCCACCCGACCCCGCCGCCCGCCCGCAACGAGCCCGTCAAGGACTACGCTCCGGGCTCGCCAGAGCGCCGGTCCCTGCAGGCGCGCCTCGAAGCGATGTCCGTCGAACGCATCGAGATCCCCATGGTCATCGGGGGCCGGGAGGTCTCGAGCGGCGATCTTTACGAGGCGGTCGCGCCGCACGACCGAAAACACGTGCTCGCCGATGTCCATCAGAGCAGCGCGCAGCACCTCGGCGATGCGATAGAGGCGGCGGCAAAGGCAAAGAGGGAGTGGGCGGGCACGGCACTGGGCGAGCGGGCCTCCATCTTCCTGCGCGCCTCGGAGTTGCTGGCGGGGCCGTGGCGAGACGCGATCAACGCTTCGACCATGTTGGGACAATCGAAGACGGTGCATCAGGCAGAGATCGATGCCGCTTGCGAGCTGATCGACTTCTGGCGTTTCAACGTCGATTACGCGCATCGCATCTACCAGGAGCAGCCACTGTCGGGCCCCGGCACTTGGAACCAAATGGATTACCGTCCGCTCGAAGGTTTCGTGTTCGCGGTCACGCCCTTCAACTTCACATCGATTGCGGCCAACCTCGCAACTGCACCCGCCCTCATGGGAAACACGGTCGTGTGGAAGCCGTCGTTGACCCAGTCTCTGTCGGCTCACTACACAATAAAGTTGCTCGAAGCGGCCGGCCTTCCTGGCGGCGTGATAAACCTCGTGCACGGACCGGGGCCGGAGCTAGGCCTGACAGCTTTGTCGCATCCCGACCTCGGTGGCATTCATTTCACCGGCTCGACCAAGACGTTCGACTGGATGTGGGGCCGGGTAGGCGCCAACATCTCCGGCTACAAGAGCTTTCCTCGTCTCGTGGGCGAGACCGGGGGCAAGGACTTCATCGTGGCGCACAGAAGCGCCTCGGTGGACGCACTTGCGACCGCCATCCTCAGAGGGGCGTTCGAGTATCAGGGACAGAAGTGCTCGGCTGCATCGCGCGTCTACGTCCCCTCCAATCTGTGGGCGGCTCTGAAGAAGCGTCTCTCAGACGAGATCCCGAGCATCGCCATGGGCGACGTCTCAGACTTCAACAACTTCATGGGCGCGGTGATCGACGAGCGCGCTTTCGCCAAGCACTCCGACGCGCTGCAAGAAGCGAAGTCGTCGAACGATGTCGAGTTTGTTGCCGGTGGCGAAACGGACGACTCCCGTGGCTACTTCGTATCGCCCACGGTGGTCGAAACGCGCGACCCTCACGCGAAGCTGCTGAGAGAGGAACTGTTCGGGCCCATCGTGACTGCCTTCGTGTATCCGGAAAAGGATTACGAGCAGACGCTTGAGCTCGTAGACGAGACGAGTCCCTACGGGCTCACCGGGGCAGTGTTCGCGACCGAGCAACACGCGGTGGCACAAGCGCGTGAGCATCTGCGCTACGCGGCGGGGAACTTCTATGTCAACGACAAACCGACGGGGGCCGTGGTCGGCCAGCAGCCCTTCGGCGGCGCCCGGCGCTCGGGAACCAACGACAAGGCCGGCTCGATCTGGAACCTCATCCGCTGGGTCAGCCCCCGAACCATCAAGGAGACCTTTGTGCCGCCTACCGACTACCGCTACCCCTACATGCAAGGCCCCCAAGCATGAAGATAGGCATGGTCGGCCTCGGGCGCATGGGCTCGAACATGACCCTGCGTCTTCTTCGCGGAGGACACGAAGTCGTGGCGCACGACGTGAGCCCGGAGGCGATCGACAGAGTGGCGGCCGAGGGTGCCATTTCGGCCCCCTCCGTCCAGGACTTCCTACGCGAGCTGGACGGGCCGCGCGCGGTGTGGGTAATGGTCCCTTCTGGCGCCATCACCGAAGACACCATCTCCACGCTCGCAGAGCTGCTCGACAAGAACGACGTCATTATCGACGGAGGAAACTCTCGCTACACCGACACCCAGCGCCGGGCGAAAGAGCTGGCGGACAAGGGCATCCATCTTCTCGACTCCGGAACCTCCGGCGGTATATGGGGCCTGACTGAAGGCTTCTGCCTCATGGTCGGCGGCGCCGCCGATCCGATCGCACGCCTCGAGCCGATCTTTGTGACGCTCGCACCCGAGAACGGCTACGCCCACGTCGGCGACAGCGGCGCCGGGCACTTCACGAAGATGGTTCACAACGGAATCGAGTATGGGCTCATGCAGGCCTACGCCGAGGGCTTCGACCTGCTCGCGCAGTCCGATTTCGACATCGACCTGACCCAGGTGGCGGAGGTGTGGAGGCACGGCAGCGTGGTGCGCTCGTGGCTGCTCGACCTCGCCGCCCATGCGCTGTCGCAGGACCCGGGATTGGAGTCGCTGAAGGGAGTGGTCGAGGACTCGGGCGAGGGGCGCTGGACGGTGCAGGCGGCGGTCGATCACGCGGTGCCGATGCCGGCCATATCGGCGGCGCTCTTCGCGCGATTCTCGTCCCGCCAACCGAACTCCTTCCAGGCGCGCTTACTGGCGGCGCTGCGCAAGGAGTTCGGTGGGCATGCAATCACGAAGTAGAGACTCCTGACAGAGAGTCGTCGGTGGTAGCCTGCGACGTCGGATCAGCCGAACCAATTGAGGAGCCTTTTTTGAGCGCGAGTCGTCCCGTTCTGCATCACATTGCGTTGACGGTTACCGATCTCGAGAAGAGCATCCCCTGGTACGAGAAGCTGTTCGCGATCCGTTATCAGTTTGATGGGCCCCACGAGAGAGGGACGGGCAAGCTACTGGCCGACGACGATTGGCGCTTGGTCATTACGCTGCATCGACACGACGATAATCAGGGCGAGGCATTCACTGAGACGCGCACGGGACTAGGGACGTGGAAGTCACCTCCGCGCTTCGCCGCCTCCTCCTGCGCGGAATCTTGTCCGAGGTCAGAGCCAAGGATGCTATGGCCGACTACCTCGACGACCTCCCCCTGAGTCGGCATGGCCATCAGCACCTCCTGGCGCGAATCCTCAGCCTTCGCGCTAACTTTTCCGCCTACGACGCGACCTACATCGCCTTAGCGGAACGACTCGGAGCAACATTGGTGACTGGGGATCAACGCCTGGCTCGAGCAGCAGAGAGTCATCTTGGTGACGCGCTCCTACTGGTCTAGCGCGGCTGCCTTCAGCCCAGGCCCCGGCGAGCACGCTACGGCTGAGGAAACGTCAATCGTGCAGGCCCCGCATCTCGAAAATGGGCTCCTCTCTACATCGTGTGGGTAGCGGTGAGTGGTAGTCGCCCGGCTATCAGGTAGGTCATATCTACTTCCTCCGGGAGCAAAAACGACGCGGATTATTCCTCTGCGAGCCCTTAGACACGCTCCAGGTGCACCACCAGGTCCCCCGGGGGCGAGACAAGGCCGCCAATGGTGGGTGGACTAATCCCAATTCTCCCTGTACGAAGAGCCCCGCCGATACGTGCCATACGGCCCTACCGAGTCGCTCTGGCCAAGCACATCCTCTAGGGATGACGAGCAATGAGGAGCTGACAGATGAACAAGATCAGAGTTGATGACGTGATGACTCACTTCGTGGTCACGCTTAGACCCGAGGACACGATCGAGGACGCTGCGCGGATGCTGGGGCAGAATGGGATCCGCGGGGCACCGGTTGTGCAAGAGAGAAAGCTGGTCGGCCTTGTATCGGAAGCCGATCTTCTACGGGCCTTCGCGCCCGCCGGCGCGCGGTTCGACAGATGTTGGAATCAGTCCGCTGGCATTTCTTCTGCGAGGGGCTCCCCCGAAGTCGGTTCACAACGCTCCCGTGAGAGATGTCATGTCCGAGGATGTCGTTTCGATATCGCTGGAAGCCTCGGTGTGGGAGGCGGCCTCCCTTCTCGATCGACACGGGTTCAGCCGGCTTCCAGTCATCGATGGGGAGGGTTATCTCATCGGCATCCTCACTCGTTCAGATCTGGTCAGGGCGATGGCTCGGACGGATCCGGATCTGATCACTTCCGTGACGGAAGCAATCGGACTGCTGGGCTTGGAGAACTTCTCTGATTTGAACATCACCAGCCAGAGTGGTTGCGTGAAGGTTAGAGGAATCGCCGACCGCCAGGTCCACGCGCGACCATGCGATAAACATAGCGTCGCGCGTGCCGGGCGTTCTTGAGTTATCAGACGAGCTCCAATGGGATTGGGACGATACCGCGCTAACGCCGGTTTGTAACCGGGCAGACCCGAATGTGCTCGGATCCAACCCCCCGGGCGGTAGGCCCGCTGGTGAAGGTGGCGGGATGAGCATTCCCCGGTGCGGGCGTCTCAACACAAGACATGATTCGGTCGCTCCGAGGCTCCCTCGGGTTGAACGGTCCAACCCATAGATCAGAGAGCGGGCCCAGGGTGGTAGAAATAGAACTTGGAGGGAGGAGCAAGTGCGCGGCACGACTTGTGGAGAGGCTTGATCGGAACGAATGCGTCAAACTAATGGAGAGGCATCCAGCGTGCGTCGGGCGTCTAGCCCTCGCAGACCCAGGCCCGTCACCTTCCAACTGAACTACGTAGTCGATCGCGGAAACATTGTTTTCCGGACCGATCCCGGGACGAAGTCCCACGCGGCCGTTCATGAGATCCTATGTGGCCTTCGAGGTTGACTGGGTCGAACCGAGTTGCCAGACTGGCTGGAGCGTCGTCGTGAGGGGACAGGCTCGCCTCGTCACCGATCCCGAAGAACTCCGCCGGCTCAGCCGCCTTCCGTTCCTGCCCTGGGTCGAGACCCCGACGGGCTAGAAATTGGAGGTTGCCTGACGGACACGCCAGTGTACGGAGGCATCGAGCTATCCTCTCGCTGGCCAGTCCGCACTATAGGGCCGTCGATCGTCCGGCAAGTCAAGTACCGACTGTGAGGAGGACACGTGGCGAACGCGAAGATGTTGCAGCCTTACGTGGAACAAGCGATCGCCCGGTTCCTCGGGGTTGATGCTGTCACCCGAGATGAGGACGGAGACATCCCTATACGATTCGGCAGCGCCGTCTGCTTTGCTCGGCTTTTCGATGGCCCAGCAGGCCCGATCTTCAGGGTGTTTGCTCCTCTTCTCGGTGGCGTCGAATCGACCCCAGAGCTTTTCGCCCGGGTCAATCAGCTCAACCTCGGCAGTGTGCTGCTGCGCTTCTTCTGGGACGAGGACGTGGTGTTTTGCTCCGTCGATCTGCCGGCTCAGAATCTGCAGTATTCGGAAATAGCCGACGCAGTGGGGGCCGTAGCAGCTAGGGCCGATGAGCTCGACGACTTGCTCAAGACCGAATTCGGCGGCCAACTGATGGTCGAGGTAGACGATTCGGGTCAGACTGTTAATCAAGAGGGGCTGATCGTCTGGATAAGTGAGCAGACGGAGATTCCCCAGGCGGTGGTTGATCCCGTGCTGGAGCTCGAGTTCGAATACCTGGTCGCGGTCGGGATCGTCGATGAACCGGGGTACGAGTTTGCGCACTACTCACCGGAGCGGCTAGCCGGGGAGTCGAAGGTGGTCGATTGCCAACGTCTGGCGCAAGATGCCGAAGCTGGAGTTGCCCCGGTTTCGCGGACAGCTTTCAACTAGACAACGGACCTTTCAGCACGCCACTTCCTTCGTACGCCATTGGACTGAGATAGTCAATGGTGGAATGACGTCGACGGAGGTTATAGAACACCTCTATGAAGTCGAACACAGCAAGGCGCGCCTCACTGTGGTTTGAGAAGACGCTGCGATC
>Ga0136623_10000164_pt1 | contig 17210 bp, 15 predicted proteins | sample AntDrymUQ4492106_2_FD_104656 | JGI IMG/M metagenome (GOLD analysis project Ga0136623, IMG submission 104656) | Polar desert sand microbial communities from Dry Valleys, Antarctica - metaG UQ449 (21.06) | ecosystem: Environmental > Terrestrial > Soil > Desert | place: Antarctica: Dry Valley...
CTCTATCCGCTGCTCAACGCGCAAACCGTGCTCGACAAGTTCGGCAAACTCCGCTGGTACGAGCGTGCCCGGCCCGGCAACTCTGACTGTTGCCCCGAGCTTGGTAAGTAGATGGATGTTGGATCGCGCCACTCGTGAATGAAGGATGTCGCCAATTATCGCTATGTTCAACCCATCGATGCGCCCCTTGTATTCGCGAATCGTCAGGCCATCCAGCAGCGCCTGGGTTGGATGTTCATGAGATCCGTCGCCGGCGTTAACGATTGGCGCATTGCACATTCGTGCCAGATGATGTGGCGCCCCAGCCATTGAATGCCGAACAACAATACAATCCGGGGCCATGGCTTCGAGGTTGCGTGCCGTATCGAGCAGTGTTTCTCCTTTAGAGACGCTCGACGTTGAAACACTGATATTTACCGCATCGGCGGAGAGGCGTTTCGCGGCGATCTCAAAGGAAGTCCGGGTGCGCGTGGAAGCTTCGAAGAAAAGATTGATGACCGTGCGGCCGCGAAGCGCCGGCACTTTCTTTATTTCGCGGCGCGAGACGTCGCGAAAAGTCTCAGCCGTGTCGAGCAGATAGGTGATTTCTTCTGCCGACAGGTCGCGAATGCCCAGCAAATGTTTGCGGTTGAAAGTGGTGCTCATGGTGGCACAGACTTAAGTTGTGGGTTTATCGTTAACGACACAGACTAAACTCTGTGCCACTAAAAAGCGGCCATCGCTGGCCGCTTTTCTCATCCCGTTTCCGCTGACGGTCGCTCGACTATTGCTACGCCTTCTTCCTCGTCAAAGTCCTGCAGCATCACTTTAATAATCTCGCTCTTTTTCGTAGGCACAAGCTTGCCAATGTAATCCGCCTGAATGGGTAGCTCCCGATGCTCTTTGCCGCGATCGACTAACACGGCCAACTGAACTCGTCGCGGCCGGCCATAATCGATCAGCTGATCAAGGGCAGCGCGAATGGTGCGACCGGTATAAAGCACATCGTCTATCAGCACTATGTTCCGGCTTTCGATGTCACCGGGAAGTTCCGTACGATTTACAATGGGCTCGGCTCCCACCGTTGAGAGATCATCGCGGTAAAGCGTGATGTCGAGGATGCCGACGGGTGGACGGGCGCCTTCAAGGTCCGCAATCTTATCCGCCATGCGTTCCGCAAGCGGAACTCCCCGGCGGCGTATGCCTACCAGATAAAGATCACCGGCGCCGTGATTTTCTTCGACAATCTCCGACGCCAAACGGGCAAGCGCACGATTGATCCGCGGGCCGTCCATAATCCGCGCTTTCTCGACAAAATCCATTTCACCGGATACTAACAAGAAGAATGAGGAGAGACAAGTGAGCTACTCCTTTGACTGTTAATTTAGAATTCAGATATTCCAGTCCAGAGCAGCGCTTGTCAGTAATCAACCGCTCTGCTAGTCTCCCACGTTGAAGAACGAACCGCGATAAACAGCCTGAATGCTCTATCGCTCACTGTTGCGTCCGCTACTCTTTCGCCTTTCTCCGGAAACCGCCCACGAACTGGCGCTTCATTCACTTTCTTTCTTTCCTGGCCTCGTCAAACGGCTACTGACGCCTCGGCCCATGCAAAAGCCATTCGGGGAGCTCCGGCGCTTGGGTCTCAGCTTCCCTAATCCCGTGGGCCTCGCCGCGGGTTTTGATAAAGATGGTATCGCCCTGGAGTCTCTCGCGGCTTTGGGATTCGGTTTCATCGAGGCAGGCACCGTCACTTACAAGCCGCAACCGGGCAACCAACGGCCACGTCTGTTCCGGCTTCAGCAAGACAAAGCCCTAATTAATCGAGCTGGATTCAACAACAAGGGCGCCGTTGCGTTTGCGCAACAGGTAAGGACTCACAGGCCCGATTGTATTCTGGGGGTCAGCATAGGCAAGAGCAAAACCGCGCCCATCGAGAATGCTGTGGAGGATTACCTCCGGAGTTTTGAGATTGTCTACCCGGTCGCGGACTATATAGCCTTAAACGTCAGTTCCCCGAACACGCCGGGTTTGAGAGACTTGCAAAGAGCCGAACTGCTGGAGGATTTGTTGCGGGCCCTCCAGACACGAAACCGTGAATTGAGTGAGCAAGCCTCGCGCGGCCGGTTGACACCTCTACTTGTAAAACTTGCTCCCGATCTGGGGCGAGCAGAGTTGGACCAGCTTGTCGACGTGGTAAAGAGAACCAACTTGGCCGGCCTGATCGCAACCAACACCACCACCCAACGCGACGGCCTGCGAGCGTCAAAAGAAGAAATTGCCGCCTGCGGCGAAGGAGGCTTGAGCGGCATTCCTCTTCGCCAGCGTTCAACCAACATGATTGCCACACTCTACAACCTGACGACGGGATTGATTCCGATCGTTGGGGTAGGAGGAGTCTTTACTGCGGAAGATGCCTGGGAAAAGATCTGCGCCGGAGCGAGTCTAATTCAGGTTTACACCGGTTTCATTTATCAGGGTCCGAGAATCGCGCAAGAGATTAACGAGGGCCTGGAGCAGATTATCTCGAGCGAAGGTTTCGGTACGCTTGATGAGGCTGTAGGATCTCGTGCAAAAGAGCTCTCTATGATCAGTTGATGTGCGAAGCTCTTCGTCGATGAGTGCGCAACAATATGAATAGCGTCACGAAAGACAGGTTGATTGTAGCGCTGGATGTTGCTACTGAGCGCCGAGCGCGTGAACTCGTGAACTCCCTGCGAGGAATTGTTGGAATGTTCAAGATTGGATCTCAGCTCTTCACTGAGGCTGGCCCACAGATTGTCAGCGAGATCGCTAGCTCAGGCAACGGGGTTTTCCTGGATCTTAAGTTTCACGACATTCCAAATACTGTGTCATGCGCCGCTGTCGCCGCGACTCGATTGGGTGTTTCAATATTCAACGTGCACGCCTCGGGTGGTCGGGAGATGATGCGCCGCACGGCCGACGCAGTCTCAGAAGTTGCCACGATCGAGGGCCTCAAACGCCCGTCAGTAATCGCCGTTACGGTTCTAACCAGCTCCGATGCGACCATGCTTTCAGAGGTAGGCATCGGCTCCGAACCAGAGACACAGGTGCGTCGCCTTTCACTGCTGGCTGAAGCCAGTGGGATGGATGGGGTCGTCGCATCTCCCCATGAAGTGGCCGTAGTGAGGTCTACTGTAATGAGTTCCGGTTTCCTGATTGTGACGCCTGGTGTACGTCTCGCGGGGGCTGCCCTGGACGATCAGAAACGAGTAATGACTCCCGCTCAAGCGATCCGGGCCGGCGCGGACTACATTGTTGTAGGCCGCCCCATTACCAGCGCCAAGGACCCAGTAGAATCGACCGGGCAGATCCTGGAAGAGATGGAATCAGGACTGGGCTAACATACCTCATCCAGCAGGAAGAGGAACTGACAAGCTATCGATGCGTGTACAATTGGGACAACTGGTCAGAGGCTGCAACATTGCTCTGGCCTTCGTTTTGAAATTATGATGCAAGGGGGAAGCAAAGTTTGAAGCCGGCAGTTGTTTGTAACTTCATATTCTTGGTTCTCGCGCTCATGGGCCCCTACGCTCAGAGCAATAGTGACGCAGTTTCTCTCCCCTTTTCTGCGGCCCCTTATCGTACAGGTGAGCGGCTCACCTATAACGTTTCATTCTCAAACTTTATCAGCGCCGCGCATGTCGAGCTTCAGGTAGGTGCCCGCGGCGTTTTCTTCGGACGCGAAGGAATTCAACTTCGCGGACATGTCGAGACCACAGGCGTAGTCTACGCGGCATTGTTTGCCATCAACAATGATTACGTCACCTACGTTGATCCGGCAACTGGTTTACCGTTTCATTCTCAACAAGTGGTACGCGAGGCTACCCGCACGTCGGACACGGCAAGAGCGTTTAACGAACCGGCTGGAGCGGCGGCTATTCCGTCAAAATTGAGAAATGGAGAGATTCCTGGTACCTACGACTTCCTGTCCGCAATCTACCGTCTCCGGGCATTGCCGCTGGCTGAAGGGTCTACCTATTACATGTCAGTGAGAGGTGAAACGGAAGCCTATCAAGCTGAGGTGAAGGTGACGGGTAGCCAGACCATCAAGACGACTGTGGGATCATTCAACACCCTTGTCTCGCAGGTGCACGTGACAAATAACTCCCGAGGGAATAATTATCGCATCCGGATCTTTTTCAGCGACGACGAAAGACACGTTCCGGTTCTGATCACAGCCCGCATCGCCGCGGGTGAACTTCGTGCAGAGCTCGCCGGATCAGAATTCGTGAAGCCTGTGGCTCCCGTAGCCGTTCCAACGACGCCAGTCACGCCCATTGCGGGGCCGACTCCGGTGGTCCCCCGTCAGCCCAGCGCTGACTCCGGCAACGGCAATCTGGACAACCTGCCATTCAGGGTTGGCGAACAACTGAACTATCAAATATTCCTGAGAGACATCACACCACCAGCTGGCACTGCGACGTTTCAGGTGCGCGCGCGGGCACCTCACTTCGATCGCGACACCTTACTGTTTACACTTCGGGCGCAAACCACGAATGCTGCGCAACGACTTTTCTTTGCCAACGATCAGATAAGCAGTTACGTCGATCCGAAAACGCTGCTTCCTTTTCGTTCCGAGATGAATCTGACTGAAGGCGCTCGGCGGCTGAGTCAAACTCTTACGATTAACCAGGACTACGGCACTGCAACCAGTGATAAGGGCGAGCGGATAGAAATCCCGATTGGTACGCACGACTATCTTTCATTTTTCTATCTGGCCAGAACCTTCAATATCACGCCGCCCCGGCGCAATGCGGTCTCGATTCTGGTTAACAACAAGCCCAAGACTCTCTTTATTACCTCGCTGAAGCGAGAAACGATTCAGATCGGTTCCCAAAGCATCCCGGCAATTCAGCTTTCACTCACCACCGATGATCCCCAACTAGATAAGTACCTCTTCCGGGTGTGGATCAGCGACGACAACCGTCGCCTGCCAGTGCGACTTACAGCGTCCACGCAGCTCGGCCAGGTTCGTGCAGACCTGGCAATCATCCCCCTCACCGCCCAATAACATTTTCTTGCCTGATCGCCCAAACACCCTAAACTGAAATTGAAATTGATTTTCAATTAGGTTATAGTTCGTCCAGCCTGAGGGAATCGAGCCCCAGCCTTCTCAGCCTAAAAGGCGATGTCGGTCCGGAAACGAAATATACCAATGCTTAATTCCTTCATTATTGTTCTTCGCGAAGGGTTCGAGTCTTTTCTGCTCGTGGCCGTCATCCTGACCTACCTCCGTAAATCCGGCCAAAAGTGGCTTACCTCGGCTGTTTATGTCGCCATCGTCCTGGCTCTTTCCGTCAGCGCCGGCCTAGGTTACCTGCTCAAAAAAGGCGTGGACGATGCAGTTTTGGGTAGGCTCTTCGGACAAACGCTGGGGGGATATGCCAGTCAGTTTCTCGGGAATGAAGCCTTGCGCGAAGCGGTTCTTGGCGTCGTCGCGATCCTAATGGTAGGTACGCTGGTAGTACATATGTGGCGCACCGGACCGAAGATACATGAGAGAATGCGCAATCGGTTGGGAGCGGTGTCGTCGCGTACCTCACGGCTGGCAGCACTGGCAGGGGTTTTTCTCTTCACATTTCTGATGATTACGCGGGAAGGCATGGAAACAGCTCTGCTGTTGTTACAAGTACGCGATCCACGGATGGTCAGCGGCGCGCTATTGGGCCTCCTGGCGGCGAGCGCATTTGCCTGGGGCTGGGCTCGCTTTGGTTACCTGATCAATGTGAAGAGGTTCTTTCTGGTTACCAGCATTTTTCTTCTGTTGTTCATGTTGCAAGTTGCCATATATTCCTTTCACGAATTCTCGGAGGCGGGACTGCTGCCAAACAGCGAAATGCTTCACGAGGCTACCGAAAAGTTTTCCCCGGATGGTCGCTACGGGAAATGGTTCTCTCCTCTGATGGTGGGGATTTGCGGGTTTTGGTTACTGGGTGCGTGGCTCTCTGATCGGTTTAAGGATTCGCGAATCACCCCATTGCCGAAACTCGAGGGCACGAGATAATCTTTCCGATGCGGTTATGGGGCCACAATTTCCGACAGCTCTCGCTTCAAGAGTTTTCCAGTCGGTCCTTTAGGGATCTCGCTTAGGAACCGCACCGTCGTAGGACATTTGTAATCAGCCAAGCGTTCGCGGCAAAATCCGATTAACTCTTCTTCGGTTGCTGTGGCTCCTTCCTTAAGTACGATAAAGGCCGCGACCTCCTCCCCATAGAGAGGATCGGCAACGCCAATGGTCGCAGCGGCGGCGACAGCAGGGTGCTGGTATAGGACTTCCTCGATCTCGCGCGGGTAAATGTTCTCACCGCCGCGAATGATCAGGTCTGACTTGCGATCGACAATGTAGAAGAAGCCGTCTGGGTCTCGGTAACCAATATCACCCGTGTGAAACCAGCCGTTGCGAAATGCGGTTGCGGTCGCGTCGAAATTTTTGTAATAGCCCTTCAGAATATTCTCACCGCGCAGGACAATTTCGCCCAACGCTCCCTCCTCCACTCCCCTGTCGTCGTCGTCCACAACTCTCATTTCATTTCCGATCGGCAGACCGCATGACCCGGCCCGGCGCCGCTCGTCGGGCGGATTGAAGGTTGACCGGCAGGTTGACTCAGAAAGCCCATAACCCTCTATCACCAGGCAATTGAAGGTTTCCTCAAAACGCTTCAGTACTTCGGCCGGGACGGGCGCTGAGCCACACATCGCAAAACGAAGCCGATCAGTTTTTAGACCCTCGGGGACGCCGTCCGGATAAGTCGTCAGGAGCATCGAGAGCATCGTCGCCACGGAACCAAAGGACGTTATTTGATAATTGGAGATGATCTCCCAGAACCGCGAGGCCGAAAACTTAGGACTGATCACCGTCGAACCGCCGGAGTAGAGCGCGGACATCGTGGTCACTGAAACAGCATTCATGTGAAAGAGCGGCATCATCGTCAGCAGACGATCGTGTTCAGTGAAATTAAGCCACTCAGCGATCTGCCTGGCGTTAGCAATCACGTTTCCATGAGTTAACAAACAGCCCTTTGGTTTCCCGGTGGTGCCGGAGGTGTAGATTATGATCGCCTCGTCATCTTTATTTACCTTTGCTTGCGGGAGGTCCTGCGCTGGTCCAGCGTCGTGGGTGGCCTGTACCTCGTCGTCGAATCTAAGCACCGCGCGCAATGCGGGTAAGTCACTGCGAATACCCTCGATGGTTGGCCAGAAATCCGAATGAACTAATAGGACCTTAGCTTCGGAGTTAGAAACGATATAAACCAGTTCATGTGATTTCAGGAAAGAGTTCACGGGGCCGGCCAGAGCGCCGACTTTCCAACAGGCAAAATACGCAATGATATATTCCGCGCAATTCGGCATTAAGAGGCTGACAACGTCCCCCTTCTGGACGCCTTGCGAGACTAAAAGCGCCGCTGTCCGGTTCACCGCAGCATCAAATTCAGCGTAGCTGAAGCGCCGGCCGTCAGCTTCCGAGAAAAGGAAGTGCTTGTCTGGGGCCTCGCCTGCGCGTTGCTCTAACAATTCTCGTAAGTTGTTGGGGATCTGCTTCAGCTTTTGGTTAGTCATGAAGTCTGCGGTAACTAGATAGTGGAACTGCTAAGCTATATACCACGGAAAGTTTTAATGGGCGACCTTGCTTGGTACTGGTGTAGGTTGGCACAAGCAGCGGCGTGCATTCTACCTACAGAACCGAGGAGCGGTGGCGGCTGTGTGAAAACTCAGAGAGTACCTGCGGTAATTTGCAGGTAAGGAAGGCAGACCCTGTCCCCGCCTCAAGCTTGAAAGCTACTTAGTAACGCCGGGAGATTGAGGTTCGACCATTTGCGAGCCATGTGAGGAACCTTGGAACGTGAGAATGAATTGAGCTAGTCTAAACGAACCTTATCTTCGTCGTCGGAGCGGGGACAGGGTCCGCCTTCCTGCCGGCGAGTTAGCGGGGCTTGAGCTGTCCTCGAAAAAGTTGAATGCCAGAGTCAGGCGCTGCTAGCGACCGGGAGTCGTTCTCAAAACACTCCACTGCGCTGAAAGAGTTACAGAACTAAGTGTTTTAGCTGAGAGTTTTCCAAAGCTCGCTTACGAAGCCTGTCGCATACGCGTACCACAGTCCAAAGACGATGCTAAATGCTCCGGCAAAAGTTTGCAGACTGTAATGAATGCCGGAAAGTCGTCGCGAAGTAAGCACGAATGGCAAACCCACCAACCCGGACATTAAGACCATTCCAAAGATTGTCCCCACGCCGAAGACTCCCAGGTAAACCAGGCCTGCTATCAAGGATTGAGTTTGTGCCAAAACCAGCAACATCAAGCTGCCGATCCTGCAAGGCCATTTATCGCCCCTACCAGGAATGGTTTTATTCCTAGAATCGAAACTGCGTGTGAGTGTGCTGCGACTGGTCCGGTATGTTCCGTCTGATGGTCGTGAAAGTGAACGTGAAGGTGTGACACGCCATCGTGTCGGTGTCGATGCAGATGGAAATTCCGCCGCTTGCGTAGCCCTCGCATCAGAGCACTGGCCCCAAGACCTATGATCATGAGTGCCACGCCAAACTCGAGCCAGCTTGCCACCCATTCAGGAATCGCTACGCGCAAAGCCAGCACCACAACACCTACCGCAATCAGCGAAGCTGTATGGCCCATTCCCCAGAGCGCGCCGACAACCGCAGAGCGCCAGAGGCTGTGATGCTCGCTCACCATAGTTGAAACCGCCACGATGTGATCGGCCTCGGTAGCGTGTTTGAGGCCAAATGCCAGCCCCACACCCAGCACGGCAAGCAAGCTCAACGACGATTCCAGACTGCTCAGCATATCCGTGGCAATTGCTCCCCGACCAGCATGTCCACTATGCGCGTCCCCCCAAAGCCCGTGCGCATAGCAACAATACCCCGCGGCTCCGCTTTCACTTCCCCGATAATGCAGGCATCAAGTCCATAGCGGTTTTGTTTCATTCGATTGACCAGCCGTTCGGCGATCTCGGGTGCTACGATGGCGATAAGCTTGCCCTCATTGGCAACGTAGAGCGGATCTAACCCAAGTATCTCGCACGCGCCTTTCGCCTCTTCACGCACCGGGATCAGATCCTCATCGATCTCGATGCAGACTTCCGAACTCAAGGCGATTTCGTTGAGCGTCGTCGCCACACCGCCGCGCGTTGGATCGCGCATGGAATGGATCGAGTCAAAGGCGCCGGCGCTGGCAGCTTCGTCAATCAGCTCCTGCACCAGGGAATTCAGCGGAGCGGTGTCGCTTTCTATGTCTGTCTCGAGTTCCAGTTCGCCACGCGCGATCATGATCGTAGTGCCATGATCTCCAATGGTGCCGCTAAGGATTACTTTGTCGCCGACTTGAGCCCGCCGGGCGGAAAAGTTCACCGCGGATTCAATCACTCCGATGCCTGACGTGTTGATGAAGAGTTTGTCGGCTCCTCCCCTTTGCACAACTTTCGTATCGCCGGTGACCACGGCAACGCCTGCCTCAGCAGCGGCATCGCGCATCGACCCGAGAATCCGTTTCAGGTCTTCAATGGGAAATCCTTCTTCGAGGATGAACCCGGCAGAAAGGTAGAGGGGTCGTGCTCCGCTCATTGCCAGATCGTTGACGGTACCGTTAACGGCGAGTTTGCCGATGTCACCGCCCGGAAAGAAAATCGGGTCGACTACATACGAGTCAGTCGTGAAAGCAACTCTCGTCTGCGGATGGCCATTCCCGGTAATCCCTGCGATGTTGCCCGGGCTGACGCCAATCTCAAACACTGCCTGATCTTCTAGCGCTTCGAGCAAAGGATTGCGGAGGTATTCGAGAAAGAGGCCTTCGACCAACTCGTGCATAGCCCTGCCCCCGCTGCCATGTGCCAGCGTGATCTGCGTGTCCCTGAACTTATGCTTTCTTCGCCGCGCCCGTTCGACTCGCTCAAAGAGGGGCGTGGGGCTGAATACTTTAGACATTTGTCACTTAGTTCTTCCTCAAGCGGCTGGTGCTGCCCCCGAGCGTTCAGCGACCTTCGACAGCCGGCCGAAGTTGTAGTACGCGGCGCATGCTCCTTCCGACGACACCATGCAGGAACCGATAGGAGTCTCCGGCGTACACGCTGTGCCAAAGACCTTACACTCCCAGGGCTTCTTCACGCCCTTGAGAATCTCGCCACACTGGCAGGCCTTCGGATCGGCAATGCGCAATCCCGGCACGCTAAACTTCAACTCGGCATCGAAGGCTGCGTATTTACCACGCAGTCGCATCCCGCTATGAGCGATTGAACCCAAACCCCGCCATTCAAAATAGTCGCGGGGCTCAAAGACTTCGAACAGTGCTTCGAGCGCACGTTTGTTGCCTTCGCGATTGACTACGCGGCCGTATTGGTTTTCCACCTCAGCGCGGCCTTCGATAATCTGTTTCACGATCATGAAAACCGACTGCAATATGTCCAGAGGCTCAAAGCCAGTGACAACAATCGGTTTTCCATAGTCACGCGGTACGAAATCATAGCAACGTGTGCCGATTACCGTGCTCACGTGACCTGGTCCCACAAAGCCATCGAGCTTCAAGTCAGGCGAATCAAGCATGGCCTTCAACGCCGGGATGATGGTGATGTGGTTGCAGAAGACACTGAAGTTATCAACCTTCTCTTTTGCTGCTTGAAGAATGGTCATCGCGCTGGAGGGCGCCGTCGTTTCAAAGCCAAGTCCGAGAAACACCACATGCTTGTCGGGGGTTTTCCTGGCAATCTTCAGCGCGTCGAGCGGCGAATAGACCATGCGCACGTCGGCCCCGGAGGCTTTGGCATCCAGTAAGCTGGTTTTCGAACCAGGCACGCGCATCGCATCACCGAAGGTTGTAAAAATCACATCCGGCTGCTGAGCGATGGAAATCGCATCATCAACCCGGCCCAGCGGGATGACGCAGACCGGGCAGCCGGGGCCGTGAATCATCTCAATATTCCGCGGCAGTAGGTCTTCGATGCCGTATTTGAAAATCGTATGCGTGTGTCCGCCGCAGACCTCCATCAACTTCAGCGGTTGGTCGGTCAGACGCTCAATCTGGTTCGCCAGCTTCAGCGCCAGATCGCTTTGTCTGTATTCGTCTATGAATTTCATTTGTAACCCTTCCGGAAATTGCTCACAGATTTAATGTTTATGTCCTTTGATTTGCCCGTTCTAATCCGTGCTCATCGGCGTTCATCTGTGGCCGCTACAGCCTGCTCTTCCACTAGAGACTTATGCTGCAAAAACTCGTGAACGATGTCCCACATAATGTGATAGAGCGCGACGTGAGTTTCCTGTATCCGGTGAATACTGGAAGTCGGAACAGTGAAGCAATGGTCCAGTAGCCCTCGGGCCGACATTTCGACCATTTTGCCCCCGTCATCTCCGGCAAAACCCATGGTGCCGAGTTTCATCCGACGCGCCGTAGCGAACGCCTGCATCAGGTTCTCCGAGTTGCCGCTGGTGGAGATTCCCAACAAGATGTCACCCTCGGAGCCAAGCGCAATGATTTGCCGGCTAAACACATCATCGAAGCCCACATCGTTGGCGACCGCCGTTACCATTGCCATATCGTTTGTCAGGGAAATTGCGGGCAGGGCTTTGCGCCCGATGGTTATAGGGTGCATAAACTCGACTGCGACGTGCTGCGCGTCAGTCGCAGAGCCACCATTGCCACAAACCAATAGTTTGCGTCCTCGATGAAACGCTTTGGCGAGCTGAAGCGAAGCTGCGATGATGCCTTCTTTGTTTACTTTAAAGAACCTCGTCTTTACGTCTGCGCTCTCCCGAGCCTTCTCCAGCAAAGAGAAGCCCAGCTGCTCCATCAACTCTTCCGGCTGTTTCTGATCTTCATGCAGAAACGGATAGAAGGAACGAGAGAAATCGTCGATTGCGGGTTTACTCATATGATTCCGATCCTGACCACTGACAGTTCTATTCCACCGTAGTCTTGAACTGTTCAAGTTCCAGATCAAACTCTCCGATTTCCTTAAGCACTTGAAGCGTCTCGTGCGCCTGCTGCTCATCAACTTTGCTCATTGCGAATCCCACATGGATCAGTACATAGTCGCCGACACGCGCTTCCTCGCTACCCAGCATGCCGATATTAATATTACGCTTGACGCCACCAACGTCGACTTTGGCAATCTGATTTTCTATATCGACAATCTCGACGATCTTACCGGGTATGGCGAGACACATGTTTCAAATCCTCCCTAACTTTATTTGCGCATTCGCTATCGACGCCTGACCCAATGAGATGCCGCCATCATTTGTCGGCACCCGGGCGTGCGTGAAGCTCTGAAAACCACTCGCCTGCAAGAGCTCACAGGTTTTTTCCAGCAGGAACACGTTTTGAAAGACGCCACCGGATAGCACGACCCGGTTCAAGCGCCGCTCACTCCTGACCTTCTTTGCTATCGAAACTATTAATCGCGCTACGGCGAGATGGAACCGGGCGGAAACGATTGACGCCGGAAAGCCGTCAAGCAAGTCCTCTACTGCACTGCGGATCACATCCTGAGCCTCAACAACATTTTCTTTTGAACTGTGTTTGAATTCGTACCCTTCGGTACAATCGCGATCGACCATCGCTTCTAACTCAATTGCGGCCTGACCTTCGTAGTTAACCAAAGCTCTTACCCCGAGCAGGCTGGAGACGGCATCGAAGAGCCGGCCCATGCTGGACGTCTCCGGACTGTTGGTGCGAGTGGCAACCATGCTGCGAAGCGTGGTCCAGCCGCGCTGTTCCAGATCTTTGACAACAGGCAAATCCAGATTCACAAACTCGTCGCCAAATGCCTGCTGCAAATAAACTGCTGCCATGCGCCAGGGCTCGCGTATTGCTTTTGCGCCTCCCGGCATAGGCACGTAAGCCAGATGCGCAATTCGCTCCGCGTCGACAAAGTCCGCAACGAAGAATTCTCCGCCCCACATGCGACCGTCGGTCCCGAACCCCAGCCCGTCCATCGCCACCCCAATCACCTCGCCGTCGATCTGATTATCGGCCATGCAACTCGCTATGTGCGCGTGATGATGCTGAACCGCGATTTTCGTAGGAATATCTTCGAGCGCCAGCGCATACTTGGTCGAAAGATATTCCGGATGAAGATCGTAGGCAACCACTTCCGGGTCCAGATGAAAAAGTCGCTTGAAGTGCTCAATGCCGTCGGTAAACGAACGCAGAGTTTCCAGATTTTCCAAATCACCAATGTGGTGACTGAGAAACGCATAGTTATCGCGCGCGAGACAAAAGGTGTTCTTCAGCTCCGCGCCACACGCCAAAACCTGGCGGGAAAAATTGAGTCCAGTTCTGATCGGAGCCGGGGCGTAACCGCGCGAACGGCGCACGATCATCTCGCCGCCGTCATAAACACGAGCGACTGAATCATCCGTGCGCATATGAATTCGCCTGTCGTGAAGCAGAAAGTGATCAGCAATCCTGCTCAGCCGCTCGATCGCCTGTGTATCGTCAAAACAAATTGGCTCATCTGAGACGTTGCCGCTGGTCATAACGAACGGCCGGCTGAGATCCTGCAGCAGCAAATGGTGAAGGGGTGAATACGGCAACATGAATCCGAGCGCATTGACGCCGGGCGCGACGGCGTGTGAAATCTTGCAATCCGGTCTTCTTTCCAGAAGCACGATCGGCCGGCGCTCCGATAAAAGTAGCTGTTCTTCTTCCTTTGAAACCACGCAGTATTGCCGGATGAGCGCAACCGAAGCGGCCATCATCGCAAACGGTTTGTCCTCGCGATACTTTCGTTGTCTTAATTGTTCGACCGCCTCCGCATTGAGAGCGTCGCAGGCCAGATGAAAGCCGCCGATGCCTTTAATTGCGAGAATAGCTCCGTCTAGCAACAAACGCCGGGCGCTGCTGATGGCGTTGTCTGTTCCACCTGCGGTAGCGGGTGGGTTCATCGTAGACAACCCGCCCGCTACCGCAGGCGGTACCGACCTCAACCCCGCCAATGACAATCGTGGCCCACAGATAGCACACGCCGTCGGCTCTGCATGAAAACGGCGATTCAGTGGATCTTCGTACTCGGCGCGACACTCGGCGCACATCTCAAAATCGCGCATCGTGGTTTGCGCGCGATCGTAGGGAATGTCTTCGATGATCGTAAAGCGTGGCCCGCAGTTCGTACAGTTTATGAAAGGATACCGATAACGCCGGTCTTGCGGGTCAAGCAATTCACTTAGGCAGTCTTCACAAGTCGCCACGTCCGCGGAAATGGGAACAAACTTCTCGCCACTTTGAGAATCGTGAGCGCTTTCGAGAATTACAAAATCTGGATAGTCGGCGGGCGACAGGTAGTGATTGCATTCAACCGATTCGATTGCGGAAAGCGGCGGCGGATTGGATTTGAGGTCAGAAACAAATTGCTCGATGTCGCCGTGCTTTCCCTCAACTTCAATCAAAACTCCGTTTGTGTTGTTGCGCACTCGTCCGCGCAAGTCACGGCGGCTCGCCTGGCTGTAAACAAAGGGCCGAAAGCCTACGCCTTGCACTATGCCTCGTACGAGTATTTCAGAGCGAGTAACCATGACGATCGCTGGACGGTCCACACTGTTCGCTTGCCCCATCTCGGTAAGCCATCTTTTTTGAGAATTAGCTAGTTGTCAGCAGGTCAAGTAACCGTGCTGCCTTGCCAGGCATCTCGATGCTCTCCGTTCGAAGCGGATACCATTGCCGGCACTCTAATTTTGTTAACACATTAGTCCCGAGTCTCCGGGCCCGTCAAGGAATAAGTCCGAGCCAATTGCTCGATTGGTTCCGTTAGGAATGCCGCCGTTTCTACAAAGTCAGGAGTCACCCGTCAACGGCGAAAGGATCTGAGATACAGTAATGAAAAAGAAGCACGATCTTGTGGGCTTTGCAGTGCAATTCCGTCCGCGATGGGATCCGCTGACAAGTGCTTTCGCGCGTGGCCAATTTGTGGACAGAATTCCCAGCACGCGACGCGTAATGGAACGTCGCGATTGAGGAAAAATGTAGAATGCTTGAAAGTCTTCGGTGGCCGCAACCGTTGGGGGGCACTTACTTAAGAAGTGCCGCACCCTCGGTTTGGGACCGAGAGGTCGGAGGTTCGAATCCTCTCGCCCCGACCAATTAAACCAACAACTGCGGCCGCCACCACTGGCGGCCGTTCCTCTTGTGTGGCCAATTTGTGCACACAACTATTTGTCGCAACAGAAAATGGTGAGGTCATCCGTTCCGATTGTCTGTGGATCACGGGTCTGGGCTAACAAGTTTTCTGGCCCTATTCGCGGGATAGGCGGCGATGACAAGGTGGTATATATCGGCACGCGACCCGGTACCGTCTATGCGTATGCTCCAGATCGGATTGTTCCAGCAGGGGGATGCAATTACTGATGAGCCGGTCTGTTGCTGCGTGGCTACTTGGGCATGGCCTCCGCTCGGGCAAGCTGTGAACTCACTGCCGACCACAATTCCCGAGCAAGGACATGACGGTCTTCGGCAAGTATTGGTTCCGATCCAAAGACTACATTTGCGTCAAAGTGTGGCAGTTGCAGGAGGCGGAAAACGTGGCCCGGGAACGTCATATCTCCCCACCAGCAGACAGACTGTTCAGCGGGACTCTCTTCGGCTGGCGCAGTGTAATTAATTGTCGCGTAATGCACCGGAAAGAAGCGGCGAGTCGCAAAATCGAGAAGGGATGACTTGAATGGCGATACTCTGCGTCCGCCGGTGCTGGTACCTTCGGCGAATAAGACCACTCCCAATCCGCGTTCAAGAGTGCTCTCAACCTTCGCCATGACTTTCGGGAGGTCGCGTTTACGCTTTCTGTCTATGAAGATGGTGTCTAGTGTGCGGCACATCAAGCCCAGGATGGGCCAACTCGCGATTTCGCTCTTCGCGATGAACGCGCAGTCTACTTGCGACTCCAGGACAACGATGTCGACATAACTCAAATGATTCGAAACCATCAGGAAAGGAGAAGCCGGAGGTGCGTTGTGAACATTTACCCTCATTCGGAGAATTCGTGCCGACGCGCGCGCCCAACCGCCGAAATTCTGTTTGCGCCAACTGAGTGCGGCTTCCCGAAAAGCAAAGACGAAAGGAACACCAACGAGCCAGCGGAGATAATAGCCGGCTGTTGTGCCGCACAAAGCAAACAATCGAATAGTCGCGCGCAGGTACTTCATCAGACTAGACCGAGAAATTGCTTGGGGCTCGACGGGGGAACGCCTTAGATTCAACATTGCGGTTTAGTTGAAGCTTTTAGCTTGCCAGAGTGAACAGCCGACGCATTAAATATTCGCATACGAAGCTCTGACCGTGTAGATTAATAGAAGCGAACGGGCGACAGCAAATCAATTCCTGTCGCTCGGTCGATTCCAGCGAGGCGTTAATGTCACGAGGCCGAATATGAAGCCAGACCATGCATCGTAGGAATGTTGAGGTGGGCCCTTCCCTGCATCATATCTTCACGGTTCACTCTCTGCTTTCTTACTGCAACGCGTGAAGGCAGCGGGAGCGCGTTTCAGAGGTTCCGTTCAAACGGTTCGCTTCGACCATTCCTGTTAACGAGCAGGAACGGCTAGTGCGCGAAGCAATCAACGCGATCTCAGCAAACATCATTCCTTCCTACCTAAAATTCAAACGGTTCTTCCGAGACTCTCCGAATTACGGGGACGTAATATACGGAGGGGTCACATTCTGAAACGCGCTCGGACTAGAGGAAGATTGGCTACATAACGAGCATCATTTAATGGTCATTCATCATCGTTGTCATCGCCCCTGATCTTTCCTCGAATCTCGCCACCGGGGTACATGTTCGTATGGACGTTAGCGTAGGTGTTGCCACTGCGTATTGCACGAACAAGCTCATTAAATTCCCCTGGAGCAATACCCTGGCCGGCCGGTCCAATGACGTCTGCGGCATCGATAACCCCGGTCACGTTCCCCACGCCGGGCGTGCAGGCCGGCTTATCACCACCGCCGCATAGAAAAGCAGAAACTCCACCAGTCGTACGACGCTGGCCGAGGTGAATATGTGCGGCCGTCGTAGTTGTACCTTCCAGATGGAAATAGCTTAAGCTGTAAGTTATCGTTTGAGCCGCGTCGTCTATGCTCGCGCTGAAAATACCACTGCCGTTGGTGGATAACGAAAGCGGGGTTTCCTCATACCCATTTAACCGGGCCCGCACGGTATTGCCCCCGGCGGCATTGCTCCAGGTGACAGTAAAAACCACGAGCGAAAAGATCATCAAAGA
>Ga0136623_10000170_pt1 | contig 17028 bp, 17 predicted proteins | sample AntDrymUQ4492106_2_FD_104656 | JGI IMG/M metagenome (GOLD analysis project Ga0136623, IMG submission 104656) | Polar desert sand microbial communities from Dry Valleys, Antarctica - metaG UQ449 (21.06) | ecosystem: Environmental > Terrestrial > Soil > Desert | place: Antarctica: Dry Valley...
GAGAGATGCCTCCTTAGCGGGGGGATGATGACTGTCGACAAGCTCATCTTCCCTGCTCAGGGGGCTTTTCTCTTGGACTTGAGCGCGTTAACCTTTGTCCTATCGGTGGTTCTCAGTAGCTAGGACACCTCGGCAGCGGCTTGATGCTTGGAGCGGTCGGTAGACACTTGTTTATCTGCCGAAGGACGCCGTTGCCCTGTTCTTCACCCACCGCGGTCTGGGGACGCTGCGCCCTGAGTGCCTTGATCGCATCCTAATCTTCGGACGCAGGCAGCTCGAGTCCGTCATCAGTGCTTATGTTGCCCACTACAACGGCCACCGGCCCCAGCGGGCGCTCAACCTGAACGCGCCCGCCTCGCCGTGCCGTTCTGTGCCAGCCGGTGAGGCGCCGGCGTCGGTGATCAGGCGCTATGTTCTTGGCGGCCTCATCCCTGAGTACGAAGTGAAGCATGACCGTGAATCGAGTTTTTCTGCACGCACAGCCTAGCCGCACCGGCAGAGCAAGGTCTGGCCTTGTGTGTCCACAGAGCAACAGACGCTATTCGTTGTCTCTCGCCTGCAGCAAGGCAACGATACGGTCCATCACCCGATCGCCCTTCTCTTGCACCCAGCTGGCGTAAACATCTGCGACATCCAGCAAGTCCGGAATGTCCACATCCGTAATTGCCCGTCGCAAAGCCGCGCTCCGCTCCGGTGAGGAGGGGTGCGTCGACATGGGAGTCGTCGAGGCTGGCTCATCGAGTGCGCGGCGAACCCTGGTGACCAGTTCATCGAGGGCGAAAAAGAGCATAGGGCCGCTCATAACAACTGTGGGCCTTATCGCGGCAAGAGGATCGTTGATCCGGAGGCCGAGGTTAGTGATCAGCAGGCGCACCGCGACGCTGTCTGCTTCAAACTCTTGTCCAAGACTCTTCTCGATCCACCTCGCCCAACCGCTATCCAGACGTGTCTCATCGTGCAAAGCATTCGGTGACTCAAGATGACCCAGCACAACGTGAGCTAACTCGTGCGCCACGACGAAGAACTCTGCAGCGTGCACGGTCATCCACATCATGAGTGCACGTGGACCGCCTTGTGCTGGATACTGCTTTGCCCAACGAGTATCCCTTCGAAGGACGTAAGAGAGAACGACTTCCGCGAACGCCGCCTCAATCTCGACCATTGAGTACTGAGGCGTTCCAAGTTCCTCCATCTCAACGAGGTTTCCCTGCGAGTCATAGTCTGTGAATCGCATCGAGAAAGAAATGATTTTCGCCGCCTGATAAATGAACATCATCAAACCGCTGTTGATCAGCAGGAGATGGCCGGCTGGAACGCGGCACGCCTGGGCGTTCATGGATCCGGTTGGGTACTGGCGTACAAGGATGTCACTGGGTCGGTCGAACCCCATCTTGCTCAGGGCTAGAGTTACCTCCGTCGCCAGCCCATCGAGAACTGGCTGCAATACTCCTTCATCGGGGGCCGCCTCCATTAGGTCCTCCTCGCGCAAAAAATCAGCAAGACTGACGGTGGCGCCCTCTGCGGCCGCAGTAGCGCGCATCTGGTCGATGAAGTCTCGAACCTTAGGAGCGCTTTCAGGGGCACGACGGGCGAGCTCCTCCGTCAATCCACGCTGTTCCAACAGCTGGCGATAATCATCGAGAAGCCGCGTTTCCGTTGATGCATCCATCCTCTTTCGTCCAGTCTCCGACGCGGCAGGTAGGTCAGCCTGCGGATGGTCGGAAAACCGGTTGATCCATTAGGCCCTCAGGACTTTCCATCTTTGGAGCCTGAGGATCTCGCTGGTTAGGAAGAACCTTTCGAATCTCCGTGAACCAGTGGCGATAGGTGGCATCCTGAGGCAGCCCACGAAGAGCCCGGAGTGCGTAGAACGTCATGACGCCGTTCGCTCGATCTTGAAAGTAGCCGTCGCCACTCACCTGCCAGTCCTCACAACCCGACAGAATGAGGGCCTCAGGAGAACGAGTCTGCACCGCCGAGGGTTGTCTCACTACACCGCGCCTCTTGGGCAGCTGGTCCCGGTCGAGGAACACGGTTGGCGGAAGGAATCTGATGCGCTGTGGCGGTCCGCTCTCAACTGGCGGCTCGATCAGCCTCCCGATCGAGCCAGAGTGACAGGAGTCCGAAACGAAGGCAATGTTCGCTCCAGACATTCTACGTCTGAACAAGCCATACAGTTCATCATCAGATATCGAGGCACCATCTTCGATATCGAAGGGACACAGAATCTCATCCCGAGCGTCATCCGGTTCATCTCCGTCGGCATCAGGTATGAAGGATCCGTGTCCTGAGTAGGTAATTACGGACGTCTCTCCCGGATCAGTCGCCAAGATAAGGCTCTCAATCTCGTGAACCATCCTCTGCTTGGTGGCATCCGCGTCAAGCAGCACCGAAACTTGCAAGCCACGCTCCATGAGAACATCCCTCCAATCATGTGCGTCATTCCGGCACCCGTAGAGGTCGCTCTTGGCTCCTGGATAGTCGTTTATCCCGATGCATAGTCCGCGTGCACTCATCGCTTCTACCTTTCGTTCGACGCCATGCGCCGTCAAAATCGACTCACTTCTGCGTCCACAGAAGGTTTGTGAGTTCGACCGGCGTGACGATATCCAGATGACTCGATAATTCAGTTCGATCTCACGTCGGCAGACATCGCTACTACAGTGTAACAGTCGGAGTCGGAGACGCCGCACCCGGGAAACGCCCAGTCGTCCACAATGCGCCCAACAAGAGGGCCACAGCGGCAACAACCATTGCAATCGTACCCCGCAGCTTGCTTGAAGCATTGAGGATCTCCACCACATCAAGAGGACCGCGGGAAGGCGTAACGCCTCTGGTTACTAGGGTTCTCTTCCTAAGACTAAGCCTCCCTCGTACCTCCAGCGCAGCAAGCCATGCGCCCACAGCGAGCGCAATAATTCCAGCATAAGTCGCAGCAACGACCGCAAAACCGCGTAGCTGCTCGAGATAGGAGATAGCATTGGGCGGCGGAGAATCGAGCGCCGGGAACCTAAGGCTGATGCTTCGCGCCAGGAGAATTAGCCCAACCGCAGTAAGAACGGTCAGCACCGCCCCAGCCCACGCAGCGAAAGCACCATCGTACTCCCCCACCTTGACTTCGCTCACTGCAGAAGCTTGAGCAGGCTGCGAAAGACTTGATGACTCCTGGCTCTTCTTCTTGAGCTCGACACGATTTGAAGTCTTGTCAGAACCGTTCTCAGGAGGCGTGGCAGTCACTGTGTAAGAACCCGCATCTGCGCCGGTAAAGTCTAACTCGTACTCGTAGCCGGCTGGCCCTTCAATGGCCGAACCGTTCTTCTTCCAGACCCAAAATCGGGAGTGACGGCCGACGGCTCAGCAGTGGCGACAAGTTTGAGTTTCGCCGGGCCCGCCAAATCCTTCTCTATAGCGCCCGTCTCCGGATCGGGTCCGATCGCCTCACCGCCAATACCCAACTTAACACTCGTGATGTCCGCCATCCTCTCCTCCAGGTCCACTCCCGAGCTGCACCAGTTGGCTAGTGCTGCATTCGGCAACCTTCGCCCCTAATCCGCACTGACGCGCGGCCGGCGCGCGACCCTCCCTCCAGGGACCATTCGGCCGTGGAGGTGCTGATGCGAGAAGGAGTCCGGGTTCGGGAGATCAGCAATGAGGAAGGCAACCGGCTGCTGCGGATCGTGCGACGAAGCTCGGGCTCGGTGGTGACGTGGCGGCGAGCGCAGATGGTTCTGCTCTCGGCCCAGGGGATGGATGTCGCGCAGATCGCCAAGGTGACGTTCACCTCGAACGACCGAGTGAGGGAGGTGCTGGAGTCCCTCGAAGACAAACAGAGGGTCCCTCGTGCTAAGGACCGCTAAACCCGGTTCGAGCGAGCTGGTCCTCTGGATGGTGGGGAATATTGCAGCTGTTCTCTTGAGCGACCCGGTACAACTCGTTCTAACCGTTCACTGGTTTCTGGAACGCATTCCGAAGCGATGGAGCGCGCGTCGACAAAGAGAGGCCCCGGAACCAATCCACCAGATCGCTGACCGGGTTATGCGTTCTGTAGATAGGTCGATTCGGAGGGGCGCAGCAACCCGAGTTCGCATTGATTACTCCGAGGACGGCGACTTCGAAATCGAATTCGACTCAGTCCCTACCCGGCGCTGACGATCCTCTGAGCTGTCCAGCCAGCGTGCCAAAGCATCCAAATCCTCATCGAATAGGTGGGCGTGGCACCAGGCCGAAGGCAGCTGAGCGGTGGCTGGATCGGGCTCATGGCGCGCTGCCGCCGAGTGGCGGAACGCCTTAGAACGCGAGAAGCGACCTCCCTGTGTCGACGCCGGGTGAAAACTGGGCACTTTCCGCCGGTCGAAAACTGCGCGATTTCCATCGCCTAAGCAATGGTTCGACTGAACCTCAGGTGGTCCAGAGGCCGACCTGAGGAGGAAGGGGTGTACTCAGTGCATGACTGGGCCGAGGTCCACCGGCTCTACGAACGTGAAGGTTGCTCCAAGATGGCGATCGCCCGGCGGGCTCGCGATGTCCCGCAACACCGTCGACCGGTTGCTGGCGCTCGAAGAGCCGCCGCGCTATGAACGGAGCATTAAGGGTTCGCTGCTCGACGCCTTCAAACCCGACATCTCAGAGATCCTTGAGCTCGATGCCAAGGTGCCCGCCACGGTGATCCTGAGCCACCTGCAGGAGCGCGGCTACCGGGGCCGCATCACGATCCTCAAGGACTACCTTCAGGCCGAGCGGCCGCGCCATCTAGCGGCGAGAAGCTTCCAGCGCACCAGCTACGCACCCGGTGAGCTCGGCCAGTTCGACTGGTGGGAGCTTCCTATCCGGATCCCGGTGGGCAAGGGCCGCTTCAGAAAGCCCTATGGGCTGGTGGCCACGCTGCCACACTCGGCCGGACACGAGACCGTGTTCACCTTCTCCAAGACGATGGGTGATTTCTGTCCCGCGTTCCTGGGCACGCTCGAGCGTTTCGGAGGTTATGCGGGTGATCGGTGTCAAGAAACCTCCTCCTCGAGTCGGCTGAGAAGACCCTCGAAGATCTTCTGGCGACCGACCTGGCCCTTGGCTGCGGCGTCATCGCGCTGGCGCTCGAGCGTCGGCTTGAACTCGATGGTCGTGACGAAATAGGTGCACGACTCACAGATTGTCTCGAAGTTGGCAATCGAGCTCGACCGGCCGGGCGCAGTACCCATTGCCGAGCATGCGGCGATTCATCTCCCGACGCAGCTTGGACATCTCGCTGCCCTCGGCGTCCGCCGACAGCGGCTTGGGCTGATCGTAGAGCGCTTCCACCTTCTCCGACACCGAGAAGTACTCCTCCGCGACGGTGCGGTCGCGATGCGTGCATAGACCTGCGTCATCCGCAGCGACTTGTGGCCCAGCAGTGCGGCGATCGCCTCGATGCTCATGCCGCGGTTGATGGCCTGCGTGGCCAGGGTGTGACGCAGCTGATGCGGCGATACGGGATCGATTCCGGCGGTCTTCGCCGCCTTGAGCACCGCGTGGTCGACGCGAGACTCTGGAATCGGGCGCCCGCGCTCTACGAACATGAGATTCGACCGAAGACCTTCGGGACGCGCGCCGAGCCACTGGTCGATCAGCTCCTTGAGCTGTGGGTGCAGAGGGATGTATCGGTCGTTGTGCAGCTTCCCCAAGGGCACTCGCAACCAGTATGCGGACCCCATCTGTACGACGGCGTCGACAGTGAGGTTCAGGAACTCCCCCTTGCGAAGGCCGGTTCGGGCAAGGAGCTCCACGCACAGGCGCACGAAAGGATCCGAGTCCTGGCGCGCAGCCCGGAGCAGCTTTGCAGAGGCGCCGTCGTCCAGAAACTTCGGCAGCGGATCATCCTTGATCGGCAGGTCGCTCGTGAACACGAGTGGTCGTGGCGGCGCGTCGTCCCAGTCCCATTCGATGAGGCGATTGAAGAAGCCGCGCAAGTTCTTGAGGCGATCGCGGATGGTGTGGCGGAGATTGCCCCCCAGCCGGGCCGGACGCTCTGCAAGCCAGCTCTTGTATTCCTCCACGTAGTGACGCTGCAAATCGGCGACGCAGCAAGCTTGTGGCCAGCGCCCGGCGACGAAACGGAAGAACTCTCGGAGGGTTGCTTCTGAGCTGTGCACGGTACCCGGCCGGAGGCTGAGGGCGATCTGTTCGAGATATCGCGACACGGTCTTGGTGATGCCCTCGGGAATCTGTGTCCACTGAGCGGCACGTACGCTGGCCTTGGTGGGCGTCCGGCGCCTCGGCAGCTCGTCTGTCACGCCCGCGTGGAACAGCGTCGCCTCGACCCCGAAGAACGTCTGTCGCAGCACCTTCATCGGCCCACCCCCTCGCCTGTTCACGGCGTCGACGAACGCCTTTCTCGTCGAATCGAGCCGGACATGGGTGAGATCACCCGGGGGGACTGCGTGGATGGCGGACGCGAGAGACAGGGCTCGCCATTGCCCGTGAGCAGCCTTGATGTGGAAGCCAAGCGCGGCGGCGGTGGCGAGGAACTGCGCATGGAAGGCGGAGTGATTCCGTTGACAGAAATGACCGGCACCGCGATGACCTACGACAAGGAGGGGCCGCAGCTGTGAATCTCGAGGATGGAAAACGTGCGCAGGTTCGAGTCCCGGGCTGGCCCTTCGTACATCTGTGCACGGGCTACCGCGGCGTTGCGCGCGTGTTGGTGACCGCAAGCAAGTACGAGGTGACGAAGACGCTCTGGAGCCGATGACAACATCCCGGCAGCCTTCGGAGGACTCCGGCCGAACACAGACCGACTGTGGCTGGCAACATCCCCGTGTCGAAGGGCTTTCTCGGGACGGTGGCAACTGATAGTCGCACGATTCCCGGTGCTCGGTCCCTGATGGTCTCCACGTGGCCGGGGATCCGCCGGGGTTGGACGGGCTGCCGCAGGCAGCCGACAATCCCCGTCGAGCCACGGACACCTCCCGCGGCCGCCCGCCCGCCGTAGCATCAAACGAGTCGGCAAGTGAGCGGAGGGACACATGGCTGAGTTGCCCGGGGGGACCGTCACCTTGGTGTTCACCGACATCGAGGGCTCCACGCGCCTGCTCGAGTCCCTCGGCGAGCGCTACGGGGAGGTACTGGCGGAGCACCGGATATTGCTGCGAGAGGCGTTCACCGCTCATGGCGGCGTCGAGGTCGACACCCAGGGAGACGCCTTGTTCTACGCCTTCCCCCGGGCCCAAGACGCGACCATGGCGGCCATGGAGAGCCAACGTGTCCTTGCCTCCCACCCGTGGCCGGCCAACGCAGAGGTGCGGGTGCGGATGGGCATCCACACCGGTGAGCCGCAGACCTCATCGGAGGGCTATGTCGGCCCAGACGTGCATCGCGCCGCACGGATCTGTGCTGCCGCCCATGGCGGCCAGGTCCTCCTCTCCCAGGCAACCCAGGTCCTGATCGACGACTCCAGCCTCGACGGGGCCAGGCTGAACGACCTCGGTGAGCACGCCCTCAAGGACATCTCGGCTCGGGTGCATCTCTATGAGCTCGTGATCGAGGGTCTGCCGAGTGACTTCCCGCCGGTAAGGACGCTCGATGCGCATCTCACCAACCTGCCGCCCTTCCCCACAGCACTGGTCGGTCGTGAGGCGGAGATGACGAAGCTAGCCACCTCCCTGCGGGGCGAAGGCACGCGCCTCATCACGCTCACGGGTCCGGGAGGCACGGGCAAGACCCGGCTCGCCCTGGAGGTCGCACACGAGCTCCTCGAGGACTTCTCCGACGGGGTCTTCGTCGTCGATCTCTCCCCGGTCACCTACGCCTCGCTCGTGGTGGCCCAGATCGCCGCGGCCCTGAGCCTCAGAGAGAGCGGAGGGCGGCCGCTCCAGGAGACGCTGCATGACTACCTCGCCTCCAAAGAGATGCTGCTGGTGATCGACAACTTCGAGCAGGTCATGGACGCGGCCTCGGAGGTGGCGTCGCTGCTGTCCTCGGCTCCCGACGTGCGCGTGCTCGTCACCAGCAGGGAGCCACTGCGCATAGTAGGTGAGCAGGAGTTCGCGGTTCCTCCCCTGTCTCTGCCCTCGTCGAGCTCACCTCGGCTCGAGGACGCGAAGCACTCCCCGGCCGTGGCCCTGTTCACCGAGCGCGCCCGGGGAGTCAGAGCCGACTTTGAGCTGACCGAGGACAACCTGGCCGCGGTCATCGCAATCTGTCGGCGCCTTGATGGACTGCCGCTAGCGATCGAGCTCGCGGCAGCACGCATCAAGGTTCTTTCTCCCCACGGTCTGCTGGATCGCCTCGATCACAGTCTCAGGCTTCTTTCTGCGGGTAGGAGGGACGCGTCGGAGAGGCAGCGCACCCTGCGGGGAGCGATCTCGTGGAGCTTTGAGCTCCTCTCGGAGGACGAGCAGACGCTCTTTCGTCGCCTCGGGGTGTTCTCTGGAGGCTGGAGCTTGGAGGCCGCCGAAGCCGTGTGCGACCGGAGCGATCTCGACCTCGAGGTCCTCGACGGGCTCGCCTCCCTGGTCGACAAGAGCTTGGTGGGGGCGGTGCAAGGAGACGAAGAGCGCTTCTCCATGCTTGAGACGATCCGGGAGTTTGCCACCGAGAGGCTGGAGGAGTCGGGGGAGACCGAGGAGATCCGCCGTGCGCATGCGGAGTATTTCCGGGGGCTGGCGGAGGAAGCGGAGCCATATCTAGTGGGTGAGGACCAGAAAGAGTGGCTCGATCGGCTGGAGAGGGAGTTGCCCAATGTCCGAACAGCACTTCAATGGTCGCTAAGCAACGACCTCCACGTTGCCGCTGCGACTGCCGCTGCAACCGCCCGCTTGTGGTACATGCGAGGCCTTCTGTCCGAGGGACGGGCGAGGCTTAATGAGGCTATCAGGGCGTGCCCGCCCGACAGTCCGCAAGCGAAGTCCAAAATCGCTTGGATGCTCGGAGCGCTCGCCTGGGTGCAGGGGGACTTGAACGCCGCGAAGGCTTCCGCGGAAGTAGGCGCAGCCATTGCTCAAGGCCTCAAGGACGAGCATGGCTTCATGCGTTGCATCGAAACCCTCGCGCTGTGCGAGATGGATGAGGAAGAGTTCGACAAAGCGAGAACGCACTTGGAAGACAACCTCGTGCGTTCAAATGCTCTTGGTGATCAACGACGGATCTCGGTCACGACCGGAAATCTCGGCCGTCTCTCCATGCTCGAAGGACAATACGAGACAGCGTCAGCACTCATGAAGGAGAGCCTGAAGCTCGACCGCCAGTTACGCGACAAGGATGGAGTCGCAACGTCCTTGACGAATCTCGGACTCAGCGCTGTCTTGATGGGTGACCCTCAGGGGGGAGAATCGTGCCTTCAAGAAGCTATCGAACTCGCATGGGACCTCGGGCACACAGACTTGCTCGCCACCGCGTTGGAGGGGTACGCGGCGGTGGTCGCATCGAGCCGAGGCAATGAGCGAGCAGCGCTCCTTCTTGGAGCCGCCGAAAGGATAAGGAGCGGCAGCGGAGCCGCTCTGGATCCCATCGAGTTCAAAGTGCATCAGAACACGAAGGAACATCTCTTGAGATCGATGATGGAATCAGAGCTAGGGGAGCTCATGTCCGAAGGCGCCGCTTTGTCGATCGATGAAGTGATTCTCCACGTCGAGCGAACAACGAGCGTGCCAGAGTAGTTTGCGAAATCGCGCTGCTCTCTGCGCTTGACAAGCTGACGGGCTTAGCATGGGAAACAGAAGAGCGCGGTGGGAGGGCGCATGGCCGAGCTCCCAGATGTCACTTCCCAATAAGTAGGGACCACCTGATTCTCACCAACATGGACCACTCACGTCACCTAGACCTCGAGCCGAGCCGCGAGCCGGTGTCGCCATGCTGACGGTGGCATCATCGCGCACTCTTTCGCTTTCTGGGGTTTCTGACGGCGAGGTAGCGACACTGAGGGGTCCAAACGTTGCTGACCTTACAGCGGGGACTTGAGCCCAAGAGCTGATCGTTGGCCCGGCGACGGCCATTGCGATCCGCGTAGTTCATATCGGCGGCACACAGGAACAGGCGAAGCAGCGCTTGAGCAAAAGATCGAGACATCGCGATTTCATGGGTCGAAGGCTTGATCTGACGCCGGAAATCCTCGGCTGAGAGCCGATCTCTCTCCTCACTCGGCAAGGAGAGTGCCGAGTGAGAGGAGAAGGCGTCATGGACATGCCGGACGAGATGAAGGTGCGCCTGCACTTCAAGCGCCTCGAGGTCGTCGAGGTCAAGACCGACTTGATCGAACTCCTCGAGATCGTCGTCAAAGACACCCGGCGGGTCGTGCGTTGCCCCTTCTGCGGCTCCAATGCGACCAAGGTGCACGAGACGCGCCCGGTCGAGATCGCAGACCTTCCGTTTGCCGGCCAGAAGGTCGTCCTGATATGGATGCGCAGGCGCTTCGAATGCGAGGACGCATCTCCTTTTCGCGGTTCCACGAGCATGTGCCCAGTGATCTGCGGGCGACGTCACACCGAAGACCATCCCGAGTTCGAGGGCAAGATGACCCGGCGTTTGGCGCGCACGATCGTGTCCGATGCCAAGAGGATGACGATCAAGGAGGTCGCCCGCCGTTACGGCCTCTCCTGGTACAAGGTCATGGCTATGGTCTCCTCGTGGTCTTCCCGCGTCGTGGCATGGCGACGCCGCCAGCGCTGCCGCGTGTTGCTGATCGACGAGGTTTCCCTCAGGCGCCGCCACCGCTAGTGACGGTCGTGCTCAACGGTGAGACCGGCGAAGCTCTGGCGTCATTCGAGCACCGCAGCGCGGCCGCCCCGCGGGCCTTTCTCTGCGCCCAGGGGCAACGGTGGTGCAAAGGGGTGGTGGTCGTAGTCACCGATGGCTCGAACGCGTATCAGGCGGCGATTACCACGCACCTCGGTCACGCGACCCATGTGCTCGATCGCTTCCATGCCGTGCGCTGGTTCGCATGGGGGCTCATAGAGGTGCGCCGGCGCGTCCAACGCATCGGCGACAAAGGGGAGCGTCCCGCGTTCGAGCCGTCGATCTTCCGTTCCCGCTTCTTGCAGCTGACCCGGCGCGATCACCTGAGTTCCCAGCAATACGTGCATCTCATCGGAGCCATCTCACAGGACCCCGAGCTGTGGCACGCGTGGCGGCTCACCCAGACCCTCTACGGGGTCTACGAGGCAGACGACGAGGCTTCAGCCCGGGCCGTGCTCGAGGAATTCGTCGCCCGATACGCGGAGCTGCCCATTCCGGAATTCAAGACCATCCTCAAGGTGGTGGCGCAGTGGTTGCCCGAGATCCTGGCGTTCCATTCATGCGATCGCATCACCAACGGCCGGCTCGAGGGGGTCATTATCTGCACCGCCTAGACGGAACAACAAGCTGGGGGTCCTAAGCGGATCGCCTACGGGTTCAAGAACCCCCGCAACTCGAGGCCCGGGCCCTGCTCATCTGCCCTGCAGTGTCATGATGTGTCGGAGCCGAGTCGGAGAGTTCATCCCACGGTTTCGCGATGAACCGGAAAGATATGATGAAGCGTCCGCCACAGTGACCTCGTTGACTGCCGCTGTGACCAAACGTCACTGTCCAGTTGGCTACGCCACAGACGCACAGCCGCAGTTGGAGGGACGGTCGATCAATCGACCCCTTCGCCGATGACATCCTCGGGTCGACAAAGCACTCACAGAACAGCTCTCGTGCCACGCTAAGGCATTCGAGCAGCGAGCATATGAAGGCTCCGTTGTCGCGTCCCAACTCTGCGTGCTCGCTCTCCCGCTCTATCCGACTTGGCCGTCGGCAATCCCTTCATCCTCCACCGCGCGGTCTTTTGTCGGCTGCCATGAGGTAAGCATTGAGAATGTGCTCACGGGCACACCATTTCGGGTGGCTCCCACGTCATCTCGGGACGGACGGTGCGGCCCTAACGAGTGGTTACGGTGGGGGGCCCATGGCGGGGTTTGTGCTCACGTAACAGCTCCGGTCCGAACGTCATCACCCGAGACCAAGCGCTCATATCCGCTTGGGTCGTTCGCCGTGTGAGCGAGCTGTAGGGCTGCCGCATGTTCGGCAAACCCCGGCCCGTTACTACGTCGGTCAGCCGAGCTTAAATCGGCCCCGACGCGAAGGGCAGTTCCCGGAGCGTCTCGCGACCGTGTGGTCAGACAAGACCGCCTGCTGGAGCGCATCATCGGCTTCTTCGGTGAGCGGCTGTTCGGGCCTCACAAGAGAGATCTGCTCGAGCACGACCTTCGGTCCTTGGACGACGAGCCGGAAGTGAAGCACCAGCGGCCGATGCGCTCCCTCCGCCGCGCCCTCGACAAGCTGGAGGGTGCTCAGGCGAGATTCATCCTCACCCTCGAAGTCAACGCCGATCCCGACGGAGTCGTGTTCGGCGGATCCGGGAGTTGCAGCGTATGACTCCGCAGAGCCGAGACGAGTCGATGCTCGGCCAGGGCACAGTGATCCGCTGCCGCCGTAGCATGGAGCTCTTGAGTCGCAACCGAGGACCCATGGCCGAATTGCCCGGGGGGACCGTCACTCTTGTCTTCACCGACATCGAGGGCTCGACGCGCCTGCTCGAGGCGCTCGCCGAGCAATACGGCAAGGTTCTCGCGGAGCACCGCAAGTTGCTGCGAGAGGCGTTCTCGTCGTCCGGTGGCGTAGAGGTCGACACCCAGGGAGACGCCCTGTTCTACGCCTTCTCCCGGGCCACGGACGCGGTGGTCGCGGCGGTGGAGGCGCAGCGCGCCCTTGCCTCACACCCCTGGGCCCAAGGCGTCTCGGTCGCCGTGCGCATGGGCATCCACAGCGGCGAGCCGGCCTTGAGCGAAGAGGGCTACGTGGGAGCAGATGTGCATAGGGCCGCGCGCATCTGCTCGGCGGCCCACGGAGGCCAGGTGCTCGTCTCCGAGGCGACCGCGAGGCTCGTCGGCGACGGGGTCGGGGAGGTGGAGTTGCGCGACCTCGGGGTGCACGGTCTCAAGGACCTTTCCTCTCCGCAGCACCTCTATCAGCTCGTGATCGAGGGGCTGAGACAGGACTTTCCTGCGATTCGAACGCTCCAGGGGAGACCCAACAACCTGCCCCGCCAGCTCACCCCCCTGCTGGGGAGAGAGCGGGAGATCGCGCAGGGGTACCGGCTCCTAGAGGGAGACGCAGCGCTTGTGTCCCTCACGGGTCCCGGCGGCACGGGCAAGACGCGCCTCGCGCTCGCCATCGGGGCCGAGCTGTTAGATGCGTTCACCGACGGGGCCTTCTTCGTCGACCTCTCCGCGGTGACGGAGCCCTCTCTGGTGATCCCGGCCGTGGCCCAAGCGTTGTCGCTGCGCGAGTCGGGGGGAAAGACGATCTCGGTAACCTTGACCGACTACCTCGCCGACAAGGAAATGCTCGTGATCCTGGACAACTTCGAACAGGTGATCGAGGCGGCCTCCGAGGTGTCATCCCTGCTCGCGTCGGGCCGGGGTCTCAAGGTCGTGGTGACGACCCGGGAGCCGTTGCGAGTGCGAGGTGAGAGGGAGCTGGCGGTGCCTCCGCTTGGGCTTCCCTCCCCTAGTAAGGAGAGCGACATCGAGGTGGTGGGGGCATCTGCGGCCGTGGCGCTGTTTGTTGCGCGGGCTCGGGGGGTCAAGGCGTCCTTCGAACTAACCTCTGACAACGCTTCCTCCGTGGCGAAGATCTGCCGGAGGTTGGACGGGCTTCCCTTGGCGATCGAGCTCGCCGCTGCCCGCATCAAGGCGCTGTCCCCTTCCTCGCTGCTCGATCGTCTCGACCAGAGCCTCAAGGTCCTGACGGGGGGAGCAAGGGACGCGTCCTCGCGTCAGAGGACACTCCGGGGTGCGATCGAATGGAGCCACAAGTTGCTGTCCCAGGACGAACAGAGGCTGTTCCGTCGTCTCGGAGTGTTTGCCGGGGGATGGAGCCTGGAGACCGCCGAGACGGTGTGCGACCAAGATGATCTGCAGCTCGAAATCCTCGACGGAATCTCCTCGCTCGTCGAGAAGAGCCTTGTGCGAGTGGCGGTGGCAGGGGACGAGGAGCGCTTCTCCATGCTCGAGACGATCCGGGAGTTCGCCACGGAGAGGCTCGAGGAATCGGGGGATGCGCGGGAGATCCGACGAGCACACGCGGAGTGTTTTAGGGGATTGGCCGAGGAGGCGGAGCCTCAACTTGTGGGAGCGGATCAGAGGGAGTGGCTCGCTCGGCTCGAAACGGAGCACGACAACCTCCGGGGAGCGCTGAGCTGGTCTGTCGCTGAAGCGCCCGCTCTAGCGCTCGCAGTCGCAGCCGCCATGTGGCGTTTCTGGTACGTGCGAGGACATCTCACGGAGGGTCGGCAGTGGCTGGAGGCAGTCACAGCACCAACATCTGCGAAAACGCAGCCGTTGCTAGCCAAGGCGCTCAGGGGGCTAGCTGTCAGCCTTGAGGTCCAGGGGGAGTACGGTCGATCCGAGCATGTAGCCCAGCAGAGCCTGGCGATCTATGAACAGCTAGGAGATGAGTTCGGCCTATCGAACATCCTCGAGACCCTCGCGATCGCCGCCGAGAACCAGGGCAACTTCGACCTCGCCAGGTCGCGGTACGAGCGCGCGCTCGAACTGAGCGAAAGGATAGGTGATGTTCGGGGTGCCACCTGGGTGGGGAACAACCTCGCAGACCTTCTCCTTCGGCAGGGTGACTATGAGACCGCGAAGCTTCGCTTGCAAGCGAACATCCGCGTACTGGCGGAGCTTGGAGATAAGGAGGGCTTAGCTTTCGCCCTCCTCAACATGAGCCAAGCGTTACTTGGGCAGCGAAACTACAAAGAATCGTTGAAGGCCGCTCGAGAAAGCCTCATCCTGGCAGAGGAATTCGGGGATAGCACAATCGTCGCGTATTGCTTCGAGCTCTTCGCAGCCATCCAGAGCGCCCAGGGCAAAGCCAGCTTGGCGGCGCGCTCCCTCGGAGTAGCGGAGAACCTGCTCGATACAACCGGCATCCAGCTCAACCCTGCCGAGAAGCTCATACACGAAGACACGACACAGCGGACACTCAGCGAGCTGAGCCACGACGAGTTCGTGGCGGGAGTACGAGAGGGCCGGGCGCTACCACTCGATCTGGCAATCGCAGAAGCCCTGACGCGGAATTTGTAAGGGCGAAGAGGACTCGCTGCGAGCGGTTGGACTTTGAACGTTGCGGCCCTGAGAAAGCTGACAGGAGCACGCTGAACCCGAGATGCCAAGGGAACGAGAGCAACGCGACCTTCAGAGCCTTCGTCGAACCATTGGCGACGAGAGTGCCTCGACTGGTTGCTCATCCTTTGTCGCCGTCACGTCGAGCACGTCCTGGCCACATTCTCCCAGCAGGGCAGCGCGGATGAATTTCGGGGGGTGGGTAGGTCATCCCAAGCGCGTCAGCTATTGGATGAAGGTCCAAGGGCAATGTCAGGTCAACGGCTCCACCCTGGGCATTCCTTTCTCCCTCCACTCGAACCGTCATACAGCTCGAGTGCTGAGGGCTGCGGGGCGCAGGCTGGGCCCAATTTGGGCTGTAGCTTTGCGGCCAGGCTGGGGCCAGATCAGACTGTCAGTCCTAACCGACCGCAACCCATCCAGAGTTCGAAGGGGGGGTTTCTGGAATCAGGAAAGTCGCCTCGTGGGATTGCGGCCGGTTCAATGACCGCCTCTCGAACTGCGCTCTGGAGTATGAGAGCAATACCCTTCGGCTTGTGTTGTGCATGAGCGTCCCTAAACAGCAGGCTGCGGCGATCGACCAAGGCGTACATTCTTGAGCGCTTCACCAAGAACCCGACTTGGGCGCGGCTACTGGAAGCTGTGGAGCGCGTCAACGATCTCCAACATCGGAGACGGCGTTCGTTTTGCCGCCTTACCGCTGCTTGCGACAACGCTGACGCGCGATCCGGTGCTCGTGGCGGGGACGGTGTTCGCATCTCAGCTCCCGTGGCTGCTGTTCGCCCTCGTCAGCGGAGCAGTGGTCGACCGATTGGATCGGCGCGTCGTGATGATGACGGCGAACCTCTTTCGCGCCTGCGCCATGGGGCTGCTGAGCTTAGTGCTCCTCTCGGGGATCGAGAGCCTCGTCATCGTGTATGTCGTCGTCTTCCTGCTCGGCACTGCAGAGACTCTCTTCGACAGCGCTTCGTTCGCGCTCCTGCCCGCGCTCGTCGACGAGTCGGAGCTTGAGCGAGCCAACGGACCGCTGCAGGCGACCGTGACCTTCAACCAGGAGTTCGTCGGGCCTCCGCTAGGAGCGCTGCTGTTCGCCGTCACTGCGGCTATGCCTTTCTTCGTGGATGCAGCTTCCTTCGCCATCGCTGCGGGGATCGTGTTCACCATCAAGGGTGGGGTGAGGCCTGAGCCCCACGAGGGAGCTTTAGTGGCGGGCCTCAAGCAAGAGGTCGTCGAGGGTTTGCGCTGGGTGTGGGGTCAACCGGTGTTGCGCGACATCATGCTGATAGCGGCGGTCATGAACATCGTGTTCTTCGCCGGCTTCTCCGTCAGGGTTCTGTTCGCCACGGAGGTCCTCGGCCTCGATGCGACCGGCTTCGGGGTCCTCATGGCCGCCGATGGCGGCGGGGGGCTCCTGGGCGCACTCACCGCGGCGCGCGTCAGCGGCCGGATCGGGCGCGGTCCGGCGTTGGTGGTAGCCGTGTTGTTGCAGGTCGTTTCCACCCTCGTGTTCGGGGTGACCTCCGAGCCCTGGATGGCGTGGATCGCGCTGGCGGTAGGTGGAATAGGAGGATTCCTGTGGAACGTTGTCGCCATATCGGTCGCCCAGGCGCTCACCCCGAACCGGCTCCTCGGCAGACTCAACAGCGCCGTCAACACGGTCTCCTGGGGATCAATCCCCATCGGCGCCGCGTTGGGAGGAGTCCTCGCTCGTTCCAGCCTGCGCCTCCCCTACATCATCGGAGCGATGGCACTTAGGGCTCGTAAGGAAATAACATAGTTGTTATTTGGATTACCGGTTCCTGGACTCCCTTGGCTTATGGATTGTGTAATTCCATTCGCCATGGAAGTCGTGTTTGCGTAGCGGGACCGCAGCGATCTCTTCGTCGGTGACCTTGATGTCGGTCGGGTA
>Ga0136623_10000174_pt1 | contig 16866 bp, 20 predicted proteins | sample AntDrymUQ4492106_2_FD_104656 | JGI IMG/M metagenome (GOLD analysis project Ga0136623, IMG submission 104656) | Polar desert sand microbial communities from Dry Valleys, Antarctica - metaG UQ449 (21.06) | ecosystem: Environmental > Terrestrial > Soil > Desert | place: Antarctica: Dry Valley...
CGCTTCGCCTAGTGAATCACTCCACGCGACGCATGACTCGGGGCCGTTATGGTTGGCTAGACCTTTAACGTATGACTCTTTCATTCACTACAACCTGCCGGTTTAGCCCGGCGCACAGGAGAAACGTTCATGCAAGCAGCAGAAAAGATCTCGAGTAACGCATCGACCAGTTTGAGTGAGTACGACGCGATTACCAGGACGGTTCAGACCTACATCAATGGCGGCAAGTCGGGGCGAGGCGCCGACATGAAGCCCGCCTTCCATCCGGATGCGACGATCTTTGGCTACATCGGATCTGATTTGTTTGCCGGACCTATCCAAGGTCTCTTTGATTGGAATGATCAGAATGGTCCAGCAACAGATCTCCAGGGCCGTATTACCAGCATCGATCTCATCGAGACGGTTGCCACGGTGCGGCTGGAGCTCGACAACTGGACCGGCCATCGGTTCACCGACCTGTTTACGCTGCTTAAAGTCGATGGGGAATGGAAAATCATGAACAAGGTCTTCCATCTTCATCCCTGAGAGACAAGAAAGGGGCGAACCATGAGAATGAACTCTGCTGCAAGGCTGTCTACGGCCTGTGCCCTTGTCGCTGTCTTCGCTGTCGGCGCACACGCCCAGCAAAAGCCTTGCCTGACCGCTTCCAAATTCGGGCCCGACGATCAGATCGGCAACCTTAACTATGTGACGCAGGCGAAAACGCTTGCGGCCTCAAAGCTGGTAAGGCGCGGCAAGGCTTATCGACTCGGCATCGAGACTAACAAGGACACGCCCGCGTACGGCACACGCAGGTTCGCGATAACGGTGCTGCAGCCCGGCCAGGCGGGCGGGGCCACGCTCGGCCCTACCAAAACGACCTATAACGACGACATCATCACAGGCTGGGTCGGCGTAGGTTCGCAGATTGACGGCTTCGGCCACGCCGGCATCGACAATCTCTATTTCAATTGCAACAAGGCTGCCGACTTCACAATGCCCGACGGCCTCAAGAAGCTGGGCATCGAGAATGTGCCGGCCGTTGCTACGCGTGGCGTCGTGCTGGACATGGCCGGTTACTTCGGTATCGACATTGTGAAAGAGGGAACGGCGTTCAACCGAGCGGAAATCGAAGGAGCCATGAAGCGGCAGGGTATCAAGGCAATCGAGAAAGGCGATGTCGTGCTTTTATACACTGGCTGGCTAAAGCTGCTTGGCAAGGACAACAAGCGTTTCATCTCGGTCAACCCGGGGCTCGGCCGGGACGGAGCGAGGTATCTCGCGTCGCTCGAAGTGGCGATGGTTGGGGCGGACACGTCGAACTTTGAAGTCATCCCTTTCGAAAAGGACGCCGGCCTCTTTGAGGTCCACCAGATCCTACTTGCCCTCAACGGCATTCACATCCTTGAGAACATGAACACCGAAGAGATGGTCAAGGATCGAGCCTGGGAATTCCTGTTCACCCTCGGCCCCGCCCGCATCACCGGCGGGGTGCAGGCGATCATCAACCCAATCGCGATCAGATAGCAGCGACAAAACCAACTCAATCGCAACGGCGCGATTGGAATCGCTTTGCGGCGACTCGCGCTCTATAGGTTTTACGTGGCGCACGGGATTGCCGCAGTGAGCTGGAAAGATAAATGAAAGAGCTACCGCTCAACGCAACTCTCTCGCACTATCGCATCGTCTCGAAAATCGGCGCGGGCGGAATGGGAGAAGTCTATAGCGCGCGTGACACGAGACTTGATCGCGAAGTCGCTATCAAACTGCTGCCAGCTTCCGTCCCTAGCCACGAAGGCAGGCTGCGGCGTTTCGAGCAGCAAGCATAGGCCACGTCGGCGCTCAACCATCCAAACATTCTTACCGTTTACGGCACTCGCGGAGACGCAATGACGATCGCAGCCCGCACTCAACAGCCACGACGACGCGAGTCCATTAAGAGTCCAATAATCGTTCTCGTGAGTCCTTCAAGTGCGGTAAAGTGCTATCCATGCCGCGAAGTTTCATTGAATTATAGTGATTCTCTTCTCTTTCACGGCGGCGACACGGGTTCGACTCCCGTACGGGACGCCAAACTTGATTTTGGACTCGAAACCTCGCGTAAGTAACTGAAAGCTAAACAGGTTGGAGCGGTTCCAAATCTCTCACCGTCAAATCTAAGACCCTCTGGAAACGAGATCTTCTGAAAGCGCTGTTTTTGGTCGAGCGTTGCGGCACTCCAAAAGCGGGATGCGTCGCCAATTGCATTCGTAGCAAAGTTGACAACTGCTTCGATGTCGAGTTCGTCAACTTTTGTCTCGTTCAACTCCATTTCAGCCAGGGTGTGCTCTTCTCCCAAGCGAGCGAGTTGATCCTGATATGTGCGGTGATCAATTTTGCCTTCGTGAAGATAGGCGTCTACCACGCGGTTTTTCCGCTGTGCAATTAGCTCGATCCTCCTCTTGAGCGCACCGGTAACTTTGCTCGCCTCCGCATGGTGGTCCTTCCAAACGTCCAGGACTACGGCTCTGAAGAGGCTCAAGTATTCCGACTTTGGCTGTAACTGCGTCAGCAACTCGGTGAAACTTTCTTCCATCTTTTGTTTCGGGCTGTTGATGTATTTGCATTCTGACTGCGCGCAACGATAGTAGGCGTATTTCTTAGACCGCCCCTTTGACCAGCTCGCTGTCAAGGGCTTGTCGCAGCGCTCGCACCTAGCGAAGTGACGGAGCGGAAAATCAGGGTGTTCCTTAGTATAGGGGCCGGTCGTGACGCACCTTCCTGCAAGCACTGCCTGAACGCGCCGAAATGTTTCCTCGCTTATGATCGGAGCGAAACTTCCTGCATGATCCACTCCCCATTTCGGAACTGACACGCGACCCGTATAAATCGGATTGGTCAGAATTTTGCTGAATGTTTGCGGGCTGACTTTCTTTCCCTTGCGGGTGCGAAGACCGCTGGCCGTAACCCTCTTCAGCACTTGAGTTCGTTCGTAGTTTCCACTAGCGAACAACTCGAAAGCCATTCGCACCAATGGTGCTTTCGGGATCGGGTTCCATTTGAGATTGAGTTGGGGTAGATACGATTCGGTATCCAACAGGAGGTGGAAAAGGCCAGCGACCTTGTTCTGCGGCTGCCATCATACCCACAACAGTGCGCTCCGCTTTGGTTCGATTATCGTACTCTGCGACGGCTGCGAACATGCTTTCCATAAAATGGCCGGTTGCCGTCTCGTCAATCGACTCTGTAGCGGAGCGAAGCTTGATTCCAAAGCTACTTAGAAGGGCTCTAATTTGGTGATGGTCTGTGACGTGACGTGAAAACCTGCTTAGGGAATGAACGATAACAAAGCCAATTCGCTTCCGATTCTCTCGGCAATAAAGAAGCAGCTTTTGAAACTCTGGTCTGTTCGTAGTCTTGGCAGACTCGCCTTCCTCAACGAACACACGATCAAATAACCTTGGCTCTTCAAGTTTCTTAGTTAGCTACTGACAGCTGGCTCTTATTCGTCGCGCGCCTGACCACGCGTGACTCCTTTGGAGCTGCGGCTCGGAAAGGCTCTTGACGCCGCCTTACTTTTTTACGTGTTCACTGTACAAGGGAAGATGTCGAGACAACCTCGTGCGGCTCCAGGATAATCCTAGGCAACCGCGCGAATTAGACGGCTAGTCGGCGGCCTCAGATGAGCCGCCGAACCCTGAGTTCAGTTATTGGCCGCCAATCTTCGCGGCCATGATCAAAGCCCGACGAGTCCACAGTGGCTGACCACATGGTTTTGCGACTAAGATTGACAGTAATTTGGTGATGAGACGGAAGAGAGGTCGAGAAATTTCGCAGTTTAAGGGTATAACTACTTAAGTGGGCTGAAAGAACAAGCAGAGCGAAAAGGCTTCGAGTGGTTGGAGAAAGCTTACGGGGTACATCTTCCTTGGTGACCTGGCTAAAAGTTGACCTAGATTCGATCCACCCCGTTTCGATCCGCGCTTCACAGATCTAATCCAGCGCATCGGCCTCACAGTATCTTTTATGACGGTTGCGAGGGGAACCAGACTAGGTCGCTATGAGATTCGCTCGTCGCTTGGCTCGGGCGGGATGGGCGAGGTCTATCTCGCCGAAGATACTCTGCTTGAACGCAGCGTTGCTTTGAAAGTCTTGCCTGCGAATGTCGCCTCTGACCAGCAGCGGATGCAACGCTTCACGCAAGAGGCTAAAACCGCCTCGGCGCTGAATCACCCTAACATTATCACCATCCACGAGATCGGACAGGTTGATTCCACCCATTTCATTGCCACAGAGTTCATTAAAGGCGTGACATTGCGCCAGCGCATGGCCGAAGGGCACATGAGTCTTAGTGAAGTGCTCGACGTCGGCGTGCAGACCGCCTCCGCGTTAGCCGCCGCGCACGAGGCGGGCGTGGTTCATCGTGACATTAAACCGGAGAACATCATGCTCCGCACGGACGGTTTCGTGAAGATGCTCGATCTCGGGCTGGCGAAGCTAACGGAGAAAGAAAATACCCCAATCGCGGATACGGAAGCGCTCACGCGCGCGATGCCCAACACAGCACCGGGTATGGTGATGGGAACAGTCTATTACATGTCGCCGGAGCAGGCACGGGGAAAAGAGGTGGATGCGCGCACAGACATCTGGAGTCTGGGTGTTGTGCTCTATGAAATGGCCACGGGGCGCTTGCCATTTGCGGGTGAGACGGTGAGCGACTGTATCGCAGAGATATTGAAGACAGAGCCGCCGCCCTTAAACAGATACGGGCCAGACGTGCCCGCGGAGCTTGAGCGCATGGTGACGAAGGCGCTCAGGAAGGACAAGGAAGAACGTTATCAGGTTATCAAAGACTTGGGCCTGGACCTGAAGAGTCTGAAGCGGCGTTTGGAGTTTGAGGCGGAACTTGATCGCACGAGCACGCCCGAGAGAAATGGCGAAGCGAGGCAGTCGGCAACCAGTGCGCACTCGAGAATATCAAACATCGCGGCAAGACCAACGCGGCAGACAAGGGGCGCGGCGACCGACCTCCATACGACATCGAGCGCCGAGTACCTTGTCGATGAAATCAAACGACACAGGCGGGCCGCGGTGCTCATGCTGGCGACGTTGCTTGTGGCAATCGCTGGGGTAGGCTACTTCTTCTACTTCGCCAAAAGCGGCAGGGCCATCAATTCGATAGCTGTCTTGCCTTTCACGAACGCGAGCAATGATCCGAACACGGAATATCTTTCAGACGGCCTGAGTGAGAGCTTGATTAACAGCCTCTCGCAACTGCCCAACCTTCGGGTGATGTCTTACAGCTCAGTCTTCCGCTATAAGGGGCGAGAAGCGGATGCCTATACCGTAGGGCACGCGCTGGGAGTGCAAGCGGTGCTGATGGGGAGGGTGGTGCAGCGTGGCGATAGTCTCTCAATCAGCGCCGAGCTTGTGAACGCTCGGGACAACAGCCACATCTGGGGCGGGCAGTACAACCGCGAACTCGCGGACATCCTCACTGTGCAGGAAGAGATCTCAAAGGGCGTAGCAGAAAGACTGCAGCCGAGACTGACAGACGAGGAGCAACGGCGGCTGGATAAACGTCATACCGAGAGCATCGAAGCTTATCAGCTTTATCTCAAGGGCCGCTACTACTTCAACAGGCAGACAGCAGACGACTTCATGAAGGGTTTAGGATACTTTGAGCAGGCGATTCATTTCGATCCGAACTATGCGCTGGCCTACGCCGGGCTGGCTGACTGTTACTACGGGCTCTCATTCCTATCCCTAAGTTCCAAAGAAGCCATGCCGAGGGCTAGAGAGGCAGCACAAAAGGCTTTGGAGATCGATGACACGCTCGCCGAAGCTCATACTTCACTGGCGCTGGTGAGGTGGACGTTCGACTGGGATTGGCCTGGAGCGGAGCGGGAGTTTAAGCGGGCGATCGAAATCAACCCCGGTTATGAGTTCGCCCACCAGCAGTATGGGATGTACCTGGCCCTGATGGGACAGTTTGACAGAGCGATGATAGAGCTCAAACAGGCCCAGAGGCTGGATCCGCTCTCTCCGTGGATCAGTGCAGACCTAGGTTTAGTTTTTTACGTGGCACGTCGTTACGATGAAGCGATCCAGCAGTTTCAGGAGACTCTTAAAATCGATCAGAACTTCGCCCAGGCGCACCTCAACCTTGGGTTCGCTTATGAACAAAAGGGAATGTATGAGGAGGCCATCGCAGAGATGCGAAAGGCGGTTCGCTTGTCAGGAGACAGGACAAAATTTGTGGGGTACCTTGGATACGCCTATGCGGTGGCAGGAAAGAGAACTGAGGCGCAGAAGATGATAGACGAGTGGAAAGCGGCGTCAAGTCAAGGCTATGCGTCACCATATCACGTCGCCAGAATCTACACGGGCCTCGGGGAGAAGGATCAGGCATTTAAGTGGCTGGAACAGGCGATGGAGGAACGGTACAGCTCAATGGTTTGGCTGAAGGCAGACCCACTTTGGGATCCGCTTCGCTCGGACCCGCGCTTCGCCGACCTCGTTCGCCGTGTCGGACTGCCGCAGTGATTCGAAAGGTTATTAAGTCATGGAGTGCCAGGTATATTTCCACCATATCTTGGCAATGGCGTACCATGCTGCCCGTCCCATAACGCCATCAATGACGCTGCCTACAATTGTGGCAGGTATTCGTAGTGCCCCCTTTCTAAGGGAATTAAGATTGTTAGCTGCCAAGGGAGCAGGGGAGATCCTTTCTTTCGCCGACCTCACAGTAAGACCACTGGGACCCTTAGACTATAACGCGACATTAAGATTAAACTGCCAACATTGTGAATGCGTGAAAGCGAACTAAGTCCAGCCGCCTTCTTCCTGATCGCGAGGGATAAATATTGGCCGCTATCCTTGTTACCGGGCTTTGTAAATGAATTAAAGTGCAAATAATGCGAGGATCTCCGATGTTTCTGGTTCATTTAAGCAGCGTGGGTTTCCTCCTCATGATTTCGAGCGGCGCGCACCTCTCTACTTCTTGCCGGCGACACGCTTACTCGTTGCTTTCGCGGCCAAAGCCGACGCTCATCGCGTCGCTGTTCGTCTCATCGAGCACGCCACCGAGAAACATCTGGCGGTCGGTGTGCTGATACCACTGCGCCATGTCCTTGATCGTAAGATGTCTCACACTCATCGTGCCTCTCTCCTATGCTCAATTGGATGCTTTAACTAAGCGGTTTCTCTATCGGCACCTCCGGTTCAACCGATAGCCCCCAACAGCTATCTGTTCCGCCTGGCAAAGCGAACAGTCTACAGACATTCTTCACTGCTTGGCAGATTCGCTCGCGTCCTGCGCTTGGACGCGATGCACGATCTTCCACTCCCCCTCGATCTTTCGCAGCTCATCGCGGTAAGTGGCGGTCGCGAATACCGTCGACTGATCGGTGTAATCGGCCCCCCCCCGGTAGGAGACTGTTTTTGCTTTGTCCCCGTTAATGTCGATCATGACGGGACCGTTGAAGCGGCGTTTATTCTTCGCATAGCCCGACGCCTCCAATCTCTTTGACATGGCGGCAACCTCCTCGGTCCCGCGAGCGGAAGCAAAGGGGCTTTCATAGGGACCTTCTGGGGCGTAAACGCCGGCATAACGCTCGGCATCCTTTAAGTCGATATAGATTTGACGGTTCAAGAGTTCGAGAATTTCTCTTCAGTCATTAGTCGCATCCACACTCGCTTCCTTTCTCTGTCAGACCGTTGGTTTCTGTTGCTTAAATCTTGGTAGAAGCGTCGAACGCCGCGCTTCAGCCGCGCCGAGCAAAAGGCATTCAATCATCGACGCGAGGAAGCAGTCTTGAGAAGCATACCTGTCGAGGCGTCGGTTGCAAGCGCTACTTCTGTCCCAAGTTCATGCGGCAATCGTTTCACGAATACGCCGGCGAGTCAGTGAAGCATTCCTTCTGGGCCAGAGCCTACTACCAGCAACAAATCAGCAAAGGCAAAAGCCATCAAGCTGCCGCCCCCGCCCTCGCCTACAAATGGATCCGCATCATCTGGAAGTGCTGGCAAACCAACACACCCTACAGTGAGGTCAAGTATCTCGAGAGCTTGCGCAAGAAGGGCTCACCACTGCTCGCCTTTGCAGTGTCAAACCCTTCTTAGTCTACAAGAACTTCTTGACTCGTCAGCCTCAGATGGCTTGTTGGGGTTGTTTCGTCGGATCCAGTGTGATGGCATTTTCAAGAAATAAGTTTGAAAGCAGGAATCGGATAGAATCGTTTTAACTTTGCGCCTAACATGGATTTTGTTATGAGAACAGAAAGTTTAAGTCACGAGCCGGTTGCCGAATGCTGAAAAGGGAAAATGAACATGATATTTCAAAGCCGAACCATTTTGTTCATCGCTGTTTCTGCAATCTGCCTATTTATAGTTTCCTGCAATGGCGTTAGAAATAATAATGCCAATACTGGAACAACTAATACAAATACAAAGGCAAGCCCAAAACAACCTGAATCAGAAGCGGCTGAAGTTCTCGCCCGCCTCCTCGCCGCCGAGGAGAAATACTCGGCCGACCCGAGTGAAGAAAACTGGAAGGCGGTGGCAGAGTGTCTCGATCCGGAGTTCGTGCTTTACCAGGCTGCCTCATTGCCCTTCGCCGGCGAATGGCGCGGTCGAGACGGCTTTAGGGCCTGGATGCGCGCCATGGCGGACAACTTTACGAGCTTCAAAGGTCGCGATGCCCGAGTCATTACAAGCGGAGACACGGTCATTGTCGTTCTGACGCTTGTCGGTGAGGCGCGCAAGACCGGTCAGCACATCGAGACGCCGCTCGTGCAGGTGAACAAGGTTCGCGGCGGACGAATGCTGGAGGTTCGGCCGTTCTACTGGGACACCGCAGCGACAAGCGCCGCGCTCGGCCACAACCCGGCTGCCCGCAAACCTTGAGGCAGGGCGTGTCCAACAAGCAAAGGAGATTCATCATGTCGAAGGAACAGGAAAACAAGGTCATCGTAGGCCGATGGTTCACAGAATTCTGGGGCAATCCCTGGAATCCCGATATTGTCGACGAACTCGCCGCGCCCGACATGCTCCTACAATATTCGCTGCATGCGCCGCGCAGGGGTCGTGAGGATGTGAAGGCGTTCATGACCGGATTCCGTGAAGCGTTCCCGGATCTCGAGTTCGGCGGCGCGGCGGACCTCATCGCCGAGCGCGACTACGTGGTCGGTCGCTGGGAAGGTGGCGGAACGCATACCGGCCCCGCTTTTGGGGATTTCCTCATCGGTTCCCTTCCGGCGGCTTCCGGCAGGAAGATGCGATTCACGGGGACGACCGTGCTTCGGGTCGAAAACGGCAAGATTGCAGAGGAAATCGGGCTGGACGATGGCGTGACCGCGCTGCAGCAGCTCGGCCTGATGCGCGCGGTCTAGTTGACATGGCAACCAATGGTGACGATCGTTTGCGCCGGAGATCTTACAATGTCGAAAGTGTACTACAGCACGTGTTCGACAGAACAGCGCACGCAGTCTGGTCGAAAATCCGCGACTCGGTTAAGACTTGATCGACGTAGCACCAGCCCAGTCCTCGCCCGACTCGAACGACTTGATGATCGGGTGAGTCGTTGCGTGAAAGTGTTTGGTCGCGTGCTTGTTCTTCGAGGAGTCGCAGCAGCCGACATTGACCGCACCTCAAGGCAGAGGCGCAGGTCTATTGACGCGTCTCGTCTTGACAGTCCTCGCAGCCCCGCGCGCTTAGTGTCACGGTCTGATTTGGTCGAGGTGCGTACAGCTGGTTTCCATCGCTCTCACTTATTGGCGGCGCATTCCGTCTCGCCGCAATCGGGTTATGGTTGATTGAGTATCCCCGTTGACTGCCCGACTTCGATTAAATGTCCGTCCGGGTCTCGAATATAACAGCGGATTTCATTCTCGTGGTCTTTCGGCTCGGAAATGAAATCAGCCCCGCGCCCTTTCCATTCTTCGTAGATCGCCCAGACATCCGCGACGCGAATGTTTAAGCCGCTCGTGAGGACGTGTGAACTCTGCGGCGGCGCGGCAATCACCTCCGGCTTGTCGTCGGTCGGTGCGCCGCCGGAGTTAATGACAACCCAACTATTGCCGAGACGGACAACCGCCGGGTCACGTTCACGAATAACTTTGCCGCCCATTACATGGCTGTAAAAATCACGCGAACGCTCCTGGTCGGCGACGATGAGCAAATGCGTGACGATGAAACCTTCGCTCGGAGCGGGAAATCCCTTCGCCTCCAATCGAGCCGGGCTGAACGAGTCAGGCATGGTCGTTTTATCGTGTTTGGCTGAATTCATCCTACTTTCTCCCTTGTTCGGCGGCGCGAGACGCCGCAGGCGCGACTTTCCCGTTTACCGCAACCTACTTTTTGTTCGTTCCGGTCAATGCAGTTGCCGCGCCGAGGCCAAGGTACACACTGCCGGCGAAATAGCGTTGCACGCGCAGGAATTTCATATTTCCTCGCAGCACATTGCCGATGCTTCCGGCTAGCAGCGAATACAATGAGCCACTCGTAAATCCCAGTACGACTACAATCGAACCGAACAGCAAAATCTGAGTTGCGGCCGCGCCGCGCTCGGGATCAATGAACTGCGGCAGAAAAGCGAAAAAGAACATCGCGCTCTTTGGGTTCAGGACGTTCACTACCACAGCTTGTAAGAAAGCGCGCCGCAAACTTTTCGCTTCGACGGCCACCACTGCGGCAGGTTTTTCTCGGGTCACCAGAGTCTTGATGCCAAGGTAAATAAGGTAAGCTGCCCCCGCATACTTCACGATGTTAAAGGCAAGCGCCGAGGACATCAGCAATGCCGATAGGCCGAAGGCGGCAGCGACGACGTGAATCAGCGTCCCGACCTCGACACCCAGACTCGAGACGATTCCTGCAGTGCGCCCTTGTTCCACGCTGCGGGCAATGATGTAGAGCGTGTTGGGGCCCGGCGTGAAGACCAAAACCGCGGCCGCCGCCCCGAATAGAATCAACGTTGACCACTCCGGCATATTTCTTTCCTCCTCTGATTGGGCGCACGCTTTGTTAGGTTGCGCCGACCGCTACCCTACTTCCATGCAAGCGCTTCGCACCAAGCCTGCGCATAAAACGCTCCGGGTTTTCGCGGAAACTCCTGCCACGCCCGAGTCATGCGCTGCACGTCTTCCGGGGTTGCCCAACCGAGACGCTGAAAGGGTTCGGCGAAAGCCTCATCGACGAGCCGAGCGAAGAGCCCTCCGACCTGCTGCAAGACCTCGGTACCCGAAAAAGTGTCGTAGGTCGCCCTGACGGTAATGTCGCGAAAGCCTGCTTGCTGGAGAAATCCCAGGAGCTTCCGCCCGCTCTCCGGGTCGTGACCGTTGTGGCGTCGCAGGCGGTGGTAGAGGTCAATGCCTTCCACGAGATCTGGCTCGCTCGGATGGAATAGGTCGCCGCCGTGGTCGAACTCCTTGACGCCGATCACGCTACTGGACTTCAAAACACGGCGCGCCTCGGTAAGGCCGCGGAGCGGATCCCGCAAATTCCCCAGCACGGCAGAGATGTAAACGGCGTCGAACGAATCGTCCGCAAACGGAAGCTCATAGATGCTGGCGCGCTCGAAGCGCACGTTTGTGATTCCCCGCCGTGCTGCTTCCGTTCGTCCCAAGTCAAGTTGCGACTCTTCGAGATCGGTTCCAACCACCTCTCCGGGCACCACTACTTCGGCCAGGCTGAGCGTGAGCGATCCGGGACCGCAGCCGCAATCCAGGACTTTCATTCCGGGCTTCAAGTGCGGCAGGAGGAACGCGGCGTGGCCTTTTGCCGTGCGGTTCACCATCATAGCCGTCGAGGCCGGGCCATAGCCCAAGGTGTACTGCTCATCGTTGTCAGACATGTTTAATCTAAAATGCCTCGCCGACACCTTCAACATCTGCTACAAACAAAACCCCTGCGCCCCATTACGCTCCGCAACTTCAGTCGGCTCGGCGCAGTTCAGGGCGTGGGCCACGCGTGAAGACCTGAATCGCGGCCGCCCCCACGAATAAAATCAACGTTGACCACTCCCGCGTAACTCTCTACTCCTATGATTTGCACTACTGTTGGTTCGACCTCAACCAACGATTCAGGAAGTGCCCGATCGAGCCGTCCCGTTGAACGACTGGTTTGGCTGCGGTTCCGACGTGTTCACCGTTTCATATACTTGTCCCAGAAGCCGGGTGCGGGCTCAATTTGCTGAACCACGTCCACCCAAACGCCCGCAGGATCAACCAACCCAAATCGCCGCTGGCCCCATGGTTCATCCCGCAGTGCGTACGCTATAGAAACGCCGGCACGCTTGAGACGGCTGAACTCCGCCGCGGAATCGGCCACCTGCAAAGTCAGGAACATTCCCTGACCGTTGAACTTCTGTGGCCCAGGCGGCTGCGATGGGTGGTCAGGAGTCATGAACGCGATTCCATAGGAGGGATTTCCGCGCGATGTCAAGTAGACAAACCATGACGCTTCAAATACAACCTGAAAGCCAAACCAGTTCACATAGAAATCACTGCATTCCGCTATTTTGTCTGTCACGATAACGGGATAAGCGGCCTGCAATTGCATTGGGGCTCCCTTCCTCTGAGTTGCTACCGATTCTTCATTGTCCGCAATGACGGTGCCCGCGAACAGGATCACAACGAGCGGTACAGCAAGTAGCGTGTTCACCCATTTCATACGAAGTGCTCCTTTCAAGTTATTGGGGGAACTAGTTTCCGCCCAAAGGAAACGCCCTGTCTTGAAAAAAAGCGACGTGGTCTCGCAGAAGTCTGCCAGGCGGGTTGCCGGCTAAACGAGTAAAATCGCGGGTCATATGGCTTTGATCTGCATAGCCTGCTTCCGCAGCTATCTCGGCCAACCCAGGCAGGGGCTGCGAAGCAATCAAGTCTGCCGCCCGATTAAGACGCGTGATTATGCAAAAAAACTTGAACGTAACGCCGACTGTTTCAAGAAAGAGCCGCTCTAGTTGTCGGCGGCTCTTGCCGAACTTTGAAGCCACCTCGCTCATGCGAACGTCGCCACGAGCGGCCTCGATATAGCGAACGACGTGATCAACGTAACTCATTTCGGGCGGCGACTTGTCCAATGACGCTACCAAGGCGTGGTCAAGTTCCGAGAACAAGGCGCCTGTCGCGATATACTTACTGATCGCATCTGCTGGAAACTGAACGAGACTCTGCAAGTCCTCGCTGCAGTCGGTGAGCTCCCGTGCAGTTGCGTGAATGAAATGTCGACTCTGTCCCAGCCTGAAGCGAATCCCAAGGTAACAGAAGCGGCGAGACCGCCCGTGGTTTGGCCGACCTCGATCAGATGCCCGTCGGGATCGCGCAAGTAGCAGCGGATCTCCTCGCCATGATCCTTGGGCGGCGTGAGGAACGTCGCGCCTTTCGAGCTCCAGTCGCGGTAAACGGCATGAACGTCGGCGACACGGATGTTGAGCGCGCTACGAAGCACCTTTTCATCCTCAGGCGGCGCGACGACAATCTCGGGCTTATCGTCGGTCGGTTCGCCGCCGATGTTCAGGATCAGCCAGCCGTTGCTGATTCAAGCATCACCGGGTCGCGTTCGTTCACGACTTTGGCGTCGAACAGCCGGCAGTAGAAATCACGCGACCGCTCCTGATCGCGCACAACCAGGAAATAGGTAAGCAAGAGGCCCTCTGCGGGCGCCGGGAAATCTCTCTTGAGCAAGTTCTCAGTCATGATGACTCCTTTTGGGATTGGTCGTTACCGCGCGTGACAAGCGCGATGCGAGCGCGATCAAATGCAAATTCTGCGCTCGGCTCCGCCCCCCAAATTGCGTAATTCTTTCCGTCGCACGGTTCATCGTGCTGCTGATCTCCTGGCCGAATCTTTCCGCCGCGCCGTATTCAACCCGGACTCAGGGCGAGCTTGCCGAGATAATGATCGTCGAGCGCGCGGTGCGCCGCGGCGGCCTGGTCGAGCGGGAAGGTGCGGGCGACGTGGACCTCAAACGGGCCGGCCTCGATCAGGCGGTTGAGCTTGGCAATGGCCTCTTGATCGGGCACCACGTCGTAGCTGCTGAGACGCACGCCGGGCTGGGCCTTCGGCTCGGGCATCACGCCGTTGGGGTGTGCGACTCGACCTCCGTCGCGAACCCCTTTCAGCGCCCGATTGGCCGCCTCACGCCGGCCGTGACGAGGGCGGCGTCGAGGCCGCCGGGGGCAAACTCGCGCGTGGCAGCCGCCACGTCACCCGTGTGCCCTTCCACGACGACATCGGCGCCCAGCCGCCGAGCCAGCGCCACGCCGTCAGCGCCCGAAGCCACCGCTAGCACGCGCGCTCCCATCCGCTTGGCGAGTTGCACGGCCAAGTGTCCGATGCCGCCGCTCGCGCCGAAGACCATCAGCGTCTCGCCCTGCTTCAGACCCAGCATCTCGTCCAGGCCGCGAAGGGCGGTCAATGCACCGCTCGGCATGACGCCCGCCTGCTCGGTCGTCAGCTTGTCGGGAACGTGCGAGACGTTGTCGGCCTTCACCGCAGCGTACTCGGCGTAGAACCCGCCCTTGGGGTTGGTGAGGGCGGCGGCGTAGACTCGGTCGCCTTCCTTGAAGCGGCTGACCTCGTCGCCGACAGCGGCGACCGTGCCCGCTCCATCGGAGCCGAGCACGTAGGGAAACTTCGGCTCGATTCCGAACATCTCGGCGAAGCCTCCTTCGCGCTCGAAAACATCCCACACGGCAACGCCGGCAGTCTCGACCCGAATCAGGACCTCGTCCGGCCCGACCTCGGGCACGGGCAGCGTTTGCAGCGTGATCGTCTCAAGACCGCCGAACCGGTTGATGCCGGCGGCCCGCATGGTGTTCTGTGTTGTCTGTGTCATAGGTCGCTCCTTGAGGAAGTCTCGTGTTCTGCCGATTAACAGCCAATCTCGATTGGCCTGCCGACAAGCTTTATCTCGTGCGCGGTGTAAACCTTCTACTAATTCCTCCCGCGCTCACCCTATTAGACTTTCATCAACCACCATTCCGGTTGAGGAAACGCGCGTCGTCCGTAACCCGCCCCAGGCCTCCTTGTCGTCCCTGTTCAAGATGTCCGCGAACGCGCCGGCCACCTGTTTAATGATTGCCCCGCCCGACTGAACATCAACCACTTGAGTCGGCGTAGCGCACGTTATCTGTTTCAACCGCCACGCTCCGTCTGCCGAACAGGAGCCAGTCGAGTGAGAGAGCGCCGGGGCCGGTGATGATCAAAAGCAAGGCGACCGCCAGGTATCCGGTTGCCGACTCGTAAGACGGCTGGCCCGGCGCGCCGATGAACGGATGACCGGCGGGCAGATGAGCCATCCCGATTCCCGCCAGCATCACCAATGCGATGCCGAGAGCCGCGATTGGCGTCAAGAGCCCCAGGATCAGTGCCACTCCGCCGAAGAATTCTGCAATCGCTGCCAGTGCTTGAAGAAAGCCCGGCGGCGCGTCCGCTCCGGCGAAAGCATTCATCCATGTGAACGGCGTTCCTATTTTCTGAGAGCCATGGAGCACCATTCCCAAGCCGAAAGAGCCGCACAATTAACAACCCGACCGCCCCTCGACCGCACGAAATTGCCGAATAGAAAATTCATCATTGTGAGCCCTTTCGTTGCCTGAAGTTTAAGCCTACCCAGTTGATTGGACAATGATTGACTAATCAACCACTTAATCCGAAAAAACCCGAAGCCCGGCTTCGGGTCCCAGTCTCAGTCGCGGCGATCTACTCCGCTTCGCGCGCCGCCCGCACCCGCTCAAGCAACGTCACAAGTTGCGCGAGTTCCTGCCGATTCAGTGCGGCGAACGCTTCCCGGTTGCCCTCATCAACCGGTTGGTCCAACCGCGCGAGAAGATCGAGTCCCTGCTTCGTAATCCGACAATAGACGCAGCGGCGATCTTCCAGGCAACGCTCACGAGCCACTAATCTCTTACTTTCAAGGCGATCAATCATCCGCGTGATGCCCGGAGTGCGCTCGATCATCCGGTCGGCGATAGTCAGCATCGGCAAGCCTTCAGGCTCCGCGCCCCGCAAGATCCTGAGCACGTTATATTGTTGTCCGGTAATGCCAAACGGTTCGAAAATCACGGCGAACACAGTGCGCACGCGGTCTGCTGTGCGAAATAAGGTGATGAACGCCTCTTGGGACTGAAGCACCGCGAGACTTTTCCGCCTTGCCTTCAAACGCCGGGAGCTATTTGCCATTGGAAATTCACTTTAGGCGTCAATGATTGTCATGTCAAGTATTCCATACCTTGGCAGAGCAACCCTAACTCCTAACCTGACTCACACATCCCTTGCGCAGAGGCGAGCTTTCCAGACTCCTTACCATGAGACAGGATTCCGATCATGGAAGAAGCCCCCAGTCGGTCCGTCGTCGGGGAGAGTTGCGAGCCACACGATTGTGTCCGCCCCTTCCTCGATTGATCGCGGGGCCCCCTTTCCACCCATCCGCGTGCGCACCCAGCCGGGATCGGCGGCGTTCACAAGCACGCCCGTGCCTCGCGTCTCGTCGGCGATTACGATCGTCATCATGTTTAGCGCGGCTTTTGAAACACGGTAGGCCAAGACGCCCGGACCGCTCGGCTGCATCCGTCCGAAGCCGGAAGAGACGTTCACTACCCGCCCGAATCCGCGCTCACACATCCCTGGGATGAACGATTGACAAAGCAGCAATGGGCCCAGCAGGTTCGTTTCGAACGTAGCGCGAACTATCGCAGTGGATATATCGAGGCCGGCCACACCCTCGTCCGGGTAGACGCCGGCGTTGTTAACCAGCAAATCAACTCGGCCAAACTCCTTCAAGACCGAATTTGCGAGACTCCTGACGCTCTGCTCGTCCGTGACGTCGAGTTGCCGTGCAACAAGTTGAGCGTCTTTCGCATCACTCGCCAGTTCTGCCGCCGCCTCGATGCCTTCGTCCTCGTTGCGC
>Ga0136623_10000175_pt1 | contig 16859 bp, 13 predicted proteins | sample AntDrymUQ4492106_2_FD_104656 | JGI IMG/M metagenome (GOLD analysis project Ga0136623, IMG submission 104656) | Polar desert sand microbial communities from Dry Valleys, Antarctica - metaG UQ449 (21.06) | ecosystem: Environmental > Terrestrial > Soil > Desert | place: Antarctica: Dry Valley...
GGTTTTGGAAAGCTCTCTCCGGATCCGGCAGGTGATGCAATACACCAATCGAATAGATAAAGTCGAAACTTTCAAGTTCAAACGGAGGGTTGTAGAGATCGGCCTGGACCACGTGCACGTTTTCACCAGAACAGTTGCGCCGCGTCACTTCTACTGCGGGCCCGAGGTCAATGGCCCACACCTCCGCGCCGTACTTTGCGGCATAGTAAGCAAACCGGCCATTGCCGCATCCCGCATCTAATACTCTTTTATCCTTGAAGAACTCAGGTTCATGAGGCTGCATATAGGTTAGGAAACTCTGCTGCCACTCCTCGTACATCTCGGGAAAGCGGCTCCACTCAAAGCCGAAACTGAGCGCGGTTTTGAGCTGTCGTTTATCCGTTCCCGATGCTGAACCGTTTCCCAGCAGGGCCTCGCGCAGAGGAGGTAGTAACAAGCGGGGAATGCCATCAATAATGGGGAATGACTCCTGGCACTGACTACAGTGGAGATGCTGCTGAGAGGCATTCTGCGATGAATGTTCGTGGCGCAACTCCAAGCCATGGTGACAGCGGGGACAACGAAGCGTTTCAACCACTCTTTCAGAAGCGATCATGTCAGCGTCTTGTTCTTTCTTTTCAGAACGTTCTCTTATCCTGTGCACAGAGTTGATCACGTATTGTTTGCCGCCAGCACGCGGGAGCGTCGGCTACATAAGGGACGTCCATCGCGCAGTCTGCTGGGCTCAATTGAGCCGGCGGTAGACGTTGATATACTTTTGCCCACCGACAGTTTGGAGATCAAAATGCGCGTATGCGGTGCACCGGCAACGCGCGCGAACTTCCGGATCTTCCGCGAGCACGAGTGCCTGTGCTGCCGCCGTTCGGTAAGTCGCCTCGTCGAAGCGGTGCAAGACAACTCCGACGTTCTCGCGTTCCACGAGTTTATCCATGTCCCCGATTCCTGCGTTGCATACTACCGGGAGACCACCTGCCAGGTATTCGGGAATTTTCGTAGGCGAAGCCGCGATCTGGGCAAAACTGGACTTCCGAAATGATAACCCCAGTCGCGCCCGGCGCAGGTGCCTGGGCACATCCGCCGGTGGCACGGCCCGGATCTCAAAGTCCTGCTCAGTCAGCCCGGCCCCCTTCAAAGCCGCGATGCCATGTTCTGGCGGCGAGACCGATAGGATGCGCAGAAAAGCGCTTGGGCGCAGCGCCTTGATCGCCTGGAAGAAGCGTCCCATTTCTTCGACTAAGTAGAGACCAGTCAACGAACCCGCGTAAATTATCTCGAAACGGCCTTCTCGCGGGGAGGCTTCATCCTCGTCCTCCGCGAAACGCGAGAAATCGACGCAGCACGGAATGACTTCGATCTGATTAGCGGGTTTGAGTTTGTGTTCAATTAACCAATCCCGTAGCCGCTCAGTCAATACGACAATCTGGTCGGCGCGGCGAACACCGGCTCGCTCCACCCGTTTGACAGCCCGAAAAGGGGCCGAGCCCTGACTCCAAATACCTGCGTCCGCGTACTCCTCGGCCATCAGCCCCCGAATGTCGAAGATCAATTTGCAGCGCGTCACACGACTTGCGAGTAGTGCCATCGCCATCGGCACGTGCGCCCGCGCGTGCAGAACATCGATCCCTTCCTTCCTCACTAGGCGAGCAGCTAGCCGGGCTCCGGCCAGGATGTCATATCCGGTCGCAGCGACAGATGGTCGCTTGTGATACGCAAGGGAGAGCCAGCGAATCCCGTGGGCTTCGAGTTTTGCTCGCCACTCCTCAGTATCGGAAACAGACGATCCGCTAAGCTTCGGCTCGAAGGTCAAGAGGCTAACTTTGAGACCGGAGACACGAAGTTGACGCAGATAAGGTAACACTTGCGTCTGTACTAATGGCTCTCTCAAGCCAAAATAGCAGATATAAAGCGTACGCACAGCAACTACCTTATTACTCGTGGGTGGAATCTGCCAGACGAGAAGGCAAATTTTAGTGAGGCATCCGGCGCAACTTTGCGCAACTCCTCAGTTGCTGGTGTCATTTTAGAAATTCATAAATGACCACTAAATCGGGCGCAATGTCGATGTTGCGCACTACTGGGGTCAATGGAAAGCTGCTGCGTTATTTTTTCTGCGGTCGCGGCTCCACCTTCAACAACTACGCAATTCGTTTAGGGGTGGATGAAAATGAAGAACCGCCTAACCGTTCCAGCGACCTGCGTAAAAATACCGATTGCCCCAATGATCGGGGCGCAACGCAGAAACTGCTTGAGAGAGACGACGCAGTAAGAATAACGCTACGGGCCGCGGGCGCTTGAGATCCGCGCTCGTGAGTTCGCTCGGAGCTGGCCATGAGACCTCACTGAGGGAGAATTCCACCTCTTCTAATCCGAACCGCTCAAACAGTCTTCTTTGCCCCACACCGGTAGCAAGTAGGACGTGGTACGGCGCCATTTCTGTCCGTGAACGTCGAACAGTTCGCACCATGCGTAAGGCTTGCGTAAACAGCGCTGGATTACCTTCGAGAGGCCCTTGCGCGATCAGCATACCTCCCGGTCTTAGCAGTTTCAAAATCTCGGGCATCTGCTCATTGAGTTTCGTTAAGTGCTCCAGTACATCGCCTAAGTAAAGGATGTCCGCCAGCGGCTCCTTAAGCGTTTGAGCCTCTGACATGTTCATAACTCTCGCACCGGTCTGTTTTTCCACGGCTTTCGCAACGTCGTCGTCAAACTCGACACCGACCACCTGAAAATTCAACTTTGCGGCTTTTAACAGCATCTCACCGGCCCCGCAGCCATAATCTACAAAGGTACCGGACTTCAATTTCTTCAGCCACTCAATTACTCGCAGCAATTCTCGCGGATCATGAATGGCTGGATCCTCAACAAAACTTTTCCCGTATCCGGTCCCATACATCTCGGCTAATGTTTGGTCGTCGGGCATTGGCTCACAACTAAGCGAGCGGCACGAGAGGCACTCAACATACGGGAACTCTCGATTATTGTAGAAAGTAGAACCCAGCCAGGAAGGTTGGCTCTTATCAGAATTGCAGAGTGGGCAAGCCATAGATTGATCTGCTCAAGGGCCAAATAGGTGTATTTTCAGTCGCGTGATCGGATGAAGAACTAAGTTCGGCCGCCGGCTGAGTTTGAGGCAGCGGCGCTTTCTCCGCGCAGCACTGGCCTGGCTAGAGTCTTGTCGGGACGCTCACCTTTCCAGCAGAACGACTGCGGCGATCCAACAACCGCACGGGAAATCCGAAAACCCGCATCAGGTTGTTCGGCGTAAGCCATAAACTCTTAAGGGCGTGACGCGCGCAATCATAATATCTCCCTGATCTGAAAAACGACCCCGCCAGGTTGATGTGCAAATTGCCGTAACATCGCCGACTAATAGTTTGGATTTCCGGATTTGGAACGTCAAAGGCCTTGGAATACGCCAGTAACATGTCGTGCTCCATCGAGCTGATATTTGCGTGCATGTTGGCGCCGTGCACGCGATACTGCATCAGTACCTCGGGCACGAAGCCCACGGGTTGTCTGAGAGCGATACGGCAATAGAGGTCCCAGTCGGCTGATGTCGAGAGCCGTTCATCGAAACCTTTGACCATTTCAAAGGTGGCGCGCGGAACCAAGGTTCCGCTCCCGCCCCCCAGAATTACCGGCCGCTCGAAGAGCAGTAGATCTTTTGCCACCCAACCTTCAAGCCCATCAATATGGGATTGCAGAGAGGCTCCCATTTCGTTGATATCTTCTACGCCGCAATGCACTAAGCCCAGCCCTGGCTCGTCAAGCAGTCGTTGCACTTGCCGAGCAAGCTTTTTAGGCAACCACGCATCATCCGCATCCAGGAAAGCCAATAACTCGCCGGAGCACTCTTTAACACCCCGATTACGCGCAGCCGCAACACCTTGGTTCGGCTGTTCAACCCACCTTATATGCTCCTTATAGCCTCTTAAAACCGCCTTGGAATCATCAGTTGAGCCATCGTCAACCACCACAATTTCAACGTTACCGTAGGACTGTGCCAGAACACTTTCAAGCGTCTGCGAAAGGAAACGAGCGTAGTTATGATTGGGTATGATTACACTAACAAGGGGCCGTGTCATAAGTACATTTTCAATCCGTTAGCATCCGCTGGTGACGCGGTGTCAGGGCGGATGTTGTCTCAAGGGAACTATCAGAGTTACGTAAAACGAACCTTTCCGTGAGGTCAGCTGGTGTTACTAGATTTGACGAGTATTAGAGTGTCACATTTGATGGACTGATTGAATTGATACTGGCCGACAGCGCGATTGAAGGCACCGCTACATCCGGCCACTAATTGGTCATGCAATTCGATCATCATTACGCGGACCTTGCCTAACCATGCTTCATAGTTTGATTCAAACAGCTCTTTTTCGGCGCCTTCAATATCCAACTTCAGGGTGTCAACATGTTCAGAACCACCCATTGCCAGCAGGTCCTCCACGGTTAGAGCTTCTATCGTAGGACCATTTGTCAGGCCCGTGTTCGTCACCCTAAAGGCCCATTTTTCTGATTCAGGATTTCCAATTGCCACCCGACCTGTTTTGTTCCAGAGCGCCGCCTTAATAGGGGTGGTGTTTTGATAAGGGGCCGTGTTGCGAAGCAGCAGCTCGTAATTAGATGATTCTGGCTCGAGAGCAAGTATGCGGGCGCCCGGATACCTATGTGGAAAAAATACGGAGGTATATCCCACGTTGGCGCCCGCATCAATTATGAGTTTTGGTCTTAAGTCTACCAGAGGGAAATCATATCCCTGATCAATAAAAACCTGCTCAAAGACGAAAACATCTGAGGTGTCGCGTCTGGCAAAGATTGGGGCTTTATAGCTGGGCAGGGAAAGCCGGATGTAACTTTGGTTTATTAAGACATTAATCAAGATGCGCGAGCCGTTCACGAATCCAAATCTATTCCAGTATCTCAGGACTTGTCTGATTCTTATCTTAAGCATGTATCTAATACCTGTGATGCTCTAAGGAGTGGCTGAGCACGTCGTTATGGATCATCAATCCGATGTTACATTTCGAGTCGGCTGAACACACCATTCAACTTCCCTCTCTGCTTCAGCCACGCGACGTACTGAGCCTCATAAGCGGGTACTACCTTCTCCATCTCGAACTGCTGCACACGTCTCTCGCCGTCCCTTCCCATCTCCTCCCAACGATCTCTGGCCCGCAAAATATTCTCCAGCGCTTCTCGCAGGGCCACGGGGTCGCTAACCGGAACAAGAAACCCGTTCACGCCATTCTCAATTATCTCGCGTGAGATGCCGACCTCCGTGCTGACAACCGGCTTCGAAAGCGCAAAGGCTTCGACGATCACTTGCCCGAAGGATTCCGCCAAAGATGAATGCACGAGAACATCTATAGCAGCCAGGACATCCACGATATCGCTGCGATGTCCAGCGAAGACGATTCGGTCTGCAATCGAGAGATCTCCAGCCAACTGCTTCAGCTCGTCCCGGTCCGGTCCATCGCCAATCACAAGTAGCACCGTCTCCGGCTCTGCGACGGCCAAAGCAGCGAAGGCTTTGAACATCGACGGATAATCCTTGACCCAAAACAAACGGCCTACTGCGCCAAAAACAACTTTTCCATCCAATCCCAGTTCCGCTCGGACTCTTTGTCGCCCCGTTTTTGAAGGGATTAACCGGCTGAAATCAAATCCGAGGGGAATGAGCGCTATCCTTTCCGCCGGTAGACCTTCCTCTGCCATGAATATTTCTTTCATCTGAAGGCAGTGCGCTATAACGTAGTGCGCCAGGCCTCGGCTGGCAAAGGTATCTACCCATTTCAGAGTCGAACTTTGATGCAAAGGGATCTCGTGAGAATGATGGCCGGTGAAAACAGCCAGCGGGATGCGAGCCAGACGCGCGGCGGCCAGCCCGACCAGACTCGCTTCGAAAAGATGTGTCTGGACAATATCAAAACGTTCAGACCGCAGCCGAGCGGCCAGTCGAAGCTGCGTTCTCAAGTACTGTGCACGGCCTGAGCAATCAAGCGACAAGGTTTGCAAGCCGCGCGCCCGCATTTGATTCTGCAGCGGCCCGGCCGGAGATAGGCTCGCAACTGTTATATCAAACTTGTCGCGATTCGCGTGTTGCGCAATATCACAGAAATAGGCGTTCGATTCGGCGTGGCTCACGAGATGTAGAATCTTTAGCCGTCTCGCCGACGATTCAAGCGGATCTAACATTCGAATTGCAGCGTTCAACGCGCCTCTTCGCTCATTTTCCACGCTCAACTGGTTATATTGGAGATGATCGACAGACTTGTCTCAAGCAGTGCGTTTAATCGTGTGTTAAAGATAAGGTCATGGAGCGGCCAGTACTGCGAAATTATCCCATCGATTCGTCAGACCTAATCCATAAGTGTGATTGTACAATCCTGCGCCTGTCTCACCCGCCAAATAATCAGTACTGGTCACTGCAACGAGTTCTGTATCGGCATAGATATAAATACTACCTCCTCGGCCTTCAGTAATAACAACTCGTAGGCCCGTCCAAACGTAGTCAGGCATCTCTACAGGTGTCATCACCAGCCCACGCGATCCTTTATAATAACACCCCACATTCAGAATGTTACGTCTCAGGACCTCACCACTTGTATAAGCGAAGCAAAAGTTTCCAGCGTCTTTCACGCGAAAAGCCAAACCAGTATTAAGTCCACTGCCCCAGGTAGCGGGGCGACGACTAACGCGAATATCGAGAGTGGCTGGCTCAGAACCCGTCGGAACCCAGGCGATAGCCGGACCATCAGTGAGAATGACCGCGCGCCCGTTCAGAATTCCAAAGTTAGTTGGTTCGGAGATCGTGCTGACTAGGCTGCCAAAGCGCCATGACTGTGGACCGCCCAAAGCGAATTCCGTCGATCCGAGTCCGCCTACATCATCGAAGGCGTAAGTGGCATTGCCTCTGGAGAATGAATCAAGAACCCTTACGAGACCAGAAGCTGCTACCGGCAGATCGTATTGAGGTATTGAACCGTTAGAGGTTATTGGATCAATAATGAAACGCGGTAAAGGACCTCCTGCCCAGGTCAAGAAGACGCCAGGGTGATTATTGCCCGAAAGGTCGGCGATAACCTCCGCAGGTCGTAACAACGACGCGAGAAAACTGCTGCCCTCAGCTTTAAACACAGTTTGGGGGGTAAAGGCCGACATCACCTTTTCTGTTCCTGAAGTGTCCTGGAGGGGGTTGCTACCTTCGTAGGCGCGTACTTGCGAAATGGAACCAATGAAATTCTGATGATTGGAGCCTCCAACAAATAACCTTCCTCCACCACCTGGCGACCCGAGGGTGAAGCGCTCTCCTGAGAAGGCGGAGCTGCCGACAGGAACACCGTTATAATAGGTAATGATATTCCTGCCATCCCATCCAACCGCAAGATGCGCCCACTCGCCGGCAGCTGGCCCATCGTCGCCGCCGAAAGGAATACTCTGCGCACCATTGAACGTATTTCCGACAGGCACATAGAAGGTACTCCCCGAACCAGCAAGGCCAAGCAGAATAGCATGGGCACCTCCGATGCCATCCGAGAGCAGATAACGTGTACCTGTGTACATTCCGGGCTTAGCCCATACCTCATAAAAGAACTTGCCAAGATTGACGTTTGGCTCCCAGAACTTCTCGTGCCAAACCGATTGGGTTGTCCCGTCGAAGGCCAGGGCATAACTCTTGCCGATATTGATGCGCGCGCGATTGCTTGAGACGTCGCGATACGTGATCCGTACGAGCACATCACCCACATCAGCCACATCAGCCATTTCATCGCTTAACCTGACGATTACTGCGCTCATCCATTCTTGCCCCGGTACCGGCCCAACATACTCAACGCTCAGAGCGTAGCTTCGTTGCGCTCCGTCTTTTGCCTGCGCCGTCACTACCGAAACGGCCTCACCCGGCTGTAGCGTCAGATTTTTAGCAAAGAGCATTACGCGTGTGCGCTGATCCTGACCCCACGGATTCACAGAAGTGGTCGAAAAGGGTTCAGACGTCCGTGTCACAGCGTTAAGAGCAATGGCTCGCGTCGAGTTAGCTTTAGTAAGCAGCACCGGAGCAACAGCTTGTTGTGCTTGAAGGTTAATCGCGCACAGAAAGAATAGCCCTGCAATTTGTATTAGTCGCATAAATCTTAATATGAGGGAAAGGGGGACAATTGTCAGTATATACATTTCCCCGACACTTGCTTAACTGAATTACAGGAGTTTGCGCAAACTCTCCTGGAAAAAGCCGAATTCGTAACTTTCTTTCAATATCGGGAGAACTAAGCAGCCTTCTCTGACTCAAGACCGATTCGAATCGATATTATAGCTCATAATGCCTTCTTGAAAGCCTTTGTATATCGCACTGGAGAGAAGCAGCCTATACAAGCGCCACAGTGCAGGGGGCCAAGGACAGAAGCGCTCCAAGACGTCACAGGCACTGAAAAGCGTCCACTGCACCGGAGATAGTGAAACAAACTGTTTCAAGAATTTTCGCAAGAGTAGTTTGGGCCCGTCTCTACTCAATTGAATAGGAAGATTCGCATCTACTAGTTCTTGTTTCGGATATTCCTTCCCGTATCTTTGCCAGAAGAGAGGCTCACAATGGGAATAGGTCCGTTGTCTTTGGCAGTAATCGCGGATGGTAAAACCCGCCCAGTCATTATGCACGCCAATAATGTGAGGAATGTACAGAATCTTGATCCCCAACCGCCAAGCCCTCACGGCCAACTCAATGTCTTCTACACTCGCTATGTTGAATGATTCATCAAAGCCGTTTAATCGCTCAAAGTCCGTACGCGGCAAAGATAGGCTTTGTCCGGTCACCCCCTTGGCTTCTCGGGCAGGCCCATCCGGTGGATCATAAGGGGAAAGCGCTCGTCGGAACTGTCCTAAGGGCGTTCGTTCCTGCTCCGGCAGGTTAATTATTTGCCCTACAATCCAGCAACCAGAATAAGACACTAAAGCATTCAGGTGACGCTTGACAAAATCCGGCCCAACAAGAATGTCGTTATCCATAAAAAGCAAATAGTCGCCCACCGCGACTGCAGCACCGGCATTTCGCGCCGCGGCAGGTCCGGCTCGATCCTCACGGTGGACAACTTGCAGTGGAACAGGGAAGGATTGGCGACGCACCACCTCATCCGTATCATCAGTACAGCGATTGTTAACAACAATCGCTTCCCAAGGCTTATCGAACTGTTGATTTGCCAGTTCAAACAAGGTCCGAGCCAAAGCATCTGAGCGGTTGTGAGTGGGAATAATGACACTGACCAACGGCTTCTGATTAGCCATAGATATTTCAGCTGCTTGTGACAAGTCGCTACTCTTCGATGGGGTCTTAAGGTCCAGGGACGGCAGCCCTATGGGGACCCTGGTGGAATTAATTGGGTACTGCCGAACGGTCTTAATGGTATTCAGGTTACGATAAATTGAATAATCATCGCTTTAAGGCTGGAGGCTGAGTTCTCATTTCTATCAACGCCCACCTAAACATTCCCAGCAGCAATCCGTTGATACATCGCAATTACTTGCGGCTGAATCACTGAGAGGTCCAACCGTTCAGCCGCTGTCCTTAAATTGATCTCAACGGCATTATCAACCAGCCGATCATCGGAGATCGCACGCCGAATAGCAGCTGCCACCTCTTGCGGATTCTCAGGAGCGACGAGCAGGCCTGTCTCACCATCTTGTACCCACTCGTCTCCGCAACTCGTGTTTGACTGAATGGGGAATGAACCCATAATCATCGCTTCCAGTAGAGACGTACTGATGGCGTCACTAATGCTCAGTCCTATCGAAATTCGGGCTTTGCCATGGAGACGCATCATTTCCTCGTGTGGACCCTGTGGCACGATCTCGATCTGAAGCCCGGTCGAGTGCGCTGCCAGTTCGGCAGCTATCCTAACATCCGGTGAGGTGGAATAAACGGCCACGCGATAGTCGCGGAGCACATCAGCGCAGAGTTCTATCGCGCGAATGCCTACCAGAGCTCGCCCTGCCCAGTGTTGATATCCTTTCAGTAAAATCACTCGTCGGTCAGATGCCCGCCCCGGCTGTTTCCACTGTTGCATGCGTTTGAGATCAAAACCTCCCCCACCTGGCAAAACGGGCAATACGTTTCCTTTGAAACCAAAGTCACGAGCCAGGGCTACATCGCGATGACATTCGCTGATGTAATAGTCACAGTTTGATAGAACGGCTCTGATTTTCTCCCGGTGTTCGAGCAGGCGACCAAAGAGATAAATATCACTGCCCCAGTTACTCACAATCCAGGGAGGGAAACCTTTCCCAAATTTGGACTTCGCCTCCAGCGTCGAGTAGCCTGCATGTTGAATTTCGAGCGAATGAACAATGTCCGGCCTAAGCCAGCGAATCAGCCAGGCAAGGCAAGTTGAACGGTTAACCCAGGAAGGGAAAAACTTAAACTGTGAAAGGCTGACAAAACTACTGCCAAACCGCAGTGGCCATATTCCTCGTAGCCGCACGTTGCTGGCTAACCCTGGAGGTCGGGCGGATGAAATATTATAGATGGTAACGTTTTCAAAATCCGTGCGGGGTACTCCGGGAGTGGCTGGGAACAAGTGAAGGTCCCAACCCAGCCCGGATAGCTGTGCAATCCACCGAGATGTATGGACATTCTCGATCCGAGAAACAAAAAGAATTCGCAACCCAGCTCCTTTTCCAGTAAACCAGCCCGGTAACGCAAGCGGAAGAGTATTGGCTCGCGCGCACTCACCTTTGCGCTTGAGCGGGGCTAAATCGCTATTGCGGCCGGACCTTCATCCAAAAACTCGACGGTTCCGAGCTGGGGTAAGCACTGCGCATTGCATCATACTCTGGGAAAAACTCACGGACTCGGTCTGGGTAGCGTAAGGCCATGTAATTGCCGGGCCAGATGACTTCGAAGCGTTTATTAAAAGCAAGAAAAGCCTGTAGTAAATACTGCTCGTTCCAGTACAGATGACTGTCAAGATAAACGCGCGGGTAAGCACGCGGCAAACTGATATCGTGCACATGCACCAGCACGCCCCTCGCAAGTCGCGGCAGAATTTCACAGAATTCAAGCTGAACGTCGCCACCTGAACGCAATGCGTGTGTTGAGTCAATGAAAAGAATGTCATTGGCTTCGAGCGAGGTGAAAACGTTCAAATCTACGTCCTGCACCTTCTTTTCAATCAACTCAGATAGACCGGGGAAACCCTGTTTGAGAAAGGAGGACGGATACGGCTCTATCGCAGTCAGGTGCGCCGGTGATCCATCATCACGCCCGTTCTGCACGCATGCTGCCCCCGCCAATAGAGTAGAAAACCCTGAGCCAACCTCAACGATGCGGCGAGGCTTTAAATGGCGAATAAGGCAGTAGTACAGGTGGGCATCAATCGCCATGAAGCTCCCGTTGAGAAGATGGAACCCGGATGCCCCGTCCGTGCCCGTTGAAGAGAAGCGTTCGCGAAACTCGGCCATGTATGGCGGGAAGCGACTGAGGAGATCAAGCGCCGCGGCATCGTTCATCTCGACGCCAATCATCTCAGATTCCCGGTTCCAAAAATCCTCTCCCAAATCCCGTGCATCCGGGATTGGCAAATAGTAATGATGGCGTAGGAGATGAAAGCCACGGCGATAGAAAATCTGGTAGGCGTCCTGGTCCGACATCAAGCGGCCGACGTTGGCAGCTACGGCCTCAACCATTCTCAGCATCGGCCATCGGAGGGAGCCGCGGACAAGCCGCTTCAGCTGTCGGTTCATTTCAATTCTGCGTCTCAAGTTCTAACAACCGTGCGAAATGTGTTCGCGCCTCAGTGATACTAAAGTCACACAAAGCACGTTGCCGGGCATTAGCCGTGAGTCTGCTTTTTAATTGCTCGTCGCTCAGTAAACGTTCCACGGCTTCTGCCAACAATGCCGGAGCTTCGCTGTCCACCACGAGTCCGCACTCATGCTCGCGGAAATACCAGGCGATGAATGAGTCGGCCGGCGCGTGCACCAGAATAGGCTTGCCGGCAGCAAGATACTCACCCATTTTGGCCGGATTAGATGTGTTGATTAGCTCAGGGTACGCTGAGTGAAGCGCCAACGGCAGAAATAGAATATCGGCAGCTCTTTGAATGCCTGGCATCAGTGTCGGCAACACCGGATCATGGTACACGATCTTATCGCGCGATAAGCCTTCATTCATCAGTTGATCGCGGGCATACCTGGTATAAAGGTGTACCTTAGCTCTCAAGTGCGGACGGAGTTCCAAAGCCGCCAGCAAGTTACGGATAGCATTGTACTGCGCATCATAGATAGCACCTGTGTAAACAATACCAGGCTCGCTAGCGTTTACCTGCACCCCCGCTGGATTATCCGGCGCTTCATACTCTGTGATGTCGCAGGCATTACGAATCAGAGTAGCTTCTATGCCGTAGCGTGCACGCAGGACATCACGCATAAATTCATTTGGGACAATAACGCCCGCGGCATTCCGGAATGCAGTCTCTTCTACCGACTGAGCAAAAGCGAGTTGACGGGCAGCCAACCACTTGCGCCCGTAGTCGTCGAACACATAAACGTAGAAGCGCACACCAGCCTGCTGACTCGCTTGGTAACCGGCTGGAATATCCAACAAGTTATCGGTACAGGCTATGATCGCTTTACACTCTTCAGCCTGAACGATCCGGCCAAGCTTTTGCGCTCGCAGTTTGCTAACTAAAGAAAAAAAGCGCTGACCGTGCAGCTTGGGCAAGCCTAAGCGAAACCCGCGCGTAATATGCCCAGGTGGAAGGTGGATGTATTTGCCAGGCAAGGCCGACCCCTGCGCTTTCCCCTCAGTGTCAGCGGCAACGTTACTTGCTGATATTAAGCAGTAGGAATTTGGATTAAGTTCTTCAAGCAAACGCCTGATAACCATCGCTTGTCCGGAGCTATTCGGTGGCAGCGCGTCCGAGAGGAGAGCAAATTTCATCCTTAATTGTAACGGTGCTAAGAGACGCCCTTATAAGCAACAAGCGAATCTGGACGAAAGAGAAACGTGAGTAAACGGTTGGACAGCACCTCGCTCGCGAGAAACCATGATTATTCACGTCTAGTAGATACTTGCGTTTTCTGAAACATGCCGGTAGCCAAGCACAATCTTCGCGACGGTGCTGCTCACATGTTCCATCGTGTATTCGGGTGGCACCGTCCAATCTGCCTTATGAGCAAGCACCGTGCGAACGCTACGGAGGATCGCTTCCGGAGCCGCGCCGCTCAACATGTTACTGCCGCACTCCAGCGTTTCAGGTCGCTCCGTTACGTCGCGGATCGTGACATTTGCCACCTTGAAAATACAGCACTCTTCCTGCACGGTTCCGCTGTCGCTGAGCACACAAAGAGCATTGCGCTCAAGCGCAATGAAGTCGAACAAGCCGAACGGATCGTGAAACTGAATATTTTGAGGGCCCCTGGCATTCAATTCATGCTTCTGCATTGCTGCCCGGGTGCGCGGGTGTGTGCTGCAGATGACCGGTAATTCATACTCGCTCTGGAGCCTCTCCAGACCTTCTATCAGCAAGCGCAGACGAGCCTCAACATCTACGTTTTCCGCCCGATGCATGGTTACAAGAAAATATCGGCCCGATTCCAACTGCAACCGCTTCAGCACCTCTGAACTCTCGATCGACTCACGGTAGTGTTGGATCACTTCGAGAATCGGATTGCCGGTGACATAAATTCGGCTTCCTTGAATGCCTTCACGCAAAAGATTGGCGCGGCTGCGCTCCGTATAAGGCAACAACACATCGCTGCAGTGATCGATTATTCTTCGATTGATCTCCTCCGGCACGCGATCGTCATAGCAGCGGTTGCCGGCCTCCATATGATAGACGGGTATGCCCATTCTTTTTGCAACAATAGATGACAGAGCGCTGTTGGTGTCTCCCAGGAGGAGCAGCTTATCCGGGTTCTCAGCGCGCAACACCCGCTCAGTTTCAGCAAGAATCTTACTAATCTGATCGCCGAAGGTATCGCCGCGGACGCCGAAAAAATAATCGGGTTGCCGCACACTGAGTTGCTGGAAAAAAAGGTCACTCAGATTCGGATCGAAGTTCTGCCCAGTATGCACAAGCACGTGGGTACATAGGCGATCAAGCTTATCAATGACGCGACTCAATCGGATAATCTCCGGGCGCGTCCCGAGCACGGTCATGACTTTCATGCCAGCATATCTTCCTCGTAAACAAACCTGTCCTTAATCAACAACTTGTGTCTGGTCAACAATTCGGTCAACTCAGTATCGCTCATCAAGCTGTCGGCGGAGCTAAACTCCTTGCCGAGCGGATTCTCGATCTTCTCTGACGCGCGCAATTCCGGCAGCATGGGAAGGATGACGAAGTAATTGCCGCGCGTAATGGTTCGAAAAGCCTCTTCTTCAGATACGAGTATTTCATGTACCTTTTCACCAGGCCGAATACCCGTAACAACGGTTTCAATAGGACCTTCACCGATGAGTGTCTTCGCTATATCAGTCACAAGCGCTGAAGGCACCCGTGGAATGTATGTTTCTCCGCGGTCGGCTTCCGCCAGAGCTGCAAAGATTGTGTCGACGGCCTGTTCGAGACTCAACAAAAACCGCGTCATCCCGATTGTGGTGATTGTTACCGGGCCACCGCGTCTAATCTGTTCGTGAAAAAGCGGAATCACCGAACCTCTTGAAGCCAGAACGTTCCCGTACCGAACGCAAATAAACCGCGTTTCCGGGCAATCAAGATTAGCGCGGACAAAGAGGCGCTCTTGCACTGCCTTTGTCATACCCATGACGTTCACCGGTTTGCACGCTTTATCAGTAGAAATGCCCACAACAGTCTTAATCGGCAAGTGCTGTTCCCGAATGGCGCAGACAATATTTTCCGCGCCAACGATATTGGTTTGTACGGCCTCAAAGGGGAAATACTCGCATGAAGGGACTTGCTTGAGCGCCGCTGCATTAAACACTATGTCGGCGTCGTGCAACGCCGCGCTTACACTGTGACGATCCCGCACGTCGCCGATGCGAAATTGTAAAACTTGTTCAAAGTTGCGATAGATCACTTCGTCTGTCGCAGTTCGAAGATGTTGGAACGCAAGACGCATCGAATGCTGTTTGGCTTCGTCACGCGAGAAAACGGTAATCTGTTTCAGTTGGCCAAGTTCGCCGGCCAGCAACCTTCGCACTAGAACTTTACCAAGCGAACCGGTGCCACCTGTCACCACAACTCTTTTATCTGTTAGCATTAATTCTCCGCAGTTCCGTGTAAGAAGTAGTATCCAGACGCAGCTGCTGGATCATGTCAGGCCATGCGGGTGGTTTAAATCCAGTCGCCTGCTGAAATTTGTCGCCGTTCAAACTGCGATCGCATTCAAATTGTTCCTCAGGTTCGATCTGTATGTTCAAGCCAACTACCTCTCTGACCAATGCAAGAAGATCAAACTTACTTATGGGATCGGACGCTACATGCCAAAGGCCGCGCAAGTGTGGCTGTTCTGCGATAATCCCAGCGATAATCTCGGCCAGAGCTTTAGTAGTAAACCCGCTAAACATGGCTCGCTTGTAGCCACGAACGCTTTTTCCCTCCTGGCTAAAGAACCATTCAAGCAATCCCTGTGATCCGTTTAACTCCCGACCAATCATGGAGGTTCTCAAGGTGAGGCAGTCGCCATCGGTCACTTCACCGAGGAGCTTAGTTCTTCCATACATCTCTTCGGCATCTGGCACGTCGCTCTCACCATAATTTCCTTTGCGCCCGGAAAAAACACAATCAGTGCTAATGTGAATCAGACGAGTGCCCGACGCATGGCATAGCTGCGCCAGCCGATGCGGAAGAAGCGCGTTTACCAAAATACAAGTGAGCGCGTCTTTGGCGGCCGCATCTTGTTTCACAATGCCGATGCAATTGACCACTACACTCGGTTGGACGGCGGCGACGGCCCGCACAACGCTGTCAAAATCCTGAACAACCACATTACTCAGCACTTTTGACGCGTCGAAAATCCCATCTCGATTATCTGGTCTGAAGCTTTGGCGAAAAGTCACGTGGACATCAAACTGCTCGTTGAGCACCTGCCAAAGTTTGTGCCCCAGCATACCTGCGCCGCCGAGGATGAGCACCTTTGCTGTTGCTTTCACGAGAGTCCTTGACCTCAAGCCATGAAACTATATTTAAAATCTACTTTTCGGAGCTTTAACGCGTAACGACCAAGAGTGAAGCTAAACAGTTTGGATGACAGAGGCCCTGCCGAACCTTAACAGTAGTTCGTCCTACGTCTAAAGTCATGCCAAGCGGCGCGTAAACCATGGTAAACAGGCGTGGATAAGTTTTGGCGCACGAAGGCCTTGAATCTATATCTTCCTGACCCGGCCGCCCGGTGGCCGTAACCCTTAGAGACGCGACGACGGGTTGGCTCGCAGAGTGTACGAAAAGCCCAGAAGGCGCCCATTGGCTTATCCAGTGGTTGGTCATGCTCATCGAGCAAATGAAAGTCTCTGCAACACACGATCTGCCAACTATCGTCGAAGTCCGTCAACTCCCATCCCGATCGATGCGTTTGCCAATGAGCGCCATCCATACCCCAGCGATCCGGTTCATTTGGATCCTCGTAAGATTGAGGAAAGAAACCCAGGGGCGTAAAGACTACAATCTGTTGTCGCGCCACGCGTTCCGCTTCTCGAAGCATTTTGAAACCCTCTTCTTTTTCCATATGCTCGATGACATCAATAGCAAACACCGTATCAACACTTTTTGACGGCAGCATGCCGAGAGCAACACCCCAAACCGAATTAATCAGCACATACGATGGGTCATCTCCAGCTTCCTGCTGTACACGTTCGAGGTACGGACGGTGGGCATCAACACAAATATGCACGTGAGGCTTGATGAAAC
>Ga0136623_10000176_pt1 | contig 16844 bp, 8 predicted proteins | sample AntDrymUQ4492106_2_FD_104656 | JGI IMG/M metagenome (GOLD analysis project Ga0136623, IMG submission 104656) | Polar desert sand microbial communities from Dry Valleys, Antarctica - metaG UQ449 (21.06) | ecosystem: Environmental > Terrestrial > Soil > Desert | place: Antarctica: Dry Valley...
ATCGTGGCGCACCTCCCGTCCCGAATCGGTCACAGCGGACTTGAACTTCTTCCTGATCACGTCGGGCTCGTCGACGATCCGGACGACACCCTGCGGATTCCCGGCCGAGGTCGACATCAGCCGTTCCGGCTCCTGCAGGTTCTTGATCCGAGCGCCTTCCTCCGGATAGACGCCTTTCGGCACCGTGAACGTCTCGCCGTAACGACCGTTGAAGCGTTCGGCGATGTCCCGGGTCAGCTCCACGTGCTGCCGCTGGTCGTCGCCGACCGGGACGATGTCGGTCTGGTAGAGGAGGATGTCGCCGGCCATCAGCACCGGGTACGTGAAGAGCCCTGCCGACACGAAGTCCTGGTCCGCCGACTTGTCCTTGAACTGCGTCATTCGTCGAAGCTCGCCGAAGCTCGTCGCCGAGCTGAGGAGCCAGGCGGCTTCCGCGTGCGCCTTGACATGGCTCTGGCAGAAGACGATCGAGCGCTCAGGGTCGATGCCGGTCGCGAAGAGCATCGCGGCGCCGGACAGGGTCGCCTCGTGCAGCCCCTCCGGCTCGTACGCGGTGGTGATCGAGTGCAGATCGACGATGCAGAAGACCGCGTCGCCCTGCTCCTGCGTCTGCGCGTACTGGCGGTAGCCGCCGCTGTAGTTGCCAAGCGTCTTGTCGCCCGAGGCCCTGATGCCGGAGAAGATCCGCATCTCGCGATTATCCCAGCGACGCGTGAGCCGCCGAGCGCGGACGTCGGGTCAGTCTTCCGGGGGAGACTCGGACGCGGCGTGCTCGGCCCGTGTGACCTCACGTTTTGTCAGGTCGAAGATCTCTGCGTAGATCTCGCGTAGACCCTCCCCGGAGAGCGGGCCGCGGTTCGCGCGCGCGAGGTAGCGAAGAACCCACTCCTCGCGGGCGGGATCGACGAAGTCGAGGCCGCGCGCCTCCTTGTGCGCCTTCAAGCGTGCGACGAGCTTGAGCCGGGTGTTGATCGCCTCGAGGATCGCGCGATCGTTGTCCGAGAGCTGCTCTCGGAAGTTGCGAATGACCGGGTCGGCGTTCGGATCGGGCATGCGCCGTAGGATGCCCGAAGCACGGCAGGGGGAGCGCAAGCGTGTCTCTACACTTGCAGTTATGGCGGTTGTCGGTGCTCCCGAGCTCCTGATCGTGATGGGCGCAAGCGCCACCTCGGCGCACGTGGGCCATGTCGTGGAGCGCCTCGAGGAGTCAGGTGTCCAAACGCGCGTCTCGCGAGGTCGGGATGCGACGGTGATCGGCGCTATCGGCGACCGGGAGCTGCTCGCATTGCTGCCGCTCGAGGGCTATCCGGGAGTCGAGCTCGTTTTGCCGATCTTGAAGCCTTACAAGCTGGTCGCACGGGAGCTCACGCCCGACCCGACGGTGATCGACGTCAACGGACGGCGGATCGGCGACTCGTTCTTCGGTCTCATCGCGGGGCCGTGCGCCGTCGAGAATCGGGAGCAAACGCTCCAGACGGCGCGTGCCGTCGCCGACGCAGGAGCGACGATGCTGCGAGGTGGCGCGTACAAGCCCCGAACCTCGCCGTACTCCTTCCAGGGCCTCGGCAGCGAAGGACTTGCCGTTCTCCAGGAGGCGCGGGAGGAAACCGGGCTTCCGATCGTCACCGAGCTGGTGGATCCCCGTCACGTCGAGGAGGTGCTCGACGCGGCCGACGTGATTCAGATCGGCGCGCGCAACATGCAGAACTTCGTTCTTCTCGAGGAGGTCGGCCGGGCGCACAAGCCGGTTTTGCTGAAGCGCGGACCATCGGCGTCGGTCGAGGAGCTGCTCATGGCTGCCGAGTACGTCGCGAAGGAAGGGAATGAGCAGATCATGCTCTGCGAACGTGGCATCAGGACCTTCGAGCGAACGACGCGCTACACGTTGGACCTCGGCTCCGTAGCGGTGCTGAAGCAGGAGACGCATCTCCCGGTGATCGTCGATCCCTCGCATGCGGCTGGGCGTCGTGAGCTCGTGTTGCCACTTGCCCGTGCCGCCGTCGCGGTCGGAGCCGATGGGATCATCGTGGAAACGCACCCGCGTCCGGACGAGGCGCTTTCCGACGGCCCTCAACAGATTCCAACGTCCGAGTTCGCCGCGTTTGCGGCTCAGATAGCCACGCTCGTCACCCTCATGGGTAAGACGGTCGGTTAGTCGCCGGTAGAGGACGAAGGTTGATCGAGCGGCTGGCCATCGTCGGCGCCGGGCTGATCGGCGCCTCCATCGCGCTGGCGACGAAGGGCCGCGGCGGCGGGAGCGTCGTCGCCTACGATAGAGACGAACGCGCGCTCACCATCGCCGCGGAACGTGGCGCCATCGACGTCGCGGCGGGGTCGCTCGAGGAGGCCCTCGCAGGGGCCGAGCTCGCGGTTGCGGCAGTCCCGGTCGCTGAGCTTGCGCCGACGGTACGCGCGATGCTCGAGGCCAGCTCCGACGGATGCACCGTCACGGACGTCGGCTCGACCAAGGCGGCCGTCTGCAGAGCGGCTGCGCCCTCGTCCCGGTTCGTCGGCGGTCACCCGCTCACGGGGTCTGAGACCCGGGGGCCCGAGCACGCCAGCGCGGGCCTGTTCGAAGGCGCCTCCTGGCTGCTGACTCCGGCCGCGGAAACCGACCCGGCCCGCTACCGGCTCGTCCACAGCTTCGTCACGCAGCTAGGCGCCACCCCGGTTGCGATCGACCCACTCGCGCACGACCGGCTCGTCGCGCTGACGAGCCATCTGCCCCATGCGCTCGCGAACGTGCTCGTCAACCAGGCGGCTTCGTCGCGGATCGACGGTCACGAACCCTTGTCACTCGCAGGTGGATCGTTGCGGGACATGACCCGCGTGGCCGGGGCAAACCCGCGGATCTGGGTCGACATCTTGCTCGAGAACGCCGAGCCCTTGTCCGAGGCGCTTGCCGAGCACCGACGTCGGATCGAGCAGCTCGAGCACGCGCTCGCCGCCGGGGACGCGGGATTTCTCGCCCGCTGGGTCGGCGACGCTGCTCGCAATCGCCGCCGGATGCTCGAGCAGGCGTATCCCGACCCGGGTGTGCTCCAGCGGATTCGCGTCCACGTTCCCGACCGACCGGGCGTTCTCGCTGGAATCACCCAGGCTCTCTCCGCAGAGCGCATCAACCTCGAAGACTTCGAGCTTCAGCATCTGTCGCCGGAACGCGGCGGGACGCTCACGCTCCTCGTTGCGGGCGAGCGCGAGGCACGCCGGGCCACCGAGCTCCTGGAGGCGCAGGGCTACGCCGCTCTGGTTTTCCCGGTTCTCGAGGACCCGTGAGATTCGAGCCTGTTGCGGCGCTGGTCGGGCACGTCGCCGTGCCGGGCGACAAGTCGATCTCGCACCGCGCGGTGCTCGTGGGCGCTCTCTGCGAGGGCGAGACGCGGATCGCCGGTTTCGGACGCTCCGCGGACACCGAGTCGACGCTCGCCGCCGTCCGGGCTCTCGGCGTTCGAGTTGACGAGCACGACGTCGACACCCTGACGGTCCACGGCGTGGGTCTGCGAGGGCTCGCAGAACCCGCGGCGTCCATCGAGTGCGGAAACGCAGGAACGCTGATGCGGCTCCTTGCAGGTGTCGTCGCGGGACAGGACGGGCGGTTCGAGCTCGTCGGCGACGAGTCGTTGTCGAGTCGCCCGATGGAGCGGGTGGCCGAGCCGCTCCGGCGCATGGGCGCACGCGTCGAGACGCTCGACGGCCATGCGCCCGTCGTCGTCGAGGGCGGCTCGCTGCAGGCGATCAACTACGAGCTGCCGATGCCCTCGGCGCAGGTGAAGTCGGCGGTGCTCCTCGCCGGCCTCTATGCCGAAGGCGAGACGACGGTCGTCGAGCCGCTGCCGACGAGAGACCACACCGAGCGCCTGCTCGAGCGCGCGGGGGCAGCCGTGCGCCGGCGCCCGCAGAGCGTCACCATCCAGGGCGCCGAGCGGTTGTCGCTCGCGGACATCGAGATCCCCGGAGACTTTTCATCCGCGGCGGCGCTGCTCGTCGCCGCCGTCACGCTGCCGGGGTCCGATGTGACCGTCCATGGGGTGGGTCTCAACCCGCGGCGGATCGGCCTACTCGACGTTCTCGAGCGCATGGGCGCCCGGGTCGCGATCTACAACCGGCGCCCGATCGGAGGAGAGCCCGCAGGTGATGTCCAGGTGCGCTCGTCGGAGCTCGTCGGCGCCACCGTGACCGCGGCCGAGGTTCCGAGCCTCGTGGACGAGCTACCGCTGCTCGCCCTCGCCGCGTGCCATGCTCGAGGAGAGACCGTCATCAGAGGCGCAGCCGAGCTACGGGTGAAGGAGTCGGACCGGATCGAGGCCGTGGTGGAGGAGCTGCGCCGGATCGGAGCGCACATCCGCGCGACGCCCGACGGCTTCCGCATCCGGGGAGTTCCCGCACGACTCCGCGGCGGGACTGTCGACGCACGCGGCGATCACCGGCTGGCGATGCTCGGCGCGGCGGCCGGTGTCTCCTCTCGCGAGGGGGTACAGCTACAGGGCGCCGAGGCAGTCGAGACGAGCTTCCCCGGCTTCTTCCAAGTCCTCGAGCAGCTAGAGGCTTGACCGGGAACTCGCGGCCCGCCGGCCGCGCGTCAACTACCGACCAAGCCTCCTGCACGGTATGAATCGCGCCATGATCGTGGCGATCGACGGCCCGGCGGGGTCGGGGAAGAGCACGGTGGCGCTCGAGCTCGCCCGCCGGCTCGGTTTCGTCCACCTCGACACGGGTGCGATGTATCGCGCGCTCACCTGGCTCGCCGCCAGGGACAACGTCGATCTCGAGGACGGCGAGGCACTCGCTCGTCTCGCGCGCGAGAATCCGGTCTCGTTCGACGCTCGGGGCCACGTCGAGATCGCCGGAGAAGACGTCTCGACCGGCATTCGCGCGGGCGAGATCGACCGGCTCGTGCCAGCGCTCGCACGGCATCCAGAGGTGCGCGAGGTGATGCGCGAGAGACAGCGTTCGTTGGGCACGGTCGGGGACGCCGTGATCGAAGGACGTGACATCGGCTCAGTCGTCGTTCCGAGCGCCGAGGTGAAGGTCTTCCTCGTTGCTGACGTGGTCGAACGTGCGCGCCGCCGCTCTCTCGACCGGCCCGGTGTCGGCGCCGAGTCGTTGGTGTTGGAGCTCCGGCGGCGCGACGAGCGGGATGCTGTCAACACCCAGCCGGCCGACGACGCGGTGCTTCTCGACACCACCGATCTCACGGTGGATCAGGTCGTGCTGCGCATCGCCGAGCTGGTGGAGGCTCGCCGGTGAACGGGACCGACGCAGTCTGGGCGGTCGGCCGGGTCACCATCGGCACAGCGGTGGGGCTCATCGCCCCGCTTCGTGTGTACGGCGCCGAGCGAGTGCCGGCACGGGGTGGTCTCGTCGTCGCGGCGAACCACTTCAGCTGGCTCGATCCACCCGCGCTCGGCTCGGCCAGCCCGCGCACGCTCTATTTCATGGCCAAGGTGGAGGCACACCGTGTCCCAGGCCTCGGCCAGCTCATGCGGAGCTTCGGAGCGTTCGCGGTGCGCCGCGGCGAGTCGGATCGCGACGCGGTGAGGACGATGCGCCAGATCGTCCGTGACGGACATGCGCTCGGGATGTTCGCCGAGGGTACCCGACAGCGTGAGGTTCCAGGCCCTGTTCAACCGGGCGCTGCGATGGTGGCCATCAACGAGTCCGTGCCGCTCGTACCTGTCGCCATCCACGGGAGCCAGCACTGGCGCTGGAACTTCGCCCCCATCTCGGTCGCCTGGGGCGAGCCGATGACCTTCGAGGGGCTCCCGCATGGAGGCAAGGGGTACAAGGAGGCGTCGCTCGAGGTCGAGCGCAAGCTGCACGAGCTCTGGCAGTGGCTGGTGCAGATCCACGAGCTCGGCCGCCCCCGCGACGCGACTCCGCCACGATGACGAGATCGCGAAGAGCTCCCTCCCAAGTCCGGGCGTCCAGCGACGAGCCGAGCTCGTTCGAGCCCGTCGAGATCGCCGGAACCGTCGCCATCGTCGGCTTCCCCAACGTCGGCAAGTCGACGCTCGTGAACAGGCTCACCGAGACCCGCGCCGCGGTCGTCCACGAGACGCCAGGCGTCACGCGCGATCGCAAGGAGCTGCTCTGCGAGTGGTCCGGGACGACGTTCCGCCTGATCGACACCGGGGGTGTCGACCGAGAGGACACAGGGCCGTTCGGACCGCAGGTGGCGGCGCAGGCACGGCAGGCGGTCGAGGAGGCCGACCTCGTGCTGTTCGTCGTCGACGCGAAGGTGGGGGTCACGCCGGGTGACGAGGAGCTGGCCGAGATCCTGCGCTCGTCCCGCCGCGACGTGCTCGTGATCGCGAACAAGCTCGACGACCCGCGCCGGGACGCTGAGGCGCTCGAGTTCCACCGGCTCGGCCTCGGCGATCCGATTCCGCTCTCCGCGTTGCACGGCCATGGCACCGGCGATCTCCTGGACGACATCGTCGGGCGGCTTCCGGGGAAGGGCGAGCGCCCCGTCGGCGAGGAAGCGATCCGGGTCGCGATCCTCGGTCGGCCGAACGTGGGGAAGTCGTCTCTCCTGAACGCGCTGCTCGGCCGCGAGCGGGTGATCGTTTCCGAGGTTCCCGGCACCACCCGCGACTCGATCGACACCGTGCTTCAGCGCGGCGAGACCACCTTCGTGCTCGTGGACACGGCCGGTCTCAGGCGAAGGCGCAAGCACCGGCAGGGAATCGAGTACTACTCCGAGCTCCGGGCGCTCGAGGCTGCGGAGCGCGCCGACGTCGCCCTGGTGCTCGTGGACGCGAGCGAGGGTGTGGTCGACCAGGACCTGTCCGTCGCGGACACGGCGCGGAAGGCGCAGTGCGCGACCGTCGTCGTCCTCTCCAAGTGGGACGTGGGAGACGTGCGAATCGAGGATGTCCGGCCGCACCTCGCGAAGCGGCTGCGGCAGCGGCCGCCGATCCTGGCCGTGTCCTCCGCCACTGGGAGGGGCCTCGAGCGGCTGCTCGACACCGTCGAGGACGTCTTCTCCCGCTACGCGGGCAGGATCCCGACCGCGGAGCTGAACCGGGCGCTGCAGGAGCTTCGCGAGGCGCGCCAGCCTCCCGGCCGCCGCGGGCGCCGGCTCAACATCTTGTACGGGACGCAAGTGACCTCGAGGCCGCCCCGCTTCCGCGTCTTCGTGAACGACCGCCGGCTCGTGACGCGCGACTACGGGTACTGGGTCGAGAACGAGCTCCGGCAACGCTTTAGGCTCGAGGGCGTGCCCGTCTCGATCGATTTCGTCACCTCCGAATGAGCCCCCACCGGCGACCCCAGGAACAGCCTTGTAACAGACTGTTGCAAGGCGTCCTTCGGCAGGAAAAACCGCGTCGTTTCGAGCCGCCGAGAGTCCTTGTTACAGGCTGTTACAAGGCCGGGTGCGCGTGCGTGTAGTCGTCGTCGGGGCGGGGTCGTGGGGCTCTGCTTTCGCGTGTCTCTTGCGTGATCGCGGGCACGAGGTGACCCTGGCGGGACGCGATCCCGAGCAGATCGCCGTGATTCGAGAAACAGGGCGAAATCCGCGTTATGCGCACGACGCCGATCTCAGCGGGATCGCAGCGGCGACGATCGGCGAGGCCCCGATCGAGAGCGCGGAGCTGGCCGTGATCGCCGTTCCTTCGAGCGTCTTCGGCGAGGTCGTGCCGTTACTTCCGGGGGCCGCGCCCATCCTGAGCCTGACGAAAGGCCTTGACCCGCTAACCGGCGAGCGGCTCTCGCGCCTGGTCAGCGACAGGCCAGTTGCGGTGCTCTCCGGCCCGAACATCGCCGAGGAGATCGCGCGCGGGCTTCCCGCGGCGGCGGTCGTCGCGAGCGAGGATCTCACGCTCGCGGTCCGGCTCCAGCTCGCCATCAACTCGCCGATCTTCCGGGTTTACCTGAACGAGGACATCGCCGGTGTCGAGCTCTGCGCCGCGGCCAAGAACGTGATCGCGCTCGCGGCCGGCGGGGCCGACGGCCTCCGCCTTGGCGACAACGCGAAGGCTGCGCTCGTCGCGCGCGGGCTCGCCGAGATGGCGCGCCTCGCAGAGGCCGCGGGCGCGCGCCCGGACACGTTCGCGGGGCTCGCGGGAATGGGCGATCTGATCGTCACCTGCTGGGCGCCGACGGGCCGAAACCGGCGCGCGGGAGAGCTGATCGCACAAGGGGCGACGCCGGAGGAGGCGCGCTCCGCGATCGGCATGGTCGTCGAGGGGCTGACAACGGCCCCGGTGCTCCGCGATCTCTCCCACCGGCTCGGGATCGAGCTTCCCATCACCGAAGGTGTCTGCGCCGTGCTCGAAGGAGTCGAGCTCACGGACCTGGTGCAGCAGCTGATGCGCCGCGAGCCGACGACCGAATAGCAGTTGAACGCTCGACATAGCCAAGGGTGGTGCGGCCGCGAAGTGGACGCCTTCAGGGATCTTCGCGCGTGCGAAATCCGCGATCGCGGATTTCGCACGCGCGAAGATCCCTGAAGGCGTCCACTTCGCGGCCGCACCACCCTTGGCTATGTCGAGCGTTCAACTGCTATTCGGTCGTCGGCTCGCGGCGCATCAGCTGCTGCACCAGGTCCGTGAGCTCGACTCCTTCGAGCACGGCGCAGACACCTTCGGTGATGGGAAGCTCGATCCCGAGCCGGTGGGAGAGATCGCGGAGCACCGGGGCCGTTGTCAGCCCCTCGACGACCATGCCGATCGCGGAGCGCGCCTCCTCCGGCGTCGCCCCTTGTGCGATCAGCTCTCCCGCGCGCCGGTTTCGGCCCGTCGGCGCCCAGCAGGTGACGATCAGATCGCCCATTCCCGCGAGCCCCGCGAACGTGTCCGGGCGCGCGCCCGCGGCCTCTGCGAGGCGCGCCATCTCGGCGAGCCCGCGCGCGACGAGCGCAGCCTTCGCGTTGTCGCCAAGGCGGAGGCCGTCGGCCCCGCCGGCCGCGAGCGCGATCACGTTCTTGGCCGCGGCGCAGAGCTCGACACCGGCGATGTCCTCGTTCAGGTAAACCCGGAAGATCGGCGAGTTGATGGCGAGCTGGAGCCGGACCGCGAGCGTGAGATCCTCGCTCGCGACGACCGCCGCCGCGGGAAGCCCGCGCGCGATCTCCTCGGCGATGTTCGGGCCGGAGAGCACCGCAACTGGCCTGTCGCTGACCAGGCGCGAGAGCCGCTCGCCGGTTAGCGGGTCAAGGCCTTTCGTCAGGCTCAGGATGGGCGCGGCCCCCGGAAGTAACGGCACGACCTCGCCGAAGACGCTCGAAGGAACGGCGATCACGGCCAGCTCCGCGCTCTCGATCGGGGCCTCGCCGATCGTCGCCGCTGCGATCCCGCTGAGATCGGCGTCGTGCGCATAACGCGGATTTCGCCCTGTTTCTCGAATCACGGCGATCTGCTCGGGATCGCGTCCCGCCAGGGTCACCTCGTGCCCGCGATCACGCAAGAGACACGCGAAAGCAGAGCCCCACGACCCCGCCCCGACGACGACTACACGCACGCGCACCCGGCCTTGTAACAGCCTGTAACAAGGACTCTCGGCGGCTCGAAACGACGCGGTTTTTCCTGCCGAAGGACGCCTTGCAACAGTCTGTTACAAGGCTGTTCCTGGGGTCGCCGGTGGGGGCTCATTCGGAGGTGACGAAATCGATCGAGACGGGCACGCCCTCGAGCCTAAAGCGTTGCCGGAGCTCGTTCTCGACCCAGTACCCGTAGTCGCGCGTCACGAGCCGGCGGTCGTTCACGAAGACGCGGAAGCGGGGCGGCCTCGAGGTCACTTGCGTCCCGTACAAGATGTTGAGCCGGCGCCCGCGGCGGCCGGGAGGCTGGCGCGCCTCGCGAAGCTCCTGCAGCGCCCGGTTCAGCTCCGCGGTCGGGATCCTGCCCGCGTAGCGGGAGAAGACGTCCTCGACGGTGTCGAGCAGCCGCTCGAGGCCCCTCCCAGTGGCGGAGGACACGGCCAGGATCGGCGGCCGCTGCCGCAGCCGCTTCGCGAGGTGCGGCCGGACATCCTCGATTCGCACGTCTCCCACGTCCCACTTGGAGAGGACGACGACGGTCGCGCACTGCGCCTTCCGCGCCGTGTCCGCGACGGACAGGTCCTGGTCGACCACACCCTCGCTCGCGTCCACGAGCACCAGGGCGACGTCGGCGCGCTCCGCAGCCTCGAGCGCCCGGAGCTCGGAGTAGTACTCGATTCCCTGCCGGTGCTTGCGCCTTCGCCTGAGACCGGCCGTGTCCACGAGCACGAAGGTGGTCTCGCCGCGCTGAAGCACGGTGTCGATCGAGTCGCGGGTGGTGCCGGGAACCTCGGAAACGATCACCCGCTCGCGGCCGAGCAGCGCGTTCAGGAGAGACGACTTCCCCACGTTCGGCCGACCGAGGATCGCGACCCGGATCGCTTCCTCGCCGACGGGGCGCTCGCCCTTCCCCGGAAGCCGCCCGACGATGTCGTCCAGGAGATCGCCGGTGCCATGGCCGTGCAACGCGGAGAGCGGAATCGGATCGCCGAGGCCGAGCCGGTGGAACTCGAGCGCCTCAGCGTCCCGGCGCGGGTCGTCGAGCTTGTTCGCGATCACGAGCACGTCGCGGCGGGACGAGCGCAGGATCTCGGCCAGCTCCTCGTCACCCGGCGTGACCCCCACCTTCGCGTCGACGACGAACAGCACGAGGTCGGCCTCCTCGACCGCCTGCCGTGCCTGCGCCGCCACCTGCGGTCCGAACGGCCCTGTGTCCTCTCGGTCGACACCCCCGGTGTCGATCAGGCGGAACGTCGTCCCGGACCACTCGCAGAGCAGCTCCTTGCGATCGCGCGTGACGCCTGGCGTCTCGTGGACGACCGCGGCGCGGGTCTCGGTGAGCCTGTTCACGAGCGTCGACTTGCCGACGTTGGGGAAGCCGACGATGGCGACGGTTCCGGCGATCTCGACGGGCTCGAACGAGCTCGGCTCGTCGCTGGACGCCCGGACTTGGGAGGGAGCTCTTCGCGATCTCGTCATCGTGGCGGAGTCGCGTCGCGGGGGCGGCCGAGCTCGTGGATCTGCACCAGCCACTGCCAGAGCTCGTGCAGCTTGCGCTCGACCTCGAGCGACGCCTCCTTGTACCCCTTGCCTCCATGCGGGAGCCCCTCGAAGGTCATCGGCTCGCCCCAGGCGACCGAGATGGGGGCGAAGTTCCAGCGCCAGTGCTGGCTCCCGTGGATGGCGACAGGTACGAGCGGCACGGACTCGTTGATGGCCACCATCGCAGCGCCCGGTTGAACAGGGCCTGGAACCTCACGCTGTCGGGTACCCTCGGCGAACATCCCGAGCGCATGTCCGTCACGGACGATCTGGCGCATCGTCCTCACCGCGTCGCGATCCGACTCGCCGCGGCGCACCGCGAACGCTCCGAAGCTCCGCATGAGCTGGCCGAGGCCTGGGACACGGTGTGCCTCCACCTTGGCCATGAAATAGAGCGTGCGCGGGCTGGCCGAGCCGAGCGCGGGTGGATCGAGCCAGCTGAAGTGGTTCGCCGCGACGACGAGACCACCCCGTGCCGGCACTCGCTCGGCGCCGTACACACGAAGCGGGGCGATGAGCCCCACCGCTGTGCCGATGGTGACCCGGCCGACCGCCCAGACTGCGTCGGTCCCGTTCACCGGCGAGCCTCCACCAGCTCGGCGATGCGCAGCACGACCTGATCCACCGTGAGATCGGTGGTGTCGAGAAGCACCGCGTCGTCGGCCGGCTGGGTGTTGACAGCATCCCGCTCGTCGCGCCGCCGGAGCTCCAACACCAACGACTCGGCGCCGACACCGGGCCGGTCGAGAGAGCGGCGGCGCGCACGTTCGACCACGTCAGCAACGAGGAAGACCTTCACCTCGGCGCTCGGAACGACGACTGAGCCGATGTCACGTCCTTCGATCACGGCGTCCCCGACCGTGCCCAACGAACGCTGTCTCTCGCGCATCACCTCGCGCACCTCTGGATGCCGTGCGAGCGCTGGCACGAGCCGGTCGATCTCGCCCGCGCGAATGCCGGTCGAGACGTCTTCTCCGGCGATCTCGACGTGGCCCCGAGCGTCGAACGAGACCGGATTCTCGCGCGCGAGACGAGCGAGTGCCTCGCCGTCCTCGAGATCGACGTTGTCCCTGGCGGCGAGCCAGGTGAGCGCGCGATACATCGCACCCGTGTCGAGGTGGACGAAACCGAGCCGGCGGGCGAGCTCGAGCGCCACCGTGCTCTTCCCCGACCCCGCCGGGCCGTCGATCGCCACGATCATGGCGCGATTCATACCGTGCAGGAGGCTTGGTCGGTAGTTGACGCGCGGCCGGCGGGCCGCGAGTTCCCGGTCAAGCCTCTAGCTGCTCGAGGACTTGGAAGAAGCCGGGGAAGCTCGTCTCGACTGCCTCGGCGCCCTGTAGCTGTACCCCCTCGCGAGAGGAGACACCGGCCGCCGCGCCGAGCATCGCCAGCCGGTGATCGCCGCGTGCGTCGACAGTCCCGCCGCGGAGTCGTGCGGGAACTCCCCGGATGCGGAAGCCGTCGGGCGTCGCGCGGATGTGCGCTCCGATCCGGCGCAGCTCCTCCACCACGGCCTCGATCCGGTCCGACTCCTTCACCCGTAGCTCGGCTGCGCCTCTGATGACGGTCTCTCCTCGAGCATGGCACGCGGCGAGGGCGAGCAGCGGTAGCTCGTCCACGAGGCTCGGAACCTCGGCCGCGGTCACGGTGGCGCCGACGAGCTCCGACGAGCGCACCTGGACATCACCTGCGGGCTCTCCTCCGATCGGGCGCCGGTTGTAGATCGCGACCCGGGCGCCCATGCGCTCGAGAACGTCGAGTAGGCCGATCCGCCGCGGGTTGAGACCCACCCCATGGACGGTCACATCGGACCCCGGCAGCGTGACGGCGGCGACGAGCAGCGCCGCCGCGGATGAAAAGTCTCCGGGGATCTCGATGTCCGCGAGCGACAACCGCTCGGCGCCCTGGATGGTGACGCTCTGCGGGCGCCGGCGCACGGCTGCCCCCGCGCGCTCGAGCAGGCGCTCGGTGTGGTCTCTCGTCGGCAGCGGCTCGACGACCGTCGTCTCGCCTTCGGCATAGAGGCCGGCGAGGAGCACCGCCGACTTCACCTGCGCCGAGGGCATCGGCAGCTCGTAGTTGATCGCCTGCAGCGAGCCGCCCTCGACGACGACGGGCGCATGGCCGTCGAGCGTCTCGACGCGTGCGCCCATGCGCCGGAGCGGCTCGGCCACCCGCTCCATCGGGCGACTCGACAACGACTCGTCGCCGACGAGCTCGAACCGCCCGTCCTGTCCCGCGACGACACCTGCAAGGAGCCGCATCAGCGTTCCTGCGTTTCCGCACTCGATGGACGCCGCGGGTTCTGCGAGCCCTCGCAGACCCACGCCGTGGACCGTCAGGGTGTCGACGTCGTGCTCGTCAACTCGAACGCCGAGAGCCCGGACGGCGGCGAGCGTCGACTCGGTGTCCGCGGAGCGTCCGAAACCGGCGATCCGCGTCTCGCCCTCGCAGAGAGCGCCCACGAGCACCGCGCGGTGCGAGATCGACTTGTCGCCCGGCACGGCGACGTGCCCGACCAGCGCCGCAACAGGCTCGAATCTCACGGGTCCTCGAGAACCGGGAAAACCAGAGCGGCGTAGCCCTGCGCCTCCAGGAGCTCGGTGGCCCGGCGTGCCTCGCGCTCGCCCGCAACGAGGAGCGTGAGCGTCCCGCCGCGTTCCGGCGACAGATGCTGAAGCTCGAAGTCTTCGAGGTTGATGCGCTCTGCGGAGAGAGCCTGGGTGATTCCAGCGAGAACGCCCGGTCGGTCGGGAACGTGGACGCGAATCCGCTGGAGCACACCCGGGTCGGGATACGCCTGCTCGAGCATCCGGCGGCGATTGCGAGCAGCGTCGCCGACCCAGCGGGCGAGAAATCCCGCGTCCCCGGCGGCGAGCGCGTGCTCGAGCTGCTCGATCCGACGTCGGTGCTCGGCAAGCGCCTCGGACAAGGGCTCGGCGTTCTCGAGCAAGATGTCGACCCAGATCCGCGGGTTTGCCCCGGCCACGCGGGTCATGTCCCGCAACGATCCACCTGCGAGTGACAAGGGTTCGTGACCGTCGATCCGCGACGAAGCCGCCTGGTTGACGAGCACGTTCGCGAGCGCATGGGGCAGATGGCTCGTCAGCGCGACGAGCCGGTCGTGCGCGAGTGGGTCGATCGCAACCGGGGTGGCGCCTAGCTGCGTGACGAAGCTGTGGACGAGCCGGTAGCGGGCCGGGTCGGTTTCCGCGGCCGGAGTCAGCAGCCAGGAGGCGCCTTCGAACAGGCCCGCGCTGGCGTGCTCGGGCCCCCGGGTCTCAGACCCCGTGAGCGGGTGACCGCCGACGAACCGGGACGAGGGCGCAGCCGCTCTGCAGACGGCCGCCTTGGTCGAGCCGACGTCCGTGACGGTGCATCCGTCGGAGCTGGCCTCGAGCATCGCGCGTACCGTCGGCGCAAGCTCAGCGACCGGGACTGCCGCAACCGCGAGCTCGGCCCCTGCGAGGGCCTCCTCGAGCGACCCCGCCGCGACGTCGATGGCGCCACGTTCCGCGGCGATGGTGAGCGCGCGTTCGTCTCTATCGTAGGCGACGACGCTCCCGCCGCCGCGGCCCTTCGTCGCCAGCGCGATGGAGGCGCCGATCAGCCCGGCGCCGACGATGGCCAGCCGCTCGATCAACCTTCGTCCTCTACCGGCGACTAACCGACCGTCTTACCCATGAGGGTGACGAGCGTGGCTATCTGAGCCGCAAACGCGGCGAACTCGGACGTTGGAATCTGTTGAGGGCCGTCGGAAAGCGCCTCGTCCGGACGCGGGTGCGTTTCCACGATGATCCCATCGGCTCCGACCGCGACGGCGGCACGGGCAAGTGGCAACACGAGCTCACGACGCCCAGCCGCATGCGAGGGATCGACGATCACCGGGAGATGCGTCTCCTGCTTCAGCACCGCTACGGAGCCGAGGTCCAACGTGTAGCGCGTCGTTCGCTCGAAGGTCCTGATGCCACGTTCGCAGAGCATGATCTGCTCATTCCCTTCCTTCGCGACGTACTCGGCAGCCATGAGCAGCTCCTCGACCGACGCCGATGGTCCGCGCTTCAGCAAAACCGGCTTGTGCGCCCGGCCGACCTCCTCGAGAAGAACGAAGTTCTGCATGTTGCGCGCGCCGATCTGAATCACGTCGGCCGCGTCGAGCACCTCCTCGACGTGACGGGGATCCACCAGCTCGGTGACGATCGGAAGCCCGGTTTCCTCCCGCGCCTCCTGGAGAACGGCAAGTCCTTCGCTGCCGAGGCCCTGGAAGGAGTACGGCGAGGTTCGGGGCTTGTACGCGCCACCTCGCAGCATCGTCGCTCCTGCGTCGGCGACGGCACGCGCCGTCTGGAGCGTTTGCTCCCGATTCTCGACGGCGCACGGCCCCGCGATGAGACCGAAGAACGAGTCGCCGATCCGCCGTCCGTTGACGTCGATCACCGTCGGGTCGGGCGTGAGCTCCCGTGCGACCAGCTTGTAAGGCTTCAAGATCGGCAAAACGAGCTCGACTCCCGGATAGCCCTCGAGCGGCAGCAATGCGAGCAGCTCCCGGTCGCCGATAGCGCCGATCACCGTCGCATCCCGACCTCGCGAGACGCGCGTTTGGACACCTGACTCCTCGAGGCGCTCCACGACATGGCCCACGTGCGCCGAGGTGGCGCTTGCGCCCATCACGATCAGGAGCTCGGGAGCACCGACAACCGCCATAACTGCAAGTGTAGAGACACGCTTGCGCTCCCCCTGCCGTGCTTCGGGCATCCTACGGCGCATGCCCGATCCGAACGCCGACCCGGTCATTCGCAACTTCCGAGAGCAGCTCTCGGACAACGATCGCGCGATCCTCGAGGCGATCAACACCCGGCTCAAGCTCGTCGCACGCTTGAAGGCGCACAAGGAGGCGCGCGGCCTCGACTTCGTCGATCCCGCCCGCGAGGAGTGGGTTCTTCGCTACCTCGCGCGCGCGAACCGCGGCCCGCTCTCCGGGGAGGGTCTACGCGAGATCTACGCAGAGATCTTCGACCTGACAAAACGTGAGGTCACACGGGCCGAGCACGCCGCGTCCGAGTCTCCCCCGGAAGACTGACCCGACGTCCGCGCTCGGCGGCTCACGCGTCGCTGGGATAATCGCGAGATGCGGATCTTCTCCGGCATCAGGGCCTCGGGCGACAAGACGCTTGGCAACTACAGCGGCGGCTACCGCCAGTACGCGCAGACGCAGGAGCAGGGCGACGCGGTCTTCTGCATCGTCGATCTGCACTCGATCACCACCGCGTACGAGCCGGAGGGGCTGCACGAGGCGACCCTGTCCGGCGCCGCGATGCTCTTCGCGACCGGCATCGACCCTGAGCGCTCGATCGTCTTCTGCCAGAGCCATGTCAAGGCGCACGCGGAAGCCGCCTGGCTCCTCAGCTCGGCGACGAGCTTCGGCGAGCTTCGACGAATGACGCAGTTCAAGGACAAGTCGGCGGACCAGGACTTCGTGTCGGCAGGGCTCTTCACGTACCCGGTGCTGATGGCCGGCGACATCCTCCTCTACCAGACCGACATCGTCCCGGTCGGCGACGACCAGCGGCAGCACGTGGAGCTGACCCGGGACATCGCCGAACGCTTCAACGGTCGTTACGGCGAGACGTTCACGGTGCCGAAAGGCGTCTATCCGGAGGAAGGCGCTCGGATCAAGAACCTGCAGGAGCCGGAACGGCTGATGTCGACCTCGGCCGGGAATCCGCAGGGTGTCGTCCGGATCGTCGACGAGCCCGACGTGATCAGGAAGAAGTTCAAGTCCGCTGTGACCGATTCGGGACGGGAGGTGCGCCACGAT
>Ga0136623_10000177_pt1 | contig 16829 bp, 22 predicted proteins | sample AntDrymUQ4492106_2_FD_104656 | JGI IMG/M metagenome (GOLD analysis project Ga0136623, IMG submission 104656) | Polar desert sand microbial communities from Dry Valleys, Antarctica - metaG UQ449 (21.06) | ecosystem: Environmental > Terrestrial > Soil > Desert | place: Antarctica: Dry Valley...
TCGGGGTTCTCCGCCTTCAGCTGCTCCAGGGCGGCCTGCTCGGCCTCGGCCTTGGCGTGCGCCTCGTCGAGGCGCGCCTGCTCCTCGGCGGCGGCCTGGCGTGCCCTCGCGGCCTCCTCCTTGGCGCCCGGTCGGCCCTCCTTCGTGAACGGCATACCGAACGCGAGCAGCAGCTCGAAGGCCTCCACGTCGGACTGGGCGGAGGTCGTGATCGTGACGTCCAGGCCGCGCACCTGATCGACGGCGTCGTAGTCGATCTCCGGGAAGATGACCTGCTCGCGAACGCCCAGCGAGTAGTTGCCGCGCCCGTCGAAGGCCGAGGCCTTCAGGCCGCGGAAGTCGCGGATCCGCGGGATCGCGACCGACAGCAGACGGTCGAGGAACTCGTAGGCGCGCTCACCGCGCAGGGTGACCGACAGGCCGACGGGCATGCCCTCGCGCAGCTTGAAGTTCGCGATCGACTTGCGCGCGCGGCGGACGTTGGGCTTCTGGCCGGCGATCGTCGCAAGTTGCTCCTGCGCCTGCTCGAGCATCTTGGAGTCCTGCTTGGCGTCGCCGACGCCCATGTTCAGCGTGATCTTCTCGATCTTCGGCGCCTGCATGACCGAGGTGTAGCCGAAGCGCTCCATCAGCGCCGGGCGGATCTCCTCGAGGTAGCGGGCCTTCAGCCGTGCGGGGGTCGCGGTGACCACTTAGATCTTGGCTCCGGACCGCGCCGAGGCGCGCAGGCGCTTGCCGTGCTCGACGACCGACTTCACGCGGGTGGGCTTCTTGTCCTTCGGGTCGCGCAGCGCGACGTTCGAGATGTGGATCGGCCCCTCCTTCTCGATCACGCCGCCCGGCTCCATCGAGCCCTGGCGCGCCTTCTGGTGACGCTTGATGATGTTCATGCCCTCGACGTAGACGCGCTGCTTGGCAGGGTCGACCCTCAGGACCTTTCCTGCCTTGCCGTTGTCCTTGCCGCTGATGACGATCACCTCGTCACCGCGCCGGATGCGATGTGGCATGGCTACAGCACCTCCGGGGCGAGCGAGACGATCTTCATGAAGTTGCGGTCGCGCAGCTCGCGGGCGACGGGGCCGAAGATGCGCGTGCCGCGCGGGTTGTTGGCGGCGTCGATGATCACGGCCGCGTTCTCGTCGAACGCGATGTACGTGCCGTCGTCGCGCGAGAAGGACTTCTTCGTGCGCACGACGACCGCCGTCACGACCTCGCCCTTCTTGACGGTGCCCTGCGGGTTTGCCTGCTTGACGGTCGCGGTGATGACGTCGCCGACGAACGCATAGCGCCGCCGCGAGCCGCCCTTGACGCGGATGCAGAGGATCTCGCGGGCGCCGGTGTTGTCGGCGACCTTGAGGCGGGTCTCGTTCTGGATCACTTCGCGCGCTCCAGAACCTCTTCGAGCTTCCAGCGCTTGTTGCGCGACAGCGGCCGGCTCTCGGACACGCGCACGACGTCGCCTTGGCGGGCGTCGTTGGTCTCGTCGTGGGCGTGCAGCTTCGTCGTCGAGCGCACGATCTTCTCGTAGCGTTGATGGCGCCGGGCGACGTCGATGCGCACGGTGATCGTCTTGTCGGGCTTGGCCGACACGACGGTGCCAGTGCGCATCTGCGGCGTGGTGTCCTTCGGCGGCGCCGGCGGGGTGCCGGTCTTCTTCTCGCCAGCGGAGGCACGCTTGACCTTCTCCTGCTCGCGGCGCCGGCGGCGGGCGACGGCCTTCTTCGAGCGCAGCTCACGGCGCTCGGAGTCGCGATCCTCGGCCGTGCGCGGTCCGCGCTGGGACCTGGCCAGATGGTCGCGCCGGGCGCGCTCCTCCTTGCCGCTGAGCGCCGGGACGGCGGGCTCGATGCCGCCGGCCGCGGCTGCGTCGCTGGGCCCGCGCTCCATGTCCGGGGCCGCGCTCGGCGCTTCGCTCAGGTCCGACTCGCTTCGCTCGCGCTTTGAATCCTTGGGGGTCTCGTCAGCCATCGCTACTTCCGGTCGGGAATGTCGATTTCGCGCTGGCGCGCGACGGTGAGCGCACGAGCCAGCTCGCGCTTCGCGGTCGGAAGACCGGCGGTGTTCTCGAGCTCGCCCGTGGCGTGCTGGAAGCGCAGTCCGAAGACCTCCTTGCGCCCGGTCGCGATGTGCTCGAGAAGCTCCTTCTCGGGCAGCTCACGGAGGTCGGAGGCGTTCATGACGGCGTGTCCTCGCGCATGACGAACTTCGTCTTGACGGGCAGCTTGTGGCCGGCAAGGCGCATCGCCTCGCGTGCGAGCGGCTCGGACACGCCGGCCAGCTCGAACATCACGCGGCCGGGCTTGACGACCGCGACCCAACCCTCGGGCGAGCCCTTGCCCGAGCCCATGCGGGTCTCGGCGGGCTTCTTCGTGAAGGACTTGTCGGGATAGACGTTGATCCAGACCTTGCCGCCGCGCTTGATCTTGCGCGTCATCGCGATACGGGCGGCCTCGATCTGGCGGTTCGTCAGCCAGCCGGCGTCGAGTGACTTCAGGCCGTACTCGCCGAACTGGATCGAGGTCTGCCCGCGCGACAGCCCGGCCCTGCGGCCGCGGTGCTGCTTGCGGTGCTTGACGCGCTTGGGGGAGAGCACTTACCGACCGCCTCCGCGGGCGCCGCCGGCGCCGGGGCCGAAGCCCGGGCGCGCTGTGCCGCCTGCGCCGCCGCCGCGTCCGCCGGAACCCGGCCCGCCGCCGCGACCGCCGGGTCCGGAGCCGCGGCCGCCGCCGCGCCCGCCGCCACCGCCGGCGCCGCGACCGCCGTCACCGCGGCCACGGCCACGGCCGCCCTCGCGGTCCTGCTGCTGGTTGGACGGGCCCTCCATGTCGGTGAGGTCCGCGCCGGAGTAGCCCTCGGGCATGATCTCGCCCTTGTTGATCCAGCACTTCACGCCGATGCGCCCGAACGTCGTCTTGGCCTCGAAGAAGCCGTAGTCGATGTCGGCGCGCAGCGTGTGCAGCGGCACGCGGCCGTCGGAGTAGCTCTCGGTGCGGGCCATCTCGGCGCCGCCGAGGCGGCCGCCGACCTGGATCTTGCAGCCCTTTGCGCCCGAGCGCATGGCGCTCGTCAGGGCGCGCTTCATCGCGCGCCGGAAGGCGACGCGGTTCTGCAGCTGCTCGGCGACCGACTGCGCGACGAGCTTGGCGTCGAGCTCCGGGCGCTTGATCTCGAGGATGTTGACCTTGATCTGCTTGCGCGTGATGCGGTGCAGGTCCTTGCGCAGCGCGTCGACCTCGGAGCCCGACTTGCCGATCACGATGCCCGGGCGCGCGGTGTGGATGTTGACCTCCACCTCGTTGGCGTCCTTGCGGATCGTGATGTCCGAGAGGCCGGCGTGCGCGAGCTTGCCCGTGATGTGATTGCGGATCGCGACGTCCTCCGCCAGGTAGTCGGCGAAGTGCTTCTCGTTGAACCAGTTGGACTTCCAGTCGTGGATGTACCCCACGCGCATCGACTCGGGATGAACCTTCTGACCCATCAGCGGGCACCTTCCTTCGGCGTGAGCGTGATCGAGAGGTGGCTCGTGCGCTTGCGGATCTTCGTCGCGCGGCCCATCGCCCGCGGACGGAAGCGCTTGAGCGTCGGCCCCTCGTCGGCCTTGACGGCTGCGATGCGCAGCTCGTCGCCGATCAGCTCGTGGTTGTGCTCGGCGTTGGCGACCGCCGACTCGAGCAGCTTGGACCAGTCGCGTGCGACGTCGCGGTTGGCGTGGGCGAGGATCGCGCGCGCCTCCTCGACGGACTTGCCGCGGATGTGGTCGCACACCAGGCGCGCCTTGCGCGCCGAGGTGCGCACGTACTTGGCGTGCGCACGAACCATCGGCGGGTTGTCGCCGAAGTCGCGCGACGGGCGCCTGGTCTTGGCGGCGGGCGCGGCCGGCGTCTTCACCTCGGCCTTGCCGCGGGTGCGGCGCGGCTTGGGCTCGGGGGCCGGCTGCGCCTCGGCGTCCGGCGCTGCCGCCTTGCGCCTGGACTTGGGCTCGGACGCCGGCTCGTCGGCGGCGGCCGCCTCGCTGCGCTCGCGCTCCGTCACCGGCGACGCCTTCGCGGCGGCGGCGGGCTCGGCCTTGGGCTTGCGGCGAACGCGCGGCTTCTTCGCCGGCGTCTCGGCCTCGTCCTTGGGGTCCTTCTCGCCGGCCATGACTAGCGGACCTTCCCGCTGCCGGCGTGGCCGCGATACAGCCGCGTCGGCGCGAACTCGCCGAGCTTGTGGCCGACCATCGACTCGGACACGAAGACGGGCACGTGCTTGCGGCCGTCGTGGACGGCGATCGTGTGGCCGACCATCTCCGGGAAGATCGTCGACGCGCGTGACCAGGTCTTGAGCATCTGCTTGGAGTTCGAGGTGTTCAGCGCTTCGACGCGCGCCATCAGGCGCTCCTCGACCCACGGTCCCTTCTTGCTTGAACGGCTCAACGCTTCTTCCCTCTCTTGCGACCGCGGATGATGTAGCGATCGGACGCCTTGTTCTTGCGGCGCGTGCGATAGCCGAGCGTCGGCACGCCCCACGGGGTCACCGGGTGGCGGCCGGCGGTCGTCGAGCCCTCGCCACCGCCGTGCGGATGGTCGACGGGGTTCATCGCCGTGCCTCGGGTCTGCGGGCGAACGCCCATGTGGCGCTTGCGTCCGGCCTTGCCGATCTTGACGTTCTGGTGGTCGGAGTTGCCGATCGAGCCGATCGAGCCGCGGCAGTCCTCGCGCACGAGGCGCATCTCGCCCGACGGCAGGCGCAGCGTGGCCATGGCGTTCTCGCGCGCCATGAGCTGGATGCCGGTGCCGGCGGAGCGGCCGAGCTGACCGCCGCGGCCGGGCTGCAGCTCGACGTTGTGGATGATCGTGCCGATCGGGATGCGGCTGAGCGGCAGGCAGCATCCCGGGACGATGTCCGCGTCGGGTCCCGACGAGACCATCGTGCCGACGGTCAGCCGCGCGGGCGCGAGGATGTAGGCCTTCTCGCCGTCGACGTAGTGCAGCAGCGCGATGTAGGCCGAGCGGTTGGGGTCGTACTCGATCGTCGCCACACGCGCCGGGACGCCGTCCTTGCGCCGCTTGAAGTCGATCTTGCGATACAGGCGCTTGGCGCCGCCACCGCGATGGCGGGCCGTCTTGCGCCCGCGGGCGTTGCGCCCGCCGGACTTCGTCAGACCCTCGACGAGCGTCTTCTCGGGACGATCGGTCGTGAGCTCGGCGAAGTCGGCGTACGTCGCGAAGCGCCGGCCGGGGCTCGTGGGCTTGGGCTTGCGGATTGCCATCGGTGATCGTCCTAGCCGTCGAGGGCTTCGAGGCCCTGGAAGATCGGAATCGTGTCGCCCGGGCGGACCTGGACGATGGCCTTCTTCCACGTGCGCGTGCGGCCGCGGATCGCTCCCCGGCGCTTGGGCTTGGACTTCACGCTCATCGTGTGGACCTCGAGCACGCCGACGTCGAACAGCGACTCGACCGCCTGGCGGATCTGTGTCTTGTGCGCGTCCTGGTGGACGCGAAACGTGTACTTGCCCGCGGCGGCGAGCACGTAGGACTTCTCGGAGACGACGGGGCGGATGATGATCTGGCTGTGGTCCATCAGACCTGGGCCTCCTCGGCCTCGGGCGCCTCGCCCTTGGCGCGCGCGGTCAGCGCGTCGAGCGCCACCTGCGAGCAGACGACGGATGCGGCGCCGATCAGGTCTGCCACCCCGACCATCGACACCGGCAGCACGGATACGCGCTGCAGGTTTCGAAACGACAGCGCCGCGTGCTCCTGCGCATCGGCTAGGACGATCAGGGTCGGCCCGCCCAGGCCGGAGTCGCGCAGCAGCCCGAAGGCCTGCTTGGTCGAGGGCGTTTCGAAGGGCGCCGGGTCGAAGACCGCGATCGAGCCGCGGTCGGCGTGCACGGACAGCGCGCTGCGCAGCGCCGCGCGGCGCTCCTTGCGGTTGACCTTGAAGGTGTAGCGGCGCGGCGAGGGGCCGAAGATCGTGCCGCCGCCGACCCAGATCGGGGAACGCGACGAGCCCGCGCGGGCGCGGCCGGTGCCCTTCTGGCGCCATGGCTTGGCGCCGCCGCCGCGCACGTTGCCGCGCGTCTTGGTCGCGTGCGTGCCGCGCCGGCGGGCGTTGAGCTCCGCACGCACGGACTCGTGCACCAGCGGGCCGTTGAACGGCGCGCCGAAGGCGGTCTCGTCGAGGGCGACCTTCTTCTTCGAGGACCCGAGGACGGGTGCGTCAGGCATCTGTGCGGACCTCCACGTAGCCGTTGCGCGGCCCGGGCACGGAGCCGCGGAGCAGCATCAGGTTCTCGGCGGGGTCCAGGCGGACGATCTCCAGGCCCTTCTGGGTCACGCGCTTGTTGCCCATCTGGCCCGGCCCCTTGATGCCCTTGAAGGTGCGCGAAGGCGTCGCCGAGGCGCCGATCGAGCCCGGGGCGCGGACGTTGTGCGAACCGTGCGACTTCGGGCCGCTGGCGAAGTTGTGGCGCTTGATCGTGCCCTGAAAGCCCTTGCCCTTCGATGTGCCGGAGACCTTGACGGTCTGCCCGACCTCGAACGCGTCGACGGTCACGGTCTCGCCGATCAGCAGCTCGCCGGCCTCGTCGCGAAACTCCTTGACGTGACGCAGGGGCGGCGCGCCGGCCTTCTTGAGGTGGCCGACCTCGGCGCGCGTGAGGTGCTTCTCCTTGGCCGTTCCGAACGCGAGCTGGACGGCCTCATAGCCGTCGGCCTCGAACGTGCGCACACCCGTCACCGGGCACGGGCCGGCTTCGAGCACGGTCACGCGCTCGACCGTTCCGTCTTCGAGGAACAGCTGGGTCATGCCGAGCTTCTTGGCGAGGATCGCGGCCATCGGTCAGGTTGCCAGGCGGATCTCGATGTCCACGCCCGCCGGGAGGTGGTCGAGGCGCTGCAGCGAGTCGACCGTCTTCGGGGTGGGCTGGTGGATGTCGATCAGGCGCTTGTGGGTGCGGATCTCGAAGTGCTCGCGCGAGTCCTTGTCCTTGAACGGCGAGCGGATCACGCAGTAGACGTTCTTCTCGGTCGGCAACGGCACCGGCCCAGAGACGGTCGCGCCGGTCCGCGTGGCGGTCTCGACGATCTCCTTGGCCGCCGTCTCGATGGCCGAGTGGTCGTAGGCCTTCAGGCGGATGCGGATCTTGTTCTCTGTGGGGGTAGCCATTGCTGTGTTGCGCTGGGGGCGTCAGAAGGGGCGGACACGGGTGCCCGCCCCTTGAAACTCGTAGTCCGCGCGCTCCTTACTCGATGATCTCGGTGACGACGCCGGAGCCGACCGTACGCCCGCCCTCGCGGATGGCGAAGCGCAGGCCCGCGTCCATGGCGATCGGCTGGATCAGCTCGATCTCCATCGTGACGTTGTCGCCCGGCATCACCATCTCGACGCCTTCGGGCAGGTGCGCTGCGCCGGTGACGTCGGTCGTGCGGAAGTAGAACTGCGGCCGGTAGCCCGTGAAGAACGGCGTGTGACGGCCGCCCTCCTCCTTCTTGAGGACGTAGACCTCGGACTTGAACTTCGTGTGTGGCGTGATCGACTTGGGCTTGCAGAGCACCTGGCCGCGCTGGATGTCCTCGCGCTTGGTGCCACGCAGCAGGCAGCCGACGTTGTCGCCCGCGCGACCCTCGTCGAGGATCTTGCGGAACATCTCCACGCCGGTGACGACGGTCGAGGAGTTGTCGGTGATGCCGACGATCTCGACGGTGTCGCCCGTGTGGACGATGCCCTGCTCGATGCGGCCCGTCGCGACGGTGCCGCGGCCGGTGATCGAGAAGACGTCCTCGACCGGCATCAAGAACGGCTTGTCGAGCTGACGCACGGGCTCGGGGATGTAGGAGTCCAGCGCCTCGGCGAGCTCCATGATCTTCGCCTTCGCGTCATCGTCGCCCGCGAGCGCCTGCGTCGCCGAGCCGATGATGAAGGGGATGTCGTCGCCCGGGAAGTCATAGGAGCTCAGCAGCTCGCGGACCTCGAGCTCGACGAGCTCCAGCAGCTCGTCGTCGTCGACGATGTCGGCCTTGTTGAGGAACACGACGATGTACGGCACGCCGACCTGGCGGGCGAGCAGGATGTGCTCGCGCGTCTGGGGCATCGGGCCGTCGGCGGCCGATACCACGAGGATCGCGCCATCCATCTGCGCGGCGCCCGTGATCATGTTCTTGATGTAGTCGGCGTGACCGGGGCAGTCGACGTGCGCGTAGTGGCGATTGTCGGTCTGGTACTCGACGTGAGAGGTCGCGATCGTGATCCCGCGGGCCTTCTCCTCGGGAGCGTTGTCGATCTCGGCGAAGCTGCGCGCCTCGCCGCCGCCGTGCTCGGCGAGCACGGTCGTGATGGCGGCTGTCAGCGTCGTCTTGCCGTGGTCGATGTGACCGATGGTGCCGACGTTGACGTGCGGCTTGTCGCGCTCGAACTTCTCCTTTGCCACTTTCGTTTCGCTCCTCTACGTCTGTCGATGAACTGGATGAAACTATCGAATCTGCGGGGATCGGGGCCTGCGCCCACCGCCGCGCGCCACGTGCGCCTCGCAGGCCGCGGTCGTCAGGCGGGGACCGGCTCGCCCATGCGATGCTCGACGACCTTCTCGGCGATGTGCTGCGGAACCTCTTCGTAGCTGTCGAACTGCATCGAGTAGCTCGCGCGGCCCTGCGTGTTGGATCGCAGGTCGCCGACGTAGCCGAACATCTCGCTCAGCGGGACGCGCGCGGTGACGATGATCGCGTTGCCGCGGCGCTCCTGACCCTCGACGTGTCCGCGGCGGCGCATGAGGTCGCCGATGACGTCGCCGACGTAGTCCTCCGGCGCGGTCACCTCGACCGCGAAGATCGGCTCGAGCAGGATCGGCTTGGCGCGCCGCGCGGCCTCCTTGAGCGCCAGCGAGCCGGCGACCTTGAAGGCGATCTCCGAGGAGTCCGTGTCGTGGTACTTGCCGTCCACGAGCGTGACCTTGACGTCGACCATCGGGTAGCCGGCCTTGACGCCGGTCACCAGCGCCTCCTCGACGCCCTTGGCGACGGCGGGAATGAACTCGCTGGGAACGGAGCCGCCGCGGATCTTCGAGACGAACTCGAAGCCCTCGCCCGGCGTCGGCTCGATGTTGATGTAGACGATGCCGAACTGGCCCGAGCCGCCGGTCTGCTTGACGAAGCGGCCCTCGACCTTCTCGGCGGTGCCGCGGATCGTCTCGCGGTAGGAGACCTGCGGGCGCCCGACGTTGGCCTCGACGCCGTATTCGCGCTTCATGCGGTCGACGAGGATCTCGAGGTGCAGCTCGCCCATGCCGGAGATCTCGACCTGGCCGGTCTCCTCGTTCGTGCGCACCTGGAAGGTCGGGTCCTCCTCGGCCAGGCGGCCGAGCGCGACCGACATCTTCTCCTGGTCGATCTTCGTCTTCGGCTCGACGGCGACCTTGATCACGGGCTCTGGGAAGTCGACGTTCTCCAGGCGCACGGGACGCTCGGGCGCGCACAGCGTGTCGCCGGTGGTGATCTGCTTGATCCCGACGGCGGCCGCGATGTCGCCCGCGTACACCGCGGCGACCTCCTCGCGGTCGTTGGCGTGCATGATCAGGATGCGCCCGACGCGCTCGCTGCGACCCGTCGAGATGTTGAGGATCTTCGAGCCGGCCGTCAGCGTTCCGGCATAGACGCGGAAGTAGGTGAGCTTGCCGACGAACGGGTCGGCCATGATCTTGAAGCCGAGCGCCGCGAACGGCTCGGAGTCGTCGGGCTGCAGCACGATCGACTCGCCGTCGTCGCCACCCTTGAGCACCGTCGTGCCGTCGATCGGCTTGACCTCCAGCGGCGAGGGCAGGTAGTCGAGCACAGCGTCCAGCAGCGGCTGCACGCCCTTGTTCTTGAACGCCGAGCCGCACAGGACCGGCGTGATCCCGATCGACAGCGTGGCCTTGCGGATCGCCGCCTTGACGACCGAGATCGGGACCTCGGCCTCGTCGAGAAACAGCTCTGCGATGTCGTCGTCGAGATCCGACAGCTGGCCGAGCAGGTGCTCGCGCGCCTCGGCGGCGGCGTCGGCGTAGTGCTCGGGGATGTCGATGACGTCCTGGTCCTTGCCGAGGTCGTCCTTGTAGACGATCGCCTTCATCTCGACGAGGTCGATGATGCCCTTGAACTCCGACTCGGCGCCGATCGGGATCTGCAGCGGCACGACGTTCGCGCCGAGGCGCTCCTCCATCGTCTTCAGCGAGCCCTCGAAGTCCGCGCCGATGCGGTCCATCTTGTTGATGAACGCGATCCGCGGCACGGCGTACTTGTCGGCCTGGCGCCAGACGGTCTCGGACTGCGGCTCGACGCCGGCGACGGAGTCGAACAGCGCGATCGCGCCGTCGAGGACGCGCAGCGAGCGCTCGACCTCGACGGTGAAGTCGACGTGGCCGGGCGTGTCGATGATGTTGATGCGGTGCTCGCGCCACTCGCAGGTCGTGGCGGCGGAGGTGATCGTGATGCCGCGCTCCTGCTCCTGCTCCATCCAGTCCATCGTGGCCGCGCCCTCGTGGACCTCGCCGATCTTGTACGTGCGACCCGTGTAGTAGAGGATCCGCTCGGTCGTCGTCGTCTTGCCGGCGTCGATGTGCGCCATGATCCCGATGTTCCGGGTCTTATCGAGCGTGAATTGGCGTGGCATGGATTCTCTTGATCTCTATTCGGGCCTGAGCAACAAAAACGGGCCCCTCGGGCCCGCGCGCACGTCCGATATTTATCCGGTACGTCGCGCTATGTGCTCGAGGTATCCATCGTGGGACTGGTTGCTCCGAAGCGGGCGCCGGTGAGCGCATCGGACCGCGGAACGGCGTCGGACTATAGCAAAGGCACCGTCCTGCGCCGGGCTGATTCCCCGGCGCTGCGCGGGCTGCTCGCAGCGCTCGCGCTCGCGGGCGCCGCGCTGCTGACCCTCGCCGAGCCGACGGCGCTGTTCACCGTCGTCATCGGCTCGCTGGAGACCGACCGGCGCAGCGTCTCCAGCGGCTCCAACCACGGCTACGCCCTCGTGCCCGTGGCGTTGGCCGCGGTCGCGGCGGCTGCCGGCGCGTGGCGCGGCATGCGCGCGGCGGCGCCGGCGCTCGTGGCGCTCGGCGTCGTCGCGCTGCTGGTCGCGCTGCTGATCGACCTGCCGGACACGCACCGCTCCGCCGCGCTGCCCGAGTCCGTCGCCTTTGCCGATGTGCGGGTCACGGCCGGACCCGGCTTCGCGCTGGAGCTCGCGGGCGCCGTCGCGCTGCTCGTGTCGGGGGCGGCGCTGCTCGCGCGTGGCAGGGCGCGGCCGGCCTGACCGCGGGCGTGCGTCAGCGGGTGCGCGTGGCCTGCGCGGTCCAGTCGACGGGGCGCGGGGCGAGCGCGAGCAGCGCCTGCCACGTCGCGACGTCCGTCGTACCGGTGACCGACAGGCCGCGAGCAGCCTGGAAGGCGCGCAGCGCCTTGTCCGTCGCCGCGCTGAAGCGCCCGCCCGCCTGCACCTCGATCGCCGGATCGAACGCCGCGAGGTGCTGCTGCATCCAGATCACCTGGTCGCCACGCGCTCCGCTGCGCAGCAGCGGCCAGCCCGGGTCCGGCAGCACGACGGAGGCGGGCGCGGGCTGGCTCAGCGTCGTCCAGGTCAGCGCGCTCGCCGCCTGCCAGCTCCACCACGACAGCCCGCCGGCGCCGTAGCCCGCCCAGATCGCGCGAAAGCGCTGCAGGTCGGCGGGTTTCGGGGCGTCGTAGGCCTGGCCCACGGGCGCGATCGGCAGCTTGTAGATGCGGTTGTTGGCGACGGTCCGCGCGCTGACGGCATCGACCGAGCCGCCGATCGCCTTCCAATAGACCTGCGGCATGTTCGCCTGGGCGGCGCCGGGACCGAGAAACACCGAGTAGGGAAAGCTCGGGTGGTAGTCGACGTAGGGAAACGACGTCAGCCCGAGCGGATACGCGGCGCCGATTCTCGCGCGCAGCGACCGCACGTAGTGCTGCGCGGACGCATAGCGGCCCTCGTACTGGGTCTCGGCGTCGATGATCAGGCAGTCCGCTCCCTTGGCGACCGCTGCCGCCCCGGCGGCCGCCTCGCCGAGCGGGTCGCGCCCGTAGACGAACTGCCACGCACAGACGCGCAGCCCGCGGGCGTGCAGCTCCTGAACGAGCTTCGGCGTGAACTGCTTCCACTCGTCGGCGGCGTCGGAGCTCTTGACGTACACGGTCGCCATGCCCGCGGCACGTGCACGCGCGGCGATCACGTCGAGGTTGCCCGCGTTGCTCTGCGGCAGCTCCCAGATCCACATCGCGCTCCCGCGCAGCGCCACGGGCAGCGTTCCCGCGGTCGTCGATGCAGGAGGGCGCACGGGGGTGTCGGCGACGACGACGATGTGGCGCGCGTTGGAGCGCCGTCCGGCGCGATCGCGGACCGTGACACCGACCCGGCCCGCCGCGGTGCCCGCCGGCACGCGCACCGACCACCCCGCCCGGCCGCGGCGCAGCTTCGTCGCCAGGGCGCCGAGCGGCCAGCGAAACGTCACGCGCATGTCCGCGACCAGGTTGCGCCCGCGCAGCTGGATCAGCCGGCCGGTGCTGACACGCACGGCGCGCTGACACGACGGCGTCGTGACCGGCACGCAGCGCAGCTGGGTCAGCCGCGGGGTCTTCGGACGAGCTTGCGCCGCGGGGGCGCCGACGAGGAACGCCGTCGCGACGAGGGCGCACAGCAGAGCGGTTGCGCGAGCGAGCATCACGGGGTTACGAACAGGCCGGCGCCATCGAAGTAGCGTTGCAGGCGCCACGGCGCCCCTACGTCCTACCAGCGGTAGTGCGCGAAGGCCTTGTTGGCCTGAGCCATGCGGTAGATGTCGTCCTTGCGCTTGTGCGCGCCGCCCTGCTGGGACTGCGCGTCGAGCAGCTCGTTGGCAAGGCGCATCGCCATCGTCTTCTCGCGACGCTGGCGGGCGAACTCGACGAGCCAGCGCACCGCCAGCGTGCGGGCTCGGCGGGACGGAACCTCGACGGGAACCTGGTAGGTCGCGCCACCGACGCGGCGCGACTTGACCTCGAGCACGGGGGTCAGCGACTTGATCGACGCCTCGAGCTGCTCGACGGGATCCTTGCCGGTGCGCTCGCCGATGATCGCGAGCGCGTCGTAGACGATCTTCTCGGCCGTCGACTTCTTGCCGTCGAGCATGACCTTGTTGATGACCTGCTGGACGATCCGCGAGCGATGGACGGAGTCCGGCTCGATCGGCCTGATCTGGGCGGCTGCGCGGCGGGGCATCTACTTCTTCTTCACGCCGTACTGCGAGCGCGCCTTCTTGCGGTCGCTGACGCCGGCGGCGTCGAGCGTTCCGCGAACGACCTTGTAGCGCACGCCCGGCAGATCCTTGACGCGGCCGCCGCGCACGAGCACGACGGAGTGCTCCTGAAGGTTGTGGCCCTCGCCGGGGATGTAGGCCGTGACCTCGATCGAGCCCGTGATGCGCACGCGCGCGACCTTGCGCAGCGCCGAGTTCGGCTTCTTGGGCGTCGTCGTGTAGACGCGTGTGCAGACGCCGCGTCGCTGGGGGGCGGCGACCTTCTTCTTGCGACCCTTGCCGGACTTCAGGCCCGGGGTGGCAAGCTTCTTCTTGGGCGTCTTGCGGCCCATGCGGACAAGCTGGGAGGTCGTTGGCATGCGGCGCGAGATGGTAGCAGCGTCGTGCGGGTGCTCAGCGGCTGGCCGCGACCGGCGCGATCGCGATGCTCGACCTGCGCTTGCCGTCCAGGCGTGGATAGCCGAGCCGGTACAGCGACCCCGGCGTGTGGCGGATCGTGCGCGTGAACGCCGCCCGGCCGTCGAGCCTCAGCGCGTCGATCGTCTCGAATGACCCGCGCGGGCGCTTGCGCTGAAGCGTCACCATCCTGCTCCCCGCGCCGAGTCGCAGGCGCCCGTAGACCAGCACGCGACCCTGGCTGCGCCGTTGCACGAAGAGGCCGGCGAGGAAGCTCCTGGCGGCCACCTTCTCGCGGCCGTCGGCGACGAGCAGGCCGGTCGAGTACTGGCCGAACGGCCGCGCCGCGCTCTGGGAGACGCGCATCGGGGCCGGCGGCTGGTCGCGCAGCAGGAACTGCGCGAACGAGCGCACCCGCGGAACCCTGTCGGCGAGGTACTCCGCCCACGTCAGCCAGCGCGCCTGGGTCTGCTCGCCGATCGTCGGCCGGCCCATGACCGGCTTGGTCTCGTAGCCGAACTCGGTCAGGTGGATGTTGCGGTTGGCGGGGGCCAGGCGGCGCATCTTCACGAGGATGTCGAGCGTCGTCGCCAGCATCGGCAGGTCGGCCATGCGCAGGTCGCCCAGCTCGGTCTCGGGCTTGCTCGTCCGCGACGGGCGCTCGTTCTGGGAGTACGGATGATGTGCCCAGCCGTCGCCCGGCAGCCGCTTGAAGTTCCGGCAGTCCGGCGTCCTTCGCGGGCGCAGGCGGCGGTCGACGCACGCCAGCTCGCGCAGGAACTCCAGCGGTGGGACGGGTCCGACCCCGCGCTTTCCGCCGGTGCTCGACGTGTTGCCGATCAGCACCTTGACGTTGCGCCGGCGGAACTTCACGGCGGCGTATGCGGCCCGCACCATCGCGCGGTAGACGCGCGGGCTGACCGGCGTCGTGCCGTCGGCGGCCCATTGCGGCAGCAGCAGGCCCTGGTGGTTGGGCTCGTTCCACAGGATGAACTCGTCGACGGCTGGCAGCGGCTCGTTGGGGGCCTGCGCGCCGCCGTCGGGCGCCTGCGCGGCCGCGGCCCGTGAGCCCCGCCCCAGGGACGGGATCGGATCGGGCAGCGGGAACGGCACGAGCGGCTGCAGGATCGACTGCACGATCGACGCGTCCTCCGTGGGCGCCGGCGGAGGGCTCGACGCTTGCGGGGTGGAGAAGGAGCCGGAGTAGCGCGTCGCGACGGCGGCGGCGAAGTCCGCGAACGCCTTCGGGTCGACGTTCGCCCGCGCCCGCGGACCGGGATCGGTGGTCGCCCAGCGCGGAGCCCAGAAGCCGATGTCGACGAGCGCGCGCAGCCCACCACCGCGGATCGCCCGGATCGCCGCGTCCAGCCCCGCCCAGCGGCCCTGCTCGTAGGCTGCGGGGTCGCGAGCGTCGAAGCCGGCGGGCTTGGACGGCTGGTCCACGTCGCGCGTCAGCGACGACCAGCCGGCGGTGATGCGGATCGTGTCGATGCCCAGGGCCTTGGCTCGCGCGACCGCCGCCTGCACCTCGGCGGCCGGGCGGTAGAGCAGCAGGCCGTCGTCCTGCAGGATCGTCTCCAGGCCGCGGGTGACGACCGCCGGCTTGGACTTCGCGGGAGCCGCCGATGTGGGCACAGCGGCGAGCAGCGCGGCGACGAGCACGGCAGGCGGCAGGATGCGACGCATCGACGGAAGTCTGCCCGTTCGCGCGTCGCGATGCGGCGGCGCGTAGCGTTGCGCGCATGCTGAGCCATGTCCGCGCGGGGTCGGGCGAGCCCCTGCTGCTGATCCACGGCCTCGGCAGCCAGTGGCAGATGTGGACGCCGGTGCTCGATCTTCTCGAAGCCGAGCGCGACGTCGTGGCGCTCGACCTGCCCGGCTTCGGCGCATCGGCGCCGCTGGCGGTTGCACCGTCGATCGCGGCGCTGGCAGACGCGGTCGCCGCCCTCGCCGGCGAGCTCGGGCTGCAGGGGCCCCACGTCGCCGGCAACTCGCTCGGGGGCGCGGTCGCGCTCGAGCTCGCGCGCACCGGCCGCGCGCGCAGCGCGACGGCGCTGTCCCCAGTCGGGTTTGCACGCGGACGCGAGATCACGTTCGCGCGCCGCTCGCTGCTGCTCGCTCACGCGTGCGCTCGAGCGCTCGAGTCGGTGACGGAGCCCGCCCTGTCGACGGCGGCCGGGCGCACGCTGCTGCAGAGCCAGTTCTTCGGGCGGCCATGGCTCGTTCCGGCGGGCGAGGCGATCCGGGCGACCCGCAACCTCGCGACGTCACCCGCATTCGAGGCGACGCTGCCCCACGTCGCGGCCTTCTGCTGGCAGCACGGCGATCTCGACGTGCCGGTGACGATCGGCTGGGGGCCGCGCGACCGGCTGCTGATCGGGCGCCAGGCTCTGCGCGCGAGCCGGCTCATGCCGAGCGCTCGCCACGTCCGGCTTGCCGGCTGCGGCCACGTCCCGACCTGGGACGATCCCCAGCAGGTCGCGAGCGTGCTGCTGGCGGGATCGCGCGAGTAGCCTGAGCGCCGTGTCGAACCAGCGATTCACCGTCCGCGAGGGCGCCCGGTCAGACCTCAGCGGTATGGCGGACAACCTCATGGAGGGCTTTGCCTCCTACCGCACCTGGGCCCCCGCCTACTGGGAGCTGCCGGCCCGCACCGAGATGCTGCTGGGCATGATGCAGCGCTTCACCAGCGACGGCTCGTGGTGCTTCGTCGGCTTCGCCGAGAGCGTGCCGGCCGGACACGTGACCGCGCGTCCCGAGCTCGACGAGCACCACGCCTTGCTGCCGGGCGTGGCACGGATCACCCATCTCTTCGTACGCCGTGAGCACTGGGGCAGCGGTCTCGCCGACACGCTGCACGACAAGATGGTCGACGACATGCGCGAGCGCGGCTTCAATTCGGCCGTCCTGTGGACGCCCGTCGGCGCGCAGCGCGCGCAATCGTTCTATGCGCGCCACGGCTGGCACTCGACCGGCGAGCTCGAACCCGAGAGCGACCTCGGCCTCGAGCTGATGGAGTTCGCGCGCGAGCTCTGAGCGTGGATCGAGGCTGAGCCGCGGCGGGCCAGGCGGCTGATGTGAGCCGCCGTCAGGCGTGCAGGCGCCTTAGTGCTGCCCGCCGCAAGTTCCGTCGTGCTGAAGGAGTTACGGCGAGGTTGACGAA
>Ga0136623_10000179_pt1 | contig 16807 bp, 9 predicted proteins | sample AntDrymUQ4492106_2_FD_104656 | JGI IMG/M metagenome (GOLD analysis project Ga0136623, IMG submission 104656) | Polar desert sand microbial communities from Dry Valleys, Antarctica - metaG UQ449 (21.06) | ecosystem: Environmental > Terrestrial > Soil > Desert | place: Antarctica: Dry Valley...
GATTAAAAACCTATCCGCACTTCGCACGTTAAAACTATCTTGAAGATTTATGTTTCACCATTGGTCGCTTGCCGTCACAGGGAAAGCGTCGAACTTTGTATTATACTGAATTACAGTTTTCTTACACCGAGATTTTTATACTTCTGACCTGAAACCGTAAAATTGAGCCAGTTGATTGGCAAGTTTCTTCTGATATTGAAAAATCAATTTACAGGAGAAATGAGCAATGAAAAAGATTTATACCGATGAGCAGATTGTCGGATTTGTGCGGGAAGCCGAGAAAACTGAGGTGACGATTGCCGAGTTTTGTCGACAAAAAGGCTTTAACGAAGGAACTTTTTATAAGTGGAAGAAAAGGTTCGGTTCGATGCAGATCGCTGAGGTGAAACGCCTGCGGGAACTCGAAGCGGAGAACGCCCGGCTGAAGAGGTTGCTGGCAGATCGAATGATCGAGATCGACCGAGGTGCAGGAACTTTTGGCAAAAAAGTGGTGACGGTTGAGCGAAAGCGAGAGGCAGTTGTTTTTCTGAAAACTCGGGAAGTTAGCGAACGCCGTTCGTGCCAATTGGTTTTGCTGGCGCGTTCAACCTGCGGGTATCGGATCAGGCGTGAGCCGGATGAAAAGTTTGAAAAGCAGATTAAAGAGTTGGCGTTTGCCAATCCGCGCTACGGCTATCGGCGCGTCCACGCACTGCTGGAAAGGCGTGGGCAAAAGGTTAATCGCAAACGAGTCGTGCGCGTCTGGCATAAATTCGATCTGCAAGTGCCGCGCCCGAAGAAAACCAAAAAGCGAGTGCGGGAGCCGCAGCCAATAATGCCTGTGGCTTCGCGCCCGAATCAGGTCTGGACTTATGACTTTGTGTTTGACCGGGACGCGGCGGGCAGACGTTTGAAGTTGCTGACGATGATGGACGAGTTTACACGCGAAGGTTTGGCGATCCGAGTCGGACGCTCATTTAAGGCAAGACAAGTCAAAGAAGTATTACGCGAAGTTGGACAAAGACAGGGATTTCCGCAGTTTTTGAGATCGGATAATGGCAGCGAATTCATCGCCGGAATCATTAAAGAGTTTTTAGCTGAGAATCAGATCAGAGCAGCCTATATTGAGCCGGGAAGCCCGTGGCAAAACGGCAAAGGCGAAAGTTTCAACGGTAAATTCCGGGATGAATGTTTGCGAATGGAAATCTTCGGCAATTGGCGCGAAGCGGCAGTCGTTTCAGAGCAGTGGCGCAATTTTTACAACAGCGAGCGACCACATTCGAGTCTAGGTTATCAAACACCAGATGAATTCAAACGAGATTGGGAAAGGTGGCAAAGATTGTTGAAAAGCGAAACGAAGAAGAAACTCGCCATCCCAATGGCTCAAAGTTTGGGGTCTTGACAGAGTTAAACGGACGACGCGCTAACAAAGTCGCTGTTTCGCCCTCACGTCCAATGGTAGGATGAAAGACGGGCTTGCGACTTCCTTTGAAGTCCGGCTTTCATCGGCGTAAAATACTTATGCCCCGGCGCGTTTCCGTTTGTTTGATAAAGAACCGATTGATTAACCATTTGTCGCCAAAAAGGTGAATGCCTGGCGGGTGGCGGTTAGTCTCCAAACCAAAGTCATAAACCGTTTGGCTTTTTTCAATAAAACCGAATGAGTTTCATCCATTGGATAGGCGACCGCCATTCAATGCCATTACCCGATACGACCATAGACCACTCTAAAATGAGTGAAGTGTCCAATAGCTGACTGGAACAGCGATACTAGTTCAACCATAGAACAAGGTCACTGCAAAAGAGCATCATCGGCGGCACTTCCGGTTAAATTCAAAGATACTTGCTTAACAAACTTGAAACGCCATCCGGCGAATCCCAACAGTAGCCCGCCGCAGAAAGCAATTATGGCGGGACAGTTGAATTCTGTGCTTGACTGCTTCTTTCATAGCTGATTTGTTATGGCTTGCTAGCAATTTCAAATGCGCTTCAGAAAGAGAAGCGGGCTTGAAATTCGAGGACGCGGCTTCCCGATAAAGGGTCTCCCGCTCCGAAACTTCCGGCAGTTGAAATGGCTCTACCGAAAAAAGGCGAGGATAAATTACCAATTGGTAAATTCAAATTGGAACGATTAAAAAAATTCCAGATTTGCGCCGACAAATTCAAACTGTATCGTTTTGCCGTTGGCTTTTTTCCTGTGTTATTCGTCTTTTCGTTCCAAAGGTTAAATTTGAAAGTTTTGCTCGCCCGCAGACTAACGGCGAAAAAAGCCGAACTTGTTCCAAAATTGCGTGGAATAGTTTTCGCGTCTGGAAGCGGATTGCGGTCAAAAATTCCAAAGCGCGTATAGACGACGCTCGGACGGCTCAAATCGGTTGCAACCACCGGACGTTCGGTAAAAAGCCCGTCGCCGTTTAGGTCTTGTCCGAGCGTGATATTGAAAGGTCTGCCCGATGCCGCCACAATTAAAGGCGAAAGCCGAATGCCAAACGGAGCGTTAAAAAAAGCATTCAAAACGAAACTGTGGCGAACGTCCAACGTCGAGCGTCCGTATTCGTTTGAAAAATCGAATTGGTTAATTGGAAAACTCGCCGCGCCGTCGGTATCGCTTCTAGCCGAACTCAAATCGTATTTGAAAAACAAACTGCTGAATTTCCAAAATCTGGTCGAGAAACTCAAACTCAAACGGCGCGAGTCGAAACGTCCGCTTGATTCGTATTGGTAAATGTCGCCAAAGCCCGCAATCGGTCTGACCGAGCCGACGATAAACGGAGCGTTGATGTTTCGTGAACGGAGAGCGGAACGCAACCGTAAATCCGAGTAAGTTACGGTCAAAACAGAATTCAGAGGCAGTTGTTGTTCAAGACTGAGCGCGGTATGAAAAGAAAGCGGAGTGCGAAGGTCAGCGGCGATTTGTCTAGTCGTCAATGGTTGTCCGATTGAGTTCAAATCTTGAACGCTTGGCACACCGGCGAAACTATCAAGAATACTTGGGTCAGTAACCAAAAATCTTTGCAGATGATTCCCGTCGAGTTTCTCGGCATCCAAAACCAAACTCTCTCCGAAACGGCTGTAAAAAACGCCGAATCCGCCGCGCACAACCGTTGTGAGTTTTTCTTTTTTTCCTGTTTGGCGAGACCAAGCAAATGCAAGGCGCGGGGCTAAATCGAAATTACGCTTGATATTGGTTTGCGTTTCAAAACGTAAGCCCAAACTCAATCCGAAATTCGGACGAACGCGCCAATCGTCTTGAACGAAGCCGCTCAAACTGAGTTGGCTGATTTCGGCTTTCGGGTTTCCGCCATTAATTGAAAATTGCGTTGCGCCGCCGCCACGCCGCCGGATTTCGCTTGACGACAAACCTTGTTGCCGAAAAAATAAAGTTCGGCGATAGCGTTCGATGCTGGTTGCATAATCCAAAATCGGTTGTCCGTTTGTCCCGAAAACGATTTGACCGTTTTCAAGACGCGGCACAAGTCCGCCCGTAAAAATGAATGTGCCGTTAAAATTCGATGGTGAAACATCTTTCAAACTAACGCCACGCGCTCGTATTCCCAGCCTGATGGTGTGAATCTCCGGCGCAAAAGTTACATTATCGCTCAGTTCCCAACGGTTTTCGGTAAAACTTGCCGCGCTGATTGGCGAACCGCCGCCGATAAAAGAATCGCTGACAATTATTACGGGTGTGGAGTTATCGCCGTTTGTTCGGCGCGTGAATCTTTCGGATTGAAAACGAATCTCGTTAATAATTTTTTGCTTGACAACCGAAGTTTGAACAAGTTGAAAAGTCTGTCCGGTGTTTGATGAGTTATATGCTTGCGAGAGCAATGCAAAATCTCCGATGCCTTCGTTTTCGTCGGACTTGGCGGTTAATCCGTAACGCAAACTCAGAGTGTTGTTCGGATTGAGTTGAAAATCTGTTCTGGCGTTCAAAAAGGTTGCTTGTTCGGGAGATTGTATAATTTGACGAAAAGGCACAATACGAAACTGCTCATCAATCACGCTGGCGTTAATAATTGCGCTGTCCGTTACGCGCCGTCGGTCAATATCAACGAAAAACGATGCTCTTTTTTTCAGAAACGAACCTGAAATATCGCCGCCGTAACGATTCGATTGAAAAGGCGGGCGAGTTAGCGCAAACGGATTCCGCGCATTCAAAACGTCGTCATTAAAACGAAAAAAAACCGAGCCTTCCAAATCTGTTTTTCCGGCTTTCGTGATAATTTCGATGCGTCCATAACCGATGCGGTCAAATTCGGCGGAAAACGGATTGCGATTGATGCGTATTTCCCGAATCGAAGATTTTGGCGGAAGATTGCGACTGCTGAAACCGTCAATAAAAATCTCGCCGCCGTCGGGTCCCGCGGCAGTTCCGGCGAGTGCCTGCAAAGCTGCTGCCAACGCTTCCGGGTCATCCGGCAAAGCATCCAAATCCTGTTCACGAAAAACCTGCGCGTTTTTATTATCGTCGGGCGAGGTGTTTGGTTTCGTTGTTTCGGAAGGAACTTCAACTTCTTGGGTTTCCAATTTTATTTCCAAGATGACATCGAGATTTTTGAAAGAATTTATTTCAATGGCTGTTTCATACAAAGCAAAACCTGCTTTTTCAACTTGCAAAACGTATTTTCCGTTGGAAATTCGTTTGAATGAATATTGTCCGTTATCATCTGTGGTCGTAATTTTCTTATCTTTTTGAGAGGTTAAAGTGATTTTTGCGCCAACCACGACAGCACCAAGTTGGTCTTTTATCTGTCCGCCCAAATCACTATTTCGTTCCTGTGCGAAAAGAGGAAAAACAATAAAAAAAGGAGCGATTATAAGAGAAAATTTCAATACTAACAAAATTAACTTAACAACTTTCATACTTCACTCAGAACAACAATTTTGCCGCACGAGTTAACCAAAGTTGTTTCGTGCGGCAATGGTAATGAAGCCGATGGTCAATGGGTTCTTATTCGGGAAGAAGATCGCCATCAGAGAAGCAACCGCCACTTGGACGATTGCAAAAGCATTTGCTTCCACAATCTTCCTGTGCCGTGCATTGAAGTCCGGCACAAGCTGGTTGAGTTTGTGCCATTGTCGTTAGTTGCCCGACGGTAAAGGCGAAACTGATTCCTAGCAATCCCAACATCAGAAATTGCACCATTCTTTCTTTCATTTTTTTCATAATTTCCTCCTTAAATTTAACGCTCACGCGGAGCGTTGGTTGCGGTTTAATTGGCAACGCATTTGCCAATCCTTGAATTTGACTGTCGGTCGCAAAAGCATTTGCTTCCGCAGTCGGAATTGTCATAACAGCTAAGATTCACGCAGATTGGTTTTTCCATATTCGAATTATCTGCCGCTTTCTTTTGGCAACTCCAAATTGTCAGGGAAATAGTTGTCACAACAAAAAGTATTCCGGTTAGTTTCGTTATTTTTGAAACCACTTTTATTTGGAAAAATTGCATTTTAGTTTTCTGTATTTAACTGCTGTCTATTGCGCCAAATTTATTATGGCAGACTCACATTTAAAGCCTTTTCAATGTTTGTTTTCTGTTCATTGACAAATTTTCCAACCCAAACCTTTTCAATTTTTCCATCTGGATTTAGAAGAATGGTTTGCGGCGTTATGTGCATCAAATAATTGATTAAAACTTTCGGTTCTGGTTCGACTATAACGGGAACGTCCTTAATTTTATATTTTTCGATGTATTCTTTAGCACCGTCGGAAATACTTGACACCACTACAACGCGATACGCCGATTTATCAATTCCTTGTAAAATCGCCGTCCAATTCGGCATATTCGCTCGGCAATAACCGCATCGCGGCGAAAAATTCATCAACAAAGTTTTACGATTATCGTTTCCCCAATCAAAAATTTGTTCTCGTCCTTCTAAATCTATTCCAGCGATTGCGGGCATTGATTGACCTTCAACAAGAGCAGCCTCTCCTTTTTGAATAGACGAGTTCAAATTTCTATTCTGAACTATCAGAGCCGCGTTTAATGCAAGTAAGCCAAGCAGTAAAAAGACTGAAACTAAGACAGTCGTTCGGCTAAACTCAAATGTTGATAAAGTCGCCATCTTCTTTTAATCTAGGCTGTAACAACCGAAAGTGTTAAAATAAGATGGAAGTTTATCTGATGGCTGAAGCTGATACAATACAAGATGTCATACTTTGTCATACGTTTTTTACTTACGAAAATTTTTTTCAGCCAAATCTTCTGGTTCTGATTTTATGAGGCAACCGCTACACACTCGATATGTTTTGCCCGCAGTCTTAAAAGAGTAAATTTTGCCTTCTTCAATATATCGGTAAATCGTTCTCCGTGTTACATCGGCAAGAGTTGCGGCATTGTGGGTTTTGAGAAACTTTTTGTAATCCTGACAATAAGGACACCAAACTTTGTTTCTGGTGATAGAAATGTGGGACATTGATTACTCCTTAACTAACACGAAAAAGGCATAACTTGTTATTATACCGCTAAGTTGCGGCATAAACCCGAAACAGTTACAGTTTTCCGCATTATGTCTAAATTGCTCGACTAAGTCGGCATTCCATTCGTCTGAAACATTACAGTCTCCGAACAGCAGAAGCATACATAACTTGGATTGACCTGCACCCAATTACTGGACAGTTTCGAGAGTTAAAAAGTTGCTTTTTTCAGCCCTTTGTTTCATCTCCCATTTAACCATATATTGGCTTGGGGTTTGAAACCCGAGCGAGCTGTGCGGTCGTCAATTATTATAATCAACCCGCCAGTTCTCAATAACGGATTTTGCTTCTTCAATTGATTCAAACCAGTGCTGATTCAAACATTCCTGTCTGATTCTGCCATTAAAGCTTTCAATAAACGCATTATCTATAGGCTTGCCCGGTCGAGAAAAGTCTAGTTTAACTTGGTTTCGATATGCCCACTGATCAACCACTTTGGAAATAAACTCCGAACCATTATCAACTTTGATCGCTTTTGGTAATCCGCGCCTCCATTTCAGTCGCTCTAAAACTTCAACCACCCGTTCGCCATTCAAAGAAAAATCAACTTCAATTGCGGGACTCTCCCGACTAAAGTTATCGACTAACGTCCGCAACCTCAATTGTCTGCCATTTGAAAGCCGATCCGCCATAAAATCCATGCTCCAAACCTCATTCGGAGCAGTTGCTGCCGGCATCGGCACACGCGGATGGCTCGTTCTTTTCTTTTTAGATTTCAACCGCAGACTTAAACCTTCTTCCTTATATAGCCGATAAAACCGTTTATGATTGACCTGCCACCCTTCTCGAAGCAGTAAAACGTGCAATCTTCGATAACCGTAGCGCACTCGACCGATTATTGCATCGCTGAACGATTGTTAATATTCGCGGTGAAAGCTATCGCCTGAAGGAAAAACGGCAAGCCGAATCGGGCGGCTATGCTAAGGAAGTAGCAGGTATTACAGCCGCTGCTTAAAGTTTGGAAACTTAAATTTTTTTAGGTCTGATGGGTCAAAAATATAAGCTCGGCAGTGGGTGAAAACTTCACGCTTTTTGACAATTAGCAAAAATCTCAACTAAGCATCTCGTTTAACAAACTTCCTACCACATTTTTTTAATCGGGTGTGCTTCCGTATTAAATACAACTTTCTTAAAATTCACGGTTTTAGGCGGCGCGAAAAGCAGGTAATAATATTTGAAAGTTTCGGCGAAAAGAAAACTCTGCATCGAATCACTCTTTTCTTTCGTTACGACGCTTTTCAAACTGGCATAGCCGACATCATTTTTGCAATGTTTGACAAAATCGCCGAAGAAAGTTTTGCCCATTTGCAAGTATTTTTCGTCGCCCGTGTATTGATAAAGATAATAAGTTGATTCGACAATTTCCGGACGCAGCGGATAACCGCCGTGAACGACTTCCATTTTTTGATAATCGAATACTTCGGGTTCGATGCCGTGTTTCGTCCACATTATCAGGCTGGAATCCTGCAAACTTTTGGCTCTTTCCAAATCGCCTGATAAAGCCAGAACTGCGGGGAAAAAAGCGTCGAGCGCACCGTAGGTCGTCGCCGTTCGTCTTCCCGTGTTCATATCGGCGTGACCATACCAAAGCTGCCCGCGCACTTCGTCGGCGTTATATTTATTAATCGCCCTGATACTTTCCCGCCACATCTTTTTGCAGTCCGCATCGTCGAAAAGAATCGCGCATTTCAGCAGATATTCGTAGTAAGAATCAATTTCCGCGCTGACGTGACTGTCGGTATTCGTCCATTTTCCCGTTTCGACATTGATATTCGTTCCGACAAGCCCGATTGGCGAACGGCGATTGTAAGTTTCAACCAGAGCGCGTTTCGCCTTTTGGTAAAAAATCGGTTTGTTCGTCAATTTGGCGAGCGTCCCGAATTCGATTAAAAGCGTTCCGGTTTCCGCCGGATTCGTCACTTCGCCGCGCGTTTTGCCTGTTTTTAAATTGACATATTTATAAGGTAAACCTGTCGGCGAATTGAAAACCGGCAAAAGGCGGGTGCCTAAATCTTCGGCTAAACTCAAAAGTTTTTTGTCCTGCGTCATTTGATAAGCCGATAAAAGACCACCCAGAAGCCGAATCGTGATTTCAAAATTCTGAACGTCAATGTCTTTATCAAAGGAAAGGTTTTCCGTGATATATTTCCGCGTCGCGTCGGCTTCCTGCTTAAAACCCAATAAAATCAGCGTATCGAGCGAATCAACCGGAGTCATCAAAAGCGTCTGCCCGTACCAATCCTTATAACTCTTGCTCAAAGGCTTCAAATCATCGTGTCCCCAGGCGTATTTCTTGTAACCATTCCAGGCGTGCAGAAATTCGCTTTTGACCTGCGCCGCCATCTGTTTTTTATCAATCTTACGCTTCGATTGAGCAAACGAAGATGAAACGACGGCTAAAATTAAAAAGATTGATATTGAAACATTAACTTTTGATAATTTCATAACTTTCATCCTTCAACATTAAAATCGGTCAAAATCACTTTCTCTTATCTTTTACGTTTTGTTGATTTTCGCATTTTGCTTTTTTCATCAAATCGTCGGCTTGTCGCTCATTAAAAACGTAATTTTTCCGCCGTTCATAATTTCCGCGTGCGTGATGTAATTTCGATTAATCGGCTTTCCGTTGATTAAAACATCTCGCACATAGACGTTTTCGTCGCTTTGATTAGTCGCTTCAATCATCAAGGTTTTACCATTTTCTAATTTCAAAACTGCCGTCTTAACCGCCGGACTTCCCAAAGCGTAGCGGTCGGAGCCGGGCGCGACCGGATAAAAACCCAAAGATGAAAAGAGAAACCACGCCGACATTTGCCCGCAATCGTCATTTCCGCCGAGACCGTCCGGCGTTGGGCGATATTGGTTTTTTAAGATCATCCGCACTTTTTCCTGCGTTTTGGCGGGAGCGTCCGCCCAGTTGTAGAGATACGCAACGTGATGCGAAGGCTCGTTGCCGTGAACGTAATTGCCGATAATTCCTTCGCGGGTGATGTCTTCGGTTTCGGCGAAAAATTCGTCGGGCAGATGCATCGTGAAAAGCTCGTCGAGATGTGCGGCGAATTTATCTTTCCCGCCCATCATTTCAATCATCTTTTCGGGCTGGTGCGGAACATATAAACTGTAATTCCAGGCGTTTCCTTCGATAAATCCTTGATCGTGCGTTTGCAGAGCGTCGAATTTTTCGCGGAATTTGCCGTCGCTCATCTTCGGGCGCATAAAGCCGACCCGCGAATCATAGACATTTTTCCAGTTTTCCGAACGCTTGCTGAATTCGTCGTAAACATCCGTTCGGTTCAACTTTTTCGCCATCTGCGCGATGCACCAATCATCGTAGGCGTATTCCAAAGTTTTGGAAACCGACGACGAATTTTTGTCTTCGGGTATGTAGCCGAGTTTTATATAAAACTCGAGCCCGTCATAATATTTCGTCCGCGCCGTTTGAACGGAAGCGTCGAGCGCCTTTTGTGCGTCAATGCCTTCGACGTTGCCTTTAACAACCGCATCGGCAATGACCGAAACCGAATGATAGCCGATCATACACCAATTTTCGTTGGCGTAATGCGACCAAACCGGCAGCATTTTATGAACGCTCTGATCGTAATGAGCAGTCATTGAACGAATCATTTCACGGTTGCGTTTCGGCTGAACGATGTTGAAAAACGGGTGCAGAGCGCGGTAAGTGTCCCAGAGCGAAAAGGTCGTGTAATTGGTAAATCCGTTTGCTTGATGAATGTTTTGGTCGAGACCTTTATATTTGCCGTCCGCGTCCATATAAACGGTTGGCGATAAAAACGTGTGATAAAGCGCTGTATAAAAATTGACCAAATCGCCTTTCGTTTCGGCAGTCACGGCGATTTTACCGAGTTCTTTATTCCACAAATCCTGTCCGGCTTTTTTGACGTTTTCAAAATTCCAATCGGGCGTTTCGGTTCGCAGATTGTTCATCGCGCCTGTCGTGGAAACAGGCGACAGCGCGAACTTCACTTTAATTTTCTCGTTTTTTGCGGTTTTGAAATTGAAATATGCGCGGATTTGTTTGCCCGCCATCTCAGGAAAATTCTTTGTCTGGTCAAACTTGCGCCAGAAACCTTTGTAGGCTTCGTCTTTGAAGTTTCTGAAACCGTAATCCGTAAAAGGTTTAGAAAATTCCATCGCAAAATACACGGTTCTGGTTCGCGCCCAACCGTTTGTTTGCCGGTAGCCGACGATGGTGTGGTCATTTTCTACTCTCAGAAAAGTCCAGACGTTTTTATCGTCGTAATTATAGATTCCGTGCATTAAATCGAGAATGATGTGCGCGTTGTCGGATTCAGGGAAAGTGTATTGATGAAAACCGACGCGCGTCGTCGTCGTCATTTCGGCTAAGATGTTGTCATCATCCAACTTTACGCGGTAATAATTCGGCTCGGCGATTTCGTTGGCGTGCGAAAAGGCGGAACGAAAACCGCTTTTAGGATTGTCTTTCACTCCCGGCTCAAGCTGAAGTTCGCCGACGGTCGGCATAATCAAAAAATCGCCCAAATCCGAATGCCCCGTACCGCTGAAATGCGTGTGCGAAAACCCGACAATCGTTGCATCGTCATATTGATAACCAGCGCAATATTTATATGCGTCCTTGTTGTATTTTCCGCCGATATTATGCGGCTGCTGATCGGTATCGGGCGAGAGTTGAACAGAGCCGAACGGAACGGTCGCGCCGGGAAAAGTGTGTCCCATTTTCTGTGTGCCGATTAAAGGATTGACGTGTTGAATGAAACTCTCAGATTTTTGCGCCATCAGATTTAATTGTGAAAATAATAAAACGAAGCCGATTAATATTTTTTTCATTTTTGATTTCCGAAAATGTTTTGCCGGATTTGTAGTTTTTAGATAATATAGCGTTTGTTCAGTAAATGATACTGTATCCGCAAGCCGTCTCATAACCGACCCTTTTTGAGACATTTCCAGAGGTTTAGTCTGTGACGGGGAAATAAGGCGAAGCTAAAGATGATTCATCATTTCGCGTTAATAAGAACTGTCGGATTTCGTTAAAATTCGGCTTTTGTCTCTCGATTTTGCAAGAATTGTTGAAAAAGAACCGTTTAGAAATTCTGCATAATTTATTACGCAGAATTTAATTCGGCATAATTTAAAGTTGGGCGACTTCGCTTTAGAGGTGTTTCCGTGAACGGTTCTGCACGAATTTTAATCAAAAATTCGTGCAGAACCGTTTCTTATTTTCGTCCCAAAATAGTCTTTAAGGTATTCTGATTTCTTCCAACTGCTTTTTAGTTAAATCGGCGTTAATACCGGACGTTTCTCTCGCCATCCACGTATTAAAACTCGCCGTGACGTCCGCCAATTCGCGGGCGAGCGTGTCGGCGCGTTCCATCTGCGTTTGCGACGGTCTGCCTTCGTATGAATTGACGTCGCCGTAAAGATTAGCGAGATACTCGCGCAGGCGTTCTTCGCCGGTAATCGCGCCGCCTTCTTTGGTCGCCACGAATTTTCGGCGCAACTCGTCAACTTGTTCCGATGCGGTTCGCAATTTATTTTGGAGCGCGTCGTCACCGGCGGCTTTGGCGGCGCGGTCGTTCAGAGCCAGACGAACGGCGTTAATGCGTTCGACGGTCGTCGTCATTTCGCCGAGCAGTTTATACAGTTTCATTGATAAATCGAACTGCGCCCGTCTGTCTAGCGCCGTGTGTTTCGAGCGCGGGTCGGCAACAACCTGTAATTGCGTCGTGAAAACATTTTTGTCTTTCGTCATTTTCACGGTGTAAGCTCCCGGCAACAATCTTGGTCCGATGGTTGCGCCGCCCGCGATGCTCGCCGCCGTCGGAACTCTCGGCGCGGGCATTCGCATTGACCAGCGGACGCGGTTTAAGCCGCGCCGTTTGCTCGCCGGAATCGTGCCGAGCGATTCGCCTTTCTGGTTGAAAACTTCGATTTTCAAATCGCCGAAAATATGTCGTTTTTTCTGGTAATAAGTGACGACGGCTTCGCCCGTCGGATTGTCGCCGACGAACGCCGCGTCGCCGTTGACCCAGCCGCCGCCCGCTTGAATCATCTGCGCCGCCGGTTTTGCGCCGAGAAACGCGATGTCTTTGATGAGCGTATCCGCCGCCAGAGCGCGAAGCGGCGAAATGTCGTCAACAATCCAGATGCCGCGTCCGTGCGTGGCAATAATCAAATCGTGGTCACGCGGGTGAATCGCAAGGTCGCGCACGGCAACCGACGGCAAATCGCCGCCTTTATACTGCGCCCATTGCCGTCCGCCGTCCGGCGAAATCCAAAGTCCGAATTCCGTGCCGACGAACAGCAGATTTTTATTCGATAAATCTTCTTTGACGACGTGCGCGTAACCGCGCACCGGCGAACTCGGCGCAACAATCTGCGTCCACGATTTCCCGAAATCCGACGTTTTATAAACATACGGTTTCATATCGCCGTAGGTGTGTAAATCGAAAGTCGCATACGCCGTTCCCGGCTCAAAATGTCCGGCTTCGATTGACGAAACCCAGGCATTTTTCGGCAAGCCGGAAATGTTACGGGCGACATTCGTCCACGTCTTGCCGCCGTTCTGCGTCACCTGCAAATTGCCGTCGTCGGTTCCCGCCCAAACGACCAGCGGATTTTTTGTGGATTCGGCAATCGCGTAAATCGTCGTGTGCATTTCCGCCGCCGAATTATCAACCGTGATGCCGCCCGACAATTCCTGTTTTTGTTTTTCCGGGTCGTTCGTCGTTAAATCCGGCGAGATTCTCTCCCACGTTTGCCCTTTATCTTTTGAGCGGAAAAGATATTGCGAACCGAGATAAATTGTTCCGGCTTTGGTGACGTGAATCGGCGCGTTCCAGTTGTAGCGCAGTTTTCCTTCGCCGTATTTCGGCAGCGGCTGGATGCCGCGGACTTCGTGTGTTTTGCGATTGATACGCCCGATGTAACCGCCCTGCGATTCGGCATAGATATAATCAGGGTCGGTCGGGTCGGCGAACATCCAAAAACCGTCGCCGCCATACATATTTTCCCAACGGCTGTTCGTAATGCCGCCCGGATATTGCGAATCGCCGACCCACGAACTGTTGTCCTGAAGTCCGCCATAGACGCGATACGGCATTTCCATATCAACGCTGACGTGATAAAACTGCGAAATCGGAAGATTTTCGCCCTTCCACCATTTGTTTCCGCCGTCGTATGAATACCAGATTCCGCCGTCGTCGCCCGCAATCAAATGGTCGGTATTGTTCGGGTTAATCCATAAATCGTGATGGTCGCCGTGTGTGCCGCCGGAAATGTTCGAGAAGCTGCGTCCGCCGTCATTGCTGACGATTAAACCCAAATCGGGTTTATAGATTTTATTCTCGTTCTTCGGATCAACGATTAAATTGGCAAAATAAAACGGTCGCCAAATCATCTGCTGGCTGCGGTCGAGCGCAACCCAATTTTCGCCGCCGTCATCCGAGCGATAAAGCCCGTCTTTCGGCGCGACGGCTTCGATGAACGCATAAACAATTTTCGGTTTGGAAGGCGCGACGCTGACGGCGACTCTGCCCCAGGGTTTCGGCGGCAGACCTTTCGTATTTTTCTCGTCAAACTGCGTCCAGGTTTCGCCGCCGTCTTTGCTTTTAAAAAGTCCGCTTCCGCTCGCCGCCGTTTCGTTTTCGCCGCCTGAGCGAAACGTCCAGCCTTTGCGCCGAAAATCCCATAAACCGGCGTAGAGCGTGTCCGGGTCTTGCTCGTCCATCGAAAGCATCGAGCAGCCGGTCGAAGCGTTCACGCCGCGCAAAACTCTTGTCCAACTTTTGCCGCCGTCTTTGGTTCGATAAACGCCGCGCTCGTCCGCATCCGACCAGAGTTTTCCCGTTACGCAAACATAGACGTTGTTTGAGTCTTTCGGATTAACCAGAATTTTGACGATGCGCTCCGATTCGTTTAATCCGAGATACGTCCAATTTTCGCCGCCGTCCGTTGATTTATAAACGCCGTCGCCGACCGAAACCGAATTGCGCGTCCACGCCTCCCCGGTGCCGACCCAGACCGTTTTCGGATTCTTCGGGTCAATCGTCACCGCGCCGATTGATTGGACGGCTTGTTTATCAAAGACGGGTTTGAAAGTCGTGCCGCCGTTCGTTGATTTCCAAACGCCGCCGCTCGCCGCACCGACATAGAGCGTCAAACGATTGCCTTCCTGCACCGCGTCGAGCGCGGCGATGCGTCCGCTCATCGCCGCCGAGCCGATATTTCTCGCGCCCAAACCGGAGATGGTTTCCGAATCGAATTTAACGGCGGGCGCGGGCGTAGTTTGCGATGCAGCGACGATAATCAAAAATAAACTTAAAAATACTATCGAGAATATTCTGGCTGACAATTTTTTCATTGTTTTCAAATCCTGTTGATCCTGGAATTTACGGTCATTAAAGTTAGTTTCAGTAAATTGAACTAAAGAAAAAGTGAATTGAAGTGTAGGAAAAATTGACAGGGATAAAGGGATAAACAGGGATTAAAACAAAAAGATTTTTTCCTATCCCTGCTCATCTCCTTTATCCCTGTCAATTCTCCTTTGGTTTTGCCTTCCGACATAATCACCGTTGCGGCGGTTTTTTCGTCGCGTCTTCGGTTTTCTTCTGGTTCGGTTTTTCCATACTCGCGTCCATCTTTACCGGTGACGGCGGCGCGTTCGCCGTCGGTTTCATAAAACGGTTGTCGTCAATCGGCGCGTTAATCTCGATTTTTTCAACCGTGACGGTCGCTTTGTTCGGGCTGCCCTTCGCGCCGCTTTCAATCGAGTGCGCGAAATAAACTCCGCCCACTTCTTTGTAATCGCCCATAATTGATTCGGATTCGATTTCCGCGCCGCGAATCATTAATTTCGTTTCAATTTTTATCGGCACGTAATAATCGGTGTCCATGTAATAATGTTTAATCGTGCCGCTCGGCAAGGTCACTTTAAGTTTGTAAACGTCCGTGCCGTCAACCGCGTCCATTCCGACGTATTCGACCTTGTTGCCTCTCGCTTGATAATTAATCAGCGAATCGTCAAAGTCCGCGCCGTCAACGACCGCTTTCAATTCCTCTTCGCTTAACGATTCGGCATCTTTTTTCCCCTGCCACGGCTCTATTTTCCATCCGTTTTTGCCGTCGTAAGCGGAAACTCCGGTCATTCCCTGCAAGGAGAATTCTTGTCGTGATTTGTTCGGGCGTTTGTTTTCGGTAATCAGAACTGCTTCAAAACCGCCGCCGCCCGTAAATTTCGCGGTCATGCGGATTGTTTTGACGGCTTGCAGTTTTTCCATTCCGCCGATGGTTTTGATGTATTTGTTGACGATTTGTTCGACAGTCTGAGCCGTAACAGGTAGAACAAAAAGAATTGTTGCGACTATCCCGAGAAAAACTTTACGCATAATTTTCTCCTGAAAGTAATTTTTGAAAGAAATTAAAAAACGATTCGGTTTCGTAATCTATGGTTGATGTTTGATATTGTCAGTATTTCGAAAGCAGTTTTGCAGAGTTAAGAGATTTTGTCAAGAATTCTAAATATATGACACAAACATAGTTCATTTTGGAAATGGCAGTCATTCGGAAACGCTTAACATTTCGCGTTAACCGGCGAGAAAATATATACTGTGAAAGAACCAGATTTTGCAGTCTAAGGCGCATTCGTCTAGTGGTTAGGACACAAGGTTCTCAACTTTGGAACAGGAGTTCAATTCTCCTATGCGCTACCAAAAAATCAAGCTGAAAAGCGGAAGCGGCTGTTGAAGTAGAATCTGCCCGCTTTCATTCACATCGAACGAGAAATGGACAAACCGGAATTAATTATTCGCAGTCGTCGGGTCGTAACCTCGGAAACCGTCAGTCCGGCTTCGGTGCATATTCGTGATGGTATCATTGCGGCTTTGGGCGAATGGGATGAAGTTCCGGCTCAAACTCCGCTCGTAGATGCGGGAGACGCGGTGGTGATGCCGGGACTGGTGGACGCGCACGTTCACGTCAACGAACCGGGACGCACTGAATGGGAAGGCTTTACGACGGCAACGCGGGCGGCGGCGGCGGGCGGCGTGACGACGCTGGTTGATATGCCGCTCAACAGCATTCCGCCGACCACGACGACGGACGGATTTGCGGCAAAACTCGCGGCGGCGCAAGGACAATGCTTGATTGACGTTGCTTTCTGGGGCGGCGTAATTCCGGGCAACACACACGAGTTAAAGCCGCTTTTAGATGCCGGTGTTTGTGGCTTCAAATGCTTTTTGATACATTCCGGCGTTGACGAATTCCCGCACGTTACAGAATCAAATTTGCTTGAAGCGATGCCGGAGTTAGCCGCGCTCGGTTCGGTTTTGCTCGTTCACGCCGAAGTTCCCGAAC